>Ga0247730_1000058_pt1 | contig 124947 bp, 116 predicted proteins | sample UWRJL073202C2_FD_180959 | JGI IMG/M metagenome (GOLD analysis project Ga0247730, IMG submission 180959) | Plant litter microbial communities from Arlington Agricultural Research Station in Wisconsin, United States - UWRJ-L073-202C-2 | ecosystem: Environmental > Terrestrial > Plant litter >...
GCGACATCTTCTCGCGACGTATTTCCAGTTGCTGGCTTTGGGGCTCGGCACTCGACGCTCGAAGCTCGAAGCGCAGGGCAAGAGCCGTCGGCCGTCACCCTCGTCGCTTAAACCTGCGGCTCTCCTTGGCGGGTCGCCGCAGGTTTAAGCGACGAGGGTGATGGCCGACGGCTCTTGCCTTAACCCGCAAGCCCCGGGCTCCGAGCTTCGAGCTCCAAGCCAATAACCTGAAACGCATCGCGAAAAGATGTCGCGCGCGGGGCGCGCTCCTACAAAGAGGCGTCGCGCGCGGTGCTTAGAAGTCGTCGGATTCCTCGATCGCGCCTTCGGCATCGTTGGCCAGCGTCACGACCACGTAGGCTGAGCCGACCAGGGATGCGCACAACCAGGCATAGAGTATCTGGACGCTCGTGCGAGGTACGGCAGCCGCCACCTGGGGCGCAAGGGCAAGGCCTGCCACGCCTGTGATGGTGAGTACGGCTGCGACGATCCACGCCAGGCGCCGTGGCGGCGTCGCGGTGTTGAAAACGTTCATGCGGATGTTGCCCCTGTTCCCCTGATGACCGGCCTCGTGAATTTTGTGTGAGGCCGTGCTTGTAGGATTTACCCTACAAAATCCTGCGAGGCAAGCCCAGATTTGTGAATGGCTCCCCGCGCTGCTCAGGCTTCCCATGCAGTTCCGCCGGCAACCCTGCGTCTCGGTTAGACTTTCGCCATTCCACGAGGTTCGATCCATGGCAGAACGAGAATTTCCCGGTTTTACCCTGCGCAGCAGTGCCACGAAGGACGGCGCCCGCTTCACGGCCCTGATTTCCTCACATCCGGCCGATGGGAGCTTCCCCAGCTATTTCACCGTGTATGACAACCGGAGTTTCCGCGAGGAAGCCGAGGCCGCAGCGGCTGCGGAAAAGGCGCTGGGGCTGGTGCTCGGGGTGGAGGAAGATGGCGAGCCGTTCTTCGAAGAAGGGGAGACAGGCTTCGATGACGACCGCGAGGCCCGTAGGAACGGTCAGGGCGCCGACGGCGACGAATCAGGCGACGACGAAAAGGGTGTGTGAGCGGCCCCTCGGGCGCACGCAGCCACGTCGGTCGCAGGCAGCGACGACGGTTGCACGCATGGACGGTGATCGCACGCATCGACGGCGGTCGCACGCATTCACGGGTAGGAGCGCGCCATGCGCGCGACATCTTTTCGCAAGGCGTCAGGTTGATCGCGAAAAGATGTCGCGCGCATGGCGCGCTCCCACGCGCGATCAGCGCCGCGCGACAATCAGCGCCGCGCGGTGGTCGGTGCCGCGCGGCGGTCGGTGCCGCGCGACGATCAGCGCCCCGACCGTCAGTGCGGTAGTGCGCTCCGCACGGCCTCGAGCAGCGTCCTGCGCTCGTACGGCTTGGCCAGGAAGGTCACTGCGCTGTCCAGGCGCTCGCGCGCCTTGACGGCGTCGCCCGATACCACGACGCAGGGCACGGTGTTCCCTTTCCGATGGAGCTCGTGGACCATGTCGATGCCGTCCATCTCCCCGGGCATGTTCACGTCAGTCAGGACAAGGCCGATTTCGGGGTGTGCTTCCAGCGTGGTCATGGCTTCTGCGGCATTCACTGCCGTCAGTACGCCATAGCCGACCGATTCCAGCAGAAAACTGGTGATGTCGAGCACGCTACTGTCGTCTTCGACGACGAGTATGGGTCCGATCGATGCCATGGGGTGTTCCGGTAGAAGTCATGCCGACTGTCCGCTTACCTCTGTGGGGGACGCGTGAGAGTCTGCCGTGCACGTAACGACAGGCGAGGCCGCATACTGGGCACCGGGCTATAGAAGGGCAGTGATGGCCATGGGTAGTGAAGAGGGGCGGTATCGGCAGTTCGTCGAGGCCTCTGCAGATTGCATGAAGGAGCTCGACGCGAACGGTGTCGTCCGTTTCGTGGCGGGGCTGGGCTGCACGACACTCATGCCCGGTGCACCGCAGGACATGGTCGGCATGCGCTGGCTCGATCTCTGGCCTGCCGATGCACACGACGAGATCTCCGGCGTACTGGCCCGTGCGGCGGCTGGCGAGCGCGTCGAGTTCGTCGCGCCGCGCCGCATCGGCGACCGGTCGCGCTGGTGGGAGGTCATGCTCTCGCCTGTCCGGGTCGCCGGCGTGCTCGATCATTTCATCGTGATCAGCCGGGACGTCACCGACCGCGTGGAGCTGCAGGCTGCCATCGAGGCCATCAACGAACTCCTGCAGGAGCGTCTCAACGACAGCGTCGCCCGATCGGCCTCGGTCAGCACGCGGTACGGCAATCTCATGCAGGAATTCGCGTCGGAGCACGGCGCGCGACGCGATGCAGAGAGCCGGCTGGCCGGTATGCGCGAGCAGCTCGAGATGGCGGCGCGTACGCGCGATCTCGCCCAGGCGTCTGCCCGGCAGGCGCAGAAGCAGCAGGCGATCGGCCAGCTCGTCAGCGGCATCGCCCACGACTTCAACAACATGCTGCAGACCGTGATCGTCAGCCTGTCCGGGCTCGAGGACAGCGTGGACGAGCTGGATCCCCGGCAGCAGCGGATGCTCAACTACGCCGTCGACGGTGCGCGGCGAGCCACGGCGCTCACCCGAAGGTTGCTCGCCTTCGCCCGCAACCAGCCGTCGAGTCCCGAGCCACTCGATGCCCGTGAGGTCGTGACGGCGTTTGCCGATTTCGCCAGGCACGGCATGGGCGGCCGTGTCGCCATCGAGGTCGAAGGGCCTGACGTGGCGCTTCCGGTCTGGCTGGATCGCCAGAGCTTCGACCTGGCCCTGATGAACGTCTGCCTCAACGCCCGCGATGCCATGGGCGGGGCGGGCAGCATCCGCATCGAAGTGGGCGAACGTGACGGCAGCGCGCCGGTCGACGGCGCGCTGCGGCAACCGACGGCGGTCCGGCAGGTCGTGGTCTGCGTGATCGACACGGGCTGCGGCATGGCGCACGACGTACGGCAGCGACTCTTCGAGCCCTATTTCACGACCAAGGAAGGCGGCTCGGGCCTCGGCCTGGCGCAGGTCTACGGCACGGTGGCGCAGGCGGGCGGGCGGGTGGAGATCGAGAGCGAACCGGACGTCGGCACGCGCGTCCGCCTGATCCTGCCGCGTGACACGCGACTGGCCGAATTCGCAGGATCATTCGTTCAGGAAATGTGACGAAATTCCTCAACTCGGGTCGCATCCGGCCGATAAGAGTGGTGTTCGGAGGAAGTCAGTCATGCTCGTCATCATCGGTTTTGTCGTCGTCATCGTTTCCGTCATCGGCGGCTACGTGCTTTCCCATGGTTCCATCGGCGCCCTGTGGCAGCCGTACGAGTTGCTGATCATCTTCGGCGGCGCGCTGGGCGCGTTCGTGAGCGCGAACTCCATGGAGATCGTCAAGGCGTCGATGCGCGACGCCATGGCCCTGCTGAAGGGGCCGAAGTACCGCCGCCAGGATTATGTCGACCTGCTGTCGCTGCTCTACGACATCTTCATCAAGATGCGCAAGGAAGGGCAGCTGGGCATGGAGGCGCACATCGAGGACCCGTCGGCGAGCTCGCTGTTCTCGACGTACCCGCGGCTGCTGGCCGATCACCACCTGATGGATTTCATCACCGACTGCCTGCGGCTGATCGTAGGCGGCAGCATGGATCCGCATGAACTCGAGCAGCTGCTCGACGTCGAGCTGGAAACGCACCATCACGAAGCCGCGGCTCCCGCACATGCCGTGCAGAAGATGGCAGACGCGCTGCCGGGCTTCGGCATCGTCGCAGCCGTGCTCGGCATCGTGATCACCATGAAGTCGATCGATGGCGATGCCGCCGTGATCGGCGAGCACATCGCCGGTGCACTGGTCGGCACCTTCCTCGGCATCCTGCTGAGCTACGGCTTCATCGGGCCGCTGTCCGCGGCCATGGAGGGCCGCGTGAATACCGACGGCAAGGCGTTCGAGTGCGTGAAGGTAGCCCTGATGGCCAACCTGCGCGGGTACAACCCGATGGTCTCCGTGGAATTCGCGCGCAAGTCGCTGCAGTCGGGCGCCCGCCCGACATTCCAGGATCTCGAAGCGCACCTCAAGGCGGCGCGGTAACCACCGATGAGCGAGCTGAAGCAGGTCATCATCGTCCGGAAGAAGCGTGCATCCGGCGGTGGCCACCACGGCGGGGCATGGAAGGTGGCGTACGCCGACTTCGTGACCGCCATGATGGCGTTCTTCCTGGTCATGTGGCTCGTGGGCGCCGGGACGAAGCAGCAGCGCGCGGCCATCTCCGAATACTTCAAGAACCCGAGCATGACCGCCGGGCAATCGACCATGGCACCGTCGGGAAAGATGGGCCCGGGCGGGGCGAGCACCAGCATGATCAAGCTCGGTGGCGCGATGGATCTTCCGAAGGGGCCCGGCGACCAGCAGGCCTTTGCGAAACCCACGACCAGCGCCGACGCGGAAAAAATCGCAAAGGAAAAGGAAAGGCAGCGACTCGTGCAGCTGATGAAGGACCTGAACGACGCCATCGCGAAAAGCGCGACCATGGCACCGTACAAGGACCAGCTGCTGATCGACATCACGTCGGAAGGCCTGCGCATCCAGATCGTCGACAAGCAGAACCGCCCCATGTTCGACACGGGTAGCGGTGCGCTCAAGTCCTACACCGTGCAGATCCTCCATGAGCTGGCGGGTTTCGTGAACCAGGTGCCGAACCAGATCAGCATCTCCGGTCACACCGACAGTGCGCCCTACATCCGCGCGGACAGCGCCTATGGCAACTGGGAGCTTTCCGCCGATCGCGCCAACGCAGCGCGCCGCACGCTTACCGACGGCGGCATGCAGCCGGAGAAAGTGGCGCGCGTCGTCGGGCTGGCTGCCTCGGTACCGTTCGACAAGACGGATCCGTCCGCGCCGATCAATCGACGCATCAGTATCGTCGTCATGACCAACGAAGCCGCGAAGGCGGCACTGTCACCCGAGATCGCCGCCGAGCCTCCGCATGCGGCGGACGGGACGTCACATGCCGCCGAAGCGGAACACACGGCCGGTGCCATGCCTTCCGCACCCGTGAATCCGGCACCGGCCATCGCCGGCAACGATGATTCCGCAGGCAGCGACACGCACCGGGGAAGCTGAGCAGACACTCCGTTACAAGAAACATCTGCCACTTGCAACCGTCATGTTCCCCGGTCAGTATCGAGGTGTACAAGGGGAGGGAAATGCAATGGAAAACCAGAGTAAGTTCCGCGTCGTCGCAAAAGCCGTCAAGCAGCCCGTCGAAGCCGGTGGGCAGGTCTACCGTTCAAGCTATCGCATCCTCGACCAGGTCGGTGAAGAGATCGAGGCAAGCACGGGTACGCATGATTTCGTCGACATCACCAGCGCGTTCAATGAAGCGTTCGCGATGGGCCACGAACGATTGCGCGCCATGGCTGTCGACACGGTGCAGTAAACCTCGCCGGCCCGGCAGTACCTGAATCCGTTCCACGAACCGCGTCACACCACCGCGGCGCCGCGCACTTCCTCCAGCTGGGCGGGGGTGCCGACGTTCCGCCAGAATCCGCTCCACTTCTCGCCACGCAGTTTTCCTTGCGCCATGGCGCGCTGGTACATCGGAAGCAGCTTGAAGCGGCCCGCCGCCTCGCCTTCCACCAGCGCCTGCCGATAGACCCCCACGTTACCGAAAGTGAGACGTTCGGCGCCTGCCGGTGCGTCGTCGCCGTGGAGCGCGCCATGCGCCAGCGCGAAGTCGCCGCCCGGATGGAAGTCGGGATTCGGCACCATCACCAGATGGGCGACGCCGTCGGGCTCGTGCGGCAGGGCGGCGTAGTCGATGCCGCTGACGATGTCCGCGCTGACGACGATGAACGGCTCATTCCCCAACAATGGCAACGCCTTGAGCATGCCGCCGCCGGTTTCGAGTGGCACGTCGCCTTCGTACGAAAACTGCAGGCGCGCGCCCCAGCGTGAACCGTCACCCAGGATGGCCGGGAACTGCTCCGCAAGGTAAGACGTATTGATCACGATGTCGCGTACGCCGGCGGCGACGAGTTTCTCGATGTGGTGCACGATGAGCGGCTGCCCGCGGCACTCGAGCAGCGGCTTCGGTGTGTGGTCCGTGAGCGGGCGCATGCGCTCGCCGCGGCCGGCCGCCAGGATCAGTGCATGCCTCATGCGTGGGTGGCCACGGTGAGGTCGCGGTGGCCGATCTTCGCTTCGATCAGGTCGGCGAGCGGTGCCGTGTCGGCGTGGCGTCGCGCGGTGGTCAGCACGTAGGTGAGCACGCGCGGCAGGTCGCTGAGGTAGCCGGGCTTGCCGTCGCGATAACACAGCCGGCAGAACAACCCGAGGATCTTGATATGGCGTTGTAGCCCGGCGAGGTCGAACCAGCGGCGGAAGCGGTCGGTGTCCACGGTGTGGTCGAGGAGCCGCGCGTCGAGCAGGCGCAGCCGATAGGCTTCGGCCCAGCCTTCCACGCGTTCGTTATCCCAGACGACGTAGGCATCGCGAAGCAGGGACGCGAGGTCGTAGGTGACCGGCCCCGACATGGCTCCCTGGAAATCGATGACGCCCGGCGAACGATCGTTCGTCACGAGCAGGTTCCGGCTGTGGTAATCGCGGTGCATGAAGGCCCGCGGCTGCTCGGCAAGGGCACGCAGGATCGCGGTGAACGCGTTTTCCACGATGTCCCATTCGCCACAGTCGAGGGTCTGGCCGAGATGCCGTTCGAGCAGCCATGTCGGCATGATCTCGAGTTCCATCGTCTGCCACGCGTGATCGAAGGCAGGCAGGCCGCTCGTGTCGACGTGCAGCTGCATGCGCAGCAGGGCGTCCAGTGCATCACCGTACAGCGCATCGACCGTGCCGTCGTCGAGTTCGGGAAGGTACGTGCGGGTGCCCAGGTCTTCGATCAGGAGGAAGCCCTGCCCGAGGTCTGCCACCATGACCGTGGGTACGTGGATGCCGGCGTCGGCCAGACGCGTGCCGATCTCCACCCACGGCGCGGGGTCTTCCTTTTCGGGCGGCGAATCCATGACGATCACCGGTTGCCCGTCGACGTAGCCGCGCCAGTAGCTGCGAAAACTGGCATCGGCCGATGCGGGTTCGAGGGCGAGGTCGGGCTGGCCGGTTGCCTGGCGCGCCCAGGCGAGCCGGGCAGCGGAGCGGGGGTCGGAAGCGGTCATGGAGTGCCTGCGAAACGAAACGTGCGACGAGCTTAGAGTGTTTGCTGCAGGCTGTCATAGCACCGCGTTGGTGCAGGTTTGTGGTGCGTTGCAGCGTAGGGTTATCTTCGGGCCATGGGGTTCTGATCGGGGGATGGGGACGTGATGGAAAGTGATGGCAAAACCGCGTCGATGACGCGACGTGACCTCCTGCGCATGATCGGCGTTGCCGGGGGTGGGGCACTGATGTACCAGGCGATGTCCCAGATGGGCTTCGCAGCGGAATCCACATACCGACGGCCTCCGCCATTGCAGGGCACGGGCAAGGGGACCGTGCTTATCCTGGGTGCCGGGCTGGCCGGGCTGGTCGCGGCCTACGAGCTGGGGAAGGCCGGTTATACGGTGCAGGTGCTCGAGTACAACGCCCGTGCCGGCGGTCGCAACTGGACGCTTCGCGGCGGCGACGTGTTCACCGAGTTAGGCGGCAGCAGGCAGGAATGCGGGTTCGACCAGGGGCAGTACTTCAACCCGGGGCCATGGCGCATTCCGTACCACCATCACGGCGTGCTCGATTACTGTCGACAGTTCGGCGTGCAACTCGAACCGTTCGTGCAGGTGAACCACAACGCATACCTCCACAGCCCCCGGGCCTTCGGCGGCAAGCCGCAGCGCCTGCGGGAGATCCAGGCGGATCTCCATGGGGGCGTCGCCGAGCTTCTCGCCAAGGCGACGGGCAAGGGCAGGCTCGACGATGCGGTGACGCAGGAAGACAGGGAAAAACTCCTCGAGGCGCTCCGCGAGTTCGGCGGCCTCGACAAGGACTTCCGGTACGGGCCAAGCCGGTACAGCAGCGAACACCGTGGCTATGCAAAGCACGCCGGCGGTGGCGTCGACGGCAAGCCTGAATTCTCTACGCCGACCAGCCTGTCCGACGTCCTGAAGAGCGGCCTCTGGAAGGGCCTGGCCACGAACGCGAACTATGAATTCCAGACCTCGCTGATGCAGCCGGTCGGTGGCATGGACGCGATCAGCAAGGCGTTCGTGCAGCACGTCGGCAGCACCATCCGTTACAACGCGAAGGTCACCGCGATCGCACAGGATGACCACGGCGTCACCGTGAGTTACGAGGACACCACGGCACCGGGGCAGGTGCAGCAGGCGAAGGCCGACTGGTGTGTCTGCACCATCCCGCTGTCGATCCTCAGCCAGATTCCGGTGCAGGTATCCGCTGCCAAGACCGCGGCGATTTCCGCCGTGCCCTATTACGCGTCGTCGAAGATCGGCCTGCAGTTCAGCCGGCGCTTCTGGGAAGAAGATGAAGCCATCTACGGCGGCATCACCACCACCGACCTGCCCATCGGCATGATCTCGTATCCCAGCCACGGTATCGGTACGAAGAAGGGCGTGCTGCTCGCGTCGTACACGTTCGGTTTCCCGGCGTTCGAGTTCACGGCACTCGATCCTGCGACGCGTATCCGCAAGGCCGTGGAGCAGGGGGCGCAGATCCATCCGCAATACACCAGGGCCTTCGAGAACGGCATGGCCGTCGGCTGGCATCGCTCGCCGTTCACCCTGGGCTGCTTCGGTTCATGGACCGATGAGTCACGTGCGAAGCACTATGCAGACATCTGCTCGCTGGACGGTCGGATCGTGCTGGCGGGTGAGCATGCGTCGTACCTGCCGGCCTGGCAGGAGGGCGCCGTGCTGTCGTCGCTTTCCGCCATCGACCAGCTCCATCGCAGCGCGGTCGCGGGGAGGCGGTCATGAAGCACATCGTCATGAAGTCGGTCGCCAACGAGGCGAGCCGCGCGGTACAGATCCGTATGGCATGGAAGCTGGCAGTCGCACTCGTGGCCCTCATCGCGGGCTTCGCGGTGCACGCCCAGGCCACCGATGCGTATTTCATCGACGAGAAACAGGCGCCGCATGTCACGGGCGAGCAGGTGTTCACGCATATCTGCCAGGGATGCCACATGCCCGATGGCAGCGGGGCGGTCGGTGCAGGACACTATCCTGCGCTCGCGAAAAACCCGAAGCTCGCTTCGGCCGCCTACCCGGTAGTCATGGTGGTCAACGGCAGGGGTGCCATGCCCGCCTTTGGCGCCCAGCTGTCGGATGCGCAGATAGCTGACGTGGTCAACTACGTGCGTTCCCACCTGGGCAACCACTACACCGACACCCTGAAACCTGAAGACATCAGGCCGTTCCGTCCCGCCACCACACCCTCCGAGGAAGAATGACGTGATCAGCAGACATCTCCTGTTCGTACCCATGCTCGCGCTCGCTGCATCGCCTTCGTTTTCAGCCGACGTGGTTCGCCACAAGATCCCGAACAGTACGTTTCCCATCCTGGCGGCGGTGGAGATCCCTGCCGGCAAGACACTCGTGTTCCTGAGTGGTGCCGTGCCGCCGGTGTCGGATCCCAACGCGCCGAAAGACACGCTGGCCGCCTATGGCGATACGAAGACACAGACGGTCGGCGTGCTCACGTCGATTGAAAAGCAGCTCAAGGGCCTCGGCCTCGGCATGGGCGACGTGGTGAAGATGCAGGTCTTCCTGGCCGGTGACCCGGCGAAGGGCGGCAAGATGGATTTCGCCGGTTTCATGGGCGGCTATACGCAGTTCTTCGGCACGGCGGCACAGCCCAATCTGCCGACGCGTTCGGCCATGCAGGTGGCGTCGCTGGCCAGCCCGAATTTCCTGGTGGAGATCGAAGTCACGGCCGTCAGGCCGTAAGCCTGCTTCCACGGAAGGATCCGGCGTGAAAGAACCGGGGCGAAATTCCGGTGCGGAAAACCGGCGCAAGAATTCGGCGCGAACATACGGCGCGAACATACCGCGCGAAAAAAAACCCGGCACGGGGCCGGGTCCAGAGGGGAGTTCGCACGGTATGTCGTGGCGGCGCCGCACGGTGGGAGAGTCCGTGCGGTGCCCTTTCTTCTTGTTATGCGGGGCCGGTTACGCGGGGCCGGTTACAGGTCGTAACGAACGGCGAAGCGGAAGTAGCGCGGCTGCGAGTACGACGCACCGCGCCGGTACGTGGAGACGGCCACGCCGGCATCGTTCTCGGCGGTTTCGATCACGCTGGTTTCGCGCTGCTGGGTGAAGACGTTGAAGATGTCTGCGTTGAAGCCCAGCTTGTGGTTGGCGAAGGCCGGGCGCCACTCGACGCCGACGTTCAGCTGCTGCGTCCAGGGCAGGCGGCCGCTCGTGCCGCGCGGCGAGAGCTTGCCATCGCAGTAGTGGTATGACGCGCCATACCGCAGCGGATCGATGGGGCCGACGCCGATGCAGTTCACGGGGCGGCCGGATGCGACGGCGAGATTTGCGCTCAGCAGCCACTGCGGATTCAGCTGGAAGTAGCCATACGCCTTGAACTGGTGCGTGCGGTCGTTCGGCAGCGGGCCGTTGGCACCGACCATGAGCTCGGGGGAGTCCCAGTCCTGGGTGACCGACGGATCCTTCTGGCCGATGTCGGACTTCAGCATGCCTTCCGAGTTGCCGTAGCTACGCGAGAACACGTAGTCGGCCTTGCCGTACCAGCGCTGGCTGAACTGGTGCTCGGCATAAAGGTTCACGGCGTAATAAGCGCGTTTCAGCGCCGGAAAACCGATGCCGCCGTTCGTGAAGTCCTGCTTGTTCAGCGTGACGTCGCGATAGTCGCCGGTGCCGTCCATGTCGACCTGGAAGGTGTTGTTCTTCCCGGGATTGAACAGGTAGCAGCCCGAGATATTCGCCTTGCTCATGTCCACGCCGTTGCGCTCGCCCCAGTTGGTGAACGGGCGCTCGTCGCAGAAGTCGTCGATGGAGCTTTTCAGCTTGCGGTACGTGAGCTTCGCGCCGATGGCCCAGTCGCTGCCGAGCATCTTGTCCAGGCCCACGATGTACTCGTCCTGGTAATACGCGCCCATGCCTTTCGCGGCGATGGTGCGGGTATCCGGCGCCACGCCGTTGGCGCCATTGACCACGTATTCCTTGCCGTTGGGCACGAAGTTCACGGGTGCACCGGTGACGGGATCGATGCTGTCGTAGGTGCCGAACTGGCGCAGGAAGTAGGAGCCGGACGCCGCGCGCACGGCCACGTTCGACGGAATGGCGAGATGGTAGCGGCCAGCGTTGGCGTAGACCTTCATGGAGGAATCGCCGAACACGTCCCAGGTGGCGCCTAGTCGCGGCGCGAGCTGGTGGCGCTGCTTCACGTAGACATCGCCGGCGCCGTTGAGGTTCTTGAACTGCTCGTTGCGCAGGCCGAGGTAGACGACCACGTTATCGCTGACCTGCCACTTGTCCTCGATGAACTGCGCTTCCTGCACGGTCTTCACGTTGGCGGCCGAGTACACGTAGTTACGCTGCACGTAATGCGTGGTGCCTTCCGGCAGCTGTACGTCCGGGTAGCCCTTGATCGTGCCGCTCGCGGGGGCGTCGCCGTAGATCCAGTAGTACGCGCCGTTACCGGGTCGGCCGGAATCGGGGCCCGCGTACGACGTGCCTGCAAAGGATTCCAGCGTCTGGTTGTCGAGGCCCGCGCGGAGGTCATGGTCGCCGACGGTGTATTCGACATCGAAGCGCCAGCCCTGCGTCTTGTCCTGCGCGCCGCCGGCGAGCAGCTGGCTCTGCAGGTAGCAGTTCGGGGGGAAGACGGTCTCGCCGTTTTCCGTGATGTTGCCGCCGATCACAGGGCAGTCGCCGCCGGCGCTGGCCACGTTCTGGACGTGCCTGCTCATGCTGCGGCCGTAGAGGGCGTTCACCGTGAGCTCGTCGGTGAGGTAGCCGGTGTACTTGCCGACGCTCACTTCGCCGCCGGGTGTCGAGCCGCCGACGCCGTAGTTCTTGGTCGATGTCGTGCCCAGTGGAGCGCCCGGCGTGCCGGTGGTGTAGTCATACGCCCGCACGCGGGCGTGTTCCGCTGTCTGGTCGCCGTAGTGGGTGAGCTCGAGCAGGTGGTTGTCGGTGATGTTCCAGTCGATCTTCGCCAGGTAGCGGTTCGTCCGGGTGGTGGTGTCCCGCTCGCTGGCTGCCGCCGTGCTGCCACGATTGAACGCGCTGGTGCGGATGAAGTCGCCGGTGGCATAGAGGAACAGCTTGTCCTTCACGAGCGGGCCGCTGATGTACGCGGAATATTCCGTCGTGCCGCTCTTGTTCGCGTGGCGATCCTGGTAGAGATGGCCGTCGCGCAGGTAGACGTCGCGCGGCGAATCGCGCAGTCCGCGCGGCGTGTAGATGGCCTGGCCGCCGGCCTTCCACGTGTTGCCACCGCGCTTCGTGATCATGTTGACCACGCCGCCGGTCGAGCGGCCGTATTCCGCACCGTAGCCGCCGGTGTAGATCTGCTGCTGGTCGATGGCGTCGTAGGGCAGGCTGGTCATGCCCAGGCCCGTCAGTGCATTCGTAACGGCATACCCATTGACGTAGTACTGGTTCTCGGCGGCCGACGAACCACCGAACGATGCGACGTTGCCGTATCGTTCGTCGCCACCGACGGCGCCGGGTGCCAGGAGCGCGGCCGACGTCGCGTCGCGCGCGATCGGCAGCTTCTGCAGCTGCTCGGAGGTGAGGACGGTGCGTGAATCCACCGACGAGACGTCGATGGCAGGCAGCGCGGTGCCGGTCACCTGGATGCCCTCGAGCGTACGGGTGTCGGCCGGACCTGCGGCGTCGAGGAACGACGCGTCGGTGCCGGAGCCTACCTGCACGGAGAGATCGGCGTGGCTCGCGACGGTCGCCCCGTCACGAAGCAGCGAAACCGTATAGCGGCCGACGGGCAGCGAGCTGGCGCGGTAGCGGCCGTCCGCCTCGATCGTGATGTCCCGGGTCAGGCCCGTATCGACATTCCGGAGGTGCACGACGGTGCCCTGGCCGGCAGCGACGCGGCCGAAGATCACGCCGGAGGCGTTGGATTGCGCGTGTGCCGTACCGGCCACGGCGAGGCTGAGTGCCAGTGCCAGAGAAGTCGGGCGCAGCACAACCTGCGCCTTTGAGAAAAAGATCATGGAAAGCCCCTGGAGGGCCCTTTCTCACGGGCCCCTTGGATGGATGACGTTGCGGATTCCCGAGGAAATCGCGCGCGTGTCGCCTTTCGGTCGACCGTATCCACCCCCCCTGGGGCGATCGCCTCAGAAAGGCGAACGGGTAGTTTTATGGCAAGAAATTACGAATGTCAAATATGTGTGAAGAGTAGCGGGCGAGCCGGATCGCAAGCGCAAAGACCGTGTCTCCATGTAGGAGCGCGCCCTGCGCGCGACAGGGTTCATGCCACGACGCACGAAAGCTGTCGCGCGCAGGGCGCGCTCCTACATGGCGAGAAAACGGTGTGCGCCGGACATAAAAAAACCCGGCGGATGCCGGGTCTTCTGACGCAGATACGGGCTGCCGATTCAGGAAAGGTTGTATCCGCGCTCCTCATGCAGCGCGATATCCAGGCCGACCTGCTCCTGCTCCTCATCCACCCGGAGGCCCATCGTCACGTGGATGCCCTTGAAGATGACGTAGCTCAGTACGCCGCTGTAGACCACGGTGAAGCCGACGCCCTTGAACTGGATCCACAACTGCAGGCCCAGATCGGTCACCGTGCCGAAGCCGCCCAGCGTGGGGGAGGCCAGCGGGCCGGTAAGCAGGGCACCGATGATCCCCGCGACGGCATGCACGCCGAAGACATCGAGGGAATCGTCGTAGCCGAACGCACGCTTCAGCTTCGTGGCGCAGAAGAAACACGCGACGCCCGCAACCAGCCCGAGGACCAGTGCACCGCCCGGGCCACACGTGCCGGCGGCCGGGGTGATGGCGACCAGGCCCGCGACGGCACCGGACGCGATGCCAAGGACGCTGGCGCGACGATGCGTGATCCACTCCACGGCTGTCCAGCCGATGGCGGCTGCCGCGGTGGCCACCTGCGTCACGAGCATGGCCATGCCGGCGGTTCCGTTCGATGCGGCGGCGGAGCCCGCGTTGAAGCCGAACCAGCCAAGCCACAGCATGCTGGCGCCGACCAGGGTGTAGCCGAGGTTATGCGGTGGCATGGCGGTGTGGGGGAAGCCGCGACGCTTGCCGATCACCAGGCAGCCAACGAGGCCGGCGATGCCGGCGTTGATGTGCACCACCGTGCCGCCCGCGAAATCGAGCACGCCGAGGTCGCCGAGGAACGACCCCGGGCCCGACCAGACCATGTGGGCCATCGGCAGATAGACCACCGTGAACCAGATCGCAGTGAACACGAGCAGGGCAGAGAACTTCATGCGCTCCGCGATCGCGCCGACGATGAGGGCCGGCGTGATGATCGCGAAGGTCATCTGGAACATCACGAACACGCCTTCGGGGATCGTGTTGTACAGGCTGGTCGGCGTGAGTCCCGCGAGCATGCCGTGGCCGAGGCCGCCGATGAAGGAATGGATATTGGTCGTGCCGGCGGCCATGCCTGCGGTATCGAAGGCCACCGAGTACCCGTAGATCACCCAGAGCACGGTCACCAGTGCGGTGATGGCGAAACACTGCATGAGCACCGACAACAGGTTCTTCGCCCGCACCATGCCGCCATAGAACAGGGCCAGGCCGGGGATGGTCATCAACAGCACGAGCATGGTGGAGGTAAGCATCCACGCGGTATCGCCCGAATCGAGCTTCGCGGGAACGGCAGCCTGTGCGAGGACGCTACAGGGGAGCAGGGCGGCTGCGCCGGTTGCGGCGAGCGTGCGGAACGACTTAGAGCGCATCGGCGTCGATCTCCTGGGTGCGGATACGAATGGCCTGTTCGAGGTCGATGACGAAGATCTTGCCGTCGCCGATCTTGCCGGTGCGGGCCGCGTTGGTGATCGCTTCCACGGCGCGCTCGAGCTGCTCGTCGGTCACGGCGATCTCGATTTTCAGTTTCGGGAGGAAATCGACGACGTATTCCGCGCCGCGGTAGAGCTCGGTGTGGCCATGCTGCCGACCGAATCCCTTCACCTCGGTGACCGTCATGCCCTGGACGCCGACCTCGGCGAGCGCCTCGCGCACGTCGTCCAGCGTGAAGGGCTTGATGATCGCGTTAATCCATTTCATGCCGCTGTTCCCCTTTCCTGTTTTGTATGGGGAGCCTGGTGCACGATGCGTGCCACCGTGGACTGTGCGCGTCAGGCGTTGGGACAGGCGGCACCGCCGCCTCCCGCGTCAGCGCGGCGATTTCGACATCACCATCGTGGTGCAGCAATTGCACCACGTAGGAGCGCGCGCTGCGCGCGACATCTTTTCGCGACAGGCCACACGTCTCGCGTAACCAACGGGTCTCGCCTACACATCCGGTCTCGCCTACACATTCGGTCCCGCGTAACGGCTTGCACCTGCCGAAGACATCCGCCTTTCGCGAAAAGATGTCGCGCGCGGGGCGCGCTCCTACATTGCGTCTCGGGACAGAAAACAGTACCATTTTGGTCCGGTATTGCCGACTTCCCCTGAATCGATGCTTCGTGTCAGCCGTTTGACCGACTACGCCACCGTGGTGATGACCGTTATCGCGGCTCATCCTGCCAATGTTCTGAGCACTGCTCAGATCGCGGAAGAGGCACGCCTGGAATTGCCAACCGTGTCCAAGCTGCTCAAGCTGCTGGGGCATGCGGGGCTGGTGGAGTCGTTCCGTGGGGTGAATGGCGGTTACCGCCTGGCGCGTCCCCCGGAGGCTATCAGCCTCGCGGAGATCGTCGAGGCGATGGAAGGCCCCATCGGCATGACCGAATGCAGCACTGCCCAGGGGCAGTGCGAGCGCAAGGCCCAATGCGGCGTCAGCGGCAGCTGGCAGTCCGTTTCCGGGGCCATCGGCGGCGTGCTCCGCGCCATGACCCTTGCACAGATGCTCGCTGGCGCCCCCAAGGCGACGGCACCGGACGCGGCATCTGCCGCGCACGCCAACGTATGAACGAGAGTGACAACATGACACGCGACGTGGCAGCCCCAGTGCGCGACAACGCCGAAGTCGAAGCGGTGCTCAACCGCCGTTACGAAGCCGGCTTCGTCACCGATATCGAATCCACCAGTCTGCCTCCTGGCCTGAGCGAGGACACCGTCCGCCAGCTCTCCGCCATCAAGGAAGAGCCGGAATGGATGACGGAATGGCGCCTGGCGGCGTATCGCCACTGGCTGACCATGCCTGAGCCGGAATGGGCGAAGCTCGACATAGCACCGATCGACTACCAGGGCGTCAGCTACTACTCGGCGCCGAAGGCTGGCCCCAAGTCGCTGGACGAGGTCGACCCGAAGCTGCTCGAGACCTACGAGAAGCTGGGCGTGCCGTTGCACGAGCGGGCACGCCTTGCCGGCGTCGCCGTGGACGCCGTTTTCGATTCCGTGTCCGTCGGCACCACCTTCCGCAAGGAGCTGGCCGAGGCAGGCGTGATCTTCTGCTCCATGTCCGAGGCGATCCGTGAGCATGGCGAGCTGGTCCGCCAGTACCTGGGCAGCGTGGTGCCCGTCGGCGACAACTATTTTGCTGCGCTGAATTCCGCCGTGTTCTCCGACGGCAGCTTCGTCTTCATTCCCAAGGGCGTGCGCTGCCCGATGGAGCTGTCGACGTATTTCCGCATCAATGCGATCAACACGGGCCAGTTCGAGCGCACGCTGATCGTGGCCGAAGACGACGCCTACGTGTCGTACCTCGAAGGCTGCACCGCGCCCATGCGCGACGAGAACCAGCTGCATGCCGCCGTCGTTGAGCTGGTGACGCTCGAGCGCGCCCAGATCAAGTATTCCACCGTGCAGAACTGGTACCCCGGCGACGAGAACGGCGTCGGCGGCATCTACAACTTCGTGACCAAGCGTGGCGACTGCCGCGGCGCCGATTCGAAGATCTCGTGGACGCAGGTGGAGACCGGCTCGGCCATCACGTGGAAGTACCCGAGCTGCATCCTCCGCGGTGATCGCTCGGTGGGCGAGTTCTATTCGGTGGCGCTCACGCACCACCGCCAGCAGGCCGACACCGGCACCAAGATGATCCACATCGGCAAGGGCACCAAGTCCAAGATCGTCGCCAAGGGCATCAGCGCAGGACGCAGTTCCAACAGCTACCGTGGCCTGGTCAAGATCGAGAAGGGAGCCGACGGCGCGCGCAACTACACGCAGTGCGACTCGCTCCTGATCGGCAAGCAGTGCGGTGCGCATACGTTCCCCTACATGGAAGTGAAGAACCCGAACGCGATCGTCGAGCACGAGGCCACCACCTCGAAGATTTCGGACGACCAGCTGTTCTACTGCCTGTCGCGCGGCATCGGCGCCGAAGATGCCGTGTCGCTGATCGTCGATGGTTTCTGCAAGCAGGTCTTCCGCGAGCTGCCCATGGAGTTCGCGGTGGAAGCGAAGAAGCTGCTCGAAGTGTCGCTCGAAGGCGCGGTGGGCTGATCGTGGGAATCGCAGGCTCTGCCCCGGGCGTCACGGACCTGCGCGCGCTGCTGGCCGCGCTGGATCCGGAAATCGACCCGGTGCCGAAGCGGTTCCTGCATGTTTCCCACGAGAAGGCACGCGAGCGCATGCTCGACGCCCTCATGATGTTCCGCGAGGCGGAAGGCACCACGCTCATCGTCGATATCGACGAAGGCACGCCAGCGGATACCACCCGCATGCTCTGGGCGCGCATCACCCTGCGCGTCCAGTCCAGCCTTACTGCCGTCGGCCTGATGGCCGCCGTTTCCGCCGCCCTCGCAAAGCGCGGCATTCCCTGCAACCCGGTTTCCGCGTTCCTGCACGATCACATCTTCGTGCCCTGGGAACGTCGCGACGATGCGCTTGACGCACTCTCGCACCTCACGCCCTGACGGATAGCACCATGCACATGCTCAAGATCGACAACCTCCATGCCCGCGTCGAAGGCAAGGAGATCCTCAAAGGCCTTTCGCTCGAGGTAAAGCCGGGCGAAGTGCATGCCATCATGGGTCCGAACGGCGCGGGCAAATCCACGCTGGGCAACGTACTCGCCGGGCGCGAAGGCTACGAAGTCACCGAAGGCTCCGTGCTGTTCAACGGGCAGGACCTGCTGGCGCTGGCGCCGGAAGAGCGCGCGGCCACGGGCGTCTTCCTCGCGTTCCAGTACCCGGTGGAGATCCCGGGCGTCAACAACACCTACTTCCTGCGTGCCGCGCTCAACGCGCAGCGGAAGTTCCGTGGCGAAGACGAGCTCGACTCCATGCGCTTCCTCAAGCTGGTCCGCGAGAAGCTGAAGGTCATGCAGATCTCGGACGAACTGCTTCACCGCGCCGTGAACGAGGGCTTCTCGGGCGGCGAGAAAAAGCGCAACGAGATCTTCCAGATGGCCGTACTCGAGCCGACGCTGGCCATCCTCGACGAGACTGATTCCGGCCTCGACATCGATGCGCTCAAGCAGGTCGCCGAGGGCGTCAACGCGCTACGGTCGCCGGATCGTTCCTTCCTCGTCGTCACGCATTACCAGCGCCTGCTCGACTACATCGAGCCGGACTTCGTGCACGTGCTGGCAGGCGGGCGGATCGTGGAAAGCGGCGACAAGAGCCTTGCCCTCAAGCTCGAGGAACAGGGTTACGCCTGGCTCGCCGAGACGCATCCGGAGCTGCGCAAGGTCGACCTGACGGGTGCGCCGGCATGACCCCCGTGCCGTCGCCTTTCGTGCGCGCGGCACTGGATGCCGCTGCTGCCGTTCCGTCCAGCGGCATCGCGTGGCTCGATGCCGCGCGTCGCGAGAATCTGGAGACCTTCGCGGGCACCGGGCTTCCCGAAACACGTAACGAAGCCTGGAAATACACCCCGCTGCGTGCGCTGTCACAGCGTGCCTTCGGTGCGGCCGACGCTGCGGCAGCCAGCCGGTTGCCCGTCGACGCCGCACTCTACGCGTTGCCGGGTATCGACGGTTCGCGCATCGTGCTCGTCGACGGCGTGTTCCGGTCGGACCTCTCTTCGCTCGATGCAGGGAAGGGCGTGACGCTCGCGTCGCTCGGCATGGCGCTGGCCGCGCAGCCGGAGCCTTTCCGGTTCACGCTGTCCAACCGTTTCCGCAGCACGGCCGCCGATGCCTTCGCCCATCTCAACGGTGCCCTCGCCGTCGACGGCGTGGTGCTGCGCGTGGAAGAGGGCGTCTCGCTGGAAAAGCCGGTCCACATCGTCCACGTATCCAGCGGCACGCAGCCTGATTCCGCATGGCATGCCCGCGTGCTGGTCGATGTGGGTACCGGTGCGCGTGCCGAGGTCGTCGAGCACTTCGTCAATGCGGCGGAGGCGTCGCAGTTCGGTACCGTCGTCGCCGACTACGTCGTTCGCGAGGGCGGTGTCCTCGGGCTCGTGATCCTGCAGGCTGCTTCCGCCGCGACGACACTCGTCCGTCGTGGCCACATCCGGCTCGAGGCCCGCGCATCCGCCACCGTGCATGCCCTCGAACTGGGCGGTGCCATGGTGCGACACGAGCTCACTGCGGAGCTGGCCGGGGATGCCGCGCGCTTCGATTCGCGCGGCGTGTTCGCGCTCGACGGTCGCCAGCATGTCGACACGCAGCTGGAAGTGCGCCACAACGCACGCGACACCACGTCGGATGCACTCTGGCGCGGCATCGCCAACGGGCGTTCGCGGGGCGTGTTCCGCGGCGCGATCGTCGTGGCCGAAGGCGCGGATGGCAGTGACGCATCGCTGAGCAACAAGAACCTGTTGCTGTCCGGCCTCGCCGAGATCGACACCAAGCCCGAGCTCGAGATCTACGCCGACGAAGTGAAGGCGGCGCACGGCGCCACCATCGGCCAGCTCGACGAACGTTCCATCTTCTACCTCCGTTCGCGCGGTATCCCGATGGCCGATGCCCGCAGCCTGCTGACGCTCGCCTTCTGCCGCGCGGCGCTCGGCTCGCTGCCCAACGACGCCCTGCGCGAGCACCTCGGCGAACTGCTGGTGGCGCACCTGCCGACCGGTCCGTCCGCCGCCTGACCTCTTTCCGGAGCCCAGCCATGAACGCCAAGCCCGAACCCGTGGTCGAGCCGCTCGACATCGAACGTATCCGCGCCGACTTTCCCCTCCTGTCGCGCACGGTTCATGGCAAGCCGCTGATCTATTTCGACAACGCCAACACCGGGCAGAAGCCCCTGTCGGTGATCGAGGCAGTCGATCGGCATTACCGCGAGCACAATGCCAACGTCGCCCGCGCCGTGCACCAGATCGGTGAAGAGGCCACGGCCGCCTACGAGGGCGCGCGCGACGCCATCGCGCGCTTCATCCACGCGCCGTCGCGCGACGAAGTGATCCTGACGTCGGGCACCACGCAGTCCATCAACCTCGTCGCTTACAGCTTCGCGCTGCCCCGCCTCGAGCCTGGCGACGCCATCCTGACGACGGTGATGGAGCACCACGCCAACATCGTGCCGTGGCAGATCGTTGCCGGGCGCGCCGGCGCGACGGTAAAGGCCGCGCCCATCGACGAGCGTGGCGACCTGATCGTCGAGCGATTCATCGAGCTGCTGACGCCGGAAGTGAAGCTGGCCTGCGTCACCCACGTCTCCAACGTGCTGGGCACGGTCAACCCCATCCGCGAAATCGCCCGCGAATGCCGCAAGCGTGGCATTCCGCTGCTGGTCGATGGCTCACAGGCCGCACCTCATCGCCCGATCGACGTCCAGGCGCTGGGCTGCGACTTCTACGCGATCACGGGTCACAAGATGCTGGCGCCGACGGGCACCGGGGCGTTGTGGGCGAAGCGCGAGCACCTCATGGACATGCCTCCTTTCTTCGGTGGCGGCGAGATGATCCGCGAGGTGCGCTTCGGCGGCACGGTGTTCGCCGATCCGCCGCATCGCTTTGAAGCGGGTACGCCGAATATCGCCGGTTTCGCGGGCGTGGCGGCCGCCATTGCCTATATCGAAGGCCTGGGTTTCGATCGCCTGAAGGCGTATGAGCAGGACCTGCTCGCCTACGCCACCGAGTCGCTCCGGAACGTACCGGGCATCCGCATCTTCGGCGAGGCGAAGGAGAAGGAACCGGTTATCTCGTTCCTGCTCGAAGGCGCGCATGCGAACGACATGGCGACGCTCCTCGACCTGCAGGGCGTCGCCGTACGGTCGGGCCATCACTGTGCGCACCCGCTGATGCAGTTCTTCGGCGTGCCGGCGACGCTGCGGGCATCGCTGGCTTTCTACAATACGAAGGCCGAGGTCGACGGGTTTATCGAGGCGATCGGGAAAGTCCGGAAGCTGTTGCTCTGACGTCTTCGCGTAGTGCGTCGCGCGCAACGCGCGCTCCCACGGTTACGTTTGCTTACAATGCCGCCATGACCGCTGCCCACACGTTCCGTACCGCCGTCCCCGCTGATGCTTCCGTCATCGCCGGCATCGTCGAATCCGCCTATCGCGGTGACGCGAGCCGCGCTGGCTGGACGACCGAAGCCGATTTCCTCCACGGCAGGCGCACCGACACCGCGGAAATCGACGCGCTGCTGGCGGGTGAGCACGGCCGCTTCGTGTTGTTCGAGCGCGAGGGAGTGGTACTGGCGTCGTGCTACATCGAGCGGCAGGGGCCGGTCTGTTACTTCGGCATGTTCTCCGTCCACCCGCCGGCGCAGGGTTCGGGCATCGGTCGCCTGGTGATCGAGGAAGTCGAGCGAATCGCCCGGAACGAGTGGGAGAGCGAGCGTGTCGAGATGACGGTGATCGACATCCGCGCCGAGCTCATCGCATGGTACGAGCGTCGCGGCTACGCGCGCACGGGAAAGACGAAAGCCTTCCCGTACGGCGACGAGCGTTTCGGTATTCCCCAGCGTCCCGACCTTCGTTTCGAGTACCTCGTGAAGGAGCTTGGCGCGTGAACGGCTGGACACGTGTCGGGACCCGTGCCGAACTTCTTCCGGGCGAGTTCCGCGTGGTGTGGGACGGCGACACGGCGATCGCGGTGTACAACATCGACGGGCAGCTCCACGCCATCGAAGACGTCTGCACCCATGACGGCGGTGAACTCGCCGGTGGGCCGGTCATCGGCTTCGAAGTGGAGTGCGTTCGCCACGGCGCGCGCTTCGACGTGCGTAGCGGGGAGGTGACCTGCCCGCCGGCTTATGAGCCCGTCACCGTGTTCCCCGTGCGCGAAGACGACGGCGCCATCTGGACCCGCGACGACCGGTAAGGCGCACGGGCTGCCGTCGAGCCGCTTCCGGACGGCGCTGCTGCGCTCAGAAGTGGTAAACGAAGGCCACGGTAGAGGTCACCTGGCGCACCGAGCCGAACTCCCGCACGAGCGGGCTGGCGCCGGCGCCGCCGTATAGCCGTCCGTACGATACCGCGAGCGCCACGCCGGTCTGCAGAGAAGTCGGCACGAAGGCATCGTATTCGAGATCGGCCGACTCACCGCCGGCGCCGGGTTGCCATGACCGCGTGCCGAGCGCCTCGGCTTCGCCGGGCGTGAGGCCGAAGAAACGCCGCATGGCGGGCCCGTTCATGCCTTCCACCTTGACCTCCAGCGAATGCTGGATGTACCAGACATCGGGCAGCTGGTAGTCGGCATAGACGGCCGCGTACGCGCCGGCACCGTCGGTGTCGTGCGCGACATGGCTGCCGATCGTAAAGCGCTTGTCGAACGCGTATTCGAGGTAGCCACCGCCCTGGAAGCGGGGCGACAGGGAGGGTACGCGGCCGCCCAGCGCGCCAAGGTCGCTACGGTCGCGGCCCCACAGCCAGTTGGCGTAGGCGCCGCCATGCCAGTGCTGCCCGGCGATCAGGTCGACCGTCAGGCCATCGGCGGTCGAGAGCTCGCCCTTGCCCGGCAGCTCGATATCCACATAGGGGATGCCCTGGTTGCGGCGGTCGCGCGATCCCATCCAGGCCGGCATGCGTTGCACGCCGGCGCCGAACGCATAGGTCGGTGCATCGTCGTCGGTCGCGAGCGCCGTGCCGCTGGCCAGCAGGGTGACGACAAGTGCAAGGCAGCTGCGGCGCATGGAGAGGACGGGCCGGACGAGAGATCGGGACATGCTCTCAGCATACCCTTACGTCACGCTTTCCTCACAGGGAAAGGGCTTGGAAAGGATGCGCGTCTAGCCTGCGCTGCAACCTGACCACCGGCGCATCCGACGTGCTGACCACGCTCCCCGCATGGAACATTCTCTGCGATTTCGACGGCACCATCGCCGTGGAAGACGTCATTGATTCATTGCTCGACCGCTTCGGCCGCCCCGGATGGGAAGTGCTGGAGCGGGACTGGCGCGCCGGCATCATCGGCTCCGCCGTATGCATGGCAGGGCAGGTCGAGCTGCTCGACATGAGTGGCGCCGAGCTTTCCGCGCACCTGCAGGGCCTGCATATCGACCAGGGCTTCGCGGGCTTCGTGAAGGCCACCATCGACGCGGGTATCCCGATGGAGATCGTGAGCGACGGCCTGGACCAGGCTATCCACGCGATCCTCGCCAGCCACGGCATCGACAGCCTGCCCACGGTAGCCAACCGGCTGCTGCAGAGTGGCCCGCGCGCGTGGAGTCTCACCTCGCCCTTCAGCCAGGCCGGCTGCCGCAGCGGCACCTGCAAATGCGCACGCGTCGACCTCGCTCGCCGTCGCGGCGGCAGGACGCTGCTGATCGGTGACGGCGCCTCCGATTTCTGCGCCGCCGACCGCGTGGACTTCGTCTTCGCCAAGAACCGCCTGATCGAACACTGCCGCGCCGCCGGCATCCCGTACATGCCGATCGCCAGCTTCGACGAAGCCCTGGCCCTTCTTCCCGCGCTGCTGGACGGAAGTCTGCCGGCGCAGACCGTCATGCCCACCCACGCGACAAACCCGCAGGAACTCCCCGCATGAACATCCTTTCGAAGAACCCCAACGTCGTGATCGACGACGCGACGCTGCTCGCCGACGAAGCGAAGTACTGCTCCTTCGGCGATACGGTGCATTACGTGGATCCGCCGAAGATCTTCCGTCATGCGGAAGGCAGCTACATCTACGACAGCGAGAACATTCCGTTCCTCGACCTGCAGATGTGGTATTCGGCCGTCAATTTCGGCTACGGCAACAAGCGACTGAACGACACCCTCAAGGCACAGATCGACCTGCTGCCGCAGGTGGCCAGCCAGTACCTGCACCAGGGCAAGATCGAGCTCGCGAAGACGATCGCCGTGGACGCGAAGGAGAAGTTCGGCCTGGACGGCCGCTGCCACTTCAACGTCGGTGGCGCGCAGGCGGTGGAAGATTCGCTGAAGCTGGTACGTAACGCGCGCGGCGGCAAGAGCCTGATGTTCGCGTTCGAGGGTGGCTACCACGGCCGTACGCTGGGTGCGTCGTCGATCACGTCGAGCTACCGCTACCGTCGTCGCTTCGGCCACTTCGGCGAGCGCGCGCAGTTCATCCCGTTCCCGTACCCGTTCCGTCGTCCGAAGGGCATGACGCCTGAAGAGTATTCCGATGAGTGCGTGCGCCAGTTCGCCCGCCTGTTCGAAACCGAATACAACGGCGTGTGGGATCCCAAGGTCGGCGAGGCGGAATACGCTGCGTTCTACGTCGAGCCCATCCAGGGCACGGGCGGGTACGTCATTCCGCCGCGCAATTTCTTCATCGACCTGAAGAAGGTGCTCGACAAGTACGGCATCCTCATGGTCGTCGATGAAATCCAGATGGGCTTCTGGCGCACCGGCAAGTTGTGGTCCATCGAACACTTCGGCGTCAACCCCGACGTGCTGGTGTTCGGCAAGGCGCTGACCAACGGTCTCAACCCGCTCTCCGGGATATGGGCGCGCGAAGAGCTGATCAACCCGACCATCTTCCCGCCGGGCTCCACGCACTCCACGTTCAATTCCAACCCGCTGGGCACGGCCCTCGGGCTGGAAGTGATCAAGATGGGCTACGAGCTCGACTACGGCACGCGCGTGGCCGAGAAGGGCAAGCACTTCCTGGATGGCCTGCGCGACCTGCAGAAGCGTCACAAGGAAATCGGCGACGTCGACGGCCTGGGCCTGGCGCTACGTGCCGAGATCTGCACCGACGACGGCTACACGCCGAACAAGGAGCTGCTCGACCGCATGGTCGACATCGGCCTGGCCGGCGGCCTCACGCACAACGGCAAGAAGATCGGCCTCGTGCTCGACGTGGGCGGCTGGTACAAGAACGTGATCACGTTCGCGCCGTCGCTCGATATCACGCACGAGGAAATCGACCTTGCCATCGCGCTGCTCGACCAGCTGCTGACGCTGGCGAAAAAACAGGGCTGATCGGCCGCATCCCATCTCCGCCGCACGGTGCGAATTTTTGCCCCGTGCGGTCGATCGCCTGCACAGGCGGTGGATCGCACGATATGTTCGATCGTCCGCACGGCAGCGATGTCGTAGGAGCGCGCCCTGCGCGCGACATCTCTTCGCGACACGTATGGGCTTTTCGCGAAACGATGTCGCGCGCAGGGCGCGCCCTTACACCCCGCCACCCGTGCAGGGCGGGTAACGGAGCGAAATCCACCGCGTCGTTTCGACCAGCAGGGACGTAGCCGCCTCGATACATGTCGAGACGACGGCTCCCGAGACAGGGTCTCCCGAATAATCGCTGAGATTTCGTTTCTTTCGCAGGGCGTCAAGAAGGATGATCGTGGCCGTATCGGTACCCAAGGTCATTCCGAGGCAGTGGATCGCGGTCTGATGATGACCCGGCTGACTTCGTGAGGTACGAAAGCCAGCGGCGGCGAGTGCGGCCATCGAGCACTGCATGATGGCTTTGTAGGCTGCGTCGAATTGGGTATCGGCGCTGATCGCGGGCACCCGCGCATCGATCAGATTGCGTTCTGCTGCGCGCAGCAAACGCCATATTGCAACAGGGTCAGCCGTCAGATGACTCAGCTTCCTGATGGCTACCAGGTTCTCCAAGGTCACGCGAATCCCCCAGCACGCGAAGCGTCGGTCGGGTAATGACTTCGCATACGAAGGCATCGTGATCGCTAAGCTTCTGCCGAAACTCCGCAACGCCGTAGAGGCTGGGATTTATTTCGCGCGCCAGTGATGCCTGTACATCGTGTAGGGCGGTAACCAGCGTCGTGTAGTCCACGTCACCAATCACCATCAGGTCTATGTCACTTCCGACGTGGTGATCTCCTCGTGCCATCGAGCCGTAGACAAAGGCGCAGGTCACGCGTGTTCCGAGTGGCGAGAGTGCGGCTCTCAGAACGGAGGCAAGCCCTGACGTCTTGCGAAATATAGACGCAAGCTCCTCGTAAACAGGGGACGATGTATCTGCGTGGTACATGACCTGGTTGCCTTGTGGGACACGCAGGAGCAGCCCTGCATCCGCGAGAGCGGCCAACTCTTTATGTAAGGAGCCCGGGTGGCTGCCGGTCTGCCTGGCCAGTTCCCGCACGTGGGCGCTGTAGCCGGGGTTCATGAGGAGCAGCCCGAGCACTTTTTGCCGTTGGCCGCTGAAGAGGGCGTCGAGAGCTTTCATGTAGCCGATTTTGCTACGAACGTAGCGTAATTGGCTACATTACCGGTAACAGGATCGCGCCCTGCGACATCTCTTCGCGATACGTATGGGCTTTCGCGAAACGATGTCGCGCGCAGGGCGCGCCCCTGCACTCGTTGGTTCGCGTCAAGGCGACGTTCTCTACCAGCGCCCGATCAGGTGCTGCACCCACAGGCTCGTCAGTGCGACGGACGCCCATACACCGAGACCCAGCAGGATCGGTCGCAGCCCGGTGGACGCCATGCGTCGAAGGTCGGCCGACAGGCCGATGGCCGTGAGCGCAACGATGATCAGGCACTCCGCGGCAAAGTGGATGATGGGAAGCGCGGTTTCCGGCACGAGCCCCGCCGTGCGGACGCCGGACGCGACGAGGAACCAGAGGATGAACCAGGGGAAGATCTTCGCGAGGCTGAAGTCGCTGGCCCCGCTGCGTTTCTGGCGCCACGCGACGACGAGTGCGATGCCCAGGCTGATCGGGATGATCAGGGTGGCGCGCGTGAGCTTCACGATGGTCGCGTAGTCGCCTGCGGCATGGCTGAAGCTGTAGCCGGCCGCCACGACGGACGACGTATCGTTGATGGCCGTCCCGGCCCATAGGCCGAAGCCGAGATCGGACAGCCCCAACCAGTGGCCAAGCAACGGGAAGAGCAGCACCGCCACGAGGTTGAACAGGAAGATCGTGGATATCGCGAAGGCCGTGTCATGGTCGTCCGGCTTGATGATCGGCACGACCGCCGCGATCGCCGAGCCGCCGCAGATCGCCGTACCCACGCCGATCAGGATTTTCAGCTTGTCCTGGACGCGCAAGACCCGCCCCAGCACCCATGCCGAGATGCCGGCTGCCGCGACGGTCGCGAGGGTCACTGACAGCGACTCCATGCCTGTCTTCGCCACCTGCGTCAGGCTGAGGCCGAAGCCGAGCGCGATGATGGACCACTGGAGCACCTGCTTCGATGCGAAGCGGATGCCTGGCGTGAAGCGCTCGGATGGCGCGGCGAGATGCCGGACGGCGATGCCGAGCACGATGCCGCACACTGCACCGCCCATCAAGGGCATGAGTTTCCCCAGTGCGAAGGCGACGGCGGCCACGCCCAGCGCGAGGAGGATCCCGGGAAGGCGTGAGGTTGGCGATGCAACGGCGGTGACGGACATGGTGGGAAACCTCTGGCAGCGTGAGCGTATTTTCCCGCGACGCTACCCATAAGGATATTGAAAATACCTTATGAGACGTATCAGAATAACTTATGTCAAGCTCCATCAGCCCCCGTCAGCTCGAAGTCTTCGTTGCCGTGGCAACGACCGGAAGCGTGCGCGCCGCCAGCGAGCAGCTGTTCCTCAGCCAGCCGGCGGCCAGCATGGCACTGGCCGAACTCGAGCGGCAGGTCGGTTCCCCTGTTTTCGCCCGTGAGAAGGGGCGCCTTCACCTCAATGACCGCGGTCGGGAACTGTTGCCGCTGGCGCGCGAACTGATCGAGCGGCACGCCGAGTTCGGCCGGCAGTCGCAGGGGCCGATGGTCGGGCTGACGGGCGAGATCGGCATCGGCACGAGTAACACCGTCGGCAATTATCTCGTGGGAGACCTTCTTCGCGACTTCGCGGGCAGCCACCCCGGGGTGTCGCTGCGACTGGGTGTGGCGAATACCGCGCGCATCGCGCAGGGCATCCTCGACCACGATTACGACGTCGGCTGCGTCGAAGGGCCCGTGGCCCACGCGCTGATCGAGTCACGACCGTGGCGCGAGGACCGGCTCGTGGTCTGCGCACGCCCTGACCACCCGCTCGCGGGAAGGCGACGGCTGCGTCGGGGCGATTTCGCGTCGGAGCGCTGGGTGCTGCGCGAGCGGGGTTCCGCCACGCGTGCGTTGAGCGAGCGCGCCCTGGAAGCGCTGCCGGGCGGCAGGATCGTCCTGGAGCTCGATCAGTCGGAATCGATCAAGCAGGCCGTGGTCGCGGGGCTCGGCATCGCATGCCTGCCCGAGGTCGCCATCGTCGATGCCGTCCAGACGGGAAGGATCGTGGTGCTCCCCACGCCGTTCCTCGATCTCACGCGCATGTTGTCGGTGCTGGTGCATCGGCAGCGATATCGCGGGGCGGCATTGCAGGCGTTCCTGGCGGGGTTGTGACGAGGAACATCGCGCGCAGGGCGCGCTTCTCCATCACGCCAGTACGCAACGATTCTTCCCGCTGCGCTTCGCCTCGTACATCGCACCGTCGGCCACGGCGACGATGGCGTCGTATGCGATGCCCGGATGGAACATGGTGACGCCGATGCTGGCCCCGACGCGCGCGCTGATCCGCAGCTCGCCCACCGTCAACGTGTAAGGCTCGGCCACCGCGTCACACAGTGTCTGGCAGCGCGCGAGCGCACCGGACGAATCCGCGGTGTCATGCAGGAGGATCGCGAACTCGTCGCCGCCCAGTCGGGCCACGGTGTCGCTGCCGCGCGTGCGACCGTTGATCCGGAGTGCGATCGCTTTCAGCAGCTCGTCGCCGGCTGCATGCCCGTGGCTGTCGTTGACGTTCTTGAAGCCGTCGATGTCGACGTACGCGAGTGCGAAGCGCGCGCCGCCACGTTCCGCCAGGGAAAGCGATGCCTCGAGGCGTTCACGAAAAAGCACGCGGTTCGGCAGTCCGGTCAGTGCGTCGTGCGTCGCCTGGTGACGGACGAGCGCCTCCATCCGGGCGCGCTCGGCGACTTCGTTGGTGAGCTGCTCGTTGCGCGTGGAAAGCTCGTCCAGGGCACCCTGCAACAGGGCGCGCGCACGGTACAGCTCCAGGAAGATCTTGACCTTCGACTGCAGGATGACATCGTTGATGGGCTTGGCGATGTAATCGACCGCGCCGGACGTATAGCCTTTGATCCGGTTGATGTCGTCTGCGTATGCCGCCGTCACGAAGATGATCGGCGTATCACGCATGTCGTCGGATTCGGAAATGAACTGCGCGACTTCGAACCCGTCCATCTCCGGCATGTTCACGTCCAGGAGCACCAGCGCAAACTGATGGTCGAGACAGAGTGCGAGCGCCTCGTTGCCGCTGTCGGCCTCGAAGATGTCGGCATCTGTGCGGGCGAGAAGGCGGCGCATGGCCACGAGGTTGGCGGGGGTGTCGTCGACGACGAGGATCTTGGGGCGGGTCGGATTCATGACAGGCACAGTTCGTTTAGGCGGGATGCGATCGCATCGAGGGGGAGGCAGGCATCCGCGCCAGCGCGTTCAAGGCCGGCGAGCGGCATGACGTTGGCTTCCGCGGTGTGGGGATCCTGCACGATGGCGTAGCCGCCGGCCTGACGCACGGCAAGGAGGCCGTTGGCGCCGTCTGAGTTGGCGCCGGTCAGCAGCACGGCGACGAGACCTTCGCCCCATGCATCGGCTGCCGTTTCAAAAAGCACGTCGATGGACGGACGTGCGTACGCGACCTTCGCATCGATGCTGAGCGAGAAGTGCTGGTTGGCCTCGACCAGCAGGTGGTATCCGCTGGGTGCGACGTGCACGACGCCGGGGTCCGCAGGCGCGCGTTCCGCTGCTTCCACCACGGGCAGCGACGACGCGCGTGCCAACAGCTCCACCAGGAGCGAAACGTTCGACGAGCCGGTGTGGCAGCAGATCAGGACGGGCACGGCGAGCTTCCGGTCGAGGTTCGGCAGCAGGCGTTGCAGTGCTGTCAGCCCGCCTGCGCTGCAGCCGATGACGATGGCCTGTCTCGGTGTCATTTCGGCAGTGGCCTCGCGCCCGGGCCGCCGACCTGATAGATGCGGAGCCCATGGTCCACGTCGGCAAACCCTGCGGCGGCAGGGGAAAAGTCGATGTTTTCCCGCGTGCCCAGGCAAAGGAACCCGCCACGTACGAGGCTGTCGCGGAACAGGCCGAGCGTGCGGTCCTGCAGGCCGTTCGTGAAATAGATCAGGACATTCCGGCACAGGATCAGATGGGCTTCGCAGAACACCTCGTCGGTGACGAGGTTGTGGTTGAAGAAGGTCACGTTGCGCCGCAGGCGGCTGTCCAGCTTGATGAAGTCGTAGCGCGCGCTGTAGTAGTCGCTGAACGAAAGGTTCCCGCCGGCCTCGACGTAGTTGCGCGACCAGTCGCGGGCGTCGCGCGTGGCATAGATGCCTTCCGACGCCGTGGCCAGCGCGGCGTCGTTGAAGTCGGTGGCGTAGATGCGCGAACGCTCGTACAGCCCGGCTTCCTCGAGCAGGATCGCCAGCGAATACACCTCCTGTCCATGCGCGCAGCCCGCCTGCCAGATGTTTATTTCCGGATACGACGCCAGCACGGGCAGTACCTTGTCGCGCAGCGCGCGGAACACCGGCGGGTCGCGGAACATCTCCGACACGGGTACCGACAGTCCCTCGATGATCCGCGCGAGAAACCCCTGCTCATGCAGCAGCCGGCGAGTCAGCTCGCTGATGCTGCCGGTGTCGTGCGTGCGCACCAGCTGCTGCACGCGACGCTTCAGCGACGCCGGCGCGTACTCGCTGAAGTCATGCCCGTGGCGCAGCTGCATGGCGCGCACGAACAGCTGGATCTCGATGTCCTCTATGTCCATGTCAGGCCCGCGTCGGCAGCCAGACACGGATCATCGACAGCAGGCGATCGACGTCGATGGGCTTGCTGAGGTAATCGCTCGCTCCGGCTTCCAGGCATTTTTCACGGTCGCCGCGCATGGCCTTCGCGGTGAGCGCGATGATCGGCACGTTGGCCACGGCCGGCTTGTCGCGAATGGCCCGCATGGTCTCGTAGCCGTCCATCACCGGCATCATGATGTCCATGAGCACAAGCTCGATCCCGGTGTCCCTGTCCAGCGTATCGAGCGCCTTCTGGCCATCCTGCGCCATGATCACGTCGACGCCCTTGGCGCGCAGCACCTTCGACAGGGCGAACAGGTTGCGCATGTCGTCGTCGACCAGCAGCAGGCGGCGCCCGCGCAGGTCGGCGCCATCGACACCGCTGCCCGGCGTGGATGCCTCGGTGCGTGCGCTGCTGCCACCATGCCGGATCGAATGCAGGAAGAGGCTGACTTCGTCGAGCAGGCGGTCGGGCGAGCGGGCACCCTTGACCACGATACTGTCGGTGTACTGCCTGATCTTCATGCTCTCGTCGCGGCTCAGGTCGCGACCCGAGTACACCACCACCGGTGGCGTATGCCCGCCGCGCGACAGGTGCTCGAGGAATTCGATGCCGGACATGCCGGGCAGCCCGAGGTCGAGCACGATGCAGTCGTAGGCCTTCTCGGTGGTCTTGGCGAGGGCGTCTTCACCCGAAACGGCTTCATCGATCAGGATCGAGTCGTCCTTGAGGAGCGTGCGCACCGCGGTCCGTGCGTTGGCGTCATCGTCGACCACGAGCAGCTGGCGCGTGCGGCCTTCCGCGAAGTGCAGCAGGCGATCGAACGCCGTGCCGATGGATTCGCGACTCACCGGTTTGGTCAGGAAGCCGACCGCACCCAGTTCGAGCCCGCGGCTGGCATCGTCGGTCGCCGAGATGAAGTGCACCGGGATATGGCGGGTACCCGAATCGCCCTTCAGGCGCTCGATGACCGTCCAGCCATCCATGCCGGGCAGCATGACGTCGAGAAGGATGCCCGTGGGCCGGAACTGCTTCGCCAGCGCCAGGCCCGACTCGCCATCGGCCGCGGCGAGGACGCGGTGGCCCTTGCGATGGATCATGTCGGCGAGGATGCGGGCGAAGGCCGGGTCGTCCTCGACGACCAGGATCGTCGTATCGCCGGGGTGGAGCGAGGCGCGGTCGTCGTCGATGCTCTCGGCCAGCAGGCCCGGCGACAGCGGCAGGGTGGCCATCGCCGCCGCCTGCTGCAGGGGCATCGGTTCGGCGCGGACACCACTGTCGGGGGCGTCTTCAGGCAGGAAGATGGTGAACGTGCTGCCCTGGCCGGGGGTGCTCTCGAGGACGATGTCGCCGCCGAGCAGCACGGCGATGCGCCGCGAGATCGCCAGGCCGAGGCCGGTGCCGCCGTACTGGCGGCTCGTGCTGGCGTCGACCTGTTCGAACGCATGGAAGACGCGCTGGAATTTCTCGGCCGGGATGCCGATGCCGGTATCCGTCACCGCGATCGCGATCGTCCGCATGGGATCCATGCCCTCGGGCAGCACCACGGCAGCCGTGGGCCGGCTGATGTGCAGCGTGATGGAACCCGATGCCGTGAACTTGAAGGCGTTGCTGAGCAGGTTGTTCGCCACCTGCTCGAGCTTGGCGCCGTCGGTACGGATGCTCTCGGGCAGGTCGCTGTCGAGGCGCACGTGGAACGCGACGTTCTTCTCCTGCGCCACGTGGTTGAACGTGCGGCTGAGCGTGCGCGACAGGTCGGCGATGGGGAACGTGTCCACCACCAGTTCCATCTTGCCGGCCTCCACCTTGGAGAGGTCGAGGATGTCGTTGATCAGGCGCAGCAGGTTCGAGCCGGCATCGTGGATGATGCGCGCGGATTCCACCTGCTCGCCGGTGAGGTTGTCTTCGTCGTTGTCCGCCAGGCTGCGCGAAAGGATCAGCAGGCTGTTGAGCGGGGTCCGCAGCTCATGCGACATGTTGGCGAGGAATTCCGATTTGTACTGGCTGGCCTGCGCCAGCTCCTCGGCCTTCTGCTGCGTGTCGATCTGAAGGGTCTGCAGGGCGTCTTTCTGCTGGTTGAGCGTGACGCTCTTCTCGCGGAGTTCCTCGTTGGAAGCGTGCAGCTCTTCCGTCTGCACGCGCAGTTCTTCCTCCGATGCGACGAGGCGCTGCGACTGCTCCTGCAGTTCGCTGGTCCGGGCCTTCAGTTCGTCGTTCGTACTGCGCAGGTCTTCCTGCTGCGACCGGAGCGCCTCTTCCGAGGCACGCAATTCGTCGGCCTGGCTCTGGGTCTGTTCGAGCAGCGCCGCGGTGCTGAGCGCGCGCGACAGATTCTCCAGCGACAGGGCGACGATGGGCATGAGTTCGTCGAGCAGGCGTTCTTCCACGGCGCTGAGGTGCGCGAAGCTGGCGAGTTCGATCACGCCCAGCAGCGAGGAGCGCGAGACCACGGGAATGACCACGATGCTGCGCGGCGAGGCTTCGCCGGTGCCGGAATGGATGCGCGTGTAGTCGTCCGGCACATCCTGCAGGATGATGGTGCGGCGCTCGAGCGCCGCCTGGCCGACCAGGCCCTCGCCCACGGCGTAGTCCGCCGTCACGTGACGGCGCTGGCGGAAGCCATAGCTGCCAAGCATCTCGAGGCGCTGCGTGTTTTCGTGGAACACATAGAACACGCCGACGCCTGCCTTCAGCACCGGCACCAGTTCGGATACCAGCGTATCGGCGAACTCGCGATACGTCGTGGCGCCTTGCAGGCGGTTGGAGATGGATGTCACCGAGGACTTCAGCCAGGTCTGGCCGGCCGTATCGATGGCCATCTCCTTGAAGACCTGGAGCGCTCGCGCGATCTCGCCGATTTCATCGCGGCGGGTCAGCTGGCTGACTTCGATGGTGTGGTCATGCGCGGCCAGCCGGGTCATGAGTTCGGTCATGTGCACGATCGGGCGGGTGATCAGGCGCGATGTGAGGCTGATGATCGCGAAGCCGAACAGCAGGCAGGCGAACAGCGACGCGATGTCGATGTACTTGGTGGTGACGAGCACGTCGTCCAGCGCATGGTTGCGCCTGTCGAGCAACGTGCGCTCGGATGCCGACATCTCGTCGATCAGCTTGCGGATGTCGGTCATGAGGACCGTGCGGCGCATGAGGTAATCGCGGCGGATCTCGTCCCTTGCCAGCGCAGCTTCCGGCGTCACCGCATTGCCGATCGCCCGCATGGGCTCGAGCCCGTTCTTCGTGATCTCGACGTTCCACCGGTCGAGCATGTCCTGGAGCCGGTCGACACGGGACTGCTGGAGCGGGTTGTCTGCAGTCAGTTCGCGCACACGGGCGACGTTTCGCGCCAGGTTACGGTCGGACGCGCCGAAATCCGCGAACTCCGTATCGGACCGCGTCAGCAGGTAACCGCGCGCGGCGACCTGTCGCGACTGGGCGTCGTTGTTGAGGTCGGCCAGCGTCAGCAGCACCACATAGGTGTGCGAGGACCAGTCGCGTGTCTCGTTTTCCCGTGCCAGCGAGGCCAGGTTGGCGATACCCGCCGCGACGAAGAGGGCGAGCAGCGCACCGATGGCGAAAAGGATCTTGCGTTGAAGGGGCTGGTCGGCCAGCCATTTGCGCTGCTTTTCGTTGGATGACATGCGGGGACCGGTAGAGGGGCAGGGACGACGGATCGATGGTTCAGGGTGTACACCCGAACGTTGAGCCCTTCCATGGCGTGGCACACATTATCGGCAATTCGTCAGGCGGCGGTGGCTTTCCTTTGCCACGGCGCCGGCACCACGCTGCCGCGGCGCATCGCCACGGCAAGGCATACGACCGTGGCGAACGAACAGATGCACAACGCCACGACGGATGCCTCGGCACCGAACGGGCCGCCCGTGAGCCAGTCGGGACCCTGCATGTGCGAGGCGATGAAGCCCTGCTGCCCGAAGCCCGAGACGGGAATCCCGTAGAAGGGCCCCTGGGCGGTGTTCCAGGCGGCATGGACGCCCATGCAGATCCAGAGCGATCGCGTGACGTGGTAGAGCAGTCCGAACAGCAGGCCGGCCTCCAGCGCGATGGCGAACGCGCTCCATGCCGTGGCATTCGGGTTCCACCCGTGCAGGCCGCCGAAGACCGCCGCCGAGATAAGCAGCGACGCCCACGTGCCCAGCCCCTCCTCCACGATGCGGAAGATGACGCCGCGGCTCACGATCTCCTCGATCACGCCGGCACCTACCCCGGTGACGAGCACGGGGCCGACCCAGGCGACCCCGTGGTTCACGCCGTCGACCACGAAGGCGCCCATGGCATACAGGGCCCCGACGACCAGCGAAAACAACAGGGCACCGCCGAGGAGGCCGGCCACCAGATGCGGCGCCGCCTTGCGCGCCGCCAGTTCGTCGATGGGACGCCGTTCGATCACCCGCACCAGCACCGCGTAAGCCAGCACGGCGGGCAGCAGCCGGAAGGCCTCGATACCCGGCGTGACCGAGGAGAAGTCCATGGCGCCGTGCGCGAGCCCCAGCCCGTCCTGGATGAGGTTGGTCAGGGCGTTGAACGCGGCGAGCATGGCGAAGAAAGCCAGGATGCGGCCGACGGGGCTACGCAGCAGGCGCACGGGCAGGGGATCTGGCATGGGTGAACTCACGTATGGTGTTGCAGCAGGAGTCTACGCAGGCATGATGGTGCTCCGATACATCAACGGCGTCGCCGGACCCAAGCCCATGGCCATACCTGCAGAACACGATCCGTCCAGCCCCATGAACCGCAAGGACCAGACCTTCCCCCATCTCAGCGAGGAGATGGCGGCGCGGCTGGTGAAATACGGCACGGAAGAAGTGGTCCCGTCGGGCACGCTGCTCTTCAGCCGCGGGGAGCGTCGGGTCGACTATTTCTTCGTCATCGAGGGGAATATCGAGGTCTACGATTTCCATGAAGACGGCAGCCGGAACATCTTCGTCGTCCACGGCCCGAGCCAGTTCACCGGGGAGGTCGACCTGCTCAGCGACAGGCAGATCATGGTCAACGGGCGCACGGGGGCGGAAACGCGCCTGGTGCGGATCGATACCGCCCATTTCCGCAAGCTGATCTCCGGCGAGCCGGACATCGGCGAGATCATCATGCGTGCCTTCATCCTGCGCCGGGTGGGGCTGATCCAGAGCGGACAGGGCGGGGTGGTGCTGGCAGGGTCCGCCCACGCGGCGGACACCGTCCGCCTCCGTATCTTCCTCATCCGCAACGGGTACCCCTATCGCCTGCTCGATACCGACGTCGATGCCGACGTCCGTCACCTCATCGACGGCTTCGGGCTCGATCCGAGCGAGTGCCCCGTGGTGATCATGCCGGACCGCCGGGTGCTGCGTTGCCCGACCACGGCGGCCCTGGCGGAAGAGCTGGGCATCACCATCGAGCTGGATCCGGACCACGTGCACGACGTGGCCGTGATCGGCGCAGGCCCCTCTGGCCTGGCGGCAGCGGTATATGCCGCATCGGAAGGGCTGGATACCCTCGTGCTGGAGGCGCTGGCGCCGGGTGGGCAGGCGGGTACGAGCTCGAAGATCGAGAACTACCTCGGCTTCCCCACGGGGATCTCGGGCCAGGGCCTGGCCGGGCGCGCCCACGTCCAGGCGCTGAAGTTCGGTGCGCGCATGGCCGTGGCCCGGGCGGTGGAAGGGATGGACTGCTCGTCGCAGCCCTACCGCCTGAAACTGGACGACGGCACGACGGTCAGCGCCCGGTCCGTGGTGATCGCCACGGGTGCGCGTTACCGGAAGCTCGAGCATGTCGATTACGAGCGCTTCGAAGGGCAGGGCATCAACTACGCCGCGACCGCCATGGAGGCCACGCTGTGTTCGGGCGAGGAAGTCGTGGTGGTCGGTGGTGGCAACAGCGCCGGGCAGGCGGCCGTCTTCCTCGCGCGTACCGTGGCGCACGTGCACATCCTCGTGCGCAGCGGTGGCCTCGCCGCCACCATGTCCGATTACCTCGTGCAGCGCATCGCGCAGTCGCCCCGGATCACGCTGCATACGCACTGCCAGATCGACCACCTCGACGGTGATGCGTACCTGCGGGAAGTGGGCTGGAAATGCATCAACGGCACGCAGGTGCGCAAGAAGATAGGCAGCGTGTTCGTGATGATCGGCGCCGAGCCGAATACCGCCTGGCTGCAGGGGTGCCTCGACCTGGATCGCAAGGGCTTCGTGCTGACCGGCCGCGACGACAACGGGCACGCCACGGCGTCGCCTTATGCCACGACGCTGCGTGGCGTCTTCGCGGTGGGTGACGTGCGCTCGGGGTCGGTGAAGCGTGTCGCGTCAGGCGTGGGCGAGGGATCCGTCGTGGTGCAGGCCGTCCACCGGTTCCTGCACCCCTCGCCCGTCTGAGGGCCTGGTCAGACCTCGATGGCCGCCGCGTGCTCGCGCGTGGCGGCGAAGCGGACCATGGGCCAGCGTTCCTGTGCCAGCTGCAGGTTCACGCGTGTCGGTGCGAGGTAGACCAGCTCGCCGGCACCGTCGATCGCCAGGTTGCCGGCATTCTTCTCGCGGAATTCCTCGAGCTTCTTCGCATCGTCGCAGTGGATCCAGCGGGCCGTGGACACGCCGACCTGCTCGAAGCTCGAGTCGACGTTGTATTCGTCCTTCAGGCGGTACGCCACCACGTCGAACTGCAGTACGCCGACCGCACCGAGGATGAGGTCGTTCGACATCAGGGGGCGGAAGAACTGCGTGGCGCCTTCCTCCGACAGCTGCGCGAGCCCCTTCTGCAAGGCCTTCATCTTCAGCGGATCACGCAGGCGCGCACGGCGGAAGAGCTCCGGCGCGAAGTTAGGGATACCGGTGAACGACAGCGGCTCGCCTTCGGTGAAGGTGTCGCCGATGGTGATGGTGCCGTGGTTGTGCAGGCCGATGACATCGCCCGGGTAAGCGCGCTCCACGATCTCGCGGTCCGACGCCATGAACGTGAGCGCGTTCGCGATTCTCACTTCCTTGCCCGTGCGCGTCTGCTGCATCTTCATGCCGGCCGTATAGGTGCCCGAGCACACGCGCATGAAGGCGACGCGGTCACGGTGCGCCGGATCCATGTTGGCCTGGATCTTGAAGACGAAGCCGGTGAGTTTTTCTTCCTCGGGCACGACGGGGCGCGTGAGCGTGTCGCGGCCGCGCGGCGAGGGTGCATTTTCGACGAAGAAGTCGAGCAGCAGCTGCACGCCGAAGTTGTTCACGGCGGAGCCGAAGAACACGGGAGTCTGCTTGCCCGCGAGGTAGGCATCGATATCGAACGGGTTGGATGCACCCATGACGAGCTCGAGCTCGTCGCGCAGCTCGTCGAGGGCAGCCTGGCCGATCGACGCGACCACGCCCGGGTGGTCGAGCCCATTGAAGATGGTGGAGTCCTGGCGGGTGAAGTTCTTGCCCGGCTCGAACACGTGCACTTCGTCGAGCAGCACGTGGTACACGCCCTTCAGGCGCGAGCCCATGCCGATGGGCCAGGTGAGCGGCGCACACGCGATGCCCAGCACGGATTCCACTTCATCCAGCAGTTCGATCGGCGAGCGGCCCTCGCGATCGAGCTTGTTGATGAAGGTCATGATGGGCGTGTCGCGCAGACGGCAGACTTCCATCAGCTTGATCGTGCGTTCCTCGACGCCCTTCGCGCAGTCGATGACCATGAGCGCGGAGTCGACCGCGGTGAGTACGCGGTACGTGTCTTCCGAGAAGTCGGCGTGTCCCGGGGTATCGAGGAGGTTGACGATGGCCTCGTTGTACGGGAACTGCATGACCGACGAGGTCACCGAGATGCCGCGCTCCTTTTCCAGCGCCATCCAGTCGGACGTGGCGTGGCGTGCGGCCTTGCGGCTCTTCACCGAGCCGGCCATCTGGATCGCGCCGCCGAACAGCAGCAGTTTCTCAGTCAGGGTCGTCTTGCCCGCGTCGGGGTGGCTGACGATGGCGAAGCTGCGCCGCCGACGGGTTTCGCTGAGCTGTGAGGACATGATCTGGAGGGCCGGTATCGAGAGGCTAACCCGTTATTCTATCAGCCAATAGGGTCCCGTCCTACGGGCTCAGGGCGGCCCGGGGAAGGCGGCGTCGAGCCATGGCGGCACCGGGATGCCCCTGCCGCGCAGGAACGCCGGGTTGAACAGCCTGGCCTGGTAGCGCATGCCGCCGTCGCACAGCACGGTGACGACGGTATGGCCCGGCCCCAGTTCGCGCGCGAGGCGGATGGCGCCGGCCAGGTTGACGCCGCTGGAGCCGCCGACGCAGTAGCCCTCGTCGTGCAGCAGGCTATGCAGAAGCGGCACGGATTCCTCGTCCGGGATGGTCCAGGCAAGGTCGACCGGGGCGCCTTCGAAGTTGGCGGTGACCCGGCTGCTGCCGATGCCCTCGCTGATCGACGAGCCCTCCGCGGCGAGCTTGCCGGTGTTGACGAACCGGGCGAGGGCGGAGCCCGCAGGGTCGGCCAGCGCAATGCGCACGCCCGGGTTCCGTGCCTTCAGGGCCCGCCCGACGCCGGCCAGCGTGCCGCCCGTGCCCGCGGCGCACACGAAGCCATCGATGGTGCCGTTGGTCTGCGCCCAGATCTCCGGGCCCGTATGGGCCTCGTGCCAGTCGCGGTTGGCGGTGTTGTCGAACTGGTTGGCGAACCAGGCGCTGCCCGGCCGGGCGGCATTCATGGTGTCGGCCAGGCCCCGTGCCACGTGGGCATAGTGGCCGGGGTCCTTGTAGGGCGCCGCAGGCACCAGGCGGACCTCGGCCCCGGTGGCCCGCAGCGCGTCGATCTTCTCGCGGCTCTGTGTTTCCGGCATGACGACCAGCGTGCGATAGCCGCGGCTGGCCCCGAGCATCGCGAGCCCGATGCCGGTGTTGCCGGCGGTTCCCTCGACCAGCAGCGTGCCCGGATGCACCAGGCCCCGGCGCTCGGCGTCGTCCAGCAGGCCCAGCGCCGTGCGGTCCTTCACCGAGCCGCCGGGGTTCATGAACTCGGCCTTGCCCAGGATCTCGCAGCCGGTGGCTTCGGACGCCTGGCGGAGGCGGAGCAGGGGCGTGTGGCCGACGGCGGCGGCGAAAGAGGTGTGCGTAGTCATGCGTCGATGGTAGCGCCGCGTGGTGCCGCGATGCACGCCGGCGCTGCGCGTGGCCCCGTAACCCGCGCCACGCCTGCGATCCCGTCGCATCGACCTGCGCCATATCCATACGGACATCTGGACATCTGGACGTCTAAACGGCTGTTGACACGTCCCCGATGCGGGCGTATCTTCGATCCCACTCATCGAGACCGGCTGAGGGACAGGCCCTTTGAAGCCGGGGCAACCTGCGGATTTCCGCGACGGTGCCAACTCCTGCGGGATATGCGCAAGCATGTCAGCCGATAGATGGGATGTCCTTTCGGGCACGCTTTCGCGTACCTGTCGGCTGACACTCCGTTTCGTTGGTTTCCCGCCGGGCTCGATCCCGAATGCAGGAATCCGGACATGTCAGCAGAGCCCCTCATCGTGACCTCCCTCCCCGAAGCGGCCCTCCCCGTCGCACCTCGCCGCACGGCCGACCTCACCGAACAGCGTGGCGTCCGTCGCGTGTCGTTCGTCCCCAAGTACGGCAGTGATGCAGTCGACGTGGACGTCAGCTACCTCTGGTGCGGCGCGCCCCACGCGCCGACCGTGATCGTGCAGGGCGGCATCTCGGCGGACCGCGATGTCTGCACCGGCCGCGACCGCGCCGCCGGCTGGTGGCAGGAGCTGGTGGGCGAGGGCGGCGCGATCGACCTGGCGCACTGCCGCGTGCTCTCCATCGACTGGCTGGTCCCCGCCGACCTGGGCGGCGTGGCTTCGGTGTCCAGCGAAGACCAGGCGAACGCGCTGGCAGCGCTGGTCGACGCGTTGGGGATCGGCCGCGTCCATGCTTTCGTCGGGTCCTCCTATGGCGCAATGGTCGGCCTGGCCTTCGCCGCGCTGCACGCCGAACGGGTCCGGTCGCTGGTGCTGCTCGCAGGGGCCCATCGCCCCCACCCGCTGTCCACCGCACAGCGCTCCATCCAGCGCGGCATCGTCCGCCTCGGCCAGTCAACCGGCCGTACCGACGAGGCCCTGGCCCTGGCGCGGCAACTGGCGATGACGACGTATCGCGGCAGCGAGGAGTTCTCGCGTCGCTTCGCCGGTGGCCCCGAGCTGCGCGACGGCCGCTTCCATTTCCCGGTGGAAGACTACCTGGAGCACGCCGGCCGCCGCTTCGTCGAGCGCTTCGATCCGGAACGGTTCCTGGCCCTGTCCGAATCCATCGACCTGCATGACATCGCGCCGGAACAGGTCAGCGCCACGACCACGCTCATCGGGTTCCCTTCCGACCGCCTGGTGCCCCTGGCCGACCTGTGTGAACTGCAGCGTCGTCTCTCCGGCACCGCCACCCTCGAAGTCGTGGATTCGCCTTACGGCCACGACGCCTTCCTCAAAGAAACCGTGCAGCTCGCCCCCGTGCTGCGTCACGCACTCAACGACTGTCGCGGAGACCACTAAGTCATGACCGATTCCCGCCTTTGTACCCGCGCCGTTCGCGCCGGCATCGAATCCGATAGCCAGCACGGCGCCGTCGTGCCGCCGCTGCACCTTTCCACCAACTATGCGTTCGAGGGGTTTGGTCGCAAGCGCGCCTACGATTACTCACGCAGCGGCAACCCGACGCGCGATCTGCTCGGCGAGGCACTCACCGAACTCGAAGAGGGCTCGGGTGCGGTCGTGACCGGCAGTGGCATGTCGGCCGTGGCGCTGGCGCTCGAGCTGGTCCCGGCCGGTGCGCTGGTCGTGGCGGCGCATGATTGCTACGGCGGTACCTGGCGCCTGCTGGATGCCTGGGCGAGGAAGGGCCGCTTTACCGTGCGCTTCGTCGACTTCACCGACCCGAAGGCGCTTGCCGAAGGCCTGGCGGCGAAGCCCGCGCTGGTCTGGGTGGAGACACCGTCCAATCCGCTGCTTCGCATCACGGACGTCCGCCATGTAGCCCAGGCGGCGCACGCCGTCGGTGCGCTGGTGGTCGTCGACAACACCTTCCTGTCGCCTGCGCTGCAGCAGCCCTTGAAGCTGGGTGCCGACATCGTCGTCCACTCCACCACCAAGTACATCAATGGCCACAGCGATGTCGTGGGCGGCGCGGTGATCGCGGCCGATCAGGCCGTGGCCGAGCAGCTCAAGTGGTGGGGAAACTGCAACGGTGTCACCGGCTCCCCGTTCGACAGCTTCCTGACGTTGCGCGGCGTGCGCACGCTGGCCGTCCGCCTGCGTGCCCATGAAGAGAACGCCCACCGTATCGCGGCGCGGCTCGACGGCCACGACGCCGTGACCCGCGTGTTCTATCCGGGCCTCGCATCGCACCCGGGCCATGCGCTGGCGCAGCGTCAGCAGCAGGGCTTCGGCGCCATGCTCAGCTTCGAGATCGCCGGTGGTACCGACGCCATCGAGGCCTTCGTCGACGGGCTGCGCTATTTCTCGCTTGCCGAGTCGCTCGGCGGCGTCGAGAGCCTGGTCGCGCACCCCGCCACCATGACCCATGCGTCCATGGCACCGGAGGCCCGCCTTACCGCCGGTATTTCCGACAGCCTGCTACGCCTCTCGGTCGGTATCGAAGACGGCGACGACCTGCTGGCTGACCTCGACGATGCACTGGCCCGTGCCGCCGCCGTCGCCTCGGTCACGTCGAAACGCAAGGTCGGCGCATGAGCGCCGCGGTCGTGACGCCCGGTGTTGCTGACCCCGTTCACCCTGCTTCCCGGGTTGCAGGCGGGGGTGCAGGGTCGGCCGGCGTTGCGCCGTCGGGCGGCCCGGTGCCGGCAGGTGCAAAGGCAGCCCACGCGGCCGTCGTTCTGCTGGGTACGGGAGTCGTAGGCCGGGCGCTTCTCACGCTGCTGGCCACGCCGGCCGCGCGCTCGCTTCGGCTGGTCGGCGCCGCCAACTCGCGCGGCCAGCTCGCGCAGGGGGAGGGGCTGGTTCCGGCCAGCGTGCCTGACCTGCTGGCCAGTGCCAGCGGCGGCCGCGAAAACAACCGGCTGCTCGCGGCCCTCGACGCCAGCGGCGCACCTCGCAAAGTGGTTATCGACGCCACGGCCAGCGCCACCGAAGCCGGTCGCCACGCCGAATGGCTGGCCGCGGGATACCACGTCGTCACGGCCAACAAGGCGCTCGCGGGCGGGCATCTTTCCGGCTGGCGCGCCCTCCAGGCGGCGACGGCCAACGGCTGCGTCTACGGTGACGCCGCCACGGTCGGCGCGGGCCTGCCCGTCCTGTCGACCCTTCGTCGCCTGCGTACGTGCGGTGACAGCCTGCTGACGCTGGAAGGCGTGTTCTCGGGCTCTCTGTCCTGGTTGTTCAACCAGTACGACGGCAGCCGTCCGTTCTCCGAACTCCTCGCCGACGCCCGCCGTCTCGGCTTCACCGAACCGGATCCGCGCTCGGACCTCTCCGGCGAAGACGTGGCCCGCAAGCTGCTGATCATCGCGCGCAATGCCGGGTTTGCCCTGGGCACCGAGGAAGTGGAAGTCGAAAGCCTCGTCCCCGAAGCCCTGCGTGACCTCGACACGAAAACGTTCCTCGATCGCCTTACCGACCTCGACGAGCCCTTGCGCGCACGCCACGAGCAGGCCAGGGCGAACGGCAAGGTGCTGCGCTACCTGGCGCGGCTCAACCAGCGTGGCCGCGCCCGCGTGGGCCTGGTCGAAGTCGGCCTCGATCACCCGGCGTCGCGGCTGTCCGGTACGGACAACCAGTTCGCCCTGACCACCACCCGTTACCACTCCACGCCGCTGGTCATCCAGGGCCCGGGTGCCGGGCCGGAGATCACGGCGCAGGCCCTGCTCGGCGACGTCCTGACCCTCGCGTAGGAGCGCGCCCTGCGCGCGACGTCTCTTCGCGAGACGTCCAGATCCAGGCGCAGGATTCGCAGGGCCGGTCCCGGAAGATGTCGCGCGCATGGCGCGCTCCCACGACGAGCGAAAAAAAACCGCCCCCGTGGGGCGGTTTTTTTGTCACCGGTGTCCGGTGACCTTTGCCGCTTCATCCGCACTCGGCGGGATGAACGGCTTGTCTGAGCCGTCGTCGTGGTCGAACTGGGCGGCTTCCACCATCGGCGTGCGCCAGCCCGTGGCGATGCCCCAGAAATAGAAGACGACGCCGATCACTGCCACGACCGCGAGATCCCAGCCGTAGGGCAGGTAGCCGCGACCGCCAAAGGTCGTGCTGCCACCCCAGGACACCAGGGCGATGGTCGGCAGGTAGGCGATGAGCCACCACGCGCCCTTCAGATGGCGGCGGAAATCCTGCCAGCCGCTCTTCGCCGTGTAGTACACGTACAGCGGCAGGGCGACGACCATCAGCAGGATGATCTCGCCGGTCAGCGGCCACTTCGCCCAGTACAGCAGTTCGGTGGCGAAGATGAAGGCGAGTGCCGCGAGCACCGGCAGGCCCGGAATGCGGAGCGGGCGCTTCAGTTCGGGTGCGGTGCGGCGCAGGGTCATGACGCTGACCGGGCCGGTAAGGTAAGAGATGATCGTTGAAACGGAAATGACCGCCGCCAGCGTGCCCCAGCCGCGGAAGAAGAACAGGAAGATGAAGCTCACCACGAGGTTGAGCCACATCGCCGGGCGCGGGATGCCGAAGCGCGGGTTGATGTGGCCGAAGATCTTCGGCAACTGGCCGTTGCGCTCCATGGCGTAGATCATGCGCGCCGTGGTCGCGGTGTAGGTGGCGCCGGTGCCGCTGGGGCTGACGAAGGCATCGGCATACAGCAGGATCGCCATCCAGTTGATCATGAGTGCCGTGGCGAGCTGCGCAAACGGCGAGGCATATTCCAGTCCGGCCCAGCCCTTGCCGAGCTGGTCGGGCGGCACGGCGCCGATGAAGGCGACCTGCAGCAGCACGTACACGACGGTGGCAAGCAGGATCGAGCCGATGACCGCGAACGGCACGTTGCGGCCCGGATTGCGTGCTTCACCCGCCAGGTTCACCGGGCTCTGGAAGCCGTTGAAGCTGAAGACGATGCCCGAGATGGCCACGGCGGTGAGGATCGATGAGATGTCGATGGCGTGCGAGCCACCGTGTGCGCCGATGCTGAAGTTGCCCGGGTTGTAGCTCGTGACCAGCAGCGCGATACCCGTGGCCGCCGGAACCACCAGCTTGAAGACCGTGATGGCTGTGTTGCTCTTGGCAAACAGCTTCACGCTCCAGAAGTTCAGGAAGAAATACACCATGACCAGCACGGCGGCGATCGCCAGGCCGGGCGGGGTGAGCTCGCCATGGCCGTTGGTGACGACGTAGAGGCTGCGCGTCCACTGTGCCCATTCCCACGGCCAGGAGGCCATGTACTGGACGGAGGCCTCGGCTTCCACGGGGATGACCGAGACGATGGCGATCCAGTTGGCCCAGCCGGCGATGAAGCCGACCAGCGACCCGTGCGAGTAGTGCCCGTAACGCACCATGCCGCCTGATTCGGGGAACATGGCGCCGAGCTCGGCGTAGGTCAGGGCGATGAACAGGATGATGACGGCGCCGATGATCCAGGCGTAAACCGCGCCGGGGCCGGCGAGCTGTGCGGCGTGCCAGGCGCCGAAGAGCCAGCCGGAGCCGATGATCGAACCCAGGCCGGTAAGCAACAGGGCGAAGGCGCCGACATCGCGGCGAATATGTTGATGGGACATGCTGACTCCGGTCGGACGGGACGGGTGGACCCCGGCCCGGGGCGGCACAAGGGCCGGATAATGACAGCCCGCGCCGCCCGTGTCAGCCATCGTTCACCTGCGCGCAACGTGCATCGCATCGATATACACTGGCCGACGCGGTAAGGATGAAGGGGTTCGGATGCGTTCGAAGTGGGTCGTCAGCGGCGTGTTGTTCGTTGCCTTCGCGGCGTGCGGCGTTGCCGCCGCCGAGGTGCAATGGAGCGACGACGGCCGCCTGATCGATTCCGAGTCGTACGATCGCACCGCGAAGGGTTTCTATTTCACGCTGTACCCGGGCGAAGACCCCGTGGAATCGGTACGCCGCTGCGCGGTGACCATGCGCGAGCGCGGGCATCTCGCCTCGGTGTCATGTTTCGCGTATACGAGCCGCCAGCGGTTCGATACCCGCCGGGGCAAATTGAGAATTTGCTACACGGCGGTAGCCAACTGGTGGGGCGAAGGCGAGCCCGTGCGCGTCGAGACGGTCGATCGCCTGCCGCGCGTCTGCCCGGTGCGCTGATCGCGGGCGTTAGGTGTCGTGGGTTGCATGTCGTGGGGGTGCAAGTCGTGGGGGTGCAAGTCGTGGGAGCGCGCCTTGCGCGCGACGTCTTCTCGCGAAGAACCCCGATGGACGCGCCAGAATCGGATGGATGGCCTCAAAAGATGTCGCGCGCAGGGCGCGCTCCCACGGCATCAGCGAGTCGCGGAGCAAAAACCGGCATTATCGAGTCGCGGAGCAAAAACCGGCATTAGCGCGTCGCGGAGCAAAAACTCGCCGGCCGCCTCAGCACTCGATGACGTTGACGGCCAGGCCGCCGCGTGAGGTTTCCTTGTACTTGTCCTTCATGTCGCGACCCGTATCGCGCATGGTGGCGATGACCTTGTCGAGCGACACGTGGTGCTTGCCATCGCTTTTCAGGGCCATGCGGCTGGCGTTGATCGCCTTGACCGCACCCATGGCGTTGCGCTCGATGCAGGGGATCTGCACGAGGCCACCGATGGGGTCGCAGGTCAGGCCGAGGTTGTGCTCCATGCCGATCTCGGCGGCGTTCTCCACCTGCGTGATCGAGGCGCCGAGCACGGCGGCCAGGCCTCCGGCGGCCATGGAGCACGCCACGCCCACTTCGCCCTGGCAGCCGACTTCCGCGCCGGAGATGGAGGCGTTCTCCTTGTAGAGGATGCCGATGGCCGCCGCGGTGAGCAGGAACTCGACCACTCCGTTCTCCGACGCGCCGGGGCAGAAATGACGGTAGTAGTGCAGCACGGCGGGCACGATGCCGGCGGCGCCATTCGTCGGTGCGGTCACGACGCTGCCGCCCGCGGCATTTTCCTCGTTCACGGCCAGCGCGTAGAGATTCACCCAGTCGAGGATGGTCAGCGGGTCGCGCAGCGCCGCTTCCGGCTGGGCGCGCAGTTCGGCAGCCATCGCCGGGGCGCGGCGGTTGACCTTCAGGCCGCCGGGCAGCACGCCGGGCGAACGCAGCCCGCGCGATACGCAGTCCTGCATGGCCTTCCAGATCACCAGCAGGCCGGCACGGGTTTCCGCCTCGGGGCGCCAGATGGATTCGTTCCGCATCATCAGCTGCGCGATGGTCAGCCCGTGCTCTTCGCACAGGGCCATGAGCTGGTTGCCGCTGGCGAAGGGGAAGGGCTGCTCGCTGGTGTCGGCGACGATGCGGTCTTCGGCGGCTTCATCCGGGTTGACCACGAAACCGCCGCCCACCGAGTAGTAATCGCGCGTGGCGAGTTCGTTGCCGTCGGCGTCGAAGGCGGAGAACCGCATGCCATTGGTGTGGAACGGAAGCTTCTGCCGCTTGTTGAAGACCAGGTCGGTCTTTTCGTCGAAGGCAATCTCGTGGCGGCCGAGTATGTTGATGCGGCGCGAGGTGCGGATGCGCTGCAGCGTGGCCGGGATGGTGTCCGGGTCGACACGGTCGGGCCACTCGCCCTCGAAGCCGAGCAGTACCGCTTTATCGGTGCCGTGGCCGCGACCGGTCATGGCCAGCGAACCGAACAGCTCGCAGCGCACCCTTGCGACGCGTTCGAGCACGCCTTTTTCCTGCAGCCAGTGCTCGGCGAAGCGCGCACCGGCGCGCATCGGGCCCACGGTATGGGAGGACGACGGGCCGATGCCGATCTTGAAGAGGTCGAAAACGCTGACTGCCATGGCTGGGGGGACTGGCTACGGGGAGTAGCCGGATATTGTACGCTGGCGCATCCCAGGACCCCATACACCGACGCATGTACGAGTTCACCCTCTATCAGCGTGACGATTGCCGGCTTTGCGACGAGGCGCTGGACGTGCTGGCCGAGGCCCGGTTTCCCGAATTCGCCTCCGTGTGGATCGACGAAGACGAGGCGCTGGAGGAACGCTACGGAGCCCGGGTCCCGGTCCTTTGGCGATCGGACGGCACCGAGCTGGCGTGGCCCTTCGACGGCGATGCGCTGCGGGCCTTCCGGGAACATCAGAAGCCTTAGCCGCTGCGGTGCAGGCGCTTCAGGATTTCCTCGCGGGCTTCCCGCAGGATCGAATCGCGGTCGAGGCCCGCGACGATATCGGCCACGGCGCGTTTCGCGCCATGCTCGCCCCACGACTTGCCGGTGATGAGGTAATGCTCGGCTGCACGGCCGATCAACACCGTGGCGTACCAGCCGAGGGCGCCCTGGGCCGCCGCCGTGACGACGACGGACAGGCCGCCGCTCAGCCCTTTCAGGGCAGAGGCCACCAGCTGCACGCCCCAGACCGCGCCCATCAGTGCGGCCAGCTGCGTGGTGATGACGGCGACGAGCCGTCCTGATTCGCTCCGGGTCAGTGGCAGCCCGTAAACGCGCCCCAGCTGCACCACCATCGCGGCATCCAGGCCGCCGGCGAGCAGCAGGTCGGCAACCGGCACCGGATTCAGGGCCACGGCCACGGACTTGGCGATGCAGTACTGGCGAATCACGCCCGTCGCGACCTCCCGCCGCGTCGCGGCCACGCGCTGGGTCACCTGGTCGGTAAGGCGGCCAGCGAAGAGACCGGCGTTGATGGCCGAGAGCGCCTTGCCTTCGCGTTCGGCGATCGCAAGCAGGCGTGCCCTCAGGGCGTGCACGTCGGCGGGGAGAGCCTCCTGCGTCGGACGTTCGCGTCCCATGGCGTCCACGTCGATCAGCTGGCGCGCCGGTGGCCGTGCCGAGGCCGCGAGGACATCCTCGCGCCGGACAAGGCCGGCCGCATGCTCGCGCAGCCGTTCGAGCAGGCCATCGCGCTCGTCATCGCTGTAGCGGTCGGCCTTGTTGAGTACCAGCAGCAGGGGACGGCGCGTTTCCGCCAGTATCCGCAGCGCGTCGCGTTCCTCGCGGGTGAGGTCGCCGTCCGCGACGAAAACAATGAGGTCGCTCACCTCCGCGACTTCGAAGGCCAGCGTTTCGCGTGCCTCGCCACCGAGTTCGTTGATGCCGGGGGTATCGATGAGCACGAGGCCGGCATTGGCCGCCTCGTCGAGGCGTGCGGGCTCGGCGTCGGTCGTCGTGCCGTGCAGGACGCCGACCTCGAAGGCGTCGCGGCCGAGCAGTGCGTTGCCCAGCGCGGATTTTCCCGCCGACACGCGGCCGAACACGGCCACGTGCAGCTCTTCACGCTGGAGCCGGTCGAGCATGGTCTCGACGCGGCGGAAGTCCGAGGCCATGGCCTCGCGGACATGGCCGGGAATCGACGGATCCTCCAGCAGGCCGCGCAGGCTCGCGGCCACGGGGCCACCGCGGGTGTCCGCCGCGCGCGCCGGTGGCGTCTCGCGGCGAAAGCGGCCGGCCAGGCCGCGCAGGCGTTCGCGGAAGCCGGCCACGCGGCCTTACTTCGGCAGCAGGTTCAGCGAGCCGTTCACCAGCACTTCGTCGGCAATGGTCGAGGTGTCCTTGTAATCGCCGCTGCCCACGCCGAAGTCGAGGCGCTTCAGGGTGCCGGTGACCGACAGGCGGGCACCGCCCGCATTCGGCGAGAACGCGACCTTGAGTGCAAGCGGCTTCGTCACGCCGTGAAGCGTGAGGTTGCCATTGGCGATGACGTTGCCCTTCGCGTCCTTGGTGAAACCGGTGGTGACGTAGTGCGCGGTAGCGAATTTCTTCACGTCGAAGAAGTCCGTGCCGGGCAGGGCACCATCACGGTCGTTGTCGCCGGTCTTGGCCGTCGACAGATCCACCGTGACGTCGAACTTCGAGCTGGCCAGCGTGGCGGCGTCGTAGCTGATGGCCGCCGTGAACTTGCCGAACGAGCCATCGAACTGCTGGCCCTGGAACTTGCCGCTGAAGCCGACGGTGCTGCCCGGACCCACCGAATAATCGGCCGCCGACGCGGCGAACGGAAGTGCGATGGCGAGGGCGAGGGCGGACAGGCGACGGGTCACGGTATTCATGGGGTATCTCCGGGGAGGCTGGACGTTTTCCGCTTGGCGCGGCCGAAAGGAAGCATGCGGCGAAGCGTATCGTCGCGGTTGATCACGTGGTGTTTCAGCGCGCCGGCGACATGGGCGGCAAGCACGGCGAGCAAAAACCAGAACAGGTAGACATGCACGGTGCCCAGCACATCCGACAGCTCGGGGTTCTTCGCCACCAGCGCGGGAAGGTTGAACTGCTTGAAGTACTGCAGCGGGAAGCCGTGCGCCGAGTTGAAGGCCCAGCCCGACAGCGGGATAGCGACGATCAGCAGGTAGAGCACGCCGTGCACGGCGTGCGCGGCGAGCTGCTGCCAGCGCGGGGCCGGCTCGTCCGGCGGGCGCCTGTCGATCGCGCGCCACAGCAGGCGCAGCAGGAACAGCGCCAGCACGGTCAGTCCGATGGACTTGTGCAGGGCGAACATGTTGATCTTGTTCAACGACGGCTTCAGCCCGTCCATCCAGAAGGCGAAGGCGCCGTTGCCGAGGATGAGCAGCGCCATCAGCCAGTGGAACGTCTTGGCGACGGTGCTCCAGCGGGCGGGATCACTTCGCAGCGGCATCGGGGGTTTCCTTGGGTGGGGCGGAACCGGCGGTGCCGTCGCGTATGGCTTCGACCTCCAGCCATACGCTGACATCGTTGCCGATGGAATTCGCATTCGACGTCATGCCGTACGCGTCGCGATTCAGCACGACGTTGGCCGAGAAACCCGCGACGGTATGCATGCCGTAGATGGTCTTTCCGACGCGATTGACGCGGAAGGGTATGTCGAGGGGAAGGGCGTGGCCGCGCAGGGTGAGGGTGCCGTGGATCACGCCGTCGTCGGTACCGTGCTTTTCGACCGACGTGCTGACATAGCGAGCCGTCTGCGCGTGATCGGTGTCGAGCAGGCTGGCGCCACGCACGGCCTTGTCCCATCCGGCGTCGCCCATGTCGACCGAGGCCAGGTCGATGGTGGCGTCGACGGAGGATTTCGCCCAGTCGTCCTGGTCGAAGCGGAGCGTGCCCTCGCTGATGCGCAGGCGCCCGAACGAACGCGAGAAGCCGTTGTGGTCGACATTGAAGACGACCGTGCTGTGCACGGGATCGAGACGGTAGCTTTCCGTGGCGGCCGACGCACCGGTCACGACACCGGCAAGGGCCAGGAAAGGCAGCAGGCGCGTGTATTTCATGGCAGTGCCTTATCCGGATGGCCACCCGAGCGGCCGACAGGGGGCAGTTTGGACGAGCGTGGCGCGAATGTCAGCCTGCGGCCTGCGAACGCATCGTTCACTCAGTGATCCTTTATGGCCTCGCTGGTCAGCTCGGCCAGGTGGCGCAATCGCGAGGGGCCGCCCTGGTTCAGCAGTTCACGCATGCGCTCGCCGGCATCCGCCTGGTCCAGGGCCTGCCGTTCCGCCAGCGTGGCGGCCAGCGCATGGCCCAGGCTGTCGAAGACCAGGGCATACGCAAACGCGTGCAGTACACCGCCGCCCAGCGTTCCCAGCCCGGGAAAGGCTTTCAGTCCGTTCCCGGCGACGGCGAGCACCACCGACGCGCCGGTTCGCAGGGTGAGGCGTACCTGGCGCAGCAGCGTCTCGATTTCCATGTCGGTGACGCGCACGTCGTAAAGGGTGGCCAGCGCGCGGACCAGCCCGGTGGCGAGTGCACCCTGGATGACGATGTCGGTGCCGGGTGCCACGGCAGCCATCGCACCGACGATGGCCCGCCGCGCATAGCGACGAACGATGCGCTCTGACTCCGCCGTGCGCCATGCCGCCTCGCGTTCACCGGTGCGGACATGCAGCCCGGCGAGCACGGCATTCTCGCGCTGGCTTTCCAGGCCGTCGACACCAGGAGCCGTCAGGCGGCGGAGTGCCTGGGTCAGTGCGGCGACGTCCGGGCGTCGTGTGCGGGTGACCTCTTCGCTGGAACCGTCTGCGAGGCGCCGGCTGAAACGCTCCTGGCCGCCGGCGCTGATGGGGATCACGGCGTCGGGGATGCCGTCGGCATGTTCCGTGACGCGGGCGACGAGCCGGGCGAGTTCGTCAGCGGTCCACTGGTCGGCCTTGTTGATCGCAAGCACCAGCGGTTTGCCGAACTCACCCAGCCAGCGGACCTCCGTGGCCTGCGACCGGGTGAGGTCGCCGGCGCACACGTAGACGACGGCGTGCGCGCGCAGCACTTCGTCGCGTGCCATGCGTTCCCGCGCCTCTCCGCCGGCTTCGGCGGATCCGGGCACATCGGCGAGGATCCAGTGGAGGTCATCGGCACCGTCGCCTTCATAGAGCGAGACCTCGCGCGTCGTTCCGCCACGCACGTCGCGTTCGGGCGTGGCGGCGGGGGCCATGGCGGCGATCAGGCTCGACTTGCCCACGGATATCTCGCCGAACACGGCGACGTAAAGGCGACGGGTTGCGCGGCGACCGTCGAGTTCGTGGAGTTCGCTACGAAGAATCTCAGCGTCCGGGTCGGCGCTGCGCAGGGTTTCGATCCGCGCTTCCAGCGTGGCGCGATCCGGTGCGACCACCGGTGCGCGTGGACGCCGCGGCCTTAGCCACCACACGCCTGCCGCGATACCGGCGACGACCAGCAGCAGGAGCAGGCCGCCGAGCAGCCAGCGAAGCCCGGCGGGCAGGGTCATGAAACGCTGGGCCAGGGCAAGGCCGCGTTCGAGCGCAGCAAATAGCAGCCACGCGAAACCGGCGAGGCCGATGGCTGCGATGAGGAAGCGGAGTCGTCGGGACATGCACCCATCATAGTGCGAGCCGATCGCTGGTTCTCCGCCCCTGCCACGCATGCCATCATCGGGGCTGAAGAAGGAACCAGCGCATGCCTTGCACGCTCATCACGAGACGGATTCTCGTGGCCGTGGCCCTCCTGGCCATGGCCGCTTCCTGCGCGGCCCGAGCATCGGGCGCGCCCTTACCCACGCCCCAGTTCCGCAGCTACGCGCTCCATGAGGGCTTGCCCAGCAGTGAAGTCCATGCCGTCGCGCAGGATGCGCAGGGCTTCATATGGGTCGCTACGTCCGTCGGTGTGGCGCGTTTCGATGGCGTGGAATTCACCGTGCCGCGCGCCGGGCCGGAGGGAACCGGAAGCCTTCCGTCGGGTGCCGTGACCTCCCTGCTCTTTGACCGCGCGGACCGACTGTGGATGGGCGGCGCCGAAATCGGCATGGTTCGTTACGACCCGGCATCGAAGCATGTCGTTCAGTGGCATCCGACAGCAGCCGACGGGGTGATCACGGCGCTGGCGCAGGGGGGCAACGACACGCTGTGGGTAGGGACGACCACAGGTCTCTTCTTCCTGCGCGACGATTCGCGAGGTCTCGAGCGCGTCGCCGCCGGGCATGCCCAGGCCGCGCCCGAGGGGCCGGTGTTGGCGCTGCATGCCGCCGTCGACGGACATCTCTGGGTGGGCACCGACAGCGGCCTGCAGATCATCGATCCGTCCGGCGGTCGACACGTCGCTTCATTCGGTGATGGGATGCCGCACCGGGTCCTGTCCATCTCGGGGCGCGGCGTGGATATCCACGTGTCGACGTCGCGCGGGCTTTACCTTTTCTCATCGACGGCAGGCCATGGGACGGCGAAGCTGCTAAGGGGCTCGCCGACCTATGCCACGCTGGCCGACAGCCATGGCGTGCTGTGGCTTGCGGGCCTGCAGGGACTCACGATGCGTGACCCGCATGGGAGGCAGCACGATATTCCGGGGGCGTGGCAGGTCAGGGGCGGTCTTCCGGGGCGCACCGTCCGAAGCATGATCGAAGACCGCGAGCACGGCCTGTGGTTCGCATTGAACGACGGCGGGCTTGCCTACCTCGGGCCATCCTGGGGCGACTTCACCGTGTTCCGGCATGTCGCCACCGATCCTCTCTCCTTCCCGGGAAGCACCGTCACGGCGGTAGCCCGGCGTGGGACCGGGCGCCTGTGGGTCGGAGGTCTGCGTGGTTGGGTCAGGAGCTTCGATCCGTCGCAGGGCGCGACAGGCAGTGGATTCGACCTCGGGGCGTCGCGCATCCAGTCACTACTCGGACTTCCTGGCGAGCGTGTCCTCATCGGTACCGTCGAAGGGCTGACCCTCGGGTCCGGTCACGACGCCACTCCGCTGCTGCGGGAAACCATCGACCGGCCCGTGACCGCCATGGCGGAGGCGCCACTCGATGACGCGATCTTCGTCGCCGCACTCGGCCGTGGGATCTTCCGGGTCGATCGCGCGCTCAGGCGTGCAACGGCCGTACCGTTCCGCGAGTTGCCGCGCGGATGGGCTGACACCCGGCAGATCGAAATCGTGGACGGCGATCTCTGGCAAGCGAGCGTAGCGGGCCTCCTGCGACGCGACCGCGCGTCAGGGCAGATGCACTTCATCGAGGGTGTGCCACGCGGGAGAGTCAGCGCCTTCGAACCGGATACGACCGGTTTCTGGGTAGTGCGCCCCGATGCGCTGGAGCACTACCACTGGCAAGGGGCGCGTGCCGTGCGCGATCGCTGGATCAACGGCAGCGGAGGGTTTCCCTCGGCCGACATCCTGAACGTGCGACGTGACGCGTCGGGTCGCCTGTGGCTGTACGGTCAGACGGGCGTCTGGCGCTTCGATCCCGCCGTTGGCAGCTTCCGGCCCTTCGGCCTTGCCGATGGCCTCGCCCGTGGCGAGTTTACGAACGCAACAACCGTGCAACTCGAAGATGGAAGCATGTACGGGGCGACGCTTGACGGTCTGGTCGGCTTCCGGCCCGACAGCCAGCGAGACCATGTGCGCCAGCCACCGCTGGTCGTCCTCGGGGCGTCGGTGTGGCGAAGCGGCAGCCGCGTGACATTGCCCCTCGACGGCACCTCGCTGGCCCTCAGGTGGGACGATCGCGATCTGCGTGTGCGGGCGCGTCTGCTCTCATACGTCAATGCCCATCGCAACCTCCTTTACTTCACACTGGAGGATGAAGCGGGCGTGACCACCACCCATCGGACAGGAATGACCGGTGAGGCCACGTTTGACGTCGTAAGGTCCGGATTGTCCCGGTTAACGGTCGCCGGCGCGGGAGGTGACGGCGTGGAAAGTACGCCGCATCCCCCGATCTCCATATACCGCGATGCCCCGCCCTGGCTACGCTGGTGGGCCTGGCTGGCCTATGCCGCCATCGCAGCGGGCATCATCACGGGCGTCGTCTTCGCCACGCGGTATCGCCTTCGCCAGGCCATGCGTGTAAGGCTTGCCGAGCAGCAGCAATGCATGGCCGAAGCGGCGAACGCCGCCAAGACCCAGTTCATGGCGGTGCTGGGCCACGAGATCCGCACGCCCATGACAGGCGTGCTCGGCATGGCCGAACTGATGTCGCGTACATCACTCGACGCGACGCAGCGCGCCTACGTCGACGCCGTGCAGCAGTCGGGCAGCACCTTGCTGCGCCTGGTGAACGACGCGCTGGATATCGCCCGCATCGAATCCGGCGGCCTGGTGCTCGACACGGGCTGCGTCTCGCCGCGTGCGCTGGCGGGCGATGTCATGGCGCTGGCCTCCGGCAGTGCCCTCGCGAAGGGCCTTCGACTCGACACCATCGTGGAGCCGGACGTACCGGACGCCATCCACGGTGACGGTGTCCGGCTGCGACAGATCCTGCAAAACCTCGTGGGCAATGCCGTGAAATTCACGGTGTCCGGAAGCGTGTCGCTGACCGTCGGGCGCGACGGTGACACCCTTCTCCTCACGGTGGCGGATACCGGCCCAGGCATGTCGCGCGATGTCTGCGCCCGCGTTTTCGCGCGCTTCGAGCAGGGCGGCCCGGGCGAGCGTGCGCAGGGCGCGGGCCTGGGCCTGGCCATCTGCCGGGAACTCTGCGCACTGATGCAGGGCAGCGTGGACGTAAGCAGCGAGCCCGGTAGAGGCAGTATCTTCGTCGCGCGGCTGCCGCTGGTGACCTGTGCATGCCGTGACCGGCGCGATGATCCTGCGCGACGCGTGGCTGGCCCGGTCGCTCCGCGTACGGTCCTGCTGGTCGAGGACGATCCCGTCGTGGCCGACGTCATCGCACGGCTGCTGCGCGAGCGCGGGCACCACGTCTCGCTCGCGGTCGACGGGCTGTCTGCGATCGCGGAACTGGGTCGCCAGCGTCATGACGCACTGCTGCTCGACCTCGACCTGCCGCTGATGAACGGTTTCCAGCTGGCGCGGCTGGTGCGCCGCGTGGCCGGCTACGCGAACGTGCCGATCATCGCGGTGACGGCGCGGTCGTCGGGCGACGAGCCCGCCGCCATCCGTGCCGCCGGCATGGATGCGCTGGTGCGCAAGCCCATGACCGGCGACGAACTGGAAGCCGTGCTGGCCGGTGTGGCAAGGCCAGCCGTCGCGTCGCTATCCGAATCGCCTGAAGTACGCGAGCGCGCCGACCACCAGCAATGTCGTGGGTAGCAGGTTGGCGAGCAGGGGTGCCAGGCCGTAGACCGTGCCGAAGTTCACGACGGCGCTCTGCAGGAAGTACCAGCCGATGGCCAGGATGATGCCGATGAACAGTCGCTTGCCCAGGCCGCCCGACCGCAGCGAGCCGAAGGCGAACGGCATGGCGCAGAGCACCAGCACCAGCGTGTTGAGGGCGAACAGGGCGCGACCCCAGAAGGCCACGGCGTACACGCCGGGGTTCTGTCCATTGGCCTCGAGATAGCGCATGTTCCTGCGCAGGTCGGCCATGGAAAGGTATTCCGGGTGGATCACCGACTGCTCGAGCACGTGCGGATTCAGGTGCGATGCCCAGGTCTGCGTTTCTTCCTGGGTGGAGTGCGTGCCCTGCGCATCGAGCGAGGTGGTGCGCACCTTGGTCATGATCCAGCGGTTGCCATCGTGGATGGCGCTGTCGCCGTGCGCGAAGACGCTCACCTGGCCATCGGGCGTGAAACTGTAGACGCGCACGTCGACCAGCTTGACGGTGGTGCGGTCGCCGTCCTGGATGGCGATGGCCGACTTGGCATTGATGATCTTGCCGCCGTCGCGCGCCCACAGGCCGCTGCTGGTCGAGCCGAGATTGCTGGACCGCATGCGCACCTGGATGGCCTGCGCATGCTGGTCGCCGTACGGTGCCGCGGTTTCGCCCATGACGACGACGGCCAGGGTGAGCACGGCGATGATGCCCACGGCGGACGCGGCGATGCGCAGCTTCGACATGCCGGCGGCGCGCAGTGCGGTGAGCTCGCCCGTGGCGGCCAGGCCGCCGAGGCCCAGCAGGCCGCCGATGAGCGCCGCGTTGCTGAACATCTGGTAGAGACGCCGCGGCAGCGTCAGCATGATGTAGGCGATGGCGTCGTACAACGAGAAGCCGTTCTTGCCGATGTTGCCGAGCTGGCGCACGAACTGCAGCAGCGAATCGAAGCCTGCCAGCACCAGCCAGACCAGCAGCAGGGTGCCCAGCACGCTGAAACCGATGAGCCGGTCGGCGCGTTTGACCGTGAGCGTCGCCATCAGCCGGCTGCCTTCGCGCGACGCGCCGTGTTCTGGCGCCAGAAATACCAGGCCGCCACGCCGAACACCATGGCGTGCAGGAACCAGACCGGTATCGAGGTATGCAGGTGGCCCTTGATGATCTGCGCACGCGCGATGAGCTGCCAGATCACGTAGAGGAAGTAGGTGAGCACGGCGATGAGCAGCCTGCCGTAGCGGGCGTCGCGCGGGGCCTGCTTGGACATGGGCAGCACCATCATCATCAGCACCAGCGTGCTGACCGGTGCGGCGAAACGGGACACCAGCTCGCCCATGCTGTCCGGCGTGCCCGACTTGACGAGCTCGGCCATCGTGGACTCATGGGCGGGGTCGGTATCGTCGTCGTCATCGGCCACGGAAGACAGCGACACGTCGTTTCGCTCGTATTTCATGCGACGCCAGTTGTCGGCGGCCAGCGGGATCTCGAACTGCCAGCCGTCGTAGAGGGCCAGGAAACGGTTCTGCCCGTCGCTCTCCTGGTACATGCGGCCGTTCTTCGCGTTGACGACGCGCACCTGCGGCAGGCCGTTGCTGTCGACCTTGTCGGTGGCGATGAAGGTCTTGCCCAGCACGGTGCCGTCGCGGCTGAGGGTGTCCACGAAGATGATGCCGCCCTTGCCGGGGAGCTCGGTGAAGCGGCCGGCGTCGAGCCCGGCCGCAATCACGGACTTATTCGCCGCGGCGATGACGACATCGGCGGTGCGGGCCGAGAGCGGGCCCAGCCAGAGGGACACCAGGCCGACCACGATGGTAGCGATGACGGCCAGCAGGGTCACCGGCCGCAGCATGCCGGAAGGGCCCATGCCGGAGGACGCCAGCACGTGCATTTCGCTTTCGCGGTACATGCGGCCCAGGGCGATCAGGGTGCCGAGGAAGGCCGACATGGGCAGCAGGGTCGAGAGGAGGTCGACCATCTGCAGGCCCAGCACCTCGAACATCACGCTGGGCTGGATGCTGCCATTGGCGACCTTCTGCAGGACGTTGGCAAACGCCCCGCCGGAGAAGATCACCAGCAGGACCACGGCGGTCGCAATGACCCCATAGGCAAGTTCACGCAGGAAGTATCGGTCGAGGATGCTGAGCATTTGGTAGAATTGGCGGTTCGTGCCGCGTCAGTCCTGGCCGGCAAACCACAAGTCTAGCCTGTCCGGGCCCCGGCGGGCTTTTGCAGGACAGTTAGTTATGACGGTTCAGTTCAGCCTCGGTTCCAACGCTCCCGAATCCACCGCTACCCAGGTCGCGGTGGTCGGCGTCTATGAGGGTGGCGTGCTGACCAGCGCCGCCGCCCGGATCGATACCGCGGCGGGTGGCGCCATCAAGCGCCTGGTCGAGGCGGGTGACATCACGGGCAAGGTGGGCAACGTCGTGACCCTGCTTCACCCGTCCGGCATCGCCGCCGCCCGCGTGCTGGTCGTGGGCCTCGGCGCGCAGAAGTCCTTCGACGCGGCGCGCTACCAGCGCGTGACCCTCGAGGCGGCGCGTGCCGTCGGTCGCCTCCCGGTGACCGAGGCCGTCAACTGGCTGCCCGAGGTCGACGTCCCGGGACGTGATGCCGCATGGCGTGTCCGTGTCGCCGCGCTGGCCACCGACCACGCGTCGTACCGCTATACCGCGACGGTGAAGCCGCGCGACCGCGCCGTGCCGGAACTCGGCGCCATGGCCTTCGCCGGCTCCGCCGATGGCGAGGCCGGCCTGTCCGAAGCCCGCGCCATCGCGGAAGGCGTCCGTTACGCCAAGGAACTCGGCAACCTCCCGCCCAACATCTGCAACCCGGCCTACATCGCCGACCAGGCGAAGGCCTTCGCCGATGCCCATGAAGGCGTGACCTACGAGGCCCTCGACAAGGCCGACATGGAGCGCGAAGGCTTCGGCTCGCTGCTGGCCGTCGCCCGTGGCTCCGCCAATGATCCGCGCCTGGTGATCCTGCAGTGGAACGGCGGCAACGAGGGCGATCGCCCCTACGCCTTCGTCGGCAAGGGCATCACCTTCGACACCGGCGGCGTCAGCCTCAAGCCGGGCCCGGGCATGGAGGAAATGAAGTTCGATATGTGCGGCGCCGCCGGCATGCTCGGCGCCTTCGTGGCCGCGGTGCACCTGAAGCTCCCGGTCAACCTCGTCTGCGTGGTGCCGGCCGTCGAGAACATGCCCGACGGCAACAGCTACCGCCCGGGCGACGTACTCACCAGCCTGTCGGGCATCACGATCGAAGTGCTCAACACCGATGCCGAAGGTCGCCTGATCCTGTGCGACGCGCTGACCTACACGGGCCGTCGCTTCGATCCGCACACCATGATCGATGCCGCCACCCTCACCGGTGCCTGCGTGGTTGCCCTGGGCAAGCACGCCAGTGGCCTCATGACGAATGACGAGTCACTGTCGGCCGAGCTGCTCGCCGCCGGCGAAGCCACGCTCGATCGTGCATGGCGCCTGCCGCTGTGGGACGAGTACCAGGGGCAGCTCGATTCGGGCTTCGCCGACGTCGCCAACATCGGCGGCAAGTACGCCGGTGCCATCACGGCCGGCTGCTTCCTCGCCCGCTTCACCGAGGGCCGCCGCTGGGCCCACCTCGATATCGCCGGTACCGCATGGGACGAAGGCCGCAAGGGCATGGCCACGGGTCGCCCCGTGCCGCTGCTGACGCAGTGGCTGCTCGACCGCGTCGCCGCCGGCTGATCCTGTCGCCATGCCGCGCGCCGACTTCTACCTGATCGACAAGCCGCGGTTCCGCGAGGATCCGCTCCTGCTGGTCTGCGAACTCGCCAAGAGGGCGTTTGCAGCCGAGCAGCCCACGCTGATCCTCACCCGCGACTTCGAGCAGGCCGAGGCGGTCGACGAATACCTGTGGTCGTTCGATCCGGACAGCTTCCTGCCGCACCAGCTCGCCGGCGACGATGACGATGACAACACGGCCATCCTCATCGTGCCGCCTGGCGTAGAGGTGGCGGATCGCCCGATGGTGATCAACCTCCGCGACACCTGTGCGCCCGGTCAGTTCGATCGTGTGCTGGAAGTGGTCGCGGCGGACCCTGCGGAACGCGAGGGATCGCGTTCGCGGTGGGCGGAGTACAGGAAAGCCGGGCTGGACGTGACCAAGCACGATATGTGATGTGTTCGCGGGGCGTCGTGCACGTTGAGGGTGGCGCACGGTGTTGAGGGGCGAGCACGGTGTTGCGGGTCGCGCCCTGTGGTGCGGATCGTGCACGGTGTTGCGCGTCGCGAAGAGCATCGCGCGCAGGGCGCGCTCCTACAACCGCCGGGAATAACGGCTGTTGTAGGAGCGCGCCCTGCGCGCGATGGTCACCCTCACGCCATCAGCCGCCGAGCTCGATCACGCCATCAGCCGCCGAGCTCGATCACGCCATCAGCCGCCGAGCTCGATCACGCGATCAGCCGCCGAGCTTGATCGCCTGCTCACGCATCGCATTCGCCTGCACCGTCCAGTCCGCAATGCGCTGGCGCTCCTGCGCAACCACTTCCGCGGGCGCATTCGCCACGAAGTTCGCGTTACCCAGCTTGCCTTCGCACTTGCGCACCTCGCCCTCGATACGGGCGATTTCCTTGGCGAGGCGAGCCTTCTCGGCCTCGACGTCGATCAGCCCTTCCAGTGGAATCAGCACGCGCATGCCGCCGACGACAGCGGCCGCCGAAGCAGGCTCGTCGCCGTCGACCCATACCGGCACGTCGACGCGACCCAGGAAGGCGATCTGCGCCGCGAACTTGCCCGCGCGTGCACGGTCGGCGGCATCACCGTCGGCAAACAGCAGCGGAATGCTCTTGCCGGGCGAGATGCCCATTTCGGAACGGATGCGGCGGACGCCGGTCAGCACGCCCTTCACCCATTCGATCTCCGCCGTGGCCGCGGGATCGGCGGAGATGTCCGCCGCCTCCGGGTAGGGGCGCAACATGATCGTGTCGCCTTCGATGCCCAGCAGCGGGCGCACGTTCTGCCAGATCTCTTCCGTGACGAAGGGGATCATGGGATGCAGCGCACGCAGCAGGGTTTCGAGTACATGCACGAGCGTATAGCGCGTGGAGGCTGCCGCCGTGGCGTCGTCGCCGTTGAGCGCCGGCTTGGACAGCTCGAGGAACCAGTCGCAGAACTCGTTCCACGTGAACTCGTAAAGCGCCTGCGAGGCGAGGTCGAAGCGGTAGCCGGCAAGCTGTTCCTTCACCGTGGCCAGTGTTTCGCCAAGGCGCGTGAGGATCCAGCGCTCGGCTTCCGTGGTCGGTGCAGCCGGCACCAGTGCCTCGCCTTCCGGCAGGTTCATCAGCACGAAGCGGGACGCATTCCACAGCTTGTTGACGAACGCCTTGTAACCACCGGCGCGCTCGAGGTCGAACTTGATGTCGCGACCATGCGTGGCGAGCGACGCGAACGTGAAGCGCAGCGCATCCGCACCGAACGCAGGGATACCGTCGGCGAATTCCTTGCGCGTGGCTTTTTCGATCCGGTCGGCCATCTTCGGCTGCATGAGCCCGCGCGTGCGCTTGGCGACGAGGTCGTCAAGCGCGATGCCGTCGATGAGATCGAGCGGGTCGAGCACGTTGCCCTTCGACTTCGACATCTTCTGGCCGTCCTTGTCGCGGATCAGGCCCGTGACGTAGACATCCCTGAAAGGCACCTCGCCCGTGAAGTGGTCGGTCAGCATGATCATGCGGGCGACCCAGAAGAAGATGATGTCGAAGCCCGTGACCAGCACGTTGGTCGGCAGGTAGCGATCGAAGCCGAACTCGGCCTGGCGCGCGGGATTCGGCCAGCCCAGCGTGGAGTGGCTCCACAGGCCCGACGAGAACCAGGTCTCGAGCACGTCGTCGTCGCGGCGCAGCGGGCCGGTGATGCCGGCCGCCTCCGCCTTCGCGACGGCTTCGGCTTCATCGCGGCCGACGAACACGCTGCCGTTGTCGGCATACCACGCCGGGATGCGGTGGCCCCAGGTGAGCTGGCGGCTGATGCACCAGTCCTGGATGTTGCCGAGCCAGTGGCGGTAGGTATTGATCCAGTTCTCGGGCACGAACTTCACGTGGCCCTGTTCGACCAGTTCCAGGCCGCGAGCGGCCAGCGTATCCATGCGCACGAACCACTGCCACGTGAGATAGGGTTCGATCACCTGGCCGCTGCGATCGCCGCGCGGCACCTGCAGCTTATGCTTCTTCGTCTCGACCAGCAGGCCCTCGGCCTCGAGATCGGCCAGCACGGCCTTGCGCGCGACGTAGCGGTCCATGCCGCGGTACTTCGCCGGCGCCGCGTCGTTGATCTTCGCGTCGTCGGTGAGGATGTTGATCATCGGCAGGTCGTGGCGCAGGCCGATCGCGTAATCGTTGAAGTCGTGCGCGGGCGTGATCTTCACGCAGCCGGTGCCGAAATCCTTCTCGACGTACTCGTCGGCGATGATGGGGATCTGGCGGTCCGAAAGCGGCAGCGACAGCATGCGGCCGACCAGGTGCGCGTAGCGCTCGTCGTCCGGATGCACGGCCACGGCCACGTCGCCGAGCATGGTCTCGGGGCGCGTGGTCGCGACGACGAGCTCGCCCGAGCCGTCGGCCAGGGCGTAGCGGATCGACCACATGGAACCGTCTTCTTCCTCGCTCACCACTTCAAGGTCGGAGATGGCGGTCTTGAGCACGGGATCCCAGTTGACCAGTTTCTGGCCACGGTAGATCAGGCCTTCCTCGGAGAGGCGCACGAAGGTCTCGACGACCGCTTCGGACATGCCCTCGTCCATGGTGAAGCGCTCGCGGCTCCAGTCGCCGGACACGCCCATGCGGCGCATCTGGCGGCCGATGGTGTCGCCGGACTCGGCCTTCCATTCCCAGACGCGCTCGATGAACGCGTCGCGGTCGAAGTCGGATCGCTGCTTGCCCTCGGCATTGAGCTGGCGCGTCACGACCATTTCCGTCGCGATGCCGGCGTGGTCGGTGCCCAGCTGCCACAGCGTGTCGAACCCGCGCATGCGGTGGTAACGGACCAGCGTGTCCATGATGGTGTGCTGGAAGGCGTGGCCCATGTGCAGCGTGCCCGTGACATTGGGCGGCGGGAGCATGATCGTATACGGCGTGCCCTTGCCGGACGGCTTGAAATAGCCGTTGGCCTCCCACTGGGCATACCATTTCGACTCGATCTGGCTGGGCTCGAAACTCTTGTCCATGGGCGGGATTCTCAGGCGCAAAGACCGCCATTGTAGGCGATACTGGCCCGATGACTGAACTCGATGTGGCCGCGATCCTCGGCGCGGAGGGCCCTTTTGCCCGCGATGTACCGGGGTTCGCACCCCGCCAGGCCCAGCAGCTCATGGCCACGGCCGTGGCCGAGGCCATCGACGAGGCCGACGTGCTGATTGCCGAAGCCGGGACAGGCACCGGCAAGACCTTCGCCTACCTGGTCCCCGCGCTCGTTTCGGGCCGGAAAGTCATCGTGTCGACGGGCACGAAGGCCCTGCAGGACCAGCTGTTCTTCCGCGACCTTCCGCGGGTTCACGCCGCCCTGGGCAGCCGGGCGAAGATGAGCCTGCTGAAGGGGCGCGCCAACTACCTGTGCCTCTACCGCCTCGACCAGTCCGTGCGGGAGGGTAACCCCGACCGCCAGCTCGCGACGCAGCTTTCCGCCATCCGTGCGTGGTCGGCGCGTACCCGTCGGGGCGACCGCATGGAAATGATCGACATCCCCGAGGATTCGCCGGTCTGGCCGCGCGTGACCTCCACGCCGGAGAACTGCCTCGGCACGGAGTGCGCCTTCTTCGACGACTGCCATGTGGTGAAGGCCCGCCGTGAAGCGATGGAAGCCGACATCGTGGTGGTCAACCATCATCTCCTGCTCGCGGACCTCGCGCTCAAGCAGGAAGGTTTCGGCGAAATCCTGCCCGGCGCCGACGCGTTCATCCTCGACGAGGCCCACCAGCTGCCGGAGCTGGCGGGGCAGTTTTTCTCGCAGAGCGTCAGCGCCCGGCAGATCACCGACCTCGCGCAGGATGCGCTGGCCGAAGCCCAGGGCGTGACCGGTGCGATGAGCCAGCTGCTCGAGCCCGTGGAAGCGGTGCATGACCTGGTGAAGCGCCTGCGGCTCGCCATGGATCCCCTGCCGGCGCGAGGTGCCTTCAGCGCCCTCGACCAGAACGGTGCGGCACACGAACTGATGACCGGGCTGCGCGATGTCATGGCATCGCTGTCCGACCTGCTGGGCTCGCTGGCCGAGCGCTCGCGCGGGCTCGCCAACACGTTCGAGCGCGCGCAGATGGTCAGCCTCCGGCTCGACCGGATCGCGGAAGAACACTCGGCCAGCGATGTCCGCTGGTATGAAACCTGGCCGCGCGGCTTCGCGCTGCATGCCACGCCGCTCGACCTCGCGTCGCCGCTGCGCGCCATGCGCACGGCCACCCGTGCTGCATGGATCCACACCTCGGCGACGCTTTCCATCGCGGGTGATTTCGGCCATTTCGCGCGTCAGCTGGGTATCGAGGATCCGCGCACGCTGCACGTGGAAAGCCCGTTCGACTACGAGCGACAGGCGCTGGCCTATATGCCGAAGGATCTGCCCGACCCGGCCGCGCGCGACTTCACCGACCGCGTCGTGGCGGCGATCCGGCCCGTGCTGGATGCGTCGGACGGCCGGGCGTTCCTCCTCTTCACGTCGCACCGGGCGCTGCGCCGCGCCGCCGAACTGCTGGAAGGCCGCGTACCGTGGCCGCTCTTCGTACAGGGCACGGCGCCGCGGCACCGGCTGCTGGAAGAGTTCCGCGCCAGCGGGCGCGGCGTGCTGCTCGGCGCGGCGAGCTTCTGGGAAGGTGTCGACGTGGCAGGCGAAGCGCTGAGCGTGGTCGTCATCGACAAGCTGCCCTTCGCGATGCCCGACGACCCGGTGCTGCAGGCGCGCCTCGAGGCGCTGGAGGCCTCGGGCATCAACCCGTTCATGGGCTGGCAGGTGCCGACGGCGGTGATCGCGCTGAAGCAGGGCGCAGGGCGGCTGATCCGCGACGTTCATGATCGCGGGGTACTGGTGCTGTGTGACCCGAGGCTCTCCACGAAGGGTTATGGCCGCCTGTTCCTCTCGAGCCTGCCTCCCATGCCCCGCACGCGGGATATCGCAGACGTCGAGGCATTTTTTGCCCCGCCACCTCCGTAACAGACTGCGCGCGAACCTCCGCGTGGTCGCGAGAACATGTCGCGCGCTGGGCGCGCCCCTGCACCATAATGTGGGCTTGTGTGCCCGGATTGAGACACCATGAACTTCCTCGCCATCGAAACCTCCACGGAAGCCTGCTCGGTTGCCCTCGTCCATGGCGACGAGATCATCGAACGCAGCGAGCTCGCGCCGCGCCGGCATGCCGAGCTCGTCCTTCCGATGGCGAACGAACTGCTCGCCGAAGCAGGGCTGAGCCGCGAAGCGTTGCACGGTATCGCGGTCGGCCGCGGGCCGGGTGCGTTCACAGGCGTACGCCTCGGCGTATCACTGGCGCAGGGCATGGCCATGGCGCTCGACATCCCCGTGGTGACGGTGTCGTCGCTCGAGTCGCTGGCGCTGGAAGCGCCGGAAGACGATGCCGCCATCCTCTCCGTCATCGACGCGCGCATGGGTGAGATCTACGTCGCCGCGTGGCATCGCGAAGACGATGGCAGCGTCACGCTGATCGACGGGGAGCGCGTGGATACGGCAGCGGCACTCGTGCTGCCTGATGCGGTCGCCTGGCATGTCGTCGGCACGGGCTGGGCTACCTATGAAGCGGTGCTGCGCGAGCGCCTCGCGGCACCGATACGATCGGCCGATGGCGCGCGCTTTCCGCAGGCGCGCCACGTGGCGGAAGTCGCCGCCCGCCGGTTCCGCGACGGCCTGGCCGTCGCGCCCGAACTGGCGCTGCCGGTGTACCTGCGTGACAAGGTAGCCCTGACGCTGGTGGAGCAGGGCCGCGCCTGAGCCAGGCCATGCACGCGTAGGAGCGCGCCGTGCGCGCGACATCTTTTCGCGAAAACATAAACGTCGTCACCAAAGCCATCGACCCTGTCGCGAAAGGCATCAGCCCTGTCGCGGAAGGCATCAACCCTGTCGCGAGGAGATGTCGCGCGCAGGGCGCGCTCCTACGGCATCGGTGTGCTTTGGTGTTCGGCATTGCCCGGTGCTGGTGTCTCGCGGTTCTCCGATATCGCCAGGCATACGATGCCTGCCACGATCGCCAGGGCGCCGACGATCTGGGTGGTGTCGACGGGCTCGGCGAACAGCCACCACGACACCGCCATGACGCTGACGACTTCCAGGTGCGATGCCGCGAAGGCCGGCCCGATCGGTGCATGCTTCAGCAGGCTCATCCAGGTGACGAAGGCGCCCAGGTAACCGACGATCGCACCGTAGATCCAGGGGTTCGAAAACACGCGCGCAAGCCACGCGGCGCTGAACGCCACCGGCAGCGCGTGCGTTCCACCTAGTTTGAAACAGACGAGGTTGAGCGTGTCGAAGGCAAGGAGAACGGCGAAGCCAGGCAGGTAGGAGCGCTTCATGTTCGCCCCTGCGGCACCACGCAGACGGGCCCGGGCAGGCCGCCGGGGAACCGGCGCACGACACCGATCATGCGCCAGTCCCTGCAATCGCCACGCCCGCCGCCACCAGCAGGATGCCTGTCACCCGAAGCGGCGTAAGCCGCTCGCGGAACAGGAAACGCCCGGCGATCATGATGCCCACGATATTGATGGACCCGAGCAGCACGCCCTGCGAAAGCGGTACCAGCGACAGGAAGGCCGTCCATACGAGGAACTGCACGACGTAGCAGGCCATGCCCACCCAGATCCACGGGCGGGCAAGCATGTAGCGCCAGCGCGCCATGCCGTCGCCCGCGCGCTCGTCGCCGGCGGTCGCCTTGAACAGCAGCTGGCCGCTGGTATCCAGCACCACATTGGCGAACCACAACGCAGGAACCAGCGCGTGCACTCGGTCAGGCGGCCATGCGCGCCGGTCGCGCATCGCGCGCGATACGACTGAAGAAATCGGCGGTGCGCTCGATCAGCATGCGGCGTTCGCGGTCGATCGTGATCATGTGGTAACTGTCGCTCAGCAGCAGCATCTCGATGGGGCCACGGACACGTCGCGCCACGAGGTCGGCGTTGGCCACGCTGGCGATATCGTCTTCCGCGGCATGTGCCACGAAACACGGCGCCACCACGTCGGGCAACCGGCGGCGCACGTCGCGCGACAGCTCCACCATCTCGGCCAGCGCATGCCACGGGTTGCCCGGCAGGCCGGCGGCCGCGCTGTCGCCGGAGAACATGGCGGCGCTGATCTGGGCGCGCAGCCGTTCGTCGCGGATGCCGTACGGCGGCTGTTCGATGAAGCTGCGGTGCCTGCCGATGCCGAGCCGCTTGGCCAGGGGCATGAGGAAGGCGAGCCTGCCCACCCAGCCGATCGACCAGCCGTCGTAATGGAACGTGGCGCCGAACACACCCACGCCCGCTATCCATGACGGGCGCACGGCGGCAAGACGAAGGGCCAGCACGGCGCCCATGGAAAGGCCGGCGACAAACACGCGGTCCACGCGTCCGCGCAGCTCTTCCGCGGCGGCTTCCACGCTGGCGTACCAGTCTTCCCACGTGGTGGCGACGAGATCGTCTTCGCTGCCGCAGTGGCCGGCCAGCTGCACGCCCACCACGGTGAAACCCGCACGGTTGAGTCCCTTGCCGACAATGCGCATCTCCTGCGGCGTGCCGGTCAGGCCGTGGATCAGCAGCACGCCGTCGCGTCCGCCTTCGAACTGGAATTCATTCGGGTGGCCCACGGCGGTGTCGTCTCCTGTCGATGCAAGCACCGCATCATCCGGGCAGGGGGTTTCAGCCGGCTTTCCGGTGCCGCGTCAGGCCCCGGGGGCCGCCGGGAACCGCAGTTCCACGCGCAGGCCGCCCTGTGTCGATCGCAGGAAAGCGACCCGGGCGGCATGTCGTTCGGCGATGCTTTCGACGATGGAGAGGCCGAGCCCGGTGCCGTCTTCGTCCACGCCGGGCACGCGGAAGAACCGCTCGCCCAGCTGGTCGAGGAACGCGTCCTCCACGCCCGGGCCATCGTCGTCGACCGCCATGACCACGTCGTCCCCGTCGCGCACGAGCGACACCGTGACCGAATGGTTGCGCCCGGCGTAATGGAAGGCGTTGTCCACGAGGTTGTCGATGACTTCCTGCACCTGCAGCGCGTCGCCGCGTACGCGGCAGGGACCGTCCGAGCCGTCGTAGCCCAGGTCCACGCGAAGCGACAGCGCCTGGTGCACGCGCATCGAGACCGCTTCCGGGACCACCGTGGCGAGATCGATGACAGCCATGCCGTCGTGATCGGGCAGGTCGGGTGCCTGGGTGCGGGTCAGGGCCAGCAGCTGCGCCGACGTACGTGCCGCGCGAGCCGCGAGCCGCCGCACGTGATCCAGGGCCTGGGCCCGCTGGTCCGGGTCGGCGTCGGCTTCGTAGCGCTCCACGTGCAGCTGGATACCGGCGAGCGGTGTTCGTAACTGGTGCGCGGCGTCGGCAATGAAGCGTTCCTGCAGGCCGATCATGTTGCGCATGCGTGCGAAGAGGTCGTCGATGGTACGTGTCAGCGGCAGGATCTCCTCGGGCACGTCCTCCTCGCCGATCGGGCCCAGGTCGTGGCCGCGCATGCCGAGTCTCAGGGTAAGCGGTTCGAGCAGCCGGAGGCCGCGATTCACGCCCAGCCAGGCCAGGCCGAGCACGGCGGCGCTCAGCAGCGCCTGCATCGGCAGCATGAGGAACAGGATCTCGCGCGCCCGCTCGTGGCGGTCACGAAGGTTCTCGGCCACGGTAATGGTGAGCGTGTCCCCGGGATCGTGGGGGGCCGGCAGCCGCATGATGGCGGCGCGCAGGGGGCGATGCCCGAGTGCGGTGTCGTAGAGGCGGGGCGCGGCATCCGAAGCGACCGGCTCACCGGGCCCGGCCAGCTCGGCGTTACCTATGAGGCGGCCATGCCGGCCACTGACCACCATGTAGTAGTTGCGCCCGTCGGGATCGTATTCGAGGAGGAAGCGGGCCTGTGCCGTGAGCTCGCCGCGCAGGGCGTCGTTGGTCGCCATTTCCGAGAGCGTCAGTGCCGTGTCGGAGAGGTCGTTGTCGTGCACGCGGTTCGAGTAGGCCAGCGCCAGGGTGTAACTGATGACCGCGTCCAGCAGCAGCACCCCGAGCAGGGGCACCAGCAGGAAGGCGAGGAGGCGGCGGCGGAGGCTGAGCCGGGCAGTGCGACGTGCCGTGGACCGGCGGTCAGGCATCCGCCGTTTCTTCGAGGAGGTAGCCCAGCCCGCGGATGGTCCGGACGCTGGTGCCCGAGCCCGTGAGCTTGCGACGCAGGCGGTGCAGGGCGATGTCCAGACCGTTGTCGGTGAGGTCTTCGTCCCAGTTGCACAGGGCTTCGACCAGCTGGGCGCGGCTCGTCACCTTGTCGGAGCGGGCGGCCAGCGCTTCCACCAGCCCGAACTCGCGTGCGGTCAGGTCGAGCGCGGTGTCACCGATCCACGCACGGTGGCCGGGAATATCGAGCCGCAGCTTCCCGATGCGAAACTCCGGCGCGCCGTTGCTGGTGCGACGGCGCAGCAGGGCACGCACGCGGGCGTCGAACTCGGCCAGCGCGAAGGGCTTCACGAGGTAGTCGTCGGCGCCCAGGTCGAGCACGCGGACGCGCTCCTTCAGGCCTTCCCGCGCCGTGATCACGAGCACCGGCAGGATCGCGCCGCGCCTGCGGGCACGCGCGAGCACTTCACTGCCGTCGAGCTGGGGCAGGCCGAGGTCGAGCACCAGCAGGTCGTAGTCGTGGTCGCGCAGTGCGTGGTCGGCGCTGGCGCCGTCGGACACGTGGTCGACGGCATGGCCACCCTGGTCGAGGGAAGCCCGCACGGCCGCGGCAATGGCGGCATCATCTTCGGCTAGGAGAATGCGCATGGGGGTCAAGGATACGCTCCGCAGCGAGCAACGCGCCAATGCTGCATCGATGAGCTTTCCCGGTACTTTCCATGATTGCAATTGCGAACCATTCGCATTGAAGTTACCATCACTGGCTGACACACGCGTCTGGCGTCCGGGGGCTGGCTTTACATGCGCGATACCGTCGACCGGCACCGTCGTGCCTTCTGGCTGAAGCACCTGCACCGCTGGCACTGGATCAGCTCGGCGGTCTCGCTGGTCGTGCTGCTGTTGTTCTCCGTCACGGGGTTCACGCTCAACCACGCCGGTGCCATCGAGGCATCGCCGCACGTGGTGAAACACCAGGCGACACTTCCAGGCGACCTGCTTCCGTTACTGGTGGATCCGGGCCGCAAGTCAGCGCCGGTCGCGCCTGCCGTGGCGAGCTTCGTCGAAGGCCACGTGTCGGCGGACATCGCCGGCCGGCCCGGCGACTGGAGCAGTGACGAAGTCTACATCTCCCTGCCGCGCCCCGGCGGCGACGCGTGGGTCAGCATCGATCGCGAGACCGGCGACATCGCCTGGGAATCCACCGACCGCGGCTGGCTCGCGTATGCGAACGACCTGCACAAGGGGCGCAACACCGGCCCGGTGTGGGGCTGGTTCATCGACGTTTTCGCCCTTGCCTGCGTGGTCTTCGCGATCACCGGGCTGATCCTGCTGCAGCTGCATGCCGGCCAGCGCCGGATGACCTGGCCCATGGTGGCCCTCGGCTTCGTGCTGCCCGTGGTCATCGCCCTTCTTTTCATCCACTGACGGAACCTGCGCATGCGTCGACTCCTCCCCATCGCCCTCTGCCTCGTCGCCACGGCGCCCGCGTTCGCCGCCGACATGAACCTCACCGTCGAGATTCCCACGCTGACCGTCGCGGAATACCACCGTCCCTACGTCGCCGTGTGGATCGAGCGGGAAGACCACACGGTCGCCGCCAACCTGGCGGTCTGGTACGACGTGAAGAAGAAGGATGGCGAAGGCACCAAGTGGCTCAAGGACATGCGCCAGTGGTGGCGTCGCACCGGTCGTGACCAGACCATGCCCATCGACGGCGTCTCCGGTGCCACGCGTCCCGCCGGTCAGCACCAGCTGCGCTTCACCGACGGCAAGGCACCGCTCGGCACGCTCGCCCCCGGTCATTACGAACTGGTCGTGGAAGCCGCGCGCGAAGTCGGCGGCCGCGAGTCCCAGCGCATCGCTTTCGACTGGCCCGCCAAAGCCAGCACGCATCTGTCGGCGAAGGGCACGGAAGAGCTCGGCCAGATCACATTGGACGTGAACCCGTGAACCCCTGAACCCCTGAACCCGCGAACTCGTGAAGTCGTGAACCCGTGAATCGTGGGAGCGCGCCCTGCGCGCGACATCGCTTCGCGACACACGAAAATCTCGCGCGCCCCGTACGAACCACCCATTCCGCCCCAACCACCGGACCCCGTCCATGAATCACACCCTCGCCCGCGCCGCCCTCGTCGCCGCCCTCGTCCTCCCGTTCGCCGCCCATGCGCACAAGATGTGGATGGTCCCTTCCGCCACCGTGATCTCCGGCGACGACGCCTATGTCACCGTCGACGCCGCGGTATCCAACGACCTCTACTACCCCGACCATTTCCCGCTGGCCCTCGACCAGCTCGTCGTCACCGCACCGGACGGCACCATGGTGAAGCCCGAGAACGCCTCCACCGGCAAGTACCGCAGCACCTTCGATCTCGCGGTCCCGCAGAAGGGCACGTACCGCGTGTCGCTGGTCAACCAGGGCCTGTTCGCCAACTACGAAGTAGACGGCCAGAAGAAGCGCTGGCGCGGCAAGCCCGACGAGCTCAAGGCCGCACTTCCGGCGAATGCGAAGAACGTGCAGGTCAGCGAGATGTCCTCGCGCGTGGAGACCTTCGTGACAAAGGGCTCGCCCAGCGACGGCGCGCTCAAGCCCACCGGCAAGGGCCTCGAGCTGGTGCCTGTCACGCAGCCGAACGATCTCGCCCCGAACGAGAAGGCTACGTTCCAGCTTCTGCTCGACGGCAAGCCGGCCGCAGGGATCAAGGTCGTGGCGATCAACGGCGCGACGCGTTACCGCAACGCGCAGGACGAGATGGACACGACCACCGACAAGGACGGCAAGTTCGCCTTTACGTGGCCCTCCGCTGGCATGTACTGGGTGAATGCGTCTGCCGAGGACACGCACACGTCGACCAGGGAAGCGAAACAGCGTCGCCTGGGTTACACCGCCACGCTCGAAGTGCTGCCGCAGTAAGCCGATGCGTATGCTTGCGATGGCGCTGGCCGGCGTGATGTGGGTCGTCGTTGCCAGCGTCGCCTCCGCGAAGGACGTGCGCCGCTTCGAGGGCCAGACCATGGGCACGACATGGTCGGTCAACGCCGTGCTGCCGGACGGCGCCCATGAATCGGTGGTGCGGGCAGGAATCCAGTCCGAAGTCGACCGCGTCGTGGCGCAGATGAGCACGTACGAGGCCGACTCCGACCTGAGCCGATTCAACCGTGCGCCTGCCGGTACGTGGCAGGTGCTGCCCCCGGAGTTCTATGGCGTGCTTCGCTACGCGCTCACGCTGGCAAAGGATTCCGGTGGCGCGTATGACCCGACGGTCGGGCCGCTGGTGAACCTGTGGGGCTTCGGGCCCGACAGGCATCCGCATGAAGCGCCGGATGCTGCCGCCATTGCGGCGGCGAAGGCACGGGTAGGCTGGGATCGCATCGGTCTCGACGACGCGACGCATCGGGCCTTCCAGCCCGGCGGCGTCTACGTCGACCTGTCGTCGGTGGCGAAAGGGTTCGGCGTGGACCAGGTCGCCCGTTTCCTCGACCGCGCCGGTGTGTCGTCGTACCTGGTGGAAGTGGGCGGTGAGCTGCGAGCGCACGGACGCAAGCCGGATGGCACGCCCTGGCACGTGGGCATAGAGCGCCCGGGCGCTGCCGCCGGTGCCGTCGATACGCCAGACGACGTGGGGCGCATCGTGTCACTCAACGACAGGGCGATTGCCACGTCAGGCGACTACCGCCACTTTTTCGAGAGCGGCGGCAGGTTCTTCTCGCATCACATCGATCCGCGCACGGGCTTCCCGGTCGATCATGCCGTGGCATCGGTCAGCATCATCGCCGACGACTGCATGCACGCCGATTCGTTCGGTACCACCATGACGGTGCTGGGGCCGGACGAAGGCATGGCATACGCAGCGCGACACGGCATCGCGGTGCTCTTCATCCTCAACGAGGGTGAAGGCAAATTTGCCGAGCGCATGTCGCCAGCGTTCGCGAAGGCACTCCACCCGTGACCTACACGGTGGCCCCTCGACCATGGATGGCCCCTGGCCCCTGGATGGCCCCGGGCCCCCGGGTGGCCCCTGGACCCTGTGGGAGCGCGCCGTGCGCGCGACATCTTTTCGCGACCACACAGGGTTTCGCGAAAAACTGTCGCGCGCTGGGCGCGCTCCTGCACGTGGGCCGTCATCGATGAACGGGGCTGCTGCGCAGGCCACGGCCGCCGCCCTCGTAGTTGCCTGGGCAGGCTTCACCTTCTTCGCCTTGCGCCGCGGGCGACCGCCAGAAAGTGGCCACGACACTGGCGGCAGTAGCCCCGACACTCGCGGCGGTAGCGACGACACTCGCGGCAGTAGCCACGACACCGACGGCATCCTGGTGGTCCACGCGTCGCAGACCGGCTTTGCTACCGAACTCGCCAGCCGTACCGAAGCGGCGTTGCGCGCCGGTGGCCGCCGCGTCGAGGCACTTTCCATCGACATGCTGAGTCCCGAGGTGCTGGCGAGCGCGTCGCTTGCACTGTTCATCGTGAGCACGACCGGGGAGGGCGACGCGCCCGACATGGCCATGGGCTTCCAGCGCGAGCTGATGGCCCGGCCTGCATCGCTGGAACACATGTCGTTCGGTGTGCTGGCATTGGGCGACCGCGACTACGAGGACTTCTGCGCCTTCGGTCGTGAGCTCGACCACTGGCTTCGCACGAGCGGCGCACGGCCGGCACTGGATCGGGTAGACGTCGATAACGGCGATGAAGCCGCGCTCCGCCACTGGCAGCATGCGGTCGACCATTGGTCGGGCACGCCCGAAGCGCCGGACTGGGTGCGTCCCACGTATCAATCGTGGACGCTCGCCGAACGCGAGCTGCTGAATCCCGGCAGCGCAGGCGGCGCCTGTTACCACGTGGCGCTCGTGCCGGACGATCCGGCGTTGCTGGCATGGGACGCCGGCGACATCGTGGAGATCGGGCCGCGCCGTGCCGGCGTGGATCCCGCATCTCTCCCGCACCGCGAGTACTCCATCGCGTCGATTCCCGCCGACGGTGCCCTGCACCTTGTCGTCCGCCAGCAGCGTCGCGCCGACGGCACGCCGGGGCTCGGCTCCGGATGGCTCACGGAAGGTGCGTCGGTCGGCGGGGCCATCGACGTACGCGTCCGCCGGAACGTTGGCTTCCATGCGCCGAAGGACGACAGGCCCCTCGTGCTGATCGGTAACGGCACCGGTGTCGCCGGGCTACGCGCGTTGCTGAGGCAGCGCATTGCCCGTGGGCATCATCGCAACTGGATGGTGTTCGGCGAACGCCATTCGCAGGTCGATCGGCTGCACGTCGACGAACTCGAGCGCTGGCGCGATGCCGGGCTGATCGAACGACTCGACCTGGTCTGGTCGCGCGATGGCGGGCCACTTCGTTACGTGCAGGACAGCCTGCATGAATCGGGCGATGCGGTACGTCGCGTCGTAGGTCAGGGCGCGAGCATCTACGTATGCGGAAGTCTCGCGGGCATGGCCCCGGCGGTCGATGCGGTGCTGCGTGACGTGCTTGGTGACAGCGCCGTGGAAACGCTGGTGGTCACAGGCCGCTATCGCCGCGACGTCTACTGAAGCAGCGATTGTAAAGCGCGCTGCCGTCCTGTCCGCCGGAACGCGGCCCGTCGATGCGGAAGGTCGCGCCGGAAGCGTTCATCGCAGTCCACCGGAATGAGGCATCCTGTCAGGCATCCCGATTCGCAGGCTCTCCATCGACGAGGCGAAGATGATCCTTGCATCCCTACGGCGCGCATCGTTGTCCCGGCATGGTTCGGGCGTGTTGCTTGGCTGCCTGCTTTCCGTCGCATGCTCGGGTTTGTCGGAACAGGAAGACTATGTAGGGTTTGGTGACGAAGCATCGATGGTCGACCGTTTTCCGTCGTTGCCGAAACTTCCGGTCAGGCAGGAGCGCTTCGAGTCGGAACTGGCCCGACTGCCCGTGCACTGGGAGCGGCACTCCTTCGCAGCAGACAGCCCGGCTGCCCGTGCCTGTCCGGACCCCCGCAGCCTCGATCGGGATACCCGGACTGAGCTCGCCGGCTGCCTTGTCGTGAGGGACGAAAGTCCGGGACAGAAGGCGCGCAGGTATATCGCGTTCATCGACAGCGAAGCCAGGGTCGTTCTTGTCGAGAACGTTTTCGAGACACTGCCTCCCGGTTGAACGCGGACATGACGCAGGCCGGAGTTCGGTACTGGCATGCCGAGTCGTGACACTCCGGGTCAGTTAAGCGAGGAACCCGGGTCGATCAGACAACCACGAGCCGCACCACGCCGCGCTCGAAGCCGTCCACCCGCAATGACGTCAGGTCGGTCACCCATTCGACGTTCTCCGGAATCTCCTCCGGATGGTCGCCGGCAATCGCAATCACCCGCGCCCCGGCAGCCAGCCCTGCGTCGATTCCCGCGCGCGCATCCTCGAACACCAGCGAATCCTCCGGATCGGCACCCAGGCGCCTGGCGCCCAGCAGATAACCTTCCGGATGCGGCTTGCCGGCGGCGACGATCTCGCCGGTGACCATGAGCGGCGGCGGCACGATGCCTGCGGCACCCAGGCGTGCTTCGGCCAGCACGGTGTCGGCAGAGGTGACGATCGTCCAGGCTGCGGGAGGAAGGGCCGCGAGCAACTCGAGGGCGCCCGGGATGGGAATGACGCCCTCCAGGTCGGTGACTTCTTCGTTCTGGAGTGTCGCGAACACGGCATCGATATCGGTGCCGGGCTTCGCGAACATCTTCACCGAGTCGATCATGCGCACGCCATGCAGGCGCGGCAGCACGTAGTGCCAGTCGATACCCTGTTCGTCGCACCAGCGTTTCCAGATCTTCTCCACGACGACGCGTGAGTCGACGAGCGTGCCGTCCATGTCGAAGAGAAGGGCCCTGGCTTCGATGACGGTGCCTGGTTCGAGTCGCATGGTGCCTCCGGTCGATGAAGAGATGCCGCCTGGGTGCGGCCAGCCCTTCACCTTACCGGAGTGGCCCGCCGCCGTCAGCGCGCAGCCTGTGCCGTGTGATTGCGGACGGCTTCGGCGAGGATGGCCTTGACCTCTTCATTGCCCTTGTTCGCGGCTTCCGCCTGGCGGCGGCCCCACTCTGCCTGCGTCCGGCCTTCCATCGCGCGGATGCGGCCGATCTCACCCATCTGACGGCCCACGTCGGCCATCTCGCGTGACAGCGCCGCGTGGCCGGCTGCATAGGCCTCGCGGTCATTCGGCGCGGTCGGGTCGGACTCCTTGACGGCCAGATCGGCCTGACGCTGGCCGAGCTTCATCATCTGTTCGTTGAGCACGGCCTGTCGACGATCGAGCTCCATGCGCTTGTCGGCGCTCATGGCGGCCTTGTCGGCCGGCTGGGCCGTGCGCGCGTAGATCGCGGAGATGCGCCTGATGGTGGCAGGGTCGCGGATCACCCATGCCTGCTTCCCTTCGCGGAACCACGCATAGCCGGTGGAACCCTCGCGACCGGCTTCCGCACGACTGACGTCTTCCGGACCGCCACTCATGACCTGCACGCCATCGGCGGTGAAGAAGAAGGCATTCGACGTGTGACCGCTGAAGTTGATCACGCTGGCCATGTGCCCGTGCGAGGACGCAACGGGCGGGGCAGGCGGGACCGGCGGGGCCGGTGGCGGAGCGGGTGGTGCGGGCGGAAGTGCGGGCGGCGCATGCGGCGGTGCGGCTGGCAGTGCAGGCGGGGCCGGCGGTGCAGCGGCTACGGCGGACTGCGCACGGGTGTGCGGGGTGCCATCTGCAGCCACCACATTCCAGGGAACGACACCGACGAGGGCGATGGCGGCGACCAGGGCCCAGGCAAGTGCGCGGGGGTGTGAGTCATTGGCGTGGGCGAGCATGTCGAGTCTCCGCTTGAGGATGACGAACGTCGGGGATGCGCCGGGCAGCGCGTGGTGGGGTTGGGGCGATGCGCCGAGCCTGACCAGCAGGCGGCCGTACTGCCGGGGTGCCTGCCGGTTGCGGGCGATGACCAGCGCATCGCACGCCGCTTCGCGGCAGAGGGCATATTCGCGCATGGCGACATGGACGGCCGGATGGAAGAAGAAGAGAGTGCGTGCGACGACCGGAATCCAGCCCAGCACGAGGTCGCCCCGGCGCACGTGGGCAAGCTCGTGCATGAGGGCCATGTCGAGCTCGTCGGCGCCAAGGCGATCATCCAGCGGCAACAGGATGGTCGGGCGCCAGAGTCCGATCACCTGCGGCGAGTCGACTTCGTCGGAGACCGCCAGTCGCGGCGACCGGCGCAGGCCGAGCTCACGTGCACGGCGTGCGCAGAGTGTCTCGACACGAACGTCGTCATGCGGCATGGCGCGGCGGACGATGCCGGCGACGTGCCGCCAGCGTACGAGGGCGATGGCCGTCTGCAGAAGGACCACGGCGAGCCATGCAGCGAGGAGCATGGCGCCGAAGGGCAGCGTGCGTGGCGTGTCGGCCAGCAAAGAAGAGCCCGCGTTGCCCTCGTTGCCAGCGCCGCTGCCCGAGGGCAGGACCGCTGCCGGTACAGCGTCGGGATTGCCTGAGCCCGGAGGCATCCTTGCGGAAGACATCGCCGGGGTGGCCGGCATGACGGAAGACAGCGCGGACGACGGCGCCACCGCCGGAAGCAGCGGCAGGCTGATCAGCGCGGGGAAGGCCACGCCAGCTACCAGCTGTGCGGCGAGCAACCACCACAGCACGGTGCGCGTGGCCGCCGACAGCGCGCTGACATAACGGCAGATGCCGTAGACGACGGCCGTGAGCAGCAACGCCTGCACGGAGGCATGGGCGAGTCGGGAGAGCAGGGTGTCGACGAACATGTCCATGTCAGCCGTCCTTCCGTCGCGACTGGAGCGTGCCGACCAGCGCCTCGAGCTCGGCAAGCTCGGTGTCGCTGACCTGTCCTCGCTCGGACATCCAGGCGACGAAGGGCGAGACGGAGCCTTGCAGCGTCTTTTCGACGAAGCGGGCGACGGCCCCGGTCATGACTTCGCCGGAGGCATTGGTGGCGCTGTATCGGAACGTGCCGTCGATCTTGCGGCGGGTGAGGAAGCCCTTGGCGCGAAGGCGCTCCATCATGGTGAGCACCGTGGAGCGGGCCAGGCCCCGGGTTTCGCCGAAGGCCGCGCAGACCTCGGCGACAGTGCTCCTGGGCGCCTCGCCGATGTACTGCAGGAGCGCCAGTTCCTGGTCGCCAATACTTTTCACGTTCATGCCGAGGTCCCTGACTACAGATGTAGGCAGCCTGCGCCTGACGACACGTGTAGTCAAGCATGCCTTGAGGCACGATGTGGCGGCATGTGGGAGCGCGCCTGCGCGCGACATCTTCTCGCGTCACGCCATATGTCTCGCGAAAAGATGTCGCGCGCCGGGCGCGTTCCCACGATTGGCATGCGGCAATCATAAAAAAGCCCCCGCCGTGAGGCGGGGGCTTCGGGGTGGCTCACCGGTTGCCGCGACTTACATCGCGGCGAGCGATCAGGCAGCCGCGTCCTTGAGCTTCTTGAGCGGACGGACCTTGACCTTCACCGATGCGGGCTTGGCAGCGAACATGCGCTCTTCACCCGTGAACGGATCCTTGCCCTTGCGCTTCGGCTTGGCAGCGACGGCAACGGACGTGATCTTCAGAAGGCCGGGCAGCGTGAACGTGCCTGCACCCTTCTTGTGGACCGAAGCGGCGATGGCAGCTTCGAGCGAAGCGAAGACGGCCTTGACGCTCTTGCTGTCGACGCCACTCTGCTCAACGATGTGGGCAACGAGCGTGGACTTCGAGAACGCGTCCTTGATCGGCTTCAGGGTAGCGGGAGCTTTTGCAGCCTTGGCAGCAGCCTTTGCGGGCGCCTTGGCGGCCTTTGCAGGAGCCTTCTTCGCCGCCGTTTTTTTGGTCGTGGCCATGATTATCCTTGTCACATTGATCGAATGAGGCGGCCATTCCGGCCGGTGCCCAGCGGGCGACTCACTCTAGCGTTGCTTTGGTCTCATGAAAATAGGGTCCCGGCAGATTTTTTCCATTTCGAAGCCTTTTTTTAAGGTTCATCGTGACGCAATGCGGAAAAACGTCGTGACGGGACCCTCACTCATGCCGGCAGTCCCGCCAATATCTTGTCGAGCGTCAGCGGGTAATCACGCACGCGCACGCCGCATGCGTTATAGACGGCGTTGGCAATGCAGGCGCCCGCACCGGAGATGCCGACCTCGCCCAGGCCCTTGATCTTGAGCGGGTTGGCGCGATCATCGAGCTCCGGCAGGAACACCGCGTCGAGGTCGGCGATATCCGCGTTGACGGGTACGTGGTACTCGCCCAGGTCATGATTGACGAAGTGGCCCGAGCGTTCATCCAGCACCAGCTCTTCAGTGAGTGCGGAGCCGATGCCGAAGATCATGCCGCCCAGCGCCTGCGAACGAGCGGTCTTCGCGTTCAGGATCCGGCCGGCGGCGAACACGCCCAGCATGCGACGCACGCGGACCTCCCCCGTGTCGCCGTCCACCGCCACCTCGGCGAAGAACGCACCGTAGCTGTTCTGGTTGAAGTCCTTGTTGTTGCTGCCCGGTTCGATGGCGCCATCCGCTTCCACGCCATCCTTCCCTGCAAGGGTCTGCAGGCTGGCCCGCGTATCACCGTTCGTCAGGTGGCCATCGGCAAATTCGGTCTTCTCCGGGTCCACGCCTGCCGAATGGCAGAGCTTCGCGCGGAGGTTCATGCATGCATCGTAAAGGCCGGAGCCAGCACTGGCCGCACCGAACGAGCCGCCCGAACCCGGCGTATCCGGGAAGTCGGAATCGCCGAGCAACACGGTGACTTTCTCGAGAGGCAGGCCCATGAGGTCGGCGGCGATCTGCGTCAGGATCGTGTACGAGCCCGTGCCGATGTCCGTCATGGCCATGCGCGCGGTCAGTGATCCATCGGCCTCCAGCTTCACCGCGGCGGAGGACTTCTGGAGCATGTTGCCGCGCACGGCCGTCGACATGCCGATGCCCACGAGCCAGCGGCCATCCCGCACCTGCCCTGGCTTCGCCACACGCTTATCCCAGCCGAACAGCGCCGCACCGTGCCGCATGCACTCCACGACCTTGCGCGACGAAAAGGGCACGCCCAGCTCGGGATCCACCTCGGGTTCGTTGCGGATGCGCAACTCCATCGGATCGATATCCAGCTGCACCGCGAGTTCGTCCATGGCGCCTTCGAGGGCCAGCAGGCCGACGGCTTCGCCCGGTGCGCGCATCGAGATGGCGGGCGGAAGATCGAGATCCATGTGGCGATGCGTATTCAGCCGGTTCTCGCCGGCATAGCGCGAGCGCGTACCCAGCACGGTCGGTTCGAACTCGTCGTTGCCAGGCTCGTTGCCGGACCACGCTTCGTGCGCCTCGGCCAGCAGTCGACCCTCGCCGTCGGTGCCGAAGCGGACGCGCTGGATGGTGTTGGTGCGGTGCCCCACCACATGGAACAGCTGCTGGCGGGTCAGCACGACCTTCACCGGCTGTCCGGTGACCTTTGCGCCGATGGCCGCGAGGATGGCGTCGGGCTGCACGTCGAGCTTGCTGCCGAAGCCGCCGCCCACGTAGGCAGAACGAAGGCGGACGTTACCGGGCTCGATGCCGAAGGTGGCCGCGAGCACTTTCTTGCCGGGGGTAGGCATCTGGTTGGACGACTGCACGGAAAGCGCGTCACCGTCCCACGTCGCCACGGTGGCATGCGGCTCCATGGCGGCGTGGTCCTGGAATGGCGTGGTGTACGTCACGTCGAGCTTATGGGTCGCCGCGGCAAAGGCCGCCTCGAAGTCACCCTTCGACGTATCCGCCTTGGCGAAGGGCAGGTCTTCCGGTTTGCGCGCGCCGGGCATGCCGGCTTCGAGACTGAAGCGGCCGGGTTTCGTTTCGTAGTGCGCGACGACCAGCGCCGCCGCACTGCGTGCCTGCTCGTAGGTATGGGCGACCACGAGTGCGATCGGCTGGCCATAGTGCTTTACGGCATCGCCCACCAGTTGCGGGATGGCGTCGTCCGAATCGGTGTCCTGCGCCGGAACGTTCTTCGACGTGATCACCGTGACGACGCCCGGTGCATGTTCCGCCGCACCCGTGTCCAGCGACCTGATCGTGCCGAGGGCCACGGTGGCCAGCACGGGGAACCCATAGAGCACCTTACCCACGCCGCCGTGCTCCGCCGCGTACGTCGCCTTGCCCTGCACCTTGAGCGGGCCGTCGACGCGGTCGATGGGCCTGCCCACGAAACCGCCGGGGTTGTCCAGGGGCGTGTGGCCTACGGCCTTGTCCATGCGAATCGTCATGCGTTGGTCCTCCCGCCTGCTTCGACCAGCACCGCGCCCAGCGTGCGGCGGGCGAGGGCGATCTTGAAATCGTTGTGACCGAAACCGCGTGCCTCGGGCAGCGCGCGCGACGTCGCAGCGCGGATCGAGTCCTCGTCACCCGGCGTGCCGACCAGCGATGCCTCCAGCGCGTCATCGCGCCATGGTTTATGCGCGACGCCACCGAACGCGATACGGGCGCTCGTGATGGCCTTGCCATCCGTTTCCACGATGGCAGCGACAGACACCAGTGCGAACGCATACGACGCCCGGTCGCGCACCTTGCGATACACCTGCACGCCCTTCGGCGGTGGAGGCAGCGTGACATGCGTGATCAGCTCACCGGGCGACAGCGTGGTATCGCGCTCCGGAGCGTCGCCGGGCAGACGATGAAGGTCGGCCAGCGGGATGCTGCGCTCGCTGCCGTCCGCCGACACCGTGTGAACCACGGCATCGAGCACCCGCATGGCGACGGCCATGTCGGACGGATGGGTCGCGATGCACGAGGTGCTGGTACCCACGATGGCATGGATGCGGTTGAAGCCTTCCAGCGCGGCGCAGCCACTGCCCGGGTTCCGCTTGTTGCACGGTGCCGCGGTGTCGTAGAAGTAATAACAGCGGGTGCGCTGGAGGAGGTTGCCGCCCGTCGTGGCCTTGTTCCGCAGCTGTCCCGACGCACCGGCGAGCAGCGCGCGCGACAGCACGGGGTAGCGCTCGCGCACGCGGACATCGGCCGCGAGGTCACTGTTGCGTACCAGGGTGCCGATGCGCAGCCCGCCGTCCGCCGTGTCCTCGATGGCATTGAGGTCCAGGCGGTTGATGTCGACGAGATGGTCGGGTGTCTCGACTTCCAGCTTCATGAGATCGAGGAGGTTGGTTCCCCCGGCGATGAATCGTGTACGCGGATGGATGCTCGTTGCATCGGTCGCTGCAGCGGGCGTAGCGGCGCGTTCATACGTGAAGGCCTTCATGAGCGGGCTCCCGACGCGTCTTCAATGGCGGCGACGATGTTCGGGTACGCGCTGCAACGGCAGAGATTGCCGCTCATGCGTTCGCGGATCTCCTCTCGCGTCAGCGTGGCATTCGAAGCGAGGTCGCTGGTGACGAAGCTGGGCGCACCCGTGCGGATTTCCTCGAGCATGCCCGTGGCGGAGCAGAGCTGTCCCGGCGTGCAGTATCCGCACTGGAAGCCATCGTGCTTCACGAACGCGGCCTGCAGCGGGCTCAGGGTGTCGCCGTCGGCGAGGCCTTCGACGGTAGTGATGTCGTCGCCGTCGTGCATGACCGCGAGGGTCAGGCACGCATTGATGCGGCGGCCTTCGACGAGCACCGTGCATGCGCCGCACTGGCCGTGGTCGCAGCCTTTTTTCGAACCCGTCAGGTCGAGGTGCTCGCGCAATGCGTCGAGCAGGGTGACGCGCGGGTCCAGCGAAAGCGCGTGTTCCGTGCCGTTGATCCGGAATCGTACGGGTACGGTGGCGGCGCCTTTCGATGCGCCGTCGCCGGGTCGCCCGTCACCGGACCGCCCGCCGCCGGATCGCCCGTCGCTGGATCCTGCGTTGCTGGATCCAGCGTTGCCGGGTCCGGCATTGCCTGATCGTTCGGTAGCGGGCTTTATAACGGACGTGGCCGCGTCAGACGCGGCCACGGCGGTAGCAGGGGAAGCGACGTCGCGTCGCTGGGTAGGATTCGGTTGCATGCGGATCTCCGTGGGTGGGCGACGCTGCGTGCGCCACTGCCTGGGTGACCTGCATTCTTTGGTCCAGCGTGTGAAGGCACCGGGGTCGTACACGCCCATCGGTTTGCCACGACGTTGACGCGCGGGTTCGCCACGTGTCGACGCGCCGCCGTGGGAGCGCGCCCCGCGCGCGACATCTTCTCGCGACCACCTGCGGATTCACGCGCCGGCCTGGAGGTACGGCCTCAACACATGTCGCGCGCGCGGCGCGCTCCTACGCCATCGCGCGCGCGGCGCGCTCCCACACCATCTCGCGCGCGGCTCCCACACCATCTCGCGCTCGGCGCGCTCCTACACCATCTCGCGCGCAGGGCGCGCTGCTACACAGGGTCGAGGTGGCCTGCCAGTACGGCTCGCCGCACGTCTTCCGGGGTGTCCAGGTCAAAGCCAAGGTCGTCGGCGCGCACGCGTGCCGGCGTTTCCGAGCCCCATAACCGACGGAAGCCCTCGTCGCCCGAGAGGGAGGCGGCCCGCGCAAGCGTCGCGGGTCGAAGCACGACAGGCACGCCCGCAGCGGCCTCGTACGCCGTCACCACGTCGCGCGAGGCGTCGTACTGCGACAGGAGTGCATCAAAATGCCGCACGGAAAGCGCGGGCTGATCGACGACGGTAACGAGGACGGGATTCGTGCGCCCGGACAATAGCGTTGCCCCGCACCGCAACGACGACGCCATCCCTGTGGCCCACAGGGCATTGACCGGGATCTCGACGTCGAGGCCCGTCAGCGCGGCCTGCAGTTCGGCATCGTGCGCACCCAGCACGACCACGGTGCGCGAGGGACGCGTCTCGAGGACGAGGCGCACTGCCCGCGCGAGGAGTGTCTCGCCATGTCGCGTCAGCAGTTGTTTTGGCTGCCCGAGGCGGGCACTCCCGCCTGCCGCCAGGATCAGCGCGTCATGCATGTCTAAGGCTGCCGCGCGCGGTCCCGCTGGCAGACCTGCGCCAGGATCGAGAGCGCGATGCCGTGGGGTGTCTGCGCCCCGATGGGCAACCCGGCCGGAAGGTGCAGGCGATCGAGCGCGTCGTCGTCGACGCCGTCGCCTTTCAGGCGCTCGACGCGTGACCCGATCTTGTTGCGGCTGCCCAGCACGCCGACGGCGAAGGCAGGCGACAGCAGCGCACGGGTCGCGACGGCGTGGTCGATCTCGGCGTCGTGGCTGAGGGAATAGACGGCGGTACGGTCGTCCAGCTCGAGGCATTCGAGCGCAACGGACAGGGCGCGCGAATCGTATCGGGCAAGGGTCACGCCGGCCGGAGGCTCGGCGGGCCCGTGCGGCCGCAGCAGCACCGTTTCCACACCCATGAAAGGCGCCATCTGGGCGACGGCGAGCGTCACGGGATCGCCACCCACGGCGACCAGCCGCAACGGCGGCTCATGGGCGTGGGCGTAATGGTCGGCATCGCCCTCGGCCACGCCGTCGACGATGCGCCAGTCGCCGGACGTCTTATGGGTGAGCACCGTCACGGTGCGACGCTCGTGGCGCGCCACCGCCAGCGTCTTCACGTAGCGCGCGGGGTCCCTGAGTTCCCGGACGAAGATGCCGATACGCCCGCCGCAGCTGAGCTGGATATCGAGCACGGGGCTGCCTGCGCCGTAGTCGAGCAGGCGTGGCGCACCTTCGGACATCGCCAGCGCCGCTTCTTCGGCCACGGCCGCCTCGACGCATCCACCGGACACGTAACCCACGGCGCGACCATCGGCCGCAATGGCCATTTCGCTGTTGAGCGGGCGGGGCGAAGGGCCGTCGGTCGTGACCAGCGTAGCGAGGGCCACGCGCCCCGCAAGGGAGAACTCGCGCAGCGAAGGAAGGAGATCTTCCACCAGCGCGTACGAAGGCCATTCCGGCCAGGGCGTGGGAGCCACGGGGTTCAAGGCGTTCATGGGAGAAGTCTGGCACGATTGCAGGTGAAGGAAGCGCAGGCCCATACACGGCCCTGACGCTTCCTGTGTTCTCATGAGGTGACATGTCACTCCTTACCGACCGCCACGGACGTACCAAGCGAAAGCTGCGCATCTCGCTGACCGATCGCTGCAACTTCCGCTGTACGTACTGCATGCCCGAGAACCCCGACTGGCTTCCCAAGGCCAGCCTGCTGGCCCGCGACGAAATCGTGCGCCTGGCCGGCCTCTTCGTGGACAACGGCATCGACCAGATCCGCCTCACCGGCGGCGAGCCGCTGCTGCGACGCGACCTCCTCGAGTGCGTGCGGGACATCGGTGCCCTGCGCGAGCGGGGGCTGTCCCGGCTCTCCATGACCACGAACGCGTCGCGGATCGCGCCGCGGGCGCATGAGCTCGTGGCGGCCGGCATCGATGACTTCAACGTCAGCCTCGATGCCATCAGCCCCGAGACGTTCCGTCGGCTCACGCTGCGCGAGATTGCACCGGTGCTCGACGGCATCGACGCACTCGCCGATGCCGGTGCCAACGTGAAGCTCAACGCGGTCGTGATCCGTGGCGACAATGAACGCGACATCGTGCCGCTGCTGGAGTGGGCCATGGCGCGCGGGTTGCCGCTACGCTTCATCGAATACATGCCGCTCGACGCGCCAGGCCAGTGGAAGCGCGACGCCGTGGTCAGCGAGGCCGAGATGCTCGCGGCGATCGGTGAGTCGCACGTGGTGGAAGCCCGGCCCCGCAGCAACGACCCCGCCACGCCATACCTCATCGACGGCCGCTATCCGCTCGGCATCATCTCGACGGTGTCGAACCCGTTCTGCTCCACGTGCGATCGGTTGCGCCTGACCGCGACCGGCGAGCTGTTCACCTGCCTGTTCTCGCCACTGGGCACGCCGCTTGGAGCGCGCATGCGCGAGGGCATCGCAGACGACGTACTGACCGAACAGGTGCGCCGCGCCGTGTGGCTGAAGGATGCGGGTTACGCATCCCGCCCCGGCCCCGTCGACCGGCCGCTGACCATGCACGCCATGGGTGGCTAGTTTTCTTTTTCGCGGACAAGACATGAAATCGATCGTTTTCGAGCTGTACGCCAACCTGGGACGGGTGGCGGGTACCCACGAACTACAGATGGAACTTCCCGACGCCGCCGTGACCGTGGCGGCCGCCCTGGCGAGTCTCGCCGCCGTGCGCCCCGAACTGGCCAGTTCGCTGGAGCGCTGTGCCTGTGTCTCCGGTGATACGATCATCCGCCGCGCCGATGCGCTGCCGGCGGATGGCCGCATTGCCTTGTTGCCACCCGTGGCGGGGGGCTGACCATGACGCACGAGGCACTTTCGCATCTGCCGGTGGCCGTCGATCCGCTGCTCGAGCTCGACGCGCACCCCGAGTGCGGCGGCCTCGCGCTGTTCGTCGGCACCGTGCGTGACCACCACGAAGGGCGCTCGGTGAAACACCTCACGTACACCGCGCACGAGGCGCTCGCGACGAAGGTCATCCGCGACGTGGAGCAGGCGACGCGCGAGCGCTTTGGCGTGCCTTATGTCCGGGTGGTGCATCGTCTCGGCGATCTCGCCATCGGCGACGTGGCCATCGTCTGTGTGGTGCGCGCACCGCACCGTGCCGAAGCGTTCGAGGCCTGCCGTTATGCAGTGGACGCCGTGAAACACGGTGCCCCGGTGTGGAAGGAAGAGTTCTACGCCGACGGTACCAGCGCCTTCGTCGAAGGGTGCTGCATTCGCGACGACTTCGACGACAGCGCGCCGCACGACCACACTCACCACACTTCACACGCGGGCCACGGATGAAAGACGTCAGCCAGAAACCGGACTCCCTGCGCATCGCGCGCGCCACGGCGACGCTGCATGCGCCTGCTGCGTGCATCGACCTGCTGCGCACCGGTGAAACCGAAAAGGGCGATCCGCTCAAGACCGCGCGCGTCGCGGGCATCCTTGCCGCGAAGCGCACCGACGAACTGATCCCGCTGTGCCATCCGCTGCCGATTCATCGTGCCGACGTGCACTACGAACTGTCCGACACGAGCGTCCGCATCATTGCGGAAGTGCAGACCATCGGCCCGACCGGCGTCGAGATGGAAGCGCTGACCGCAGCAAGCCTCGCGGCGCTGACCATCTACGACATGTTGAAGCCGTACGCCGAGCCGGAAGACCTGCACATCGAGGATTGCCGCCTCGAACGGAAGATCGGTGGCAAGTCGCATTACCGCCGTGCCCTGGCATCGCCTCGCGGTGCGGCCGTCGTCGTGCTGTCCGACACGGTGGCCAGCGGTGCGAAGCCCGACACGGCAGGTGCCTACGTGCGCGATGCGCTGACGGCTGCGAATTTCGCTCCCGTGGCGTATTCGGTGATCCCGGACGACGCAGTCTTTCTCGGTGACCTGCTGCGCACGCTGGTCGCGGACGGCGTTTCGCTCGTCGTCACCGTCGGCGGCACCGGCCTCTCGCCGCGAGACATCACGGTCGACACGGTGAAGCCCCTTCTCGATGTCGAAATCCCCGGCATCATGGAAACCGCCCGCGCGTTCGGCCAGCAGCGCATGCCGTTCGCCATGCTCTCGCGGGGCGTGGCGGGTTACGTCGGCGACACGCTGGTCGTGACGTTCCCCGGCAGTCGCGGCGGTGCGAGCGAGTCACTGGCAGCCACGTTGCCGGGACTGGTGCATCTGCTGGAGACCGGGCGCACCGGCGGTAAACACCCCGGCGGCTACGGCGAGGCATCCTGATGGCCCTGCTGCCGCTCGCGGACGCGTTCGCCCATTACCGGCAGTGTGTGTCGCCCCTGCCCACGCACAGCATTCCCCTGGAACTGGCGTTGGGCTCGGTGCTGGCGGAGGCGCCGGTGGCCCGCATTGCGCTGCCGGTGTTCACGCAGAGCGCCGTGGACGGCTATGCCGTGCAGGCTGCGGACGGAACGGCGCCACGTCGACTCATCGGCACGGCAGCGGCGGGTGATCCGTCGAACGTCGTCGTCGGGCCCGGCGATGCGGTGCGCATTCTTACCGGCGGCCTGCTGCCGGAGGGCGCCGACGCCGTTGCCCGCCAGGAAATCGTCTCCCGCGACGGCGACCGCGTGCGCCTGGCGGAGGCGGTGCGCGTCGGCGAGGCCATTCGTCATGAAGGCGAGGAGCTTTCCGCCGGCACGACGATCGCCCAAGCCGGCCAGCGTGTCACCGCCGGCCTGGTTGCCGCATTCGCCATGGCGGGTATCGACAGCCTCGAGGTTCACCGACGGCCCCGGGTAGCCGTGCTGGTCACCGGCGACGAGGTGGTGCGCGTTGGCGAGGCGCTCGCGCCGGGTCACGTGTATGACGCCAACGGTCCGCTGCTACGTGCGTGGTTCGTGGAGCACGGGTACGGCGAGCCGGTCGTTGCGTACGTACCGGACGATCAGGCGGCACTGGAAGAAGCGATGAGCGCGGCGCTCGACAGCGCGGATTTCGTGGTGACCAGTGGCGGCGTATCCGTCGGCGACCGGGATTTCGTGCCGCTGGTGGCCGACCGGCTGGGCGTGCGCAAGGTGTTCTGGAAGGTCGCGCAGAAACCAGGCAAGCCGTTGTGGTTCGGTATGCGCGGGAACAGGGCCCTGATGGGCATGCCCGGGAATCCGGCGGCGGTGCTCGTCTGCCTGGCGGTGCATGCGCGCGTGGTGCTGGGGCTTCTGGAAGGTGAAACGGCCCCGCAGCCCGAATGGAAGCAGGGCGTTCTGGCGCTGGACGTCGATGCCGATGCGGAGCGCGACCGGCTCGTACGCATGCAGCTGGACATGTCCGACGGGACGGCACGGCTGTCGGTATTGCCGCGGCAGGAGTCGCACATGCTGAGTAACCTGGCGTCGGCTCACGCACTGGTGTGGCTGCCGTCGCGTGCAACGCCGTTCGCCGTGGGCGAACGGGTCGCGTGGATCGCCATCTGAGGCGAACCCCGGGTCCTGCCCGGGGCGTGGCCGGGGCCACGGCAGCACGATCCTCAGCGGCATCGCCGCCAGGATCCTGCCCGGGGCCTTACCGCGGGTCCTGTCCCGTTTCTTACCAGGCCTTCACGTCGGAGACGACGACGGTGTAGTCGGACATGTCGGGCGAATAGCGGAACAGACGGCCGAGGTCGAAGTCGACGCTCTTGCCCGGTTCGATGTTCGAGGTGCCGGCCGGCCAGCCCTGCTTGCTGGCGATGACCTTGCCCGTCGCGTCCTTTGCGTCGATGCGGATCTGCGCGGCGGCTGCCTCGGGGCACTTGTTGACCAGGTTGCCCTTCATGCTGAAGCGCGGCTGCGAGCCACCTTGCTGCACTTTCACGGCAAACCCGTCGATCATGAAGTCCTTGGCGGCACAGGCGGCATGTGCGGTCAGCGGGGCGGCGACGAACAGCGCGACGGCAATGGCGATCTTTTTCATGGGCATGACCTGACGAGATGAGATGGCGTACACCCTCATTGCGGAGGGCCTTGTCCCTCGTATCGGCAGGCGCAGGATCGACTTTAGACATTTATGACAATCCGGCAAACCCACGTCAGACAATCCGGCAAGCGTTTGGCCGGTAGGAGCGCGCCCCGCGCGCGACATCTTCTGAGGCGGTGCACCCAAGTCCGGCGCGTGAACCCCGACCGGGTCGCGAGAAGATCTCGCGCGCAGGGCGCGCTCCCACGGGGCGTCAGAAGCGCCCCGAGAAGGGCGTCAGATCGCGAGGTCGAAGAGATCCGCCATCGGCTCGTCCACCGGTTCGAACCAGCGCTTCACCGGGGCGAAGCTGCGCCGGTGTTCCGGGCATGGACCGAGCAGATCCAGCGCACGCAGATGCTCCGGCACGCCGTAGCCCTTGTGCTTCGCAAAGCCGTAACCCGGATGCACGGCATCCAGCGCATGCATATGCCGGTCGCGGCTGACTTTCGCCAGGATGGATGCCGCACTGATCGCGGGCTCCGATGCATCGCCACCGATCACGGCACGGGCTTCGCAGGGCAGGGTGCGTGGCAGGCGATTGCCATCGATGAGCGCCATCTGCGGTGCCAGCGCGAGATTGAGCAGGGAACGCGTCATCCCGCCCATCGTGGCCTGGAAGATATTGATGCGGTCGATCTCTTCCCGGTCGACGAAGACGATGGACCACGCCAGTGCGCGTTCCATGATCCGGTCGTAGAGCTTCTCCCGGACCCCTTCGCGAAGCTGTTTCGAGTCGTTGAGACCCCGGATGGGGCGCGACGGATCAAGAATCACCGCAGCCACGACTACCGGCCCGGCGAGCGGGCCACGACCTGCCTCGTCGACGCCCGCGAGCACGAGGTCGCGGGCGAGCTGGGAACTGACGTTTCGCTTGCGTGGCATGGCGAGGATTCTACCGCGCAGTCGGCGCAGCCGGCGTGGCAGGCACCGTGTGCACGGTGGGCACCGTCGTCGCGAGCACCTCGGCAATGGCATCCGCCGCATGGTCGGCAGCCAGCCCCTCCAGGCCTCCGCGCAGTTCCTGGTGCAGGAACTCGAACGCCGCGACGATCGCGCCGCGCCGCTCGCTGTCGCCCAGGAGGTCGAGCGTCGCCGCGGCGAGATGCTCCGGCGTGCAGTCGTCCTGCATGAATTCCGGCACCAGCGTGCGCATGCCGAGGCCGCAGGCGCGGGCAAGGATATTCGGCAGGCTGTAGACATCCGTCTTGAGCATGCGTAACGCTTTGGCGATCCGGTAACTGGTGGGCGAGACACGGTATCCCACGACCATGGGGCGTTTGGCCAGCATGGCCTCCAGCGTTGCCGTGCCGGAGGCCAGCAGCACGGCATCAGCCGCCAGCATGGCCTCGTGGGCGCGACCGTCGATGAGTTGCGGCGCCATGCCGGGGAAGCCGGCCAGCAATCCGCCCAACTGGGCATGCACGCGCTCGTTCGCGGCGGGGACCACGATGCGCAGCGTGGGCATGGCCGCAGCGACGCGTCGTGCGGCCGCGATGAAGATCGCACCGACGCGATCGATCTCGCTCGGGCGGCTGCCGGGAAGGACCGCGAGCACGGGAGCATCGTGCGGCAGGCCGAGGGCATCGCGCGCCGTGGCACGGTCGGAGACCATGGGAAAACGGTCGGCCAGCGGGTGGCCGACGAAGCGCGCATCCACGCCGTGCTTCGCGTAGATGGGCGGCTCCATGGGAAAGAGGCAGAGCACGCGGTCGGCCGACAGGCCGATCTTCTCCGCCCGTTTTTCGCGCCAGGCCCACACGGACGGGCTCACGTAGTGCACGGTGCGCAGGCCCGCCGCCTTGAGTCGGCGTTCGACGCCGAGTGTGAAGTCCGGCGCATCGATGCCGACCGTGACGACAGGGTGGGCCGCGAGAAGCTTGCGCATGAGCGCGTTGCGCAGACGCAACAGGCGGGGCAGGTGCTTTACCACTTCGGCAAAACCCATGACGGACAGCTCGCGGATGTCGTGCCACGACTCGAAGCCGCGGGCCAGCATGCGCGGGCCCCCGATGCCGACGAAGCGGGCACCGGGGAAGCGCTTGCGCAGGGCATCGATGAGGTCGGCACCGAGCTGGTCGCCGGAGTCTTCGCCGGCGATGAGTGCGATGAGCGGCGCGTCGCCGGCGGTCAGGGGCTGCTGCATGGTGGATATTTCCCGTGGCGCCTTGGGAGCTTACCGGGCGAGCGAGCGCTCGCTGCGGTCGAGGAACTCGAGCATCTGGCGCACGTCTTCACTGTTCTCGGCCTGGGCCAGCAACTGCTCGCGCGCCTCGGCGAGCGGGAGGCCACCCATGTAGAGGGTGCGGTACGCCCGCTTGATGGCCGCAATGCGTGCGGTGTCGAACCCGCGACGCTTGAGGCCTTCGCTGTTGATGCCGCGCGGACGGCCGCGGGTCTCGTTGGCCATCATCACGAAAGGCGGGACATCGGAACCGACGAGGCAGCCCATGCCGATGAATGCGTGGGCCCCCACCTTGCAGAACTGGTGTACACCGGAATAGCCCGACAGGATGGTCCAGTCGCCGATCTCCGCATGCCCGGCCAGCGCCGAATAGTTCGAGAACACGACGTGGTTGCCCACCTGGCAGTCATGCGCGATGTGGACATACGCGAGGAGCCAGTTGTCGTTGCCGATGCGGGTAATACCGCCACCGTCGCTGGTGCCGCGATTGATCGTGACGAACTCGCGGATGAGGTTGCGGTCGCCGATGACGACCTCGGAACGCTCACCCTGCCACTTCTTGTCCTGCGGCGCACCACCGATCGAGGCGAACTGCGAGATGCGGTTATCGCGACCGATCACCGTGGGGCCTTCGATGACGACATGGGGCCCGACGGTGGTTCCCTCGCCGATGACCACGTCAGGGCCGATGACGCTGAACGCGCCAATGCTGACGTTATCCGCGATGCGCGCGGACGGGTCTATCTGCGCGGTGGCATGAATCATTTGTCGCTCCGGGCGGCGCACATGAGTTCGCAGCTGGCCACGACCTTGCCGTCGACCAGCGCACGGGCCTCGAACAGCCCCATGCTGCGGATCAGGCGCTTGAGCGATACCTCCAGGCGCAGCTGGTCGCCCGGTGCGACGACCGCCGAGAAGCGGGCGTTGTCGACCTTCACCAGGTAGAACAGGGGGCTGCCACCCTGGCCGTCGAGCTGGGCCGTGAGCTGCGTGAGCAGGCCGGCCGTCTGTGCCATGGCTTCCACGATCAGCACGCCGGGCATGACCGGGTGACCCGGGAAGTGACCCTGGAAGAACGGCTCGTTGATGCTGACGTTCTTGATCGCGGCGACCGACTTGCCAGGATCGAGTTCGATCACCCGGTCGACCAGCAGGAACGGGTAGCGATGCGGCAGGAGGCGCTGGATCTCCTCGATGTTGAGCGGGAGCTTCACAGCGGCTTTTGTATCGGTCATTGCCCTTTTTCCTTTTCCAGCGCCGCCAGGCGGCGCACGTACTCGTCGAGATGTTTCATGCGTGCTGCGTTGCGCCGCCACTGGCGGTTTTCCTGCAGCGGGGAGCCGGATGAATACTCACCCGGCTCCCTGATGGATGCCGTGACCAGGCTTTTCGCCGTGATGGTAACCCGGTCGGCCAGTTCGAGGTGGCCGAGGACGCCCGCATTCCCGCCGATCAGGCAGTAACGACCGATCTTGGCGCTGCCAGCGACGGCAGAGCAGCCGGCCATGGCGGTGTGGGCGCCGATATGGACGTTATGGGCGATCTGGATCTGGTTGTCGAGGCGCACGTCTTCCTCGAGTACGGTGTCTTCGAGGGCGCCCCGGTCGATCGTGGTGTTCGCCCCGATCTCGCAGTCGTCGCCGATGCGGACGCCGCCAAGCTGCGGCAGCTTCACCCAGTGGTCGCGGTCGAAGGCCAGCCCGAAGCCATCCGAGCCGATGACCGCCCCCGGATGCACGAGCACGCGCTTGCCCAGCGTCACCCGGATGACCAGCGTGACCCGGGCCACCAGCCGGCTGTTCGCGCCCACCACGCAGCCGGGCCCGATGGTGCAATGGGGACCGAGGATGGCGTTTTCCTCGATGGACGCGCCATCTTCGATCACGCAGCAGGGGCCGACGGACGCCGTCGGGTGTATGCGGGCGGATGGTGCGACCACGGCGCTGGGATGGATGCCCCGTGGCGCCGCCGGATGCCGCTCGAACAGGGCGGCGATCTTCGCGTAGGCGACGTACGGATCCCTGGCGACCAGGGCGGCACCTTTCCGCAGCGGCAGCGCATCGGCGTGGAGCACGACGATGCCGGCCTGCGACTCGGCCAGCTGCGAGGTGTACTTCGTATTCGAGAGGAAGGTGAACTGCGACGGGGTGGCGGCCGACAGGGTGCCGACGCCATCGACGGCGGTAGCCGGATCGCCGTGGGCTTCAAGTTCGAAACGCTCGGCCAGTTCGGCCAGGGTGTATTGCGGATTTCCGCTCACGGGGCACTCCCATAAACTTACCGCGACCTGGCGGAGCGGTACCTGCCATAAAAAAGGGTGGCGGACCGGAGTCGCGCCACCCCTGGATTCTAACGGCCCGGGCCCTTAGAACTGGTTACCGAACGTGAACTGGATCTTCTCGACGTAACGGTTGTCGCCCGGCTGCTTACGGAACGGCACCGCGAAGTTGATGATCAGCGGACCGATCGGTGCCTGCCACTGCAGCGACAGGCCGGTCGACGCACGCAGCTCGCTGGCATCGAAGGCGCCGGCATTCTTGTAGACGTTGCCGACGTCCATGAACCACGACACGCGTGCCGTGTTCACGTCCTTCAGGAACGGCAGCGGCAGGAAGACCTGCGCGGTGCCGAGCGTCTTGAACGCACCACCGATCGGCTGGGCATTGTTGTAGTAGCCGCCGGTGCACTTGCCGTTCTTGTCGGGGCCGCTGGTGGCACCACCGTCGCACAGGCGGGGGCCGAGCGTGTTGTCCTGGAAACCACGAACGTCGCGGACACCGCCGGCGTAGTAGTTCTCCCAGAACGGGAACGCGACCTTGTCGCCCTTGCTGTAGATCTTGGTGACGGTACCGTCGGAAGCGACGCTGTAACCGTCGTTGTCGTACTTCTGGCCGTACGTCTTGCCGTAACCCACCTGGGCGTCGAGGTAGACGACGAAGCCGCCGCCCACGGGCCAGTAATGGTTGGCTTCGCCGAACAGCTTGAAGTACTGCACGGTCGAGCCGGGCAGGGCACCGGAGATCGAGGTGGTCAGCTGGCCACCGCGGGTCGGCGCCCAGTAGCTGTTGCGCGTGTCATGCGTGTAGCCGAGGCTCGACGTCCACGAATGGATGGTTTTGTTGCCCAGCGCGTTCTGGTATGCGACCAGCTCTCTCGGCGTGTAGTACGACGTGTTAATCAGGTTCGAGCTGACGCCGAGGCTCGTCGAGAGCGAGTCGAAGTCGGTGATCGGGAACGACAGCGTGGCTTCGAACGACTTCGTGCTGTAGGTGTAGTTCGCGAGATCGGTATCGCCGTAGTCGAGCTTGCTGTACCCGAGGTTGTAGCCAAGCTGCAGGCCGGAATCCGTGAGGTACGGGTTCGTATAGCTGGCATTGATGCGCTTGTAGTACGTGCTGGTTTCAGCGGCCACCGAGAAGCGGTCGCCGGTACCCAGGAAGTTGTTCTGGGAAACGGAGGCCGACAGGATGATGCCCGAGTACTGCGAGTAACCCACGCCGAACATCAGCGAGCCCGCGGACTGTTCTTCGACCTTGGCCGTGAGATCGACCTGGTCGACCGTGCCCGGCACGAGCGCCTTGTCGATATCGACGGTCTTGAAGTAGCCGAGGCGCTGCAGACGCGTCTTGGAACGGTCGATGGCGCCCTGCGAGTACCAGGCACCTTCGAGCTGGCGCATTTCACGACGCAGCACTTCGTCTTCCGTGCGGGTGTTGCCCTGGAAAACCACGCGGCGTACGTAGACGCGCTTGCCCGGATCGATGAACAGCGTGAGGTCGGCCGTGCGCTTGTCCTTGTCGAGCTTCGGGATCGGGTTCACCTTGGCGAAGGCGTAGCCGATGTTCGCGAGGATACCCTTGATGGCGTTGGTGCTGGCTTCGATGGCGCCACGGTTGAAGGTGTCGCCCTTGTGGATGAAGACCAGCTTGCGCAGGGTCTCTTCCGGCAGGATGAGGTCGCCCAGCAGCTTGACGTCGGAGACCGTATAGACCTCGCCTTCCTTCACGGAAGCGTCGACGTACATGGCGCGCTTGTCCGGGCTGATGGCCACCTGCGTGGAATCGATGCCGAAGTCGGCGTAGCCGCGGTTCATGTAGTAGTTGCTGAGCTTCTCGAGGTCGCCCGAGAGCTTTTCACGCGAGTACTGGTCGTCCTTGGAGTACCAGGACAGCCAGTTGGTGGTGTTCGATTCGAAGCCGTCGCGGATTTCCTTGTCCGAGAACGCCTTGTTGCCGACGACGTTGATCTCCTTGATCTTCGACGCCTTGCCTTCCCGGATCTCGATATCGACCGCGACACGGTTGCGATCGAGGTTGGTGACGTGCGGGATCACCGACACGTTGTACTTGCCGCGGTTGTAATACTGGCGGATCAGTTCCTGCTGCACGCGATCGAGCGACAGGCGGTCGAAGGTTTCACCCTCCGACAGGCCGATTTCCTTCAGGCCCTTGCGGAGATCGTCTTCCTTGATGTCCTTGTTGCCGCGCAGCGTGAGCTTGGCGATGGCGGGACGCTCGATGACCTTGATGACGAGGATGTCGCCCTGGCGGTCGATTTCCACGTCGCTGAAGAACTTGGTCTGGTAGAGGGCGCGAATGGCGGCCTGGGCTTTGTCGTCGCTGAGGGTTTCGCCCTTCTCGATCGGCAGGTAGCTCAGCACCGTGCCCTGCGCGATACGGGTCAGGCCATCGATACGGATGTCGGATACGACGAACGGCTCGAAAGCAAGCGCATTGGCGGACAGGGAGGCAAGCAAGATCAGGGCGGCGATACGCTTCATCGTCGATTCCGTTGGGTTAATTCCAGTCACTGGCGGACGAGGCCAGTGACCGAAGAGGAGCACGCGCCATGCTCATGCATGACGTCGTTAGGCTTCCGGCGCGTGAGCGCGCGGGGCCTGTGTGCTGCGGGTGCGCCGTGTAAGGGCGCTGACGTGACCGGGATCCGCGCAAAACGTGGACCCTCGTCACGAGACGAGCATTCTCTGGATGTCGTTGAAAAACGCCAGCCCCATCAGCGAGAACAGCAGGGCGAGCCCGACGTACTGGCCAGCGATCATGGTGCGTTCGCTGACCGGGCTGCCTTTGACCAACTCGATAAGGTAATACAGCAGGTGCCCACCGTCCAAGACCGGGATGGGCAGGAGGTTGAGAATCGCAAGGCTGAGGGACACCAGCGCAAGAAAATTCAGGAACCACCCAAGACCCCGGTTGGCGGAATCGTTGGCTACCTGTGCAATACCAATCACACCGGAAAGATTCTTCGTCGACGCCTGGCCGGAGACCATCTTGCCGATCAGGTTGAAGGTGGACGCCGTGCCGGCCCACGTCGATTTCAGTGATTCGCTGAACGCGCGGACCGGGCCGTAGCGCAGGGTCGCCTCTTCGAGCGGCTGGCGACCGACGCCGATGAGCCAGCGCGGCGGCTGGCCCTGCTCGGACTTCATGCGTGCCGTGAGCTCGAAGGTCTGGCTCTTGCCGCCACGCAGGACAGTGACGGCGAGCTTCGGCGACACGGCCGCCTGTTCGGGGACGATCTTCCTGAAATCGTTGAAATCGGCGATGGGCTTGCCATTGACGCTGGTGATCCGGTCGCCGGTGCGGATGCCGGCCAGCGAAGCCGGATCGCCCTGCAGCACTTCGCCCACGACGGGCGGCGACTGCAGGCCAAGGCCGAGCTGGATGAAGCGCTTGCTGATATCGCCGTCGGCCGTGAGGTTCTGGACGGGGATGACGACATCGCGCGTGGCGCCATCGGTGCCCTGGACCCGGACCGGCAGCGGCTCGTTGCCGAGCAGCCCGTTGGCCAGGACATCCATGGCGTCGCTCCACGTGGAGACGGGCGAGCCATTCAGGGCCAGCAGGCGATCGCCGGGCCGGATACCGGCTGTGGCCGCCACGCTGCCGGTGTCCGCCGTGACAATCGGCGCGACATCGGGCTTGCCGATCATGTACATCGCCCAGAACGCGGCGATCGTGAAAATCAGGTTGAACGCCGGGCCGGCGGCGACGATGGCGATGCGCTTCCACACCGACTTGCCTGTGAACTCCTGGCTGCGGTCAGCCGGATCGACGTCGCCCTCGCGGGCGTCGAGCATCTTCACGTAGCCGCCCAGGGGAATGGCGGCGATCTGGTACTCCGTGCCGTCTTTCGCGACGCGCCGCCAGAGCGGGCGGCCGAACCCTACGGAAAACCGCAGCACCCGCACACCACAGCGGCGCGCGACCCAGTAATGGCCAAATTCGTGGAAGGTCACCAGCACGCCCAGCGTGACAAGTAGCCAGAACACGGAACCAAGGAATGGGCTCATCGGGGAGGGAGGGTCTCGAAGAAAAACGTTGGATTAAAAAGAGTTTAGCAGTAAGCGCGGTGGAGCACGCCCCGCGCGGCACGCCGGGCTTCCCCGTCACGTTCCACCAGGGACTGGACATCGACCACGGGTTTCGCCGGCAGTTCCTCAAGAACGCGTTCCACGACATCGGCGATGCCGAGGAAGGGTAGCGTTCCCGCCAGGAAGGCCTCCACCGCGACCTCGTTGGCCGCGTTGAGGATGGCCGTGGCGTCGCCGCCGGCCCTCAGCGCGGCGAACGCCAGCGCCAGGCAGCGGAAGGTGTCGGTGTCCGGTGCCTCGAAGTCGAGGCGGGCGTGGGCGACGAGATCGAGGGGGGCGACGCCTGCCCCGATGCGCTCCGGCCAGGCAAGGGCGCAGGAGATGGCCGTGCGCATGTCGGGATTGCCGAGCTGGGCGAGCATGGAGCCGTCGACGTAGTCGACCAGCGAATGCACCAGGCTCTGCGGGTGGACCACGACCTCGATGGCATCGGCCGCGGCGCCGAAAAGGTGGTGGGCCTCGATGACCTCGAGCCCCTTGTTCATCAGCGTGGCGGAGTCCACCGAGATCTTCCGGCCCATGGACCAGCGCGGGTGGGCGCAGGCCTCGTCGGGGGTGATGGCACCCAGCTCGGCGCGCGTCCGGCCGCGGAACGGGCCACCCGAAGCGGTCAGCACCAGTCGGCGCACGCCGGCACGGGCCAGGTGCGGGCGACCGCCTGGCAGGCACTGGAAGATGGCGTTGTGTTCGGAGTCGACCGGGATGAGATCGCCGCCGCCCTGGCGCATGGCCTCGAGCAGCAGTTCGCCGCCCATGACGATGGATTCCTTGTTGGCGAGCAGCAGTCGTTTCCCCGCGCGGGCCGCCGCAAGGCTCGAGTCGAGGCCCGCCGCGCCGACGATGGCGGCTACCACCGTATCGCAGAGCGGGCCGGCGGCGGCAGCGGCCACGGCGTCCGCGCCCGAAGCGACCTCGCAGCGCACGCCCAGCACGGCGAGGCGCCGGGCAAGATCGCCCTCCATCGAAGGGTCGGCGATGATCGCCAGATCGGGGCGGAAGCGGGCGCACAGCGCCGCGAGGGCTTCCGTCCCGCGATGGGCCACGAGGATGCTGGCGCGAAACCGGTCGGGATGCCGGGCGATGACGTCGAGCGTGCTGGTGCCGATGGAGCCGGTGGCGCCGAGGACGGCAACGTTGCGCACGCCCATGGTCAGAGCCCCAGCAGCAGCTTGCCTGCCGCGAAGATGGGCAGGGCGGCGAAGACGCTGTCGAGGCGGTCGAGAAGGCCGCCGTGGCCCGGGAACAGGTTGCCGGAATCCTTGGCGCCGGCATGGCGTTTCATGAGGCTCTCGAAGAGATCGCCGACGACCGCGATGGCCACGGTCAGAACGCCGAGGACGACGAGGCCGACAAGATGCGGCGTATCACGCACACCGAGGAGGTAGCCGCCAATGAAGGCCACGAGGCCGCCACCGACCAGTGCGCCATACACGCCTGCCCACGTTTTCCCCGGGCTGATGCGGGGAGCAAGCTTGCGACGCCCGAAGAAGCGCCCGCTGAAAAAGGCGCCGGTGTCGGCGGCCCATACGATGACGAGGGCAAGCAGGGTCCACCAGTGGCCACGGTCACTCGCGTGCAGCTGCATGGCGGCAGCGAACGCCGGGACGATGACCAGGGCGCCGGCGCCCAGTTTCAGCATGCGGTTTTCCGCATTGGGTGCTGCCGCAAAGGTGAAGTGGCGCAACCAGAAGCAGCAGCCGATCCACCATGCCACGCCAGCCAGGGTCAGCACGGTGAGCAGGCCGGGGGTGCGGATCAGGATCAGCGCGACCAGGATGGCGGAAGCGACGCCGGCGACCGTGCCGCGCGCGGCCGATGCGCGGAAACCTGCCAGCAGGCTCCATTCCCACGCCGCACCCGTGAAACAGATGGCGATGAGCACGGCGAAGAAGCCGGTAGGCGGCAGCAGGATCAGTGCCAGTACGACCGGCAGCAGGATCACGGCGGTGATGACGCGTTGCTTCAGCATGATGTTCCGGCGTTAACCCGTGGCCGCCTGCTCACCGGTGCGGCCATATCGGCGCTCGCGGCGGGCATAGTCGTCGATGGCCTCGGCGAGGCTGGCCTGGTCGACGTCGGGCCACAGGGTGTCGGTGAAATAGAGCTCGGCATAAGCGATCTGCCAGAGCAGGAAGTTGCTGACACGGCGCTCGCCGCCGGTGCGGATGAAAAGGTCGAGCGGTGGCTGATCGGCAAGGCAGGTGTAGCTGTTGAGCCGGGCCTCGTCGATGTCGCCGGGCGCGAGCTCGCCGCGCGCCACGGCTTCGGCAGCCAGGCGTGCGGCGTTCGCGATATCCCAGCGGCCGCCATAGTTGACGGCCACGTTCATGTTCAGCGCGGTGTTTCCGGCCGTTCGCTCCATGGCCCCGAGCATCCGCTGGTGGAGTTCCGGCGCGAACGCCGAGAGGTTGCCGACGAAGCGGATGCGCACGCCGTTGCCGTGCAGCTCATCCACTTCCCTGTCGATGGCCTTGAGGAAAAGCTCCATCAGGGCCGACACTTCCGTGGGTGGCCGCTGCCAGTTTTCGCTCGAGAATGCGAAGAGGGTCAGCGAGGCGATGCCGGTGCGCAGGCAGAATTCCACGGCCTCGCGCACGGCTTTCTGGCCGGCGTGGTGGCCGAACGTGCGTGGGCGAAAGCGTTGCTTTGCCCAGCGCCCGTTGCCATCCATGACGATGGCGAGGTGGCGGGGTACCCGCGGCTCGGGCCTCGCTGCCATGAGGGGAGGTCTGATGGCGCGTCAGAGCGCCATCAGCTCCTTTTCCTTCTCTTTCACCACGTCGTCGACTTCCTTGACGAACTTGTCGGTGAGCTTCTGGATGTCGTCGTCGGCGCGCTTCTGGTCGTCTTCCGTCACGGCCTTGTCCTTCAGCAGCTTTGCCACGTGCTGGACGGCGTCACGGCGGACGTTGCGGATGGCGATCTTGGCTTCTTCACCCTTGCCGGAAACGCTCTTCGCGAGCTCCTTGCGGCGCTCTTCGGTCGGGGGCGGGAAGTTCAGGCGGATGTCCATGCCCATGGTGGTGGGCGTGATGCCCAGGTCGGAAGCCATGATGGCCTTCTCGATGGGGCCGACCATGGCCTTGTCGAACGGCTTCACCGACAGCGAGCGCGCGTCGGGCGTGCTGACGTTCGCGACCTGCGCCAGGGGCGTGGGAGTGCCGTAGTAAGGCACGACGAGGTTATCGAGGATGGACGGATTCGCGCGACCGGTGCGAATGGTCTTCAGCTCGTGACGAAGGGCCTCGATGCTCTTGCCCATGCGGGTCTGGGCATCGGTTTTGATGTCGTTGATCATGGGCGTCATTCCGGTGGATCGGGTCAGCAGAAGAGTATAGCAGCCCGCCCGGCGCGGCCGTGCCGCACCGCGCAAGGAGCGGCAGGGGAGGGGGCGGTCGTGCCGTAGGCCCCGCAGGGTCAGCCGGCGTTGACCAGCGTGCCGACCGGCTCGCCCTTCATGATCTTCATGAGATTGCCGGGCACGGTCATGTCATAGATGCGCAGGGGCAGCTTGTTCTCGCGGCACAGCGCGATGGCGGCCGTATCCATGACCTCGAGGCGGCGCTCGATGACCTGGTTGTAGGTGAGATGGTCGTAGCGCGTGGCGCTCGGGTCGCGCTTCGGGTCAGCCGTATAGATGCCGTCGACCTTCGTGGCCTTGAGCAGCAGGTCGGCGCCCACTTCCACGGCACGCAGGGCAGCCGCCGAGTCGGTGGTGAAGAACGGATTGCCGATGCCGGCCGCGAACAGCACGACGCGACCCTTCTCGAGATGGCGGATGGCGCGGCGGCGGATGAAATCCTCGCAGACTTCGTTGATCTTGATGGCGCTCATGGTGCGGGCGTCGCCACCGAGCTTCTCGATGGCGTCCTGCATGGCAAGGGCGTTCATGACGGTCGCCAGCATGCCCATGTGGTCGCCCGTGACGCGGTCCATGCCCGACGCCGCCAGGCCCGCGCCGCGGAAGATGTTGCCGCCGCCGATGACCACACCCACCTGTACCCCGGCGTCCTGGATCTCGATGATCTCCTTGGCGAGGCGGCTGATCATCTTGGGATCGATGCCGTAGTCCTCGCTGCCCATGAGTGCTTCACCGGAGAGCTTGAGCAGGATGCGGCGGTGGTTCAGCGGGGTGCTCATCGGGGAATCTCCAGTTGTGTGGGGCAAAACAGGATTAGTTTAACGTGTTCGGGTTTGTTACAGGTGTGTGAATTGTCGCAAAACCGCGTTGCAGGAGCGCGCCGCGCGCGCGACATCTTTTCGCGAAGCCCTTCAAGGCACCTGCCCCTGGCCCTGGCCCTGTAAGCCATCGCGAAAAGATGTCGCGCGCGGGGCGCGCTCCCACGCGCCAACGTCCACTTCCAGGCAAGGGTGCGAATTCCAGGCAAGGGTGCGAATCGCAGGCAAGGGTGCAAATCGCAGGCAAGGGTGCGAATCGCAGGCAAGGGTGCGAATCGCAGGCAAAAAAAAGCCGCGAGTGAACGCGGCTTTTTTCCGTGCTGCATGGCGGGAGGCTTACGCCAGGCCCGCCTGCTTCATGACTTCGGCAGCGAAGTCGTCGACGACCTTTTCGATGCCTTCGCCGACGGCCAGGCGCTGCACGCTGACGATCTCGGCGCCGGCCTTCTTGAGGGCCTCTGCCACCGTGATGTCGCCGTCCAGGACGTACGGCTGACCGACGAGGGTGACTTCCGCGAGGATCTTGTTGATCTTGCCCGTGACGATCTTGTCCAGGATATCGGCCGGCTTGGCCTTTTCCTTGTCGGACATCTTCGAGAGCTCGATTTCCTTTTCCTTCTCGAGGAAGTCAGCCGGAACGTCTTCCACCTTGATGAACTTGGGGTTCATGGCGGCGACGTGCATGGCGATGCCCTTGGCCAGCTCTTCCGAGCCACCCTTGAGGGCAACCAGGACGCCGATGCGGCCGCTGTGCGAGTACGCACCGATGGTGTGCTCGCCTTCGACCTTGGCCATGCGACGGACTTCGAACTTCTCGCCGATGGTGAGGGTGAGGGCCTTCGCGCCTTCGTCGACCGTGGTGTCGCCGAGCTTCGCTGCCTTGAGGGAAGCGATGTCGGCGACGCTGGCGTCGAGGGCGACGTTGGCGACGTCCTTGGTGAACTGGATGAACTGCTCGTTGCGCGAGGAGAAGTCGGTTTCGCTGTTGACTTCGACCAGGGCGGCGACGCCCGGCTTCTGGGCAACGGCGATCAGGCCTTCGGCGGCAACACGGTCGGCCTTCTTGTCAGCCTTGGCCATGCCGTTCTTGCGCAGCCATTCCATTGCCACTTCGATGTCGCCGTTGTTTTCGACGAGCGCCTTCTTGCACTCCATCATGCCGACGCCGGAACGCTGGCGCAGTTCATTGACGAGCTTGGCGGAAATGTCAGCCATGGTATTTCCTCAGGATTGATGGGCGCCGCGGCGGTCATGCCGCGGCGCCGGATGAAACGGAAGGGCGTTTACGGTGCGGGGCGCTTACGCGCGACCACGACCACCGTCACGGCCGCCTTCGCGACGCGGTGCACCCTTCTTGGCCGGGGCGCCGCGACCGTTGCCGCGAGCGGCTTCGTCCTTGGCGACCGGGTTGCCTTCCTCGTCGAGCTCGACGAACTCGTTCGCGTCGCCACGGGCGGCGTTCGGCGCAGCGGCCTTGCCTTCCAGGATGGAATCGGCAGCGGCGCGGGCGTAGAGCTGGATGGCGCGGATGGCGTCGTCGTTACCCGGGATGGCGTAGTCGACGAGGGCCGGGTCATAGTTGGTATCGACGACGGCGACGACCGGGATGCCGAGCTTGCGGGCTTCCTGGACGGCGATGTCTTCATGGCCGATATCGACGATGAACAGGGCGTCCGGCAGGCGGTTCATGTCCTTGATGCCGCCCAGCGAGTTCTGCAGCTTCTCGCGCTCGCGGCGACGGGCCAGCACTTCGTGCTTGACCAGCTTCTCGAACGAACCGTCGGTTTCGGCGGCTTCGAGTTCCTTCAGGCGGGCAACCGACTGCTTGACCGTGCGGAAGTTGGTCAGCATGCCGCCGAGCCAGCGGGCGGTGACGAACGGCTGGCCGGCGCGTGCGGCTTCCTCGGCGAGCGACTCGCGAGCCGAACGCTTGGTGCCGACGAACAGGATGGTGCCGCCCTTCTGGGCCAGGCCCGAGAGGAAGTTCATCGCGTCGGTGAAGAGCGGAAGGGTCTTCTCGAGGTTGATGATGTGGATCTTGCCGCGGGCGCCGAAGATGTACGGAGCCATCTTGGGGTTCCAGTAACGGGTCTGGTGGCCGAAGTGGACGCCGGCTTCCAGCATTTCGCGCATGGTGACTTGTGCCATGGAATAACTCCTGGGCGAACCGCGCTGCGGCGGTTCTGATGGGGGTTGGGACCTCCACGCATCCCCGGCTTCGACCCGGCCCTGTCGGGCCAGGCACCCCGAAGGCGGTGCCGATGCGTGTGTGGCGTTAAAACGACTACTTGCCGCAGGGCCACGAATGACTCCGTGCGGTTACAATCGCGCTTCGTAATGCCGCCGTGGCCACGTGAAAGTGACTTCGCCGGACAGCAAAACTCGCTAATTGTAGCCTTCGAACCCGCCCCGCTGCAACACGAGGGGTGGAATTCCACCAGGCGGGCCGCCACGTTCACCGGCAGGCCCAATCCCCTGAGGGCAAAAGGAAAAAGAGAGAACCGCCATGGCAGTCGTACCCAAGACCCCTGAAGAAATCGCCAGCATGCGCGAGGCCGGCCGCCTGGCCGCCGAGGTGCTGGCCATGCTGGTGCCCCACGTGAAGCCCGGTGTCACCACCGGGGAACTGGACCGCCTGGCCCACGACCACATCGTGAACGTGCAGAAGGCCATTCCGGCGAATGTCGGCTACCGCGGCTTTCCCAAGACCGTGTGCACCTCGGTGAACCACGTGATCTGCCACGGCATTCCCACGGAAACCAAGGTCCTGAAGGACGGCGACATCGTCAACATCGACGTCACCGTGATCAAGGACGGATGGCACGGCGACACCAGCCGCATGTATTTCGCGGGCACGCCGAGCGTGCTGGCGAAGCGCCTGGTCGACACGACCTACGAGGCCATGATGAAAGGCATCGAGGCCGTGAAGCCGGGTGCCACCCTCGGTGATGTCGGCGCCGCGATCCAGAAGCACGCCGAGGCCGCCGGTTTCTCGGTGGTCCGTGAGTATTGCGGCCACGGCATCGGCAAGGTCTACCACGACGAGCCACAGGTGCTGCACTACGGGCGCAATGGCACGGGCCTTGAGCTGAAGCCGGGCATGACCTTCACCATCGAGCCGATGATCAACGCCGGCAAGCCGCAGACGAAATCGCTGCCCGACGGCTGGACCGTGGTCACCAAGGACCACTCGCTCTCCGCGCAGTGGGAACACACGATCGCGGTGACGGACGACGGGTTCGAGATCCTGACCCCCTGGCCCGACGCCGCCTGACCCCCGTTAACCCACACCACCCGAGGGCTTCGACGTGACGCTTCCACCGCTTCCACGCCTGCCCGCCGTGGTACCCCGCTCGGGCGTGTCGCCCGAAGCGCGCCGGTCGCTCCGCCAACTGCTGGGCGATGCCGACCGGGCCCTCGCCGTCGCCTTCCGCGACGGCGAGGATGCGTCTGCCCTGGCCCGCCGCCGCGCCGAAATCGTGGGGCGTGTCGTCGTGCACGCCTGGGGCGCCTGTCTTGGCGACATGGCCGCCTCGGGTCTGTTCGCCGTCGGCGGCTTCGGCCGCGGCATGCTGTTTCCTTCGTCCGATGTCGACCTCCTGGCGCTCGTCGGCGAAAGCTCACCCGCCCTGTACAAGGCGCTCGAGAATTTCTTCGGCTGCCTCTGGGACATCGGGCTCAAACCCGGGCACGCCGTGCGCACCATGGAGCAATGCCGGGAGCTGGCCGCGAAAGACCTCAGCGTCTTCACCAGCCTGCTCGACGCCCGTCGCCTGGCAGGCTGGCCGATCCTGGCCACCGAGCTCCGGTCCCTGCTCGACGACCCCGCCATCTGGCCTCCGCGTGAATACCTGGCGGCACGACTGGCCGAGCGGGAAGGTCGGCATGCCCGCTACGACGACACCGCGCAGAACCTCGAGCCCAATCTCAAGGATGGTCCGGGCGGCCTGCGCACCCTCGACTCCCTGCGCTGGCTGGGCCAGCGACTGGCGAATGCGCCGGGCTTCGATGCCATGGTCGCGGAGGGCCTGCTCGAGTCCGTCGAGGCGGCCCGGCTCAACGAGGCCGAGGAAACCCTGCGTCGCTACCGCTTCGCACTGCATCTGGAAGCCGGGCGCGCGGAAGAGCGGCTGCTGTTCGACTACCAGCGCGCCATCGCCGCGCGGCTGGGTTTCGAGGACGAGCACGCGAAGAACCTCGGCGTCGAGCAGTTCATGCAGGGCTATTACCGCGCGGCGACCCAGATCGAGCGCTCAGGCACGCAGCTGGTCGAGCGCTTCGAGGAAATGCTCGACCCGCAGGCGGAGGCAAGCCCGGTCGGGGTGGACTACCAACGCTTCGGCAACCGCATCGCGGTTCGCGATCCCGAGCTGTTCGTACGCCGCCCGGCCGCGCTCGTCGAGATCTTCCTCGCAAGGCTCGACGAACAGGGCATCACCGGATTCACGGCGGAGACCATGCGTCGCGTGCAGCACGCGGTGTCGTCGCATGGCGAGCTGCTGGCCGACGACCCGCAGGTGCTGCGTGCCTTCCTGCAGCTGCTGCGCCGCGGCGCGCCGGCGGTAGAGGCGCTCTGGCGGATGAACCGGCACGGGCTGCTGGCGGCCATCCTTCCGGCCTTCGGGAAAGTGGTCGGGCGCATGCAGTACGACCTTTTCCATGTCTACACCGTCGACGAACACACCCTGCGCGTGTTGCGCAACGTCGCGCGCTTCGCCGATCCCGCCGCCCGCCGCGACTTCCCCATCGGCTGCGAGATCTGGCCGCATGTGGAAAAGCCGGAACTGATGCTGCTCGCGGCGCTGTTCCACGACATCGCGAAGGGCCGGGGCGGCGACCATTCCGTGCTCGGCGAAGAAGACGCGCGTGATTTCTGCTCGCGCCTCGGCCTGCCGCACGACGACATCGAACTGGTGGCGTGGCTTGTCCGGCACCACCTGCTCATGAGCACGACGGCCCAGCGCCAGGACATCACCGACCCCGACGTGGTGCACCGGTTCGGCGCGACCGTGGGCGACTGGGAGCATCTCGACCACCTGTACCTGCTGACGATCGCCGACATCATCGGCACGAGCCCGAAGCTGTGGAATGCATGGAAGGATCGCCTGCTGGCCGATCTGTACACCGCCACCCGCTTCGCGCTGCGCAGCGACCTGGGCCTTCCCTCGCATGCGGGCACGCGCGTGCGCGAATGCCGCGAGCGTGCGCTGGCGATCCTCATGGGCGAGCACGTGGCTGCCGACGAGGTGGCCGCGGCGTGGGCCGATTTCCCCGACTCCAGCTTCCTGCGCCATCGGCCGGAACAGATCGCCTGGCAGACGGCCGCGATCCTGCGCTCGCAGGGCGCCACGCCCCTCGTCGAAGTGCATCCGTTCTCCGTGCGCGGCAGTACCGAGCTCTTCATCTACACGGCGGACCGCGACGGCCTGTTCGCCACCGTCACCGCCGTGCTCGACCGGCTCCGTTTTTCCGTCGTGGAAGCGCGCGTGCTCGTTTCCCACGCAGGCATGGCGCTCGATACGTTCCTGCTGCTCGAATCCGAGACACAGGCGCCGGCTTCATTGCAGCGCGCCGAAGAACTTCGCGCCCGCATGCTCCGCGCCCTCGAGCAACCCGCCGGACAGGGGCCGACGAAACGCAGCCTCTCGCGCCACCTGCGCCACTTCCAGATGACACCGCGCATCGGCTTCGTCGACGCCGGCGAGCGCACGCAGCTGGCCCTCGTCTGCACCGATCGGCCGGGCCTGCTGGCTGCCGCCGCGCAGGCGCTGGCCGAAGCCGAGGTGCGCGTACACGATGCGCGCATCGCCACGTTCGGCGAGCGCGTCGAAGATTTTTTCCAGCTTACCGATCGCAGCAATGCGCCGTTGTCTCCCGATCAACGGGAAGTGCTTCGCGCATGCCTGCTGCGCCATATCGGTCCCGACACTTCCAGGAATGTTTCACATGCAGATGCAAACGCTTGAATCCGTGATCGACGACGCCTTCGAGCGTCGCGCCGACCTGACCCAGAGCGAGATCGAGAGCGGCCTGCGCGAGACCGTCGACCAGGTGCTCGACCTGCTCGAGTCCGGTGAGCGCCGCGTGGCCGAGCCGGACGGGAAGGGCGGCTGGGTGGTCAATGCATGGCTGAAGAAGGCCGTGCTGCTGTATTTCCGCATGAACGGAAACCGCGTGATGGACGGCGGCCCCGCCAGCGCCTTCGACAAGGTGCCGCTGCGCTTCGCGGATGGCGACGCGACCGAATACGCGAACCTCGGCGCGCGCGTGGTGCCGGGCGCGCTGGTGCGCCGTGGCGCGCACATCGCGAAAGATGCCGTGCTCATGCCGAGCTACACGAACATCGGTGCTTTCGTCGGCGCCGGCACCATGGTCGACACATGGGCCACGGTGGGCTCGTGCGCGCAGATCGGCGCCGGCGTTCACCTCTCCGGCGGCGTTGGCATCGGTGGCGTGCTCGAGCCGCTGCAGGCCAACCCCACCATCATCGAAGACAACTGCTTCATCGGCGCACGCTCCGAAGTCGTCGAAGGCGTCGTCGTGGAGAAGGGTTCGGTCATCGGCATGGGCGTGTTCCTGGGCCAGTCCACGCGCATCTACAACCGCGCCACCGGCGAAGTCAGCTACGGCCGCGTTCCCGCCGGCAGCGTCGTGGTCGCCGGCAGCCTTCCCGCGAAGGATGGCAGCCACAGCCTGTATGCCGCGGTCATTGTGAAGCAGGTGGACGAGAAGACCCGTTCCAAGACCGGCATCAACGAACTGCTGCGCAGCGGCGAGTGACCATGGCGATCACCGTCTACGGCTTGCCGAACTGCGATACGTGCAGGAAGGCGCGGAACTGGCTGGCACGTTTCGACGTGCCGCACGACTTCGTCGACTACCGCGCCAGCCCGGTGCCTGCCGCCACGCTCAAGGCGTGGTCGCAGTCGCTGGGTGGCTGGGAGAAGCTGGTCAACAAGGCATCGACCACATGGCGCACGCTCTTGCCGCAGCGGAAAGACCCGCAGGGTGACCCGGAGTGGACCCTGCTGCTGAAGGAATACCCGGCGCTGATCAGGCGACCCGTGGTGGTCGACGGTGACGAGGTCGCCGTGGGCTTCAGCGACAATGCGTTCAAGAAACGCTTCGGAAAAGGATGATCCATGTCTGCCGTGCTTGACCTCACCCGCGACCTCATCGCCCGCCGTTCGGTCACGCCCGACGACGCCGGTTGCCTGCCCCTGATCGAAGGGCGGCTTGCCGCGTGTGGCTTCCGCATCGAACATCTTCGCTTCGGCGACGTGGACAACCTCTGGGCCACGCATGGTGACGGCGGGCAGGTGCTGGCCTTCCTTGGCCACACCGACGTGGTGCCGACAGGGCCGGAGGGCGCATGGGTCTCGCCGCCTTTCGAGCCGGTGATCCGCGATGGCGTGTTGTACGGGCGCGGCACCGCCGACATGAAGGGTTCCGTCGCGGCCATGGTCGTGGCGCTGGAGCGGTTCGTGACGGAGTATCCCGAGCACCCGGGAACGGTGGGGCTGCTGCTGACCAGCGACGAAGAGGGCGTGGCGCTGCATGGCGTGCGCGAAGTCGTCGAGCACTTTCGTGCGACCGGCCAGCGCATCGACGCCTGCGTGGTCGGTGAGCCCTCGGCGAAGGCCGTGCTGGGCGACCTGATCCGTGTCGGCCGCCGGGGTTCGTTATCCGGCACGCTGACGGTTCGGGGCGTGCAGGGTCATGTCGCTTACCCCGAGAAGGCCCTCAACCCGATCCACGCATTCGCGCCCGCGCTGGCTGCACTGGCGGCGGAGCGCTGGGACGAAGGCAACGCCGATTTCCCGCCCACGTCGTTCCAGGTGTCGAACATCAACGCGGGTACCGGCGCGAACAATGTCATTCCCGGGGCGCTGGTCGCGCTGGTCAATTTCCGGTTCTCGACGGCGAGCACGGCCGATGGCCTGCGCGAACGGACGGAAGCGATCCTGCACAGGCACGGCGTGGACTTCGCGATCGACTGGCACCTGTCGGGCCACCCGTTCCTCGCCACGCCCGGTGGCCGCCTGCGCGAGGTCGTGGTCGGGGTCTGCCGCGACCTCTGCGGTATCGACCCGGAGCAGAGCACCGGCGGCGGCACATCGGACGGCCGCTTCATCGCACCGATGGGTGCGGAGGTGATCGAGCTCGGGCCAGTGAACGCGACGATCCACAAGGTGGACGAGTGCGTGGCGGTCGCCGACCTCGAGAAACTCCCTGACCTGTACGAGGCGATCTGCACCCGCATCCTGCTCGTGTAAGGGCCGCATGCTGCCCGCGTTAAGGGCAGAACCTACGGCTTCCGCGCAAACACCGCGATCATCCCCGCGTACGGCTTCGTCATGAAGGCCGGTGCCCCCGCATAGCCATCGTCCGGCGTGAAAGCCTGCGAAATCGTGCCGTCGAGGAACAGCGCATTCCTGCAGCCCAGCGAATCGCGGAATAGCCGTGCGAAGCCGTGGAAGTTCACCGGCGCACGCGAGACGACGAAGATCGCCTCGTGCGACGACTTCGCGCAGACCCCGCTGCGCCATTTCATGCTGTCCGACCCGTGGTCGAACTGTGGATTGATCTCGCCGTCGATGACCAGCATGGGCCCCGACTGCGTGGCCCAGCGGGGCTTGCGACCCGCATCGCGGAAGGCTTCGCTGGTATTCACCTCGACGCTGCCGTCGTCATAGACCGCGAACACGCCGTTGGGCAGCAGCGAGAAATTGCCCGAGCGCGGATTACCGTGCGCGAGGTTCAGCGGCACGACCGTCCTGCCGTCTTCGACATACAGGCCCAGTGGCTTGTAATCGCGATCGTAGATGCCTGCGTTGGTGGCGAACGTCAGCGTGCGCCCCTTCGCCTCGGCCCACGCCTTCACGCCCTCGATGTCATTGAGGGGCTGGCCCGTGTCGGGGTGGCGCCAGTGCAGCTCGATGTCCTCGCGACGCGTGTCTACCGTCACGGCGTAATACGACTGGCTGTCGAAGACGATGTCGCGGGTTTCGACCGCGTCGGCCGGGGCCGAGCAGCCGATCGCACACGTGGCGAGGGTGGCCACGACGAGAAGGCGGAGCAGCAGCTGGCGAGCAAAGGGGGGAAAGTGCAGGTGGGGCATCCGCCGATGTTCGCCGGGCAGGGCGAGGGGCGCAAGGGCCACGACACCGGCTTCGCGCGCCGAGGGCGTAAACTCGGGGTTTTTCCCGCCCCTACGTTGCCCATGCCCTATACGCCGATTGTCGCCACGCTTGGCTATGTGTTGTCGCCCGACGGCCAGCGTGTACTCCTGATCCACCGTAACGCCCGCCCGGACGACCAGCACCTCGGCAAGTACAACGGCCTGGGTGGGAAAATGGAACCTTTCGAAGACATCGCGGAGTGCATGCGCCGGGAGATCCGCGAAGAGGCCGGCATCGAATGCACGCAGATGCGCCTGCGCGGCACGCTGAACTGGCCGGGGTTCGGCAAGAACGGCGAAGACTGGCTCGGCTTCATCTTCATCATCGACGAGTACACCGGCACGCCGCTGGAATCCAACCCCGAAGGCGCGCTGGAATGGGTACCGCTGGATCGCCTCGACGACGTGCCCATGTGGGAAGGCGATCGCCACTTCCTGCCGATGGTGTTCGATGCTGATCCCCGCCCGTTCCACGGGGTGATGCCGTACAAGGATGGCCGCCTGGTGTCATGGGCGATGACACGCCTGTAACGAGGAAGAGCGCGCCCCCCCTGTAGGAGCGCGCCTTGCGCGCGACATCTTTTCGCGATGCATCCGAATTCAGCATTGGACCCGGATGCAAGGCCCCAAAAGATGTCGCGCGCAAGGCGCGCTCCTACAAGCGGCAGGGGCGTCAGCCGGTGGTTTCGATGCGTTCCACGCGGCGCAGGCCGCGGGGGAGTACGCCGCCGCGGGTGGCACGGCTTGCGCCGTATTCCACCAGATCGGCCCACTTCAGCGTCAGCTTGCGCTGGCCTGCATAAAGCGTGACTTCGCCCTTGCCCTCGGTGACAACGGCAACGCCGACGACCCGCTCTTCGCCCGATGCCAGCTTCGCCTTCGGGATCTCGATGAGCTTGTTGCCCTTGCCCTTGTCGAGCTCGGGAAGCTCGGCCACCGAGAACATCAGCAGATGACCTTCCCCGGTGACCACGACGAGGCGGTCACGGGACGGATCGCCCGAGATGACCGGCGCCAGCACGCGCGCGCCCTCGCTCAGCGAGATGATCTGCTTTCCGGCCTTCTGGCGACCCGTCAACGATTCGAAGCGGGTGACGAAGCCGTAGCCGAAGTCCGTCGCCAGCACGACGCGCGTGTCGTTGTCGGCGGTGACGACGGCATCGAAGCTTGCCCCGGCAGGCGGGCTGAAGCGGCCCGTGAGCGGCTCGCCATTACCGCGTGCCGAGGGCAGGGTGTGCGCCGGCGTGGCATAGGCCCGGCCGGTGGAGTCGATGAATGCGACCTGCTGCGTGGTGCGCGCGCGCGAAATGGCGAGCAGGCTGTCGCCGTCGCGGTAGGACAGGGCCTCGCCGTCGATGTCGTGGCCCTTGCCGGCGCGTACCCAGCCCTTCTGCGACAGCACGACGGTGACGGGCTCGGAGGCGACCAGCGCGCTGTCGTCCAGCGCCTGCGCCACGCTCCGCTCCACCAGCGGCGAGCGACGGGCGTCACCGTACTTCTCGGCGTCGTTGCGCAGTTCTTCCTTGATCAGGCCCTTGAGCTTCGCCGGTGATTTCAGGAAGACGTTGATGCGCGCACGCTCTTCCTCGAGTTTGTCGCGCTCTTCGTTGAGCTTGAACTCTTCGAGCCGCGCCAGCTGGCGCAGGCGCGTCTCGAGGATGTAGTCGGCCTGCTCGTCGTCGAGGCGGAAGCGCTCCATGAGCACCGGCTTCGGCTCGTCTTCCGTGCGGACGATACGGATGACCTCGTCGATATTGAGGTACGCGATGCGTAGCGCCTCGAGCATGTGCAGGCGACGCTCGACGCGGCCCAGGCGATGGTTGAGGCGCCGGGTGACCGTGTTGGTACGGAACCGCAGCCACTCGGACAGGATCATTTTCAGATCCTTGACCTGCGGACGGCCGTCCAGCCCGATCATGTTCATGTTGACCCGGAAGCTCTTCTCCAGGTCGGTCGTGGCGAACAGATGCTGCATCAGTTCGTCGGCATCGATGCGGTTCGACCGCGGCACGAGTACGAGGCGGATCGGATTCTCGTGGTCGGACTCATCGCGCAGGTCTTCGATCATCGGCAGCTTCTTCGCGCGCATCTGCGCGGCGATCTGCTCGAGGATCCGGGAAGGCGACACCTGGTGCGGCAGCGCCGTGATCACGATATTGACGTCGTCACGCACGTAGATCGCCCGCGCGCGCACCGAGCCGCTGCCGTTCTGGTAGATGGCAGCCAGTTCGCGGCGGGGGGTGATGATCTCGGCAGGGGTAGGGTAATCCGGCCCCTGCACGTGTTCGCAGAGGTCCGCGATGGTCGCGTCCGGGTCGTCCAGCAGGCGGATGCAGGCGCTGGCCACCTCGCGCAGGTTGTGCGGCGGAATGTCGGTGGCCATGCCCACGGCGATGCCCATGGAGCCGTTCAACAGCACGTGCGGCACGCGCGACGGCAGCCACGAGGGCTCTTCCATCGTGCCGTCGAAGTTCGGGACCCAGTCGGTCGTGCCATGGCCCAGTTCCGAGAGCAGCACCTCGGCGATGGGCGTCAGGCGCGATTCGGTGTAACGCATGGCGGCGAAGCTCTTCGGGTCATCCGGCGAGCCGAAGTTGCCGTGGCCGTCGACCAGCGGATAGCGGTACGAGAAGGGCTGCGCCATGAGCACCATGGCTTCGTAGCAGGCCGAATCACCGTGCGGATGAAACTTGCCGATGACGTCGCCGATGGTGCGTGCCGACTTCTTGGGTTTCGCCGTGGCGCCCAGCGCCAGCTCGCTCATGGCGTAGATGATCCGGCGCTGCACGGGCTTCAGTCCGTCGCCCACGAAGGGCAGGGCGCGATCGAGCACCACGTACATGGAATAGTCGAGATAAGCCCGCTCGGCGTAGTCTTTCAGCGGGATCTGTTCGTAATTTGCTTGCAAATTCATGGGTCTGGCTGTCCGGCTGGCGCGCCCAGGCGCGTCCTTAACCCGGGGATGTTGCCAGAAACCCGTCTCAGGGGTGTAGACCGAAGCCTCAGCGCAGCGCCTTTCCTTCGTCCACATCCTTCAGGAACCGGATCAGGCCGGTGAAGTACGTCACCTGGTCGTCGTACATGGCCAGGTGCGCGCCCTTCGGGCACAGCAGGAAGCGGGCGTCCGGCATTTTCCTGGCCATGGCCTCCATGTAAGCGGGATCCATGGTGTCGTACCGCGCACCGATGACCAGCGTCGGCACCCTGATGTTCTTCAGGTCCTTGCTGCGGTCCCAGTTAAGCAGCTTGCCGCTGGCGCCCAGCTCGCTCGGCCCCTGCATCGACACGTACACCTGCTCGTTCAGATGCGCGAAGGAGCGCGTTACCGGCTCCGGCCACTGGTCGGCCGGCATGCGCAGCACGTGCTGCTCGTAGTGCATCGGCATAAGCAGGGCCATGTAGGCGGGGTCAGCCGTCTTGTGCTCCGCTTCCATGCGCTGCACCTGGGCCAGCTTCTTCGGATCCATGGCGGGCATCAGCACCTTGTGGGCGTACTCGTTGTACGCCGGGATGCTGTCGACCATGTTGGAAATGACCAGGCCTTTCAGGTGCTGCGGGTATTTCAGCGCGTATTCGATCGCGAGGATGCCGCCCCACGACTGCCCGAGCAGATAGAAGTTGTCTTTATCGAGGTGCAGGGCCTGGCGTACCTGCTCCACTTCATCGACGAAGCGGGGGATTTCCCAGAGGGATTCGTCCGTCGGCCGGTCGCTGAAGGCCGAGCCCAGCTGGTCGTAGTAGTAATACTCGATTCCTGCGCCGGGGAAGTAGCTGTCGAATGCCTCGAAGTATTCATGCGTGGCACCGGGGCCACCGTGTAGCAGAAGCACCTTGATGGTCGGGTTGTTGCCCACGCGTTTCGTCCAGACGCGGAACTTGCCCTTCGGCGTCCCGATGACGATGGTTTTCTGCCCGCCGGCGAGGACGTCGTCGCGACCGGTGTTGTCGAAATAGGAGGCGGGTGGCCGCGCTGGCAGCGTCCCGGGCGCGGAAGAGACCACGGCGGCCGACGGAGCGGCAGGTGCCGCGGCGTTCGTGCAGAGCGCAGTCACGGCGAAGGCGAGCAGGGCGAAAGTACGGCGCATGGTGGTTCCCCGGAAACAATCTGGCTGGTCGAGTCAGCGCCCACCGGAACCCCTTCCGGCCGTCACGGGGCGCTCACCTTCCCGAAGCGTACCCGAACGAAAGATCCTGCGTTCACGGGAGGGCCAAGTCCACCTTGTTTGTATGGGGCTTTGAAAGCGGGACGACCCATGCGTAAAGACCTCTCAGCCGATGGGCTCCGTGGCCTCGCCGCAGTGAACGTGCTGCTGTGCCATCTGTTCCTTTCGTTCCTGCCGGGTGGATTCGCATTCATCTACCCGGATACCACGACGCCTGCCGCGATGCAGGGCATCGCCGATCATGTAATTGCGTTCGAGCCGCTGTCGATCCTGTGGAACGGGCAGTTCGCCGTCTGCATCTTTTTCGTGCTGAGCGGCTACGTGCTCACGAAGTCATTCATCGAGAATGGCGATGCCACGGTATTCCGGCTTCGCGCTTCACGTCGCTACCTGCGACTCGGCGTGCCGATCTTCGGCTCGGTGATGTTCGCGTGGTTCGTGATGAGCATGGGCTGGAGCCACGCCCCGCAGGCGGGTGCGCTGTCGGGCTCGACATGGCTGGCCGATTTCTGGAAGAAGCCGCCCGACCTGCTCGAGGCACTGAAAGACGGCTCGTACGGCACCATCCTTGGCGGCTGGTCGCGTTTCAACCCCACGCTGTGGACGATGAAGATCGAGCTGCTGGGTTCGATGTTCGTCTTCGCGTACCGGTCGCTGACGCTGCCGGGACGCGCGGCGCCCATCAACTTCGCCGTCGCGGTCGCGCTGCTTGCCTGGTTCTTCCCGCACGACTGGCCTTATTATACGGCGTTCCTCGCGGGAAGCCACGTGGGCGAAGCGAAGCTCACGTCCTCGAAATGGGTGCTGGGCGGCCTCGTCGCCGGCGCCGTGGTGTGCGGGGGCTTCGACGCCTCGCACTGGTATGACTGGACGCGCGTGTTGCCGCTGGCCGACAACGAGCGCAAGGCGTTCTTCAACGTCATCGGCGGTGTGATGCTGCTCTACGTCGTGCGCTGCGGCGTGTTCGACCGCGTGCTGCAGAGTCGTCCCGCGCAGTTCATGGGACGCATTTCGTATGCGTTCTACCTTGTGCACCTTCCGATCCTGCTGAGTTTCTCGGCGTGGTTCTACACGATCATGGCCGGTACGTTGGCGTGGGGCCCCGTGGCGTCCGCGCTCGCCACCGTGCCCGTGACCTTTGCCGCCGTGATCGCCGTGGCGCTCGTCTTCGACCGGACGTTCGACCGCTGGGGCATCCAGTTGCCACAGCGGATATTCCCGGCACCGACGGCGACGGCCCCGCCGAAGACCGTGGCGCTACGGACGTCAGACGGCGTTCGCCGCCGGGTGCGATACCACCGCCGTCGCATCGTCCGCCGCCAGGACGCACCCACGTCACGCGCGTAGGAGCGCGCCCCGCGCGCGACATCTTTTCGCGAAACCATTCATCTCTTCGCGAAAAACATAGGGCTCGCGAAGAACATACGGCGTGTCGCAAGGGGCCGTCGCCCGCACGCCTCGCCCCTACAACGCGAATGTCGCCTGGACGGGGAAATGGTCCGAGGGAAAGCGCCCGTCCCTCGACGTCGTGACCGTTTCGACCGACACGGCGCGGACGCCACGATAAAGAATCCAGTCGATCCGCTTCGTCGCTTTACCCGTGAAGTCGTGGAACGTTTCAGGTGGCCCGTCCTGCTTCGCCGCCGTGCCCCATGCGTCGCGCAAGTCCGCCGTCAGCCGGGCGTGCGCGTCGCTGTCGGGCGCGGTGTTGAAGTCACCCGTGAGGATGACCGGTACGCCCTTGGGAAGCCTGGCGATCCACGCCGCGATTTCGGTGGCGCTGCGCGAGCGTGCGTCTTCGTCGTTGTCACGATAGGGAAAGTGAGTGTCGAGAAGATAGAAGCGCTTGTGATCCGACAGGCGTTCGAACAGGGCCCAGTTGACCATGCGCGGAAAGATGTTCCCCCACGTGATGCTTGCGACCCTGGCCGGCGTATCCGACAGCCAGAAGTCGCCGGATTCGACGACCTTCAGGGTGTCGGTGCGATAGAAGATGCCCATGTGCTCGTCGCGGTGCCCACCGAAGCGGTCGCGGCCGAACCATGTGTATTCCGGTAGCCGCTTTACCGTGTCGTCGCCCTGCTGGCGGTAAAGCTCCTGGGTGCCGAGGACATCCGGGTGCAACCGGCGAATCGTGTCCGCGAAAAGGTCGCGGCGATGGCCCCAGTCGTTGGCGCCGTCGTTCCCGGTCATGGTCCGCACGTTGAAGGTCATGACCCTCAGGTCGCCCACCGATGCGGCGCTCGCGGTGCTGGCGCCTGCTGCGCCGGCGCAGATCGCGCCAAGGAGGAAGAGCGAGCGCAGCGCCAGCGAGCGAAATTCCAGCGAGCGAAATGCCGACCAGCGAATTGCCGGCCAGCGAGAGGCCGGCCAGCGAGAGGCCGGCGATCGGGCGGCCGGCAATCGGGCGGCCGGCGTGCGGCAGGTCAGCGAGCGAGGGGGCATCGGGCGGGCTACAGGCATGCGCGTCAGGATCCTGGTGTGAGGGTCGCCCGACTATAACGACGTAACGACGCTGCTTCCGTTACATGGCCCGGTAAGGCGCATGAGCTTCCCGCTATGCGATGTCGATCACTATCTTGCCGACGTGCCCCGCATTTTCCAGGTGGCGGAAGGCCTTTGCGGCATCCTCGAAGGCGAACACCTCGTCGATCACCGGGTGCAGTCCGTTCATGGCGATCGCTCGCACGGCGCGCTCCAGGTCGGCCGTCGAACCCGTGTTGTTGCCTACGACGGACAGGGTCTTCAGCATGATCGGCGCAACCGGGATGTCCAGCTGCCCACCGCCCACGAAACCGATGACGAACACCGTGCCGGCGAGCGCCGCTGCATTCAGCGAGCGGGGGAAGGTTGCCGCGCCTACGGATTCCAGCACGAGGTCCGCGCCTGCGCCGCTAGTCATCTCCAGCACGACGTCGTCCCACGCCGGCGTCGTGCGGTAGTTGATGATCTCATCGGCACCCAGGAGCCGAGCCCGTTCCAGCTTCGCGTCGGACGACGACGTCACGAGCACCCGGGCGCCGGCGGCCTTCGCATACTGCAGGGCAAACAGGCTCACGCCGCCGGTCCCGAGCAGGACCACGGTCGATCCGGGGTGAACGTTCGCCGCGACGATCGCGTTCCACGCCGTGGTCGCGGCGACGGGCAGGGTGGCGGCTTCCCTGTACGACAAGGCATCGGGTATCCGTACGAGCGAGGCCTCTGACACCACGGCAAACCCGGCCAGCGAGCCCGGCAGGGTCACGCCGCGCAGGTGTTCGTGGTATTCCGCCCGGATCGGGCCGTCATGCCAGGCCTGCATCATGCCCGGGACCACCCGGTCGCCGACCTGCCAGCGCGTGACGCCGGGCCCGACCCCGGCGACGTCGCCCGCCCCGTCGGCGACAGGGATGTAGGGGTCCGGCCGATTTCCGAACTCGCCCCGGGCGACTGCCAGATCCAGGTAGTTGAGGCTTGCCGCGCGCAGCCGGACGAGCACTTCTCCGGGGCCGGGACGAGGCGTGGGGAGATCGACGAGCGAGAGGCTGTCGATCGACGGTGCGGTAAGGTGGTAGGCCTGCATGACGTGATTCCTGGCAAGGGGGACGACGTGATGCTAGGTTGTCGATGGCGCCTGTATTCGTCGCAGGATCGCAGTCATCTTTGCAACAGGTGCATCAATGGACGCCAGCCAGGCTGATCAGGTCGAAGCCTTCCTCGCGGTGCTCGAGACCGGCAGCTTTACCGCGGCCGGCCGCCGGCTGGTTCGCGACGCCTCCGTCGTGTCCCGACGTGTCGCCGCGCTGGAAGAGCGTCTGGGCATCCGGCTGCTGGAACGGTCGACGCGGCGGGTGAGTGCCACGGAAGCCGGCGTGCGCTTCCGCGACGGCGCGCGGCAGTCGCTTGATCTCATGCATGCCGCGGAGAGCGAGGCGAGGCATCTGGCGGCCGCGCCTTCGGGCCTTCTCCGGCTTGCGCTGCCCGCTGCCTTCGGCCGCCTCTGGATCGGGCCACGCCTGCCCGGGTTCCTCGCGCGCTATCCCGACGTTCGCGTGGAGGCGAGCTATGCGGATCGCTATGTGGATATCGTCGCCGAGGGTTTCGATGTGGCCCTGCGCATCGGCGAGATGAAAGACAGCCGGCTGCTGGGCAAACGCATCGCGCCGACGCGTCGGCTCATCTGCGCCTCGCCGGCTTACCTTGGCGCCCACGGGGTGCCTGGAGAGCCGGAGGATCTGCGCCGCCACGCCTGCCTCGGGTTCACGCCGATGTTCACGCACCCGGTCTGGCATCTGCGCCGCGATCGGCAGGCGCGCGCTGTGCGGGTAGCGGGACCGCTCGAGGCCGACGATGTCCAGACGCTCGTCGGCGCCGCCGTGGCTGGCCTCGGCATCATGATGGCGGCCGACTGGCTGGTCGCAGGGGAAGTGGCCTCAGGCGCGCTGGTGCCTGTCTTGCCGGACTGGTCTGCCGATGGCGAGGCGGGGGTCTATCTCGTCCGCGCGTCGTCGCAGCTGGCGCCGGCCAAGACGCGGGCGTTCCATGACTGGATCGCCGATGAATTCGCCGAGATTCCCTGGAGTACCTTCAATGACTAACGTGCGGCCGGGCGTGCGGGCCGCGCTCGCGGACGGTGTAAGGCATAGCGCCGCGCTTCCGTCACAGGCCTGCGTGCATCCGCGATAATGGGCCTACTTCTTCGAAGCAGGCCACCACGATGTCCAGGCAAGATGACCCCGGTACCGCGCAGCAGGCGACCAGTGGCAAGCGCACCGCTTTGCTCATCCTGGGGATCGCCCTGCTGGCCTCCGTCACCACAGTGATCCTCGCGCTGCATACGTCACATCGCACGATCGCGGCCGACGCTGCTGCTGAAGCGGCCGACGAAGCGGACCTCCGCGCGTCGCTGTCGGAATGGCAGGCCCAGGTCAGTGCATATGCGCAGGCCCCCGAGGCGAGCCGAGCGCCGATCCTGCTGGCGTTGCCCTCGCGCGGTGAGGCGCTGTCGAACTGGAAAGCGCGTACGCCCTGCGGCCAGGACGGTGCCGACCACCTGCGCGCCGCGATGGATGCGCGTGTCCGTCTGCTCGAGCACAGGCAGGCGGGACAGGCCGGTGGCCAGGAGCCCGATGAAGCCGGCATCCTCGCCACCACGCTACGTGAGTGCAAGGCCGCCAAGGGTCGCGACGTAAACATCTGACACCCTTGCACCGTCTGACGTCGTCGCTGCGACTTTTGTGGGAGCGCGCCCTGCGCGCGACATCTCCTCGCGAAAAGCTGTCGCGCGCAGGGTGCGCTCCTACATTTCTGCAACCGTCATAAATTTCTGCGACGGCCATAGGCATTAGCTCTCACCGCCCCGGCGGAAACCACGCGTTGACGATCTTCCCCGCGCGGACTTCATACACCGCGATGACATCCGGCAGCGGCTTCCCGTCAGCCTCGATCAATGGCCGCTCACGGTCGATTACCGTCGGCCCGTTGACGACACGCCCGATGAGTTCGACCGTCGGGCCATCGTGCGGCTTTGCCAGATAGGCGAAGGCCTTCCGGAACCCGCTGGCACCCTTAATGGGTGGCGTCTTGCCCGATAGATCGGTCATCGTCGCATCGGGCGCGTAGCACGCCAGGAAAGCGTCGAGGTTGCGATCGTTGTAAGCGCGGAACTGGGCGTCGACCACCTGGGATGGCGTCATCGCCGAGCCGACGGGGCCACAAACAGCTGACGATTCGATGCCGCCGGCAGACGCCGCTGCGGGAACGGCATCCGCCGCAGAACCTGGTGCTGCAGAGACCGGTGCCGCGAACGGCAGCGAAAGCAACGCCGGCAGGCCGAGCATCAACGCAAGCGCACGAGACATCATTTGTCGTCACGCTCGGAATAGACTAGCCCGGAAATGCGCCAGCCGGCATCGGTCTTGAGCAGCTGCCATGTCTCGACGCCATGATTCGTCTGCCTGCCGCCCAGGAAGAAGGCGTAATCGAAGTACACGGTACCGACCAGGCCGTCCGTCTCGATGCGTACATGGCTGAAGTCTTCGCGCGTCGCCTTGTTGCTGGTGGAAATGAAGCGGGCGAACTTCTCGAGGTCGCCCGGCTGTGCACGCACGGCCTCGGCGCGACGGCTCCTGACGGCCGCATAGCTGTCGTCGTCGAGTACGGACCACCAGTTACTTCCCTGCGGCAGGAAGAGGGCCTTGAGGCCTTCGCCATCCTTGCGGGCGATGGCGTCCTGGAACGTCTGAACCAGGGCAGTGATTTCCGTTTTCCCGGTAGTCGCTGATTCGTCGCGTGTCGCCGCATGACTGCTGGCGGCAGACATCGCCGCGACAAAGGCCACCGTTGCCGTGGTCCGCTTCATGTACGTCTTCCTTTACCGGATAAGGCGGCAATTAGGCCTGAGCGGGAAGCGCCCGACAAGCGTGCCACCTGTCATGTCGTGCAGCAGCCACGACGGTGCGACGGCGGCCCATCGATGTGGTAAATATTCGCAGGTCTGGCGGACTGAATAACGCCCTCGTCAATCTCGTCGCAAGGAGCACGCATGATTTTCCCCATCACCACCAAACGCCTCATCCTGCGCCCGTTTACGCATTACGATCTTCAGGCATTCACGGCTTACCGGAACCAGCCGGAGGTCGCCCGGTATCAGAGCTGGAGTGCCTACACGCATGACGACGCACTCGCCTTCTTCGCCGTGCAGGAGCAGCTGGCGTTCGACACCGACGAATCATGGTTCCAGATCGCGGTCGAGGGCCGGGCCGAAGGGCACCTGATTGGCGACGTGGCCGTGCATTTCTTCGACGAGGGGCGGCAGGGTGAGATCGGCGTCACCTTCGGCACCGAATCGGGCGGCAAGGGTTACGCGCAGGAGGCCGTGGCCCGCGTGGTGGAACTGCTCTTCGACACCTGCGGCAAGCATCGGCTGGTCGCCACCGTCGACGCACGAAATATCCGCGCCCAGCGGTTGGTGGAGCGACTTGGTTTCCGGCGGGAAGGGGTCTATCGCCAGAACGTCTTCTTCAAGGGACTGTGGGGCGATGAGTACGGCTACGCGTTGCTTGCCAGCGAGTGGCTGTCAGCAACCCACAAAAAACCCGCCGGGGAGGCGGGTTAAGTCACCACTTAAATGGTGGCTCGGGACGGAATCGAACCGCCGACACGGGGATTTTCAAGACTCGTTCCGACGACCGGGAGATCAGGAAAAATCCGCTAAAAGCGAGCTTCTGTGGAGATGTTCCGCCGCATCGAGCCACATTTGAACACGCTGAAAAACACCTAGCCTGCGGCCACAGCGCGGCCACAACTGGCGCTACCATTGGTCCCGACATCATCCGTCAGACAGGGGAAGGCCTTGAACAACCCCCGCAGCGTAATCGTGACGTAGGAGAAGCTCAAAATCATGCTCCACGACCTTCGCCGGACGCTCGCAACACAGATGCGCCATGCTGACATCGCCATCAGCGACATCACCCGGATGCTTCTTGTCAGTGCCGCTCTGAACCACTCCCGGGGCTCGACCGGCGGCAAGGTGGGCGGTGCCACGGCATGCTAGGGGTTTTTCATGGTCGATGACAGGCATCTGCAAGACGCGGCGTGGGAGGGGAATGCACTTGAAGTCCAAGCACTTTTGGACGCTGGAGCGGATGCGAGGGCGGGGCACTCTTGTGCGCTCATACACGCAGCGCACAGGGGCCATCCGCTCGTCGTTGAACTCCTGCTCTCTGCCAAGGCAGACCCTCTGGAGCGTCGGTCCGAGGCGCTCATGCGGGCGGCGAAGGGGCGGACGGCAAGACACGCCCGGTGTGTGGATTTGCTTGCCCGCCTGTCCGACACGACGAGGTGGGAGGCATGGGAATGGGACGAGCTTCGGCAGAAAATTCAGGAAAGGCTGTCACATACTTGACCGCTCAGGCGGTCACTGGAAGTCTTGCGTCATGGACATGCCCCACCGATACCGGCTACTGCTTTACAAGCCCGTCCCTTCACTCAAGGGGGCTACCTTCCTTCGATTGTCGAGCATGCTCACTCTCAGCCCCGACGTCTTTCTTAAGGGTGCCCTGGGCAAGCCGTTAAGTGCGTTCGCTGAGAATGCGGGATTGGGTGATGAAGTCAAGACCGTGGCCAAGGCGGCGCGAGGAAAAATAAGGCCGACGCAGACCACGGTTCGGATGCTTGAGCGGAAGCTTGGAGTGAAGGTCGAGCCGCTTGCCGAGGACAACCCGCTCCCTTGGGCTGCCGTGCAGCGCGGTTGGGGAATGCCAGCGGAGTGGCCTGAGTCGCGGTTTATCGCTGCGATGGCCAAAGCGGAAGCAGCGTCTGAGGATGCGGTCGAGGCGGCTTTGCTGTCTGTAAATGATTTCTGGGGCAGCGTTGGCATTGGTGCGTACGCCGCTTGCGTTGATACGTGCATTCTCGCGGCCCGTTGCGCGGGATTGCCGTTGACGGCAATCGAGCCATTCTTGTCCAAAAAAGCCTGCCCTTTCTCGCACCTCGTTGACGAGCTTGGGCGGCTCGTTGGGTGCAAGAGCATGGCAAGCACGAGTGTAGTGGCTTAATGATTCTGGACACCGATGTAGGATATTTCCATCCTACTGAGGTGATTTATGGGATTTCGCCCGATCGACCCCGCGCTGAGGCGTGAAGCTGTCAAATCCGTGCTCGATGACAAG
>Ga0247730_1000059_pt1 | contig 123716 bp, 104 predicted proteins | sample UWRJL073202C2_FD_180959 | JGI IMG/M metagenome (GOLD analysis project Ga0247730, IMG submission 180959) | Plant litter microbial communities from Arlington Agricultural Research Station in Wisconsin, United States - UWRJ-L073-202C-2 | ecosystem: Environmental > Terrestrial > Plant litter >...
AGCTGCTGAGCCTGCTGTTGAAGAAGAAGTTGCTGAAGTTGAATCAACTGAAGAAACTCCTGCTGCAGAAGAAAACAACGAAGAAACTCAAGCTTAATTTTGTTGCGATAATGCGTAAAGAAGAATGTTTCTATTTAGGTAAAATCGCTAAAAAATTTAGTTTTAAGGGTGAAGTCCTTGTCTATCTTGACACTGACGAACCCGAGTTATACGAAAACTTGGAATCGGTGTTTGTCGAATGTGGCAAACACTTGGTTCCTTTTTTTATTGAAAACAGTTCTATCCACAAAAATGACTTTCTTAGAGTTCGTTTTGAAGATATGAATTCTGAAGAAGATGCTGATGCTGTAATTGGCAATGCGGTTTATCTTCCCCTAAATATGTTGCCAAAACTTGAAGGCAACAAATTTTATTTCCACGAAGTGATTGGTTTTGAAATTGAAGACAAGCGTTTGGGCGTTGTTGGAAAAATTCAATCGGTTAATGATACAACCGCACAGCCTTTGTTTGAGGTTTTGAACGGTGAAGTGGAAATTTTAATTCCGATGATTGATCACTTTCTTGTGAAAATTGATCGCGACAATAAGAAAGTGGTTATGGATTTGCCGGAAGGTTTGATTGAAATGTATCTTTAAGATTCCTTAGACATTTTAGACTTCTTAGGCTTTGGTAATTTGTCTTTATTCTTTTGTTTTTTCTCTATTTTCTCAATACTAAATTCTCAATACCACAATGTTTCAATTCAAACAATTTTCAGTAGAACAAGATCGTTGCGCCATGAAAATTGGAACCGATGGCGTTTTGCTTGGTGCTTGGACACCGATTCCTGAGAATATTTTTAGTGTCTTGGATATTGGTGCAGGGACTGGAATCATCGCTTTGATGTTAGCTCAAAGAACCAATGCTGAACAGATTGATGCTTTGGAAATTGACGAAGAAGCGTATGAGCAAGCGGTAGAAAATTTTGAAAATTCTCCGTGGGGAGACAGATTGTTTTGCTTTCATGCTGGTTTAGATGAATTTATTGAAGAGCCAGAAGACGAATATGACTTAATTGTTTCAAATCCTCCATTTTTTACTGAAGATTATAAAACAGAAAACGAACAGCGTGATTTAGCTCGTTTTGCTGATGCGATGCCTTTTGAGGATTTGGTCGAAGCTGCCGATTTATTGCTTTCTGAAAACGGAATCTTCTCCGTAATCATTCCTTATAAAGAAGAAGAAAAATTTATTGCCCTGGCGAAAGATTTTGATTTGTTTCCTATAAAAATTACCCGCGTCAAAGGAACTCCTGCGACTGAAATCAAGCGAAGTTTGTTAGCTTTCAGCAGACAATTTTTAGAAAATTTTTCAGTGGATGAATTAGTGATTGAAACTTCTAGACATATTTATACGGAAGAATATATTGCTTTGACTAAGGATTTTTATTTGAAGATGTAATTTTTTCCCTATTTGGGAAAATTTAATTATCTTTGTCGTCATTAAAAGCAAGAAGATGAGAATAATCGCCAAAAGAACATTGCAAAATTTCTGGGAAAAGCAACCCAATTCAAAACAACAATTACTTTCTTGGTTTCAAATTTTTGATAAAAATATTTTTAATAATCCGAATGATGTAAAATCGATTTTTGGTTCTGCTGATTTTGTCGGAGAAAATAAAATAATTTTCAATATCTGTGGCAATAATTATCGGCTTATTGTGAAGATTAACTACGTTACTCAAATTGTATATATATTATTTGCGGGAAGCCATTCTGAATATGACAATTTAAAAAATATTAAGAATCTCTAATCACAATAAAATGGAAATAAATCCTATTAAAACAGAAAAAGATTATGACTTAGCTTTAAAAAGAGTCAATCAAATTTTTGATGCAAAACCAAATACTGATGAAGCTGATGAACTTGATATTATTGTAACTCTTATTGAAAAATATGAAGCCCTAAATTATCCAATTCCAGAACCTGACCCAATTGAAGCTATCCGTTTTATGATGGAGCAAAACACAATGACAGATAATGATCTTGGAGTTTTACTGAATAGCAGATCTAGAGTTTCGGAAATTTTCAAAAGAAAACGTGCTTTGACAATCAAACAAATTAGAGTTCTTCACGAGAAACTCCACATTCCTGCTGAAATTTTGATTAAGGAATATCAATTGTCTGAATAAAAATAAATTTTCTACAGATAAGTTTCGCAAACAATTTTCATTTTTTTACATTAAAATTGACCTTTTAATTGTTGATTTGTTAGAAATCTTTATCTATTTTTGCGAAGATTTAAAAACATAACAATGAGACCAGATCTTTTTCAAGCTCCAGATTATTACCTTTTAGACGAATTATTGTCAGACGAACATAAAATGGTACGTGACGCAGCCCGCGAGTGGGTGAAGCGTGAAGTATCTCCAATTATTGAAGATTATGCTCAAAAAGCAGAATTTCCAAAACAAATCATTAATGGTTTGGCAGAAATCGGTGCTTTCGGACCATATATTCCTGAAGAATATGGCGGTGCAGGATTGGACCAAATTTCTTATGGATTGATCATGCAAGAAATTGAAAGAGGTGATTCTGGCGTTCGTTCGACTGCTTCTGTTCAATCTTCATTAGTTATGTATCCGATTTGGAAATATGGAAACGAAGAACAACGAATGAAATACTTGCCTAAGCTAGCTTCTGGTGAATTCATCGGATGTTTTGGTTTGACAGAACCTGACCACGGTTCAAATCCGAGTGGAATGACAACGAATTTTAAAGACAAAGGCGATCATTACTTATTAAATGGCGCTAAAATGTGGATTTCAAATGCTCCTTTCGCAGATATCGCTGTGGTTTGGGCAAAAGATGAATCAGGAAGAATCCATGGATTGATTGTTGAAAGAGGAATGGAAGGTTTTACAACTCCAGAAACACACAACAAGTGGTCACTTCGTGCTTCGGCAACTGGCGAATTGATTTTTGATAACGTAAAAGTTCCGAAGGAGAATTTATTGCCAAATAAATCTGGATTAGGAGCACCACTTGGATGTTTGGATTCAGCTCGTTATGGAATCGCTTGGGGTGCCATTGGTGCTGCAATGGATTGTTATGACACGGCTTTGCGTTATGCGAAAGAAAGAATTCAATTTGACAAGCCAATCGCTGGAACGCAATTACAGCAAAAGAAATTAGCCGAAATGATTACTGAAATCACTAAAGCACAATTGCTGACTTGGAGATTAGGTGTTTTGAGAAATGAAGGAAAAGCAACTTCTGCTCAAATTTCTATGGCAAAAAGAAATAATGTAGACATGGCAATTAACATCGCTAGAGAAGCAAGACAAATTCTTGGTGGAATGGGAATTACAGGCGAATATTCAATCATGAGACACATGATGAACTTAGAATCTGTGATTACTTATGAAGGAACTCATGATATTCATTTGCTGATCACAGGTCTGGATATTACCGGAATTGCAGCGTTTAAATAATTAAACATATCTTAAAGTATCAGAAAAGCTTCTCTATCAAGGGAAGCTTTTTTACATTTGCACAAATCCCTCATTATGAATATTGAAACAATTAACGCCAGTATCCAGCCTCAAAGAACTATTTTACTTAACCATTCTTTATACAAAAAAGTCAATCATATTGACGATTTGCATCGATTTTTAGAAAGCCATGTGTATGCCGTTTGGGATTTTATGTCGCTTTTGAAAGCACTGCAGTCTAAACTTACTTGCACTGAAACGCCTTGGTTGCCAATAGGAAATCCGGAAATTAGATATTTGATTAATGAAATTGTCTTGGCAGAAGAAACTGATCTTACTTTGGAAGGAAAAAGATTAAGCCATTATGAAATGTATATCGATGCTATGAAAGATTGTGGCGCCGATACTTCAGAGATTGAGCGTTTTTTGCAGCATGTAATTGACACACAAAATATTTTCGTTTCTATCAAACAAAGTGACTTGCATCCAAATATCAAAGCATTTTTAGATTTTACTTTTAGAGTAATTGACGAAGGAAAACCTCACGAAATCGCGGCCGCTTTTACCTTTGGAAGAGAAGATTTGATTCCGTCGATGTTTACTGAAATCTTGAGGAATTTTGAAGCAAGTTTTCCAGAAACTGACTTGAGAAAGTTGATTTATTATTTCGAAAGACATATTGAATTAGATGCAGACGAACACGGGCCAATGGCAATGCAGATGATTTTTGAACTTTGTGGTGATGATAAAACGAAGTGGAAGGAAGCTGAAAATGTTTCGATACAAGCGTTAGAAAAGCGAATCGGGCTTTGGGACGCAATTGAAGAAAAGATAAATATAGAAATGGCTGAGTTTTAAAATTCAGCCTTTTTTTTGTTTACCTCTCAAATATAGATTTTCACCTCAAATATTTTAGTCGCAAACGTTTTCTGATTAGCTTTGAAGAAATATCTTTTTATGTTACAACAGAATCGTCAGCTCGTTTTACATACTATCGGGAGCATTATTTTTTTAAGCATTCCTATTTTCTTTTCTCCAGATTTTGATTCTTGGTCGGTTTTGTTTTCAATTGTGCCTTTCAAAAGGAATTTTCTTTGCTATATATTGTTGCTGATTTTCTTCTATTTTAATTATTTTTACTTAATTCCGAGGTTTTATTTTACTAAAAAAAGAATTGTTTTTTTTTGTATAATTGTCTTTTGTTATCTTTTTATAGCTTACGTTCCTTCACTGATTATTCCAATGGATTTTCATCATTTTTCAAAACCAGATATGGATTTCCCAATGCCAAGAATGCCACATCGCAATTTTATCAGGCCGTTTGAGGGAGATTCAGTAATTCAATTTCTTTTAATTTTTGCCTTATCGTTTCTATTGAAAATCAATGATCAGCTTACCAATATGCAAAGCGAAAAACTGAAAGCAGAAGTTTCATATTTGAAAGCGCAAATCAATCCGCATTTTCTTTTTAATACGCTGAACAGCCTTTATGCATTGACAATTGAAAAATCAAATGAAGCACCGAAAGCTGTCTTGAAATTATCAAATATGATGCGGTATGTGGTTACAGAAAGTACGCAGGATTTTGTTTCAATGGAAAAAGAAATTGGCTATATTAAAGATTATATTGATTTGCAACTTTTGAGAATGGATGAAAATACTCAGTTTTCTTTTGAAATAAAAGGAAATCCGGCTGGTAAATGTATTTCTCCCCTGATATTAATTCCATTTATTGAAAATGCTTTTAAGTATGGTTTAAATCCAGAAGAAAATTCTGGAATATCAATTTTTATCGATATCAGAGAAGATGAACTCTATTTAGAAACTGCCAACAATATCGTTTCAATAAATATTCCTGATGAAGAAAAAACTGAAAAAGGAACAGAGAATACAAAGAAAAGACTGAGCTATCTCTATCCAAAGAAACATAAAATTCTTATTTTTGATACACCAGAAACTTTTCAGGTAAAATTAACAATTAGTCTAAAATGATAAAAGCAATAGCAATTGATGATGAACCTTTGGCGCTAAAAATCATTGCTCATTTTTGTGATGAAATTGATTTTATTCAGCTTGAAAAAACGTTTACAAAACCTTCTGAGGCTATAAAACATCTCAAAAAATTTCCTGTAGATCTTTTGTTTTTAGATATTCAAATGCCAAGCAAAAACGGACTTGATTTTTATAAAATGCTTGAACAAGAAACGATGGTTATTTTTACCACAGCTTATAGCGAATATGCTGTTGAAGGTTTTAACGTTAACGCTGTTGATTATTTATTGAAGCCATTTTCATTTGAACGTTTTCAAATTGCGGTTCAAAAAGCGCAGAATGAAAACAATTTTAGACAGAGTGTTTCCGTTCAAACGCAACTTTTAATCAGGGCTGACTATAAATTAAATAAAATTGATTTTGAGGATATTTTATTAATTGAAGGGCTTGATGATTATGTTCAAATTCATTTAAAAGATAAAACTAAGATAGTTGCTAGACTTTCAATGAAAAGTATTTTAGAAAATTTCCTGTTTCATTATTTGCCAGAGTTCACAGATCTTATATTATTCCGATAAAGAAGATAAAGTTTATTCAAAATAAAAATATCCAAATTGAAGATTTTATCATTCCTGTAGGAGAAACTTACAAGGATGAGATTTTAAGGAAATTTAATATCTAGTTTACCTACAGAATAACTTTGTTTACCTCAATTTTTTTGTTGTCTTTTTACTGCTGTTTATTTTTATAAAATAAAATAGCTAAAATCTTTATAAATATAACATTTGTAAGGTTTGGCTTATTTTATAAAAAATTAGAGTTTAAGATTAATAATTAATTTTCACTAGAATAATGAAAAAAAATACATTTCTGTTTTTTATGATCGGTCTTCTGACTTTTTATACTTCTTTTGCACAAACAAATGATGGTAGAAAAGTGTTTGGCCGTGAGGTTAAAAGTATAAATCCGGCAAACGGATCGATAAGATGCGCAAGTACTGAATATGAAGAACAATTGCAAGAAAATAATCCAGAAAGACTTAACAAAAAAGCTTTTGAAGCATGGATAGCACCAAAAATTGCCAAGATTAAAGCAGATCGATTGGCAGGAAGAAGCACTAATGCTGTAGTGACAATTCCGGTAGTCGTGCATGTTATTCATAGTGGTCAGACTGTTGGTAACACTGGAAGAAATATTACCGATGATAGGGTTCAATCTCAAATCACGGTTTTAAATCAAGACTTTAGAAAAATGATTGGAACGCCAGGATACAACACAAATGCTATTGGTGCAGATATTGAAATCGATTTTTGTCTTGCTCAAACTGGTCCTGATGGAGAAGTTGTTAATGGAATTGATCGTGTCAATTTAGGCGCAACAACTTGGAATGAGTCGAATGTTGAAACCATTTTGAAGCCACAAACGCAATGGGATCCAAATAGATATTTTAATATTTGGGTTTGCCAATTTGGAGGAGATTTAAATGGAGTTTATGGTTATGCCCAATTTCCTAGTGGTTCAGGACTTAATGGCATTAATGTCGACGGCGGTCTTGCAACTACGGATGGAGTTATTATTGATTGGAGAGCATTCGGAACTTCAACGCTTGCATCAGGAACATATTTCTCTGGAATTGACAAAGGAAGAACTGCTACTCATGAAATCGGGCATTGTCTAGGATTGCGACATATTTGGGGAGATAATTCATATTGTACAATTGATGCAATTGATAGCTACAATGATTTTTGCCTTGATACGCCAGCTGCAAATACTGAGCATTATGACTGTAATGCGGTTTATAATACATGTGCTGCAGCTCCTGGAAATGATATGACAGAAAATTATATGGATTATTCTAATGATCTATGTTTTAATATTTTTACAGTAGACCAAAAAGCTAGAATGCAAGCTGTTATTCAAAATTCTGTCAGAAGAGCGTCATTAAAAAGTTCAACAGCTTGTAATATAGGACAAACTTATCAATACAATGGAAGGCTAAAAACATCAAGTCTAAATATTCAAACTTGTTCCCAATCTTTTGCCCCAACTTTTACATTGACAAATAAAGGATCAGTGACGATGGCTTCAGCGGTTATCACTTATTCTGTTGACAACGGAGCAACTTCTACATTCAATTGGAGTGGTTCGTTAGCGACAAATGCAACAGCGACAATAACACTTCCAACGGTTACTTCTGTTGGCGGGAATCATGTTTTTAAAAGCAATATTTCTGCAATTAATGGCAGTAATCCTGATCAATTTTCTTTAAATAATACTATTGAAGAGCCTTTTGTGATTTCTGATAAATTTAATACTGCACAAGTGGTAATTGAAATTCAGAGAGATGCTTATGGATCTGAAACTTCTTGGTCATTTGTAAATGTGACTACAGGTACTACTGTGGCTTCTGGATCAGGTTATTCAGATACCGGAAGTCTTCCCGCATTATTCACGCGTACTGTGGCAGTAGTAAATAATAATTGCTATAGATTCACAATAAACGATGCTCAAGGTGATGGGATTTGTTGTGATTATGGAAACGGATATTACAACTTAAAAACCAGCACAGGTAATTTAATTGCAACAGGTGGAGCTTTTACCAATCAAGATATTAAAAGTTTTTCAATTGATACAAGTCTTTCTAATCAAGATTTTGGTCTTTTAGGCGGAATTAATTTATATCCAAATCCAGCAAAAGATGTTGTGAATATCGATGTTGATAAAGCTCAATTGCCAGAAAGTTATGTGATTTATAATAGCTTAGGTCAAATTATGGTACAAAAGAAAATTAATTCTGAGTCAGATTTGAATATCAATATTTCGATTTTTAGTAATGGAATTTATTTCATAAAAGTTCAAAAAGAAAATCAAACAAAGACTTTGCGATTTGTCAAAGACTAAAGTTTGTTGAGTGTTTTATTAATTGGTTGAAAGAGCCTTCAGAAATTTCTGAAGGCTTTTTTAAATTATAATTTTTGATTCTATTCTTGCTAAATCAAAATTTGGAAGTTTTGATAAGTCATATTTTTCAATTATATAGAAAAATAGTATAGAAAAATTATAAGCAAAAAAGGCGAGATTAATCTCGCCTTTTTTAATATTCTGGAGCTAATTCCAGTTCCAAACCTTCTAATTCTTCAGTAATTTGAATTTGGCAACCGAGTCGACTATTTGATTTTACAAAGAAAGCTTCTGACAACATTGCTTCTTCATCGTCGCCCATTTCTGGTAAAGCGACTTCATTTAAAACATAGCATTGACAAGAAGCGCACATCGCCATCCCACCGCACACACCAATTGTTCCTTCTGGAGCCAATTCGTAAGCACGAACTAATTCCATAATGTTCATATTCATATCTGTCGGCGCTTGGACTTCATGAGAAACTCCTTCTCGGTCGATAATTTTTATGGTAACGTCTTGAGGCATAAATTAGTCAATTGATTTTACAACTGCTTTTTCAGCTTCTTTTCGAGTTCCGTCAAATCCGTCAACGCCTGAAACTGTCGTATACTTCAAGACATATTTTTTTCCAGGATTCAATTTGTTATAAACGCTTTGGCACATTAAAGTTGCTTCATGAAAACCGCAAAGAATCAATTTTAATTTGCCAGGATAAGTATTTACGTCACCAATCGCATAGATTCCTTCGATATTAGTTTGGTAATCTAAAGCGTTATTTACTTTGATTGCATTTTTTTCGATTTCTAATCCCCAATTTGCGATTGCTCCTAATTTTGGTGACAATCCAAAAAGCGGAATAAAATAATCGGTTTTAATTGTTCTGTGCGCTCCATTTTCTTCAATATCGATTGATTCTAAATGTTCCGAACCATTTAAACCAACAACTTCTGCCGGAGTAATCAGGTGGATTTTTCCTGCGTGTTTTAATTCTTGTACTTTTTCTACAGAATCTAAAGCGCCACGAAATTCATTTCTTCTGTGGATTAAAGTAACTTCGGAAGCCACATTTGAAAGGAAAATACTCCAATCTAAAGCAGAATCTCCTCCGCCAGCAATCACGATTTTTTTATCACGAAACAATTCGGGATCTTTTACAAAATATTCCACGCCTTTTTCTTCGTAAAATTCAATGTCTTCAATCAGTGGTTTTCTTGGTTCAAAACTTCCCAAACCTCCAGCGATTGCAACAGCTTTGCAAGCATGTTTTGTGCCTCGATCAGTAGTTACAATAAAGCTTCCGTCTTCCAGTTTTTCAATGGTTTCAGCTTTTTCATTTAATGTAAATCCGGGTTGGAATTGTTTGATTTGGTCCATTAAATTATCCACTAAATCGCCCGCCAAAACCGATGGATATCCTGGAATATCAAAAATTGGTTTCTTTGGGTATAATTCTGATAATTGTCCGCCTGGCTGAGGCAAAGCATCGATGATGTGGCATTTTAATTTTAAAAGTCCTGCTTCAAAAACGGTAAAAAGCCCGGTTGGACCAGCGCCGATTATTAGTATATCTGTTTCAATCATTTTTTAAAGTTTCAAAGTTTCAAAGTTGCAGAGATGCAAAGTTTCTGAGTTGCAAAGTTCTGTGAACTGTGAAGTTTATTTTATGATAATTGTCAGTTCTTACCAAAAATATCTTGTAGGAACTGAAGTGTTTGCGTGAGTGATTACTTCGCCATTTTGATATTTTTCATTGGAGCTCAGTGAATTTTATTTGCAGCGAAAATCCTTTTATTTTTTTGTTTAAAAAAAAAGATTGGGAGCGTAAAGCACGACCGTGGAAAAATGCCGACAGGCTTTTTTTAGGGTCACGCCCAAAAACTCCGTGTAATTTTAGGCTACGTTTACCACAGTTTCTATTTGTGGGGCATATTTTTTTATAGTAGTTTCAACTCCGGCTTTCAACGTCATTTGGTTCACGCTGCAACCAACGCAAGCACCCTCAAGACGCACTTTTACGTGTCTGTCATCTTCGATTGAGATAAGCGAAATGTTGCCTCCGTCTGACTCAAGAAATGGACGAATTTCATCCAGTGCTCTTTCAACGCTCGTTTTAATTTCTTCTGTTGTCATAATTTCTTTCGATTTTTTGATTATTAGATTTTTCGATTTCGACTGCTGTCGAATTATCGAATTATCGAACAATCTTATTTTTTAACTGCCGAACATCCCGCCATTGTTGTGATTTTCACAGCTTCTGATGGTGGAAGATTCTCGTTTCTGTTTACGGTTTCTTGAACTACGTTTCTTGCGATTTCTTCGAAAACTTTTTCTAACGGAGATGCTGTTTGCAACGCAGCTGGGCGACCATAGTCTCCCGCTTCGCGAATAGATTGCACGATTGGAATTTCGCCTAAAAATGGTACATCTAAATCTTCTGCAAGATTTTTTGCGCCTTCTTTTCCGAAGATATAATATTTGTTTTCTGGTAATTCTTCTGGCGTGAAATAAGCCATATTTTCAATGATTCCAAGAACTGGAACGTTGATGCTGTCTGATTGAAACATCGCTACGCCTTTTTTCGCGTCAGCAAGAGCGACAGCTTGTGGCGTGCTCACGATAACGGCTCCGGTGATTGGCAAAGATTGAACGATTGACAAGTGAATATCGCCGGTTCCTGGTGGCAAATCGATTAACATAAAGTCTAATTCGCCCCAATCAGCGTCAAAAATCATTTGGTTTAATGCTTTTGAAGCCATCGGACCTCTCCAGATTACGGCTTGGCTTGGCGCTGTGAAAAATCCGATTGACAAGATTTTTACTTCGTAACTTTCGATAGGTTTCATCTTAGATTTTCCGTCGATAACTACAGAAACTGGTTTTTCAGACTCAACGTCAAACATAATTGGCATTGAAGGTCCGTAAATATCAGCATCTAAAATTCCGACGCTGAAACCCATTTTTGCTAAGGTAACAGCAAGATTTGCAGTAGTTGTAGATTTTCCAACGCCTCCTTTTCCAGAAGCGACTGCAATAATATTTTTAATTCCAGGAATTTGCTTTCCTTTGATTTCAGGTTTTTCAGGAGCTTCAACTTTAATGTTGACTTTTACTTTTGCATCTGCAGAAATTTTTTCCTGAATTGTTTTGATGATGTCAGCTTCGGCACGTTTTTTAATGTGAAGCGCTGGTGTCGCAAGTGTTACCTCAACAACCACTTCATCGCCAAAAGTTAATACGTTTTGGATTGCTCCACTTTCAACCATATTTTTTCCTTCTCCAGCAATGGTAATGGTTTCCAATGCTTTAAGAACTTCTTTTCTATCTATTTTCATTTTGATATATCTCTCTTTTTCAAGTCTTTAAATTAGACTGATTTTAAATTGCAAAGATAGTATGAAAACTTCGTAATGTAAAGTTAATAGATTGAAAAAGTTTATGGTTTGATAGATAGATTGGATTTGTAATTATTTATAAATTTTTAAACAATTAAGAGAAATCAAAACTCATTCTTCTTAATTAAATTAATTTTCAACGAAGCATATTGCAATTGCAAATTATTCTTAAGAAAATCATATTCAGAAGATAACAATTGGTTTTTTACGGAAGTATAAATCACGGCATCAACTTTTCCACTTGTGAATTTCGCTTGTGTGGTTTTGAATGATTCTTTGGCATATTTTAAAGTGTTTTGCAAGTTTTTAATTAATTGAACATATTGATTTTTTCGAGTTGTTTCTAATTCAGCTTGCTGTTCGATTTTAATTTTTTCTTGTTCAGAAATTAATTTAATTTTTTCTGATTCAATTTTTGAAGCAATAATTTGTCTATTTCTTCTAAATCCGTTGAAGACCGGAATATTTAACTGTAAGCCTGCTTGATGGTTTTTATTGTCATTTAATTGTGTTTGAAAACTTGGAACACTGTTATTTGATTGATTGATTGGTGAGGAATAAAACGTAGAAAATCCATAAAAACCGACCAATGAAGGAAGATTCGCCGCCCTTAAAATAGAAATATCTTTTCTTGAACTTTTATAAGCCAAATCTGCATATTCGATTTTTGGATTCTGAAATATCGATTCTTTTTGAATTTCTTCTGAAGCTAAATAAACTTCCAGAATAATTTCTTCCAAATTTTCTATTTTGAAATTCATTAATTGAAAAAGCTGTAATTTCTGAGTCAGAAACAATTGCTCGGCTTCCATCAAACGCTTTTCATCTTGCGAAAAACTCAATTGAATATCATAATAATCACTTTGTGGTTTATTGCCAATCTCAACTTCTTTCGAAATTCTATCTCGATTAAAAGTAGAATTTTTCAATTGTTCTTTTTGAATTTTAACCAATTCCTGTGAAAATAATGCGTCAAAATATTTTTCTAATAACTGCAATTTATATTCATATTCAATGACTTTTTTGTCCGCTTTTGCCAATTCGATTTCGATTTTATTTTTCTTTGCCGTAGATAAATTTCCAAAGTCGAGAAGATTCATGTTTGCGTTCAAATTCAAATTGTCATATTGAATGTCTGAACTAACACGATTATTGGTATTCGGATCAATTGTTGAACCAAAATTATAAGAGTGATTTCCTGTAAAACCGATTGAGGGAAATAATTCTAATAACGGATGCGTATATATTTTCTGTGCTTTTATAACTTGTAATTGTTTGATTTTTATATCGATATTGTTTTCTAAAGCAATGGAAACACATTTTTGCAATGACCAAGAAATTTCTTGGCCATAAACAAAAATGCTCGAAGTGAATAAGAACAAACTTAAAATTAATCTCTTATTCATACTTTAAATATTTTAAAACGTTAACTCTTGTTGCTTGATAAGCTCTTGATAATACAACCGTTAGTGTTAAAATCATCAAGGCAAAAAAACCGATTATAAAAGGAATTGGAGAAATGTCGATTTGATAGGCAAAGTTTTCCAACCATTTTCCTAGTAAATAATGAACTGGAAATAATGCTGTTAAAAATCCGATTATGCAGAAAATCACATATTGTTTTGAAAGCTCTTTCAGCAATGTTTTGGTTTCAGCTCCTAAAGTTTTTCTAATCGCAATTTCTTTCATTCTTCTTTGGATAGAATAGGAAGCCAAAGCGAATAATCCAAAAAGGGCGATCATGATTACTATCAAATTCAGCAATGAAAACAGGTTTTTTTGGTTGACATAATTTTCATAAGAGCGCTTAAAGCTTTTATCTAGAAAATCATATTTAAAAGGATATTCAGTATCTACTTTTTGAGTCCAAAATTTTTCGATGTCAATAATAGTTTTATCCATATTCGAAGCATCTACTTTTACATAAATACTGTGCGCATTTTGAATCATCCAATCGATAGTTTTGTAATGAAAAATGGTCATTGGCGGAATTTCTGCTTGCGGACCGTTGACATGAAAGTCTTTGACAATGCCAATGATAGTAAGCTTTTTGTTATTCCAATCGATTTCTTTTCCTACCGGATTTTTTTCTCCCAATAATCGTGCGGCGGTTTCATTCAACAAAATTGCAGTTGCAGTATCTGAAGAAAATTTAGGAGAAATATCACGTCCTGAAACTATTTTTAATTTCAACATATCAAGCATTCCAAAATCAATGAGCACGTTTTTTCCTTGAATGCTTTTGTCTTTATAATTAAATCCTGACGAAGAACCAATCTGATTTCCAAATGAAAACGACCCGATTCCGACACTTTTTACGCCATTAATTTTTGAAAGTTCGTGATTGACGGTTTCATAGCGCTGTACAACTTTTTTCAAATAACCTTCTTCCTGATAATCATACGGATTTCTATAATTTATCTGAATAACTTGATCGCCATTGAAACCCAAATCTTTGGAATTCATAAATGAAATTTGCTCATAAACAATATAAGAACCGATGATAAAAAAAGACGCAATTGAAAATTGAATAACCAGCATTCCGTTTCGAACCCAAATGCCGTTTTTGCTTCGGGAGAAATTTCCTCTGAGAACTTTTAATGTCTCAAAATTGGAAACATAAATCGCTGGAAAAACACCTCCAAAAACAATTATGATTAAAAAAATAAAAATAATTTGCAGATAAAATTGACCACCGTGAATGACTAAATCTTTGCTAAGAAATTGGTTGTAATAAGGAAGCGAAAGTTCTACAATGACCAAGGAAATTAAAATCGCAATAATAGAAGTAATAACAGTTTCAAAAATAAATTGTTTGACAATATTGCTTTTTGAAGCACCTAAAACTTTGCGAACACCAACTTCTTTAGCTCGTTTTATGGCATTTGCCGTGGCAAGATTTACATAATTTACGATAGAAAGAATCAAAATTAAAACTGACAATCCCATCATGATTATTAAAAACTGATAGTTTCCTCTTCCTTCTGCAAAACCGTCAACCATTGAATGTAATCGGGATTGTTCAATTGATTCTAAAATAATTTTTGTAGAACGACCGCCTTTTTTTCGCCATTGTTCTAATGAAATTCCTTCTTCTTTTGCCCATTTTAAATCTCTATTTTCAAACAGCAATCGCTCTAATTTTTTTGTTACTTTCTCAGCGTCTTGAGGATTTTTAAGCTTTAGCATCAAGCCATAATTAAAATTTCCCCATTGGGTTTTGTCGCTTTCCATTCTTGATTCAAGCCGACTTATAACCGCTTCTGGAGCTAATGAAGATCTGCCTGGAATTTTATAAATGCCTCTGACAATTAATTTTTCTTTGCCATAATTCACTTGTTTTCCCATCGGATTTACGTCACCAAACAATCGTTTTGAAGTTTCTTCAGAAAGTGCAATACTTCGGTTATCAGCCAAAGCGTTTTTCGGACTTCCTTTTATAAATTTGAAAGGGAAAAATTCGAAGAAATTTTTCTGAGAATCAGTGATTTTTGAAAGAATTTCTTTCTTGTTTTTGTACTGGATTATTTCCTCAGTATAAAAATTATCCAAATAACAATAGCTTTCTAATTCAGGAAAATCAGTTTTGAAATAAGGTTCAAAAGTAACTACATTCGAAGCCCAAAATTGTCCTTCTCCAATATCTGTTATAGAAAGAAAAACCTTCTCTTTTTCAAGATTCCAGTCGTTATAAGAATGTTCTTCATTCCAATAAAGTAGCGAGAAAACCAATCCCGCAATTCCGATACTCAGTCCCAAAATATTTAAGGACGTAAAGAATTTGTTATTCTTAATTTGGTAGAAATATATTTTTAGCCAGTTTTTCAGCATTTTTTTATTTTTTTAATTAAAACAGATGTTTAAAATCTAGTAGTTTTATTCGTATTTTAAATATTTCAAAACATTCACTTTTGTAGCTTGATAAGCTCTTGACAGCACAATTATAAGTGTCAAAATCATCAAGGTAAAGAATCCGATAACAAATGGAATTGGTGAAATATCAATGCGATAAGCAAAATTTTCAAGCCACTTGCTCAATAAAAAATAAACGGGGAAAAGAGCAATTAAAAATCCGAGAAAGCAAAAAAATATATACTGTTTAGACAATTCTGTAAGTAATGTTTTGGTTTCGGCTCCCAATGTTTTTCTAATGGCAATTTCCTTCATTCGTCTTTGGATGGAATATGAAGCTAAAGCGAATAATCCGAAAAGTGCGATTAAAATAACGACGATATTTAACATGGAAAACAAATTTCTTTGGCTGACATAATCGCTGTAAGTTCTTGCAAAATTCTTGTCCACAAAATCATAAGAAAACGGATAACGTTTGTTTATTTTTGTCGTCCAGAAATTTTCAATCGCAGCAATGGTTTCTTCGCTATTTTGCGGATTTATTTTCACATAAAGTCGGCTTAAAAAACTGCTTTCTGAAATGGTTTTCAAATGATAAAAAATCATTGGAGGAACTTTTTTCTGTGGCCCATAAATATTGAAATTTTCAACAACGCCAACAACTTTTAATCTTCGAATTCCAGGATTTTCACCGTCGTCTCTAAAGTCAAATTCCTTTCCAATCGGATTTTTTTCGCTCATCATTTCTACCGTTGCTTGGTTAATCAATACTGAATTAATAGTATCAGAAGCAAAATTTTCAGACAGATTTCTTCCTTCGGTAATTTTAATATTCATCAAGTCTAAGAGCTGAAATTCCATCGACATATTATCTACTTCGATGTCTTTTCCATTGTATTCAAAAACAGAAGTGAAATAACCGCCATATCCAAAAGAAAAATTGCCAGCAGAAACTTTTTCAACGCCTTTTATTTTTAGTAATTCGTTTTGAATCATTTCAAAATCTTTCGGTTTTTTTACTTCGCTAAAAGGAATATCTAAGACTTGACTTCCTTTAAAACCAAGATCTTTGTTGATCATGAAATTCACCTGCTGAAAAACAATGTAAGAGCCAATTATGAAAAAAGAAGCTATTGAAAATTGAAGAATAAGCATTGAATTTCTAATCCAGATTCCTTTTTTACTTCTACTGAAATTTCCTTTTAAAACATTTAATACTTCAAAATTTGAAATGTAAATTGCAGGAAATATTCCGGCAAAAAGAATCGTGATAATGAAGACAAGAAATAATTGTATATAAAATTGACCACTGTTCATTATCAATTCTTTCGTTAAAAACTGATTGTAATAGGGCAAGAAAAGTTCTACTATTACCAAGGCAAAGAGAACCGCAAAAGAAGTCGTAATCACGGTTTCTGTTATGAATTGCAAAACGATTTGTGATTTTGTAGCGCCAATTATTTTTCGAACACCAACTTCCTTGGCACGTTTTATTGCATTTGCCGTGGCGAGATTGATATAATTTACAACCGAAAGAATCAAAATCAGGATTGATAGGCCAAGCATAATTAACAAGAATTGATAATTGCCACTTCCTTCAGGATAACCATTGTTGACTTTTGAATGTAATCTGGCGGTTTTTAAAGACTCCAAATAAGGTTTGTCTAAGCCATAATTCTTGATGTAATTTTCTGTAGAAACTCCTTTTTCTTTCGATAATTTCTTAGCTTGTTTTTCTATATAAATATTCCAGATCTGCTTTTCAACTGCTTCTTTTTTCTCTGGTTTTTTTAATTTTATGACTAAATAGCAAGTGTGGCTTTGCCAATTGTCAGCATTTTGTTTGGCATTTGCTTCAAATTCTTCACGCAAAACTAGCGAAGGTGCAACAGAAGATTTGCCAGAAATTTTATAGACACCACCGACAACGCAATTTGATTCTCCAATTTTCATCGATTCGCCCATCGGATTTTCATCGCCAAATATAAGTTGTGCCGTTTCTTCAGAAATCGCAACATTATTTTTTTCTTTCAGTGCTGTTTCAATATTTCCTTTGGTAAATTCGAAAGGGAAAAAGGAGAAAAAATTTCCTTCAGATTTAAGCATTTTTGCAACAACTTCTTTCTTGTTTTTGTATTCGATAAGGCCTCCATTATAGCCAGGCTGAAAATTGCAATAATCTTCAATTTCATCAGATTTTTGTTTTAATGTTTCTCCCAAAGGGATGACGTTGTAAGCCAAAAAACCCGATCTTGGCTGATCATTTACAACTTGAAAAATCTTTTCTTTCTCGGGATTCCAAGCATTGTAGCTCTGTTCATCATTCCAATATAAGATGGCGAAGATCAGCCCGGCGATGCCAATGCTGAGTCCTAAAGTATTTAGTGCCGTAAAAAACTTGTTGTTTTTTATGTGATGCAAGTATATTTTAATCCAATTTTTTAACATGATCGTTTTTTGATTGATGATTTTAGCTGATGAGGCTTTTATTTTTTTGAAACCGATCCAGAAGAACTTTTTTCAACTTCTACTTTTTGAGGATTTCCATAGTAGTCAATAGATGCGCTTGATGAGGCTTTTGCATCTAAATTTGCTGTCACGATCAAACTTACGCTTGATGAAGAACTTGATTCTATTTTGGCAGTTTTGCTTGTTACTTTTTTACCATTAAATGTTGCTGAGCTACTGGTTTTTATTTCTGCGCTATCGGCATTTCCTGATAAAATGGCTTCACTTGAGCTGCTTAACCTTGCTTCTAATTTTGCAGTTGCAATATTGCTTTCAATAGTGCCACTAGATGATAAATCAATTGTTAATTCGTCTGCTTTTACATTGCCAATAAGAGTGCCGCTTGAGGAAACGTCTAGTATTATTTTTTTTGAAGTTACGCCGTTTTTTAGAATGATTTTGCTGGATGAACTTGTTTTAAATTCATCAACTAAAGGACTTGAAACTGCTACTCTTAAAATTTTATGATTAAGTTTTTTTTTGTTTTTTCGATTATTGTTACTGTAGTTTTTTGATTCTACATAAATTTCTAATGTGTTTCCAATAACTTTTGTGACTACGTCAGTTAATTTTACAGTATCGTCGGCTTCCACTTTTATGGTGTTATAAGCGTCTTGGGTAAATGTTAATTCAACTCCAGACCTGACTCTTATTTTTGTAAATTGAGGAATTGATCTGTTTTCTGAAACTTGTGCAGTTACAAATATTGAAAACAATAGAAATGCTAAGAGAGATAATACACGTACCATAATATTAATTTTTACTGTTGCCATTGACTTGATTTATTATGTCATTCTAGTTGTAAGGACTGAATTTTTTTACAAAAAAACATCTACATTCCTATTGTTTATTTTTTCTGAGAGTACCATTCCGTCTTTCATAAAGATTGTTTTTTGAGAGAATGAGGCGTCATAATCAGAGTGGGTTACCATTAAAATGGTTGCTCCGTTGGCATGTAAATCGGTTAAAAGCTCCATGACTTCGTTACCGTTTTTACTGTCAAGATTTCCTGTGGGTTCATCGGCAAGAATGATTTTAGGATCATTAACCAAGGCTCTTGCAACTGCAACTCTTTGCTGTTGACCGCCTGAAAGCTGTTGTGGAAAATGCTTTAAACGGTGTGAAATAGCCAATCTTTCTGAAATAGCTTCCACTTTTTTCTTTCTATCTGAAGCATTTACATTATTATAAATCAATGGCAATTCAATGTTGTCATAAACAGAAAGTTCGTCGATGAGGTTAAAATTTTGAAATACAAAACCGATATTTTGCTTTCTTATTTTTGATTTTTCACTTTCATTCAAGCCTTTTATTTCTTGCCCTAAAAGCTTATAGCTTCCTGAAGAAACGTCATCTAAAAGGCCAACAATATTTAATAAAGTCGATTTTCCGCAACCCGAAGCGCCCATTATGGTTACAAATTCACCTTGATTAATTTCAAGGGAAATGTCATTTAAAGCTTTGGTTTCGACTTCTTCTGTTCTAAAAACTTTGGATAAATTTTGGATTTTGATCATGATTGTTGATTTTGAAATTATTTTTTTGATTGATGATTGAAACTGTTATTCTAAATTTAAAATTTCTACGTTTTTGTAATCTTTATAGGTTGACGTAATCACTTTTTCGCCAGGTTTCAAGCCTTCTAAAACTTCATAATATAAAGGATTTTCACGTCCTAATTTTATATTTCTTCGGATGGCTTTGTCGCCCTCTAAGACAAAAATCCATTGGCCGGCTGTGTCTTGGTTGAACGAGCCTTTTGAAAGCACTGTGGTTTTTGTTTTTTCTGAAAGCAAGAGTCTTACGCCAAAACTCAAGCCGAGCCTTAAATCTAAATCTTTGGCATCAACAAAATTTAACTCGACTTGAAATCGGCCATTTTTCACTTCAGGAATTACCTTTGTGACTTCAACTTTCACGCTTTGGTTTTTATATTCTATTTCTCCTTTTTGTCCTTCCGAAATTTTTTCTAGATAAAATTCATCGACATCAGCCATCAATTTATAACCTTTCATGACGTCGATTTTTCCGATGCTTTCTCCTGCAAGATAATTCTTTCCTAGGATTGGTTCAAACGAAGAAAGTCTTCCGGCTAAAGGCGCGGTCACTAAAAAATTCTTTTTATTACTTCTCAAAATTTCCAAACTTTTTTGCATAATCGCTTGTGACTGGTTGATTTGCGAAATCTGAATCTGGTTTGCCTGTTTTTCTTTTTGGATGCTTTGTTGAATTATATTTTTTCTTTCTTTCTGAAATCTGAAATTTTCCTGTGTTTTTTCCCATTCATTTTTTGACAGAATTTCCTCTTTGTATAATTTTTGATTGAGGTCATACAGACTTTTTGAATCTAGAAAGTCGTGGTCAATAGCCACCAAATCTTTCATCAAATTTAATTCTTGCGTTCTCAGATCTAATTTTGCTTTGTTCAAATTATTGATTTGCTCAATCATTGCGGTTTCCTGAGTCATGTAACCTAGTTCCGTATTTGGATTATACAGTCTCGCTAATGGTTGTCCTTTTTGTACAAAATCTCCATTTTCCACAAAAATTTCTTGAATAGAACCGCCTTCAACTACATTTAAAAGCATTGAATTCAAAGGTTCAGCCTTAGCTTGAAAAACTATGAAATCTTCAAAATAATTGTTTTCTACAGCTTTAATTGTAATTTCATTTTTCTTAACAGCCAAACTTCTTTTTTTTGTGACGGAAGTGAATACAAAATATCCGAGCAATAAAATTACCGGCAAAGCGATTAATAGGTACTTATTTTTTTTATTTTTACGAGGAACGATCGTGTCCATATTAAATTATTTGTAAGACTATATAGCATTTTTGTGCCATAATTTTAAAAGTTGCAAACTGTTGATTTTAATGTATTTATCTTTTTCTAAAAATTTATAAGTGTCCGATAATGAACACTATTTGTCCGATAATGAACACTCAATGAAAAAAACACAAGCCAATATTTTAGTGATTGATGACCAAGAAGACATTTTGTTTGCTTCTAAAATGGTCTTGAAGAAACATTTTGAGACGATTTATACTTTAAATAACCCAAAAAACATCTTAAATCTGCTTTCAGAAAACCAAATTGATGTGGTTTTGTTAGACATGAATTACCGAATAGGGTTTGAAGATGGGCGAGAAGGAATTTATCTTTTAAAGGAAATTAAGATGTTTTCGCCCGAAACAATTGTGATTTTAATGACGGCTTTTGGCAAAGTTGAAACTGCTGTGGAAGGTTTAAAATCTGGCGCTTTTGACTATATTTTAAAACCTTGGGACAATGAAAAATTGCTTTCTGTGGTAAAATTGGCGGTGGATGAAAGCCGTAGAGAAAAGAAAAAAGTGTCTAAATTGCCTCAAACAGATTCAGTTTTTATAGGAAATTCTTCAAATATAAAACGTGCTTATTCTTTGGCAGAAAAAGTAGCAAAAACCGACGCAAATGTTTTGATTTTGGGAGAAAATGGAACAGGGAAATTTGTTTTGGCAAATTATATCCATCAAAATTCTAATCGAAATAAACAGCCATTTGTTCATGTAGATTTGGGTTCTTTAAACGATAATATTTTTGAAAGTGAATTATTTGGTTATGCAAAAGGTGCTTTTACGGATGCCAAAAATGATACCGCTGGGCGATTTGAATTGGCGAATAATGGAACTGTTTTTTTAGATGAAATAGGTAATGTTCCATTGCATTTGCAGTCGAAATTATTGCAGGTAATTCAAAATAAATCGGTAACAAGATTAGGTGAAGCGAAACCGAGACAATTGAATGTGAGAATTATTACAGCAACAAATATTGATTTAAAATCTGAAGTAAATCAGAAGAATTTCAGGGAGGATTTATATTATAGAATCAACACAATGGAAATTGTTTTGCCTTCGCTGAAAGATCGAAAGGAAGATATTATGCCGTTAGCAGAGTTTTTATTGGAAAAAATTGTCTCGAAATATGACCGAAATGAGATTATTTTTGAACAAGAAGCTTTTGAGCAAATCAAACGCCATTCATGGAACGGAAATATCCGGGAAATGGAAAATAGAATTGAAAGAGCTGTGATTTTATGCGAAAATAATTTGATTACAGTTTCTGATTTGGACTTAGAAGTAGTTTCAAATGTGGGAAATAACGACGATTTGCAATTGTTTGAAATTGAAAAGTCTACTATTGAAAAAGTGCTCCAAAAAAATAATTTTAACGTGAGTAAATCGGCTGATGAGCTAGGACTTTCACGGGCTTCTTTATATAGGCGAATGGAGAAATTTGATTTGAAAGGATAGTTGGAAATAGATTATCAATCCAGTCTTGTGATTCCGACGAAGGAGGAATTTCCGTAGCTACTTGTGAAGATTTCTCCTTCTTCGGAAGGACAAAAACATTTAAAATATGACCAAAAAACATTACAATACCATATTTATAAGAATTCTTTTTATCTTGATTGGAATTTCTTGTTGTGTTTTTTTGATGCAAAAAAACTTAATTTACAGTTGCTTTTTCTGTGGCCTGATTACGGTTTTTCTACTCGTGGAAATTTATTTTTATATTAAGAATATTTTTCTTTTTTATGACAAGACGATTATGGCAATACTAAATAATGATTTTACTGCCGATTTTTCAAAGCATTCTTCTTTTGGAAATTATAAGTCACTTTTTAAACTTTATGACACTTTAAAAGACAAGCAGAATGTCGATGTCTCAAAAGATTTAATTTACAGATCAATTTTGAATAACATTGAAACTGGCGTTTTGATTTTACAGAAAGAAAATGAAGATTGGAACGTTTTCTTACTGAATGATTATTTTTCAAAGCATTTTCAAGTGCCAAAAGTTTCGAAATGGCATTATTTAAAAAGTCACATGCCGTCACTTTGTTCAATTATAGAAGAGCGAAATTTTGAGGAAATAAAAACGTCTTTACAGATCAGGGTAGAGAAGCAGGAGACGCAGACTTTTGTTTTGCAAGCTTCAAAAACAAAGGCTTACGAACATGAATATTATATTATTTTGCTGGATTCTATTCAAAAAGTAATTGAGAAAAAAGAGAAGGAAGCTTGGGTAAACCTGATGAAAGTTATTTCGCACGAGCTGATGAATTCGATTACGCCGATTCGTTCGCTGACGCAGAATCTGAACGAAATGATGCAACAGGAAAGTTTGTCAAAAGAAGATGTGATTGACATCCGCGAAAGCGTTTCAGCGATTATTCATCGAAGTGATCATTTGAAAGAATTTGTGGAAAGCTATCGAAAATTGGCAATGCTTCCGTCGCCGAACAAAGAGAAAATTGAGCTGAATGAACTTTTGCAAAATGCTTTGCGAATCATGAATCCGTTATTTAAGCAGCAAAATATTACGGTTAAAAATTTAATTTCTTTCAATCGTTGGCTTTCGGTTGACAAATCCCAAATGGAACAAGTATTGATAAATCTGCTCACAAATAGTATGTATGCTTTGGAAGGAAGTACTGAAAAAGCCATAGAAATTTCATCAGAAGTTAGAAATAAACGAATTTTCATTACGATTTCTGATACTGGAAACGGCATTGAAGATGCAATTGAGGATAAGATTTTCCTGCCGTTTTTTACTACTCGAAAAGACGGCGCGGGAATTGGCTTGACACTTTCTAAAAACATCATTGAAGCGCACGGCGGTTACTTAAATTATGCTTCTGAATCTGATAAAACGCATTTTACAATCTGCCTTATGGAATCGTTTTAATGTGATATATTTGCTGAAATTATACTAATTATGTCAAACGAACGCATCATTTTAGGGATTGATCCAGGAACCACAATTATGGGTTTTGGCCTGATTAAAGTCGTCAATAAAAAGATGGAATTTCTGCAGTTGAATGAATTAATTTTGAACAAATATGACGATCATTACATGAAATTGAAAGTTATTTTTGAGCGTACAATTGAACTTATTGAAACGCATCATCCAGATGAAATTGCGATAGAAGCGCCTTTCTTTGGGAAAAATGTGCAGTCAATGTTAAAATTAGGAAGGGCTCAAGGCGTTGCAATGGCGGCTGGACTTTCTCGACAGATTCCGATTACGGAATACGAGCCTAAAAAAATAAAGATGGCAATTACAGGAAACGGAAATGCTACTAAAGAGCAAGTTGCAAAAATGTTGCAGCAGTTATTAGGATTAAAAACACTTCCTAAAAATTTGGACAGCACAGATGGTTTGGCGGCAGCGGTTTGTCATTTTTTTAATTCTGGAAAAGTCGTGGGAACCAAAAGTTATTCAGGCTGGGATTCTTTTGTAAAACAAAATGAGGATCGCATAAAAAAATAAACCCGCAAATTTCTTCACGGGTTTGTTGCAAATAACTATAACTAAACTTAAATCAAACTTTTTATTTTTGCCAATCATCGCTTCTAAATGGCGGTGTTGCTAATCCATCTTGGTTGTAAAGCATTACTTCGCCTGGTGCGTCTGCCCATAAATAACGGACAGCAATTGGATTTGTAACTTCAGAACTGCTTACTTTTATCGTTTTCATATCGCTTTGCAGAGTTCCATTTGCTGGATAAAATTTCTTATCGCTTCCGGCAACCATGAATCCTGAAATGTTGGATTTTTGGGTTTCTTTTGCGAAAGTTCCGTTTGTAAAATTTACTGTTAGAGTGTTTCCATCTACTTTTATGTTTCCGTAAGTTGGCGCAGTTGAAGGATTTTTTTCTCCATAAGCTAAACTTTGTGCAATTGTTGCCATTCTTTTTCCAACAACTTGCTTGTGAATTGGGTGAATGTTATCGTTTTCTCCAACGTCAATCAAAACCGCCATTCCTGTATTTTTTAATTCCAAGGCTTTGCTTTGTGACTCACGAAGCGTAATCCATCGGTTGTTTTGGTTGTCATAATTTGGAAGCTGTGCAAAAATAAATGGTACGTCAGATTTCCAGTTTTTTCTCCAATCCGTAATCATTCCTTTGAATAAATCAGCGTATTCTTTTGCGTTTTTTGAATTCGCTTCGGCTTGATACCATATAATTCCCTTGATTTTTATTCCGAAGAATGGCGTCACCATTCCGTTATAAAGTGAAGTTGGATATTTCGTCGGATGCTGGCGAACGGGCACTTCCTCGATATCTTTTGTTCCTGCTTCATATTTCCATTCGCCTGAAAGCGATAATTTCTGCGAAGCTGTTTCTAAGTATAATGAATTTTCATCGCCTCTAAAACCTCCAATGTCACCTGTATTTTTGACACGAATTGTAATAATGTTTTTGCCAACGGCAAAGTTTTTTTTGTCTACTTTATAAACTCTGTCCAAGTCTTTTTGATCGCTTTCGCCAACTTTATTTCCGTTGACATAAGTTACATCTTCATTATCAACACGTCCAATTGCCAACGAAAGTTCGTCTTTTGCTAAATCTTTCTGCGTTAGCATAAATGATCGTGTTACCCAAATCACGCCATCATTCGGAGTCACTTTTGCCTTGCTCCAATAAACAGGAAGATTGATTGATTTCCAAGACGAAGTATTATAATCTTTTTCAAACCATTTTTCCTTATTTCCTAAGTCCAAATCATCTGCTTTTTTCTCCCAAGCTTTGAATTCTTTTTTATAGACATTCATTAGGTTGCCAAAATCCATGGTTTTCATTTCATCGACTACTTTTTTAGCAGAAGCATGTTTTCCCATCAAATCTTCGCTCATCCAGGCTTCAATATTTGTACCTCCCCACGAAGAATTTATCAGGCCAATCGGCACATTGTATTTTTGGAATAATTCTCTTCCAAAGAAATAAGCGACAGCTGAAAAACCTTCGCCACTTTCAGGAGAACATGTCAGCCAAGTTCCTTTTTCAATATCTTTTTGTGGCGTTCCCGCCATTGTTCTTGAAACTTGCAGCAGTTTTATTTTTTCGTAGCTTGCTTTGGCCAATTCTTGTTTTCCGTTTCGAGCATCTTCTAGTTTCCAGCCCATATTTGATTGGCCTGAACAGAACCAAACATCGCCTACATAAATATCCTTAAACGTAATTGTATTGTCTTCAGAAATTTTCATTTCATAAGGACCGCCAGCTTCCATAGTCGGAAAATCTACCGACCATTCGCCGTTTGCATTAGTTTTAGCTTCTTTATTGAGATTGTTGAAATTGATTTTTATTGTTTTTCCAGATTCACTCCAACCATAAATAGTAATTGTAGCATCACGCTGTAAAACCATATGATCAGAAAAAAACTTCGGAAGTGTAACTTTTGCGAAAGAAAGTCCTGAAAACAGTAAGAAAAGTATAGGAATTATTTTTTTCATGAGAATTTGAATTTGAAAAGTAGGGCTAAACTATGTAATTATAATTGGTTGACCAAAAATAGTTTTGAGATATTTGTAATTTTAACTAAAAATAATTGTCAGATGTGCAAATATTATAGGTGTAATTTATAAATGTAATAAAGAGAAAACGTTTTAGATGTAATATGATGTAAAATCTTTTGAAATTTCGCAATCAAGCATAAAAAAAGGAGTTCTCACGTTGTGAAAAACTCCTTATAAGGCCTATTTTTTACATCCATTATGCAAAGTTGCATCGCTTTTGGGAAGTGGTTGAGCTTTTTTACGTTATAGAATGTAGCATAAATCTGTCCTTAAAACAAAAATAAGGAATTAAATGCAACAATGTGTGAAGAGTGAGTTAATAATAATGTTGAAAATAGCTGTTTAAGGTTTAAATTTAAAAAATACGAAAGCGAAAACGTTATAGCAAAATTGTTAAAAGCTTATGTTTTGAAAAATCAAATGCAATAAATTGCCAATTTTTTAAATAATAATTATGAATTTTGGCATAAAATTTAATTATATGAAAAAAATATGGAATTATTTGCTGATATAAAAAAAAGCGTATATTTGGTCAACCAATTTTAATAGAAAATGCAAGAGTTTGGTTTAAATGGATTTAAATCTTCAGAAGAAGAAGAAATCATCAAGAAAATTAGAGATTTGATTACGTCAAACAAGCTAAAACCTGGCGACAGGCTTCCGTCTGAGCGAAAGCTTTCAGAAGAATTTGGAGTAAGTCGTGGAAACGTACGAGAAGTTATCCAAAAATTAGAGTTTTACGGATTATTGAAAACACTTCCGCAAAGCGGAACTGTAGTTGCTAACATGGGTGTTCCTGCTCTAAGTGGCATGATTACCGATATTCTGCAATTAAAAAAGCCTGATTTTAAATCATTGGTAGAAAGTAGAATCATGCTTGAAATGCAAGTAGTGGCTTTGGCAGCAGAAAGAAGAACTGAAACGCACCTTGAAAATATTGCAGAAGCACTTGAAGCTTACCGCTTGAAAGTGGAAAATAATGAAGATGCCGTAGAAGAAGACCTTATGTTTCATTTAAAAATTTCTGAAGCAAGCGGCAATCCGGTTTTGAATACGCTGATGCTAATAATTACGCCCGAAATCATTGCCAATTTTGAAAAATATCACGTTTGCAAAAAGTCAATGACAGGAGATAATCTTATTGAACACCAGCAGATTTTTGACGCCATAAAAGAGAAAAATCCAGAAAAAGCAAAAAGAGAATTGCAGTTTCATTTCAAAACATTATATGAATATTGCAACAAGACAGAAACTCTTGCCAATATAAACGAGAGTATTTTTTAGTCCTTTCAAGAGGAAAATAGACGGTTATTACCATTGTGTAAAGTTGCATCGCTTGGGGAAGTGTAAATTTTTGAAATTTTGAGCAATCTTTTAAATGTTAGTTTATGAATGTAAAATACTTTTTTAGAATAGTAGCATTGGTTTTTTTCGGAATGAGTTTGCAGGCGCAGACTTATGTAAACACGAGACAAACATTACAAACTGCAATAAACGCCGCCGTTCCTGGATCGACAATTATTGTCAGAAACGGAACGTATAATGATTTTTACGCAAGTGTTTCAAAACTTGGAACAGCTGAAAATCCAATTACAATTAAAGCAGAAACTGTTGGAGGCGTTACTTTAACAGGAGATTCTAGGTTTACGATGAAAAAAGCTGCGTATGTTAATTTTGAAGGTTTTGTTTTTGACTGTACGAGCAGCAATACTTTGATCAAATTAGAAGCGTGTAACAACATCAGAATAACAAGAAATGTTTTTGAATTGGATACGCCGGTTGCCATAAAATGGATTGTAGTTGTAGGAACTTTTGATGATTATACGTTTCAATTTCTTAGCCATCACAACAGAATCGACCACAATACCTTTAAAAATAAGTTCACCGGAGGAAATTTTATCACAATCGACGGAACTTACAACCAAGACAGAAGCATTGGCCAGCAGTCACAATATGACAGAATCGATCACAATTATTTTTATAATAATTCGCCGAGAGCTGTCAATGAAAAGGAATCGATCAGAATTGGAAACAGCCAATTGTGCAATTCAAGCGGTTTCACAACTGTAGAATTTAATTTATTCGAAGAGTGTGACGGCGATCCAGAAATTGTTTCAGTAAAATCAAACGACAACCTGATCAGGCACAATACGTTCAACAGAAATTATGGAACATTGACACTTCGTCAAGGAAACAGAAGCAGAGTAGAAGGAAATTATTTCTTTGGAGGTGGAAAAGCCAACGGAATGCTTGATACACAGCCAATTTATACTGGCGGAATCAGAGCTTATGGAACAGATCACGTCATTGTAAATAATTATATGGAAGGCCTGCAAGGAACAGTTTGGGATGCGCCGATAACTTTGACACAAGGCGAAGTTATCACGGGACAAAGCACAAATACAAGCCTTCATTATAGAGGTGAAAGAATCACTGTTGCTTACAATACATTGGTTAACAATGCTTATGGAATTGAAATCGGATATACAAAAGCAGACGGTTCTTACAATAAAAGATTGTCGGATATTAAGATTGCAAACAATATAGTTGTGGGTTCGCAAAATAATTTAGTTAAGATTTATGCTAACCAACAAGGCGCTGTGACTTGGTCAAATAATATTATGTATGCAACTGGTTCTGCTCAAATTGTTACCGGAGGCCCAGCATTTACTGCAAGTGAAGTCTTAGTTCAGAATCCGAATTTAGCTTTAAATGGCAACATTTGGAAATCTACTGCAACTTCGCCAGTAATCGCAAACGGAATTCCGGCTTTGACATTAACTGAAGATATCGACGGCCAGGTAAGACCAGCTTTGAGCAACGCCGGAGCTGATCATTTTAGTACTGAATTAGTTACTTATTTTCCTGTAGGAATTGCTGATGTTGGTCCAAATGCTACTGAAGACGCACTTTCGGTGATCACTTCAAAAGTGCCAGCGATTGTACTTGCTCCAAATCCTACGAAGGGAAATTTTGAATTGTCGCTTCCAAATTCTGAAAGTGAACTAAATATTGAAGTTTATACTATCCACGGACAATTAATTTCAAGTGGAAGACATCAGATGGTTTCTGGAAAAATTCAGTTAAGCCTTGAAAGCCAGCCAGCCGGAATGTATATCGTAAGAGTAAATTCAGGTGAAAAAACAGAAAATTACAAAGTTGTAAAACAATAAGCAGCTCGCTGCAAAAACACAAATGCTTTTAGCAATTGTACCTTTTGAGAGGAAATTGACGGTTATGGCCATTATGTAAAGTTGCATCGCTTGGGGAAGTGGATTAATTACTAAACATTAGTGTCAAGAGTGAAAATCTGAATAGTCAGGTTTATTTATAGGTAAAAAACAGACGGCCAACGCATGTTTTTGTCCTTACTATTATAGAATGTAAGCAATAAATTTTATGAAATTAAAAACATTTTTTCTGCTCTCGGCTTTACTGCTGACGGGTTTTATCTTCGCGCAAGATTCTTATACTTTAACCGGAACTGTAGTTTCGGCTGGGGATGGAATTACGCTTCCTGGTGCTTCAGTAACAGTTCTTGGTACAAAAAGATCAGTAGTGACTGATATTGATGGAAAATTCTCTATCAAAGTAAACAGTGACAGCTCTATCCAGGTTTCTTTTATTGGAAAACAAAACAGAGTCGTTTTGTTAAACGGCCAGAAAGAAATCGCTGTTGAATTAAGCGATGAGAAAACAGAACTTGATGAAGTTGTCGTAGTTGGGTATGGTACGCAGAAAAAATCATCTGTTACAGGATCAGTTGCAAAACTAGAAAACACAAACCTTGACGAAAATGCAGTTTCAAGAGTTGACAAGGCTTTGCAAGGAAGAATTGCAGGTCTCCAGATTCAAAATATTACAACAGAAGTTGGTGAAGCGCCACAAATAAGAATCCGTGGTCTTGGTTCTATCAGCGCCAGCAGCGATCCATTGGTTGTTGTTGACGGTTTTCCAGTTCAAAATGCTTTAGAATTTATCAATCCGAGTACGATCGAATCAGTTGAAGTCTTGAAAGATGCAAGTTCTACAGCAATTTATGGTTCTCGTGGAGCTAACGGGGTTATCCTTATTACTACAAAATCTGGTTCTGATACTAAAACATTATACGAATTCAAGTCTTATTTTGGCGTAAAATCGGTTTACGAAAAAATCGATCTTCTTGATACTTACGAATATACTGACATGCTTAGAAATGAGCGTCAGCTTGATGAAAATTATAGAGCAGGTTTGACAGGAGCAACTCCAAATACAATTGCCTTTACTGCTCGTGAAAAAGGAATGCGACAAGTGGCTAACAACGGTGGAAACACTGATTGGCAAGATGAAGGAACACGTAATTTCGCTACCATTAAAAATTATCAATTAAACGTTTCTGGTGGAGGAAAAACTTCTAACTATTATGTTTCTGGTCAATACATCGAAGATGAAGGAATCATGAACGATAACTGGTTAAAACGTGTAAATTTTCAAAGCAGAATTCGTGCAAAATTAAGTCCGAATTTGACACTTGATGTGAACTTGAGGCCTTCTTATAGTAAAAAAAGAAGATCAACAATTGCTTATTCAGATTTGACGCGTTCGTTGAGTTTTATGCCAGTTTATCACAATGCATACACTTCGGCATTAACAGGTTATCCAAATGGTTCTTATGCACAAGGAAGACATTTCAACAACGTTAATTTCAACTACACTGATGAAAACGGAGTGCCTCAAAACTATACAACTTCACTTTGGGGAACAAACAACAATACGCCTATTTCAAGAATGGATAACGAAAAAAGATTCACTCACGATTATAGAATGTTGACAAATTTTGCGCTAGACTGGAAAATTACTAAAAATTTGACTTTCAGAACTTCTGGAGGAGCAAACGTCGATTATTCAAACTATGAGCGTTTCAGAAATTCTAAAGCAGATCAAACAGGCCAAGTTATTGGAGAAGATGATAGTAATTTAAATGTAAACTTATTGACCGAGAATACATTAACTTACAAATACAAAAATGATAATCACAATTTAGATGTTCTTGGAGGTTTTACTTACCAAAAAACAAACATCAAGGGAACAGGAATCTACGGAACTCAATTTCCGTCTGATTATATCGAAACTATCAATGCCGCAAACGTAATCGATGCTGATGAAACTTTTACGAGAAAAGAAAATATCGGTTTGGTTTCTTATTTAGCAAGAATAAATTATGCTTACAAAGACAGGTATTTATTCTCAATCGCTGCGCGTGCTGACGGTTCTTCACTTTTTGGACCTGAAAATAAATACGGAATTTTCCCTTCTGCTTCAGTGGGATGGAATATTGGTGAAGAAAATTTCTGGAAAGAAAACGTAGAATTCATCAACAGATTTAAGCTTAGAACAAGCTTTGGTGTTACCGGAAACAACGATATCACAAATTATTCTTTCACCAATTTGCTTTACACTTCAAACTATTCGCTTGGAACAGGAACAGGAAGCGTAAATTCAGGGCTTGCTGAAAATGGAAGCGTTTTAGGAAATCCAGAAATCGGTTGGGAACAAACTTTAGAATATGATTCGGGTGCTGATTTGAGCTTCTTCGGAAACAAATTAAATTTGACATTTGACTATTATTATTCAATTACAGATAAATTGCTTTTACAGCAAAATGTTTCTTTCATCACAGGTCACGACCAGTTTTTTAACAACATTGGTAAAATTCAAAATAGAGGTTTTGAATTAGAAATTTCAGGAAATTTAAGAGCAAAAAATTTCACATGGAAACCAAGCTTCAATATTTCTGCTAATCAAAATAGATTGATTTCTTTAGGTGGTGAAGCACAATTCATTAGCCAAGGAGAAAGAAATGAAGAATATATCGCAAAAGTAGGTGATGAAGCAATTCAATTCTATGGATATAAAATGATCGGTGTTTGGCAAAGTGCTGAAGAGTTAGCAAATAATCCACATTCTGCAGACGACGCAGTTGGAGGAATCAGAGTTGCTGATATCAACGGTGACGGAATCATCAACGCGAGTGATAGAACAACTTTAGGAAGCCCATTTCCAGATTTTACCTGGGGATTCTATAATGGATTTACATACAAAAATATCGACCTTAATTTCTTAGTTCAAGGTTCTGTTGGAGGTGAAGTTTTCTTTGGAGATGGATACTATAACGAGATGAGATATCTATACAAAGATTTCACACAAGGAAGATGGTTCAGTGAAGGTGTTCCAGCTACAAAACCACGTGAAAATAACGGTAGAGCTTGGCAAAATACAGATTATTTAATTCAAGACGCTTCTTATATGTCATTAAGAACAGTGACTTTAGGATATACAGTTCCAGAAGATTACATCAAAAAAATCGGACTTAAAAAAGCGAGATTTTATTTCTCAGGAGAAAATCTTCTTTATATAAAAGCATCTGATTTCTGGGGATTAAATCCTGAAGGAATTACAACTAGCGGCGTTTACGCATCACCTTTAATGTCAGGTTATCAAAGAGGAGCTTTCCCTGTGCAACGTACACTTTCTTTTGGTATCGATATTAATTTCTAAAAAACATAAGTTATGAAACTATATAAATCTTCTTTTATTAAAATTATATGCTTGAGTACAACTTTGTTTTTTGCAAGTTGTAACGAGACTCTCGATCTGCAACCAGTTTCTGAAATTGGTGCTGACGGATTTTATAAAAATGCTGACGAAGTAAATCTTGCAGTAATCGGTATTTACAGCAGTCTTCACGGAATGCAAAATAGAGAATGGATGCTTACTGAAATTCGTTCTGATAATACTTACATGAATCCAAATTCTACAGAAACAAAGGATTTGGCAGTAAGAGAAATCGACCGTTTTGTGCAAAGTTCACAAAATGTTTACTTAAAAGAATATTGGCAAGCTTGTTATAGAACCATTAATCTTTCAAACATCGTTTTGAAAAATTTAAATGTGGTTGGTGATGAAGCACTTCGCAGTAAGTTTGAAGGCGAAGCGCGTTTTTTAAGAGCACACGCTTACTTTAATTTAGTAAGACTTTGGGGCGGTGTTTTCATCGTTACTGAACCAGTTTCTGGACTTCAAGCAAAAACAATGGACAGAAGTCCGCAATCTGAAGTCTATGAATTCATCATCAATGATTTAAGAATTGCCTCTGAAGCATTGCCTCCAACACAAGGTGGCGCAAGCCTTGGAAGAGTTGCCGCAGATGCTGCAAAGACATTGCTTGGAAAAGCACTTTTGACTGCTGGCGGAAGCGATAATTTAGACGAAGCTAAAATAGTTTTAGAAGAAGTTGTGGCAGGTTCTTTTGCATTGCAACCAACTTATGCTTCAGTTTTCAGCATTTCGAATGAATATAACAATGAAATTTTGTTTGCAGTTCGTTATCAATCTGGTAGCGTTGGATTAGGTTCGCCACATCCAAATTATTTCGCACCATTGCAAAGCGACAACTACGTAGTTTTTGGAAATGGTGATGGTTTGAACGCACCAACAGAAAGTATTTCAAATGCTTACACTGTAGCAGATCCAAGAAAAGCGCCTTCAATGGCTGATACTTGGATTGGCTTCAATAATACAGTTAGAGCCGACAGGCACATTACAAAATATAATTCTGCTTTTAATGCCGTCGATGATGGTGGAAGTGACTGGATTGTCCTTCGTTATGCAGATGCTTTATTGCTCTTGGCAGAAACTATTAATGAACAAAGTGGTCCTTCTCCTGAAGCTTTAGGTTATTTGAATGAAGTAAGAACACGTTCTTTAGGAGCTTCTGCAGCTTTAAACATCAGTCAGGTTTCTACTTATTTCGACTTTAAAGTTGCCTTAGAAAGAGAAAGAAGATTAGAATTTGGTTTCGAAAATCACCGTTGGTTTGACTTAGTAAGAACTGGCAGAGCAGAAGCCGTAATGTCACAGCATTTTGCTACAGAATTCCAATATAATGATCCAGCGCATCCTTCTTTAAATACTGGCGCTTTGCAACATTATCAAATTTTGTTGCCGATTCCACAATATGAAATTGACCTTAATCCAAGTATAGCTCAAAATACGGGTTATTAATAATTTATAAGGTATGAAAATTCTAAAATATTCATTAGTAACTGCAATTTATATTCTATCTGGATATATAAATGCTGCAGAAATAAAAGTAACCAATTCATCAGAGCTGAAATCGGCGGTAGCTTCAGTAAAACCAGGCGACAGAATCATCATGTCAAACGGAATCTGGAAAGACACCGAAATTAATTTCAACGCAGTTGGTGCTTCAAAAGATTCTATTTTCTTAGAAGCTGAAACACCAGGAAAAGTTATCCTTTCAGGAAATTCTTCTTTGAAATTATCAGGAGAATATTTGGTAGCAAAAGGACTTTGGTTTAAAGATGGTTACAGCAAATTCGTAATTTCTTTCATAGACAAAAGCAAGGTGGCTACAAATTCAAGAGTAACGAATTGCGCTATCACAGATTACAATCCAGCCACAAAAACTGAATCCAATCATTGGGTAGAATTGTGGGGAAAAAACAATCGTTTTGATAATAATTATGTAGCCGGAAAAAATAACGATGGTTGCACACTGGTAGTCTGGTTGAAAGGCGAAGAAAATCATAAAAATAACCATAGAATTGACCATAATTATTTTGGAGAGCGCCAGCCTTTGGGATCAAATGGTGGCGAAACAATAAGAATTGGAACAAGCCACAATTCAATGTTCGATTCTAACACAATTGTAGAATGGAACAAATTTGAAAAATGCAACGGTGAAGTAGAAATCATCTCAAACAAGTCGTGCAAAAATACTTTCAGAAATAATCTATTCTTAGAATCTCAAGGTTCGATGGTTTTTCGCCATGGCAATGATTGTTTGGTTGAAAACAACGTGTTTCTTGGAAATAATCAGCCTTACACTGGCGGTGTGAGAATCATCAACGAAGGTCATACAGTTAAAAATAATTACTTCTCAGGATTGACAGGACAAGATTTTCGCGGGTCTTTAGTAATTATGAATGGCGTTCCAAATAGTCCCTTGAACCGTTACAACCAAGTGAAAAATGCAAAAGTGTTGAACAATGTTTTTTACAATTGCAGTGCCTTTCAATTGGGTGCTGGAAAAGACGAAGAAAGGTCTTTAGCGCCGATAACGTCTGAGATTTCGAACAATATTGTTTATTTAGAAAATAATTCAGAAGCCTTAGTTGCTTTCGATGATTTAAAAGGAATTGCTTTCAAAAACAATACAATAGATTCGCAAAACACTAAAAAACTAGACGGATTTACAGCGAAAAAATTGTCTTGGAAAAAAGAAGGTGAAATCAATGTTCCAAAAGGAAGTTTCGGAATTGATTTCAGCATTTTTGAAAAAGTAATCGCTAACAAAACCGGAGTATCTTGGAATCCAAAAACACCAAAAGTAATTGTTCAACAAGAAACTGTAAAAGTAGAACCAGGAACTGGAACTCTTGAAAAAGCGCTTAAAAAATCAAAAGGCAAGACAAAATTGCTATTGTCTTCAGGAAATTACATTTTAGATCGCCCTTTGATTATTGCTGATAATATTACGATTGAAGGTGAAAATGCTTCTTCAAAACCAGTAATCAGCTTTAATCCTGAATCACAAAAAATGTCAAATTACTTGATCAGAATGGAATCTGGAGCAAGATTGTCACTTGAAAATGTAATCCTTTCTGCCAAAACAACACCTGCTTTAAAATATGCAATTGTTTCTCCAAAGGAAGACACGCCAGGATCTTACAGTATTTTTATAAATAAATCGGTAATCTCAGATTTCACAAATGCTGAAGGCGCAGGGATTTTGAAAGCCTCAAAAGGAACTTTCGCCGACACAATAAAAATCAGCAATTCAGTCCTGAAAAATAACTTCCGCGGTTTGAATCTTTCTTCTGAAAAAGATGACACTGGAAAATACAATGCCGAAAATGTAATTTTTGAAAATACAGTTTTCTCCGATTTTTCACAATGGGTTTTGCATTATTACAGAGGCGGCAATGATGAATCGACTCGTGGCGGAAATCTGGTAATTGACCACTGTGTTTTTACAAAAATTGGATCACAAGAGAAAGATTATGTTTTTCAAAACAAAGGAATTGTAAACGTGAAAATTACAAATACAGTTTTCTACGACAACGCAAAAGTCAAAAATCCAATTCGCTTGACAGGAAAAAATAACTCGATTAAAAATAGTGTTGTTTACAATTCTGGAGAATTAAAAATGGATTCAGGCGTAATTTCTGAAAATATAAGTGATAAAAATCCTTCGTTCCAAAATTTAGAAACATTTGTTCCAAAAGAAAAATCACCATTGAAAAACGCAGGAACTGATAAAAAAGACATCGGAATTTTAGCAATAAAATAATCTTACTTAAAAGAAAAAATATGAAAACTAGAAATAAAAAGTTATACAGATTCCTTTGCCTTATTTTGGCAGTGACTGTTTTTGCCTGCGATGCAGATACAGAAGTTGATAAAACTTTTGAAGAAATTCTTGCAGCACAGCCAACAATTGAATCGTTTTCACCAGGTTCTGCGCCAATTCAAGGTTTGGTGACCATCACCGGAACAAATTTAAATTTTGTAACAAAAGCCTTCATCGGTGATGTTCAAGCAGAAATTTATTCTCGTGAAAATGCTAGAATCATGATTATCAAAGTGCCGGCAAATGCTGTTGCAGGAGTTTTAAAATTAACTACAGATTCTGGTAAAGTTGCCGTTTCTACAGAAAGTTTGACAATTACTTATCCGGTTCCGGTAATTACTTCAGATTTTCCAGAAGCAAGAATTGTAAATGAAAATATCACAATTACTGGAACAAATCTTGGTGTTGTGACAAGAATCGTTTTTGGAACAGTTAACGGAATCATCGAATCACAAGACGACAGAACGATCATCGTGAAAACGCCAAATACTGGTCCGAGCCCTTTAACAGTAAAATTTGGATATAATACTTTGGCAGGCGAAATTTTTGAAACGCTTTCGGAAAGTTTTACCATCGATATTCCAACACCTGAAGTTACTGGTTTTCCAAAAGCAGTAATTAAAGGAAATCCCGTTGTAATCGGCGGAACAGATATGAATTTAGTAACGAGCGTACTTTTTGGAACAACGCCAATAGCAGCGCCAACAGTTACAGCAACGAGTGTAACTTTTGATGCGCCAGCTTCTTTACCAACAGCATTTTACACAATCACTTTAGTTTATGGCGACGGAATGCAAGTTGTGAGTGATCCAGTGGCATATATCAATCGTGATGTTCAAACTTATTTCAACTTTGAAGCGCAAGGAATGGAAGTAATTACAGCTGGTTTAGCGGCACAAATTACGGCAAACCAATTAAACGGAACTGTGGCACAATCGCCATTTCCAAACAGCACAAATTACCACCATTTAAAAATGCTTTCTCCAAATGCAAACGGAAACAGTATTGCTTACATGAGATTCTCTTTTGCTACAAATACTACTTGGAAAACGGCTTTTGATGCAGGTGCTTTCAACAACAATCCGGTATTGCATTTTTGGTTGAATACAAATAATACGACGCCAACTTTAAAATTATATGCGACTTCAACTGTTAGCAAAAAATTAGTTCATTACAACACAAATGGAGAATGGAAATTGGTTGCAGTTCGTTTGAGAGATGTATTTCCAGCAGTTACAGCTTCTGATTTTGTAAGTGGAAATTATTTCAGAATGAACTATTTGACAGACAATCAGGCAAACGTTCCATTGGAAGTTAATGCAGATTGGTTCATCATCACTGATGAGGTTTTGACAGGAGTTGGCGCTATCGATTTGACCAATTCATTTAATTAATAAAACAACAGAATGAAATTTAAAACAATAAAAGCAATAGGTTTGGCGGCACTTTTTTTAGTGCTGTCAGATACTGCTTTTGCCCAAAATTATGAGCCGTTATTGCTTTTGTCAAAATCAGAAGCAAAAGGTATCAGCCAGCATTTAGGTGATTATAAAATCTTAGAAAAGTCCTATTCAAAAGTAAAGAAGGGTGCTGACAAAGCATTAGAAAAACCAATCGAAGTGCCAGTTCCTGTGGATAACGGTGGCGGTTACACGCACGAAAAACATAAGAAAAACTACCGCGATATGTATTACGCAGGTTTGACTTTCCAAATTACAGGAGAGAAAAAATATGCACAATTCGTGGAAGATATGCTTTTAGGCTACGCCAAGATTTATCCAGGTTTGCCTTTGCATCCAAAGAGAAAAGCAGAGCAGAATTCGGGTAAATTATTCTGGCAAGGTTTGAACGACTGTGTTTGGTTAGTGCACGGAATCCAAGCCTATGATTTGGTAAAAGAAAGTATTTCTGAGAAAAATCGCGAGATCATTGAAAAAGATGTTTTCAGAAGCATGGCTTCCTTTTTAAGCGAGAGCGAAGGCGGAAAGGACACATTCAATAAAATCCACAATCACGGAACTTGGTCAGTAGCCGCTGTCGGAATGACAGGGTATGTTTTAAACGACAAAGACATGGTAGAACGCGCACTTTACGGTTCTGCCAAAGACAAGAAAACAGGTTTCATCAAGCAGATCGATATGCTTTTTTCTCCTGACGGATATTATTCTGAAGGGCCTTATTACCAAAGATATGCATTACAGCCATTCATGGTTTTCGCAGAAGCAATCAACAGAAACCAGCCCGAAATCAAGATTTTTGAATACAGAAACCAAGTCCTGAAAAAAGCAACAAACACGGTTTTGCAATTGACTGACGGAAACGGTTATTTCTTCCCGATAAATGATGCCTTGAAAGAAAAGAATTTCATGACTGAAGAATTGATTTTTGCCACGAATATTGTTTTTGAAAATTACAATGAAACAGCAATTCTTCCAGTGGTGTTGCAACAGAATGAAGTGTCGGTAACAGGCGCTGGATTAAAAGCGGCAGAAGCTTTGCAAGGAATGAAAAAGCAAGAATTCGTTAAAAATCCGATGCTGATTGCTGACGGACCTGAAGCTTCTTCTGGCGGATTGTCTATATTCAGAATGCATACGAAGAAAAAAGACGAACAGTTGACGGCTATTTTTAAATATGCTTCACAAGGAATGGGCCACGGACATTTTGATCGTTTAGGAATTTTACTTTACAACAACGGAAACGAAATCCTGCAAGATTACGGCGCAGCGCGTTTCTTAAATGTAGAGTCAAAAAGCGGTGGCAGGTATTTAGATGAAAATAAATCTTGGGCACAGCAGTCCATCGCGCATAATACGGTAATCGTTGACGAAAAATCAAACTTCAACGGCGATTGGAAAGTAGCAGAAAAAACGGCTCCAGAACCAATTTTCGGCGATATTTCAAATCCAGAAGTAATCCAAATTTCTAGTGCCATAGAAAAAAATGCTTATGCCGGAGTGGAAATGCAAAGAACAGTTGCTTTGATTGCTGATGAAACGCCTTTCATTTTAGATGTTTATACATTGAAGTCGAAAGAAAGCCATCAATATGACTTGAATTTCATGTTCAACGGGCACATTATGGAAACTGATTTTAAATACGAACCTTCTTTGACTGCCCTTTCTCCATTAGGAAAAGATAACGGTTACCAGCATTTATGGAATCTAGCCGAATCAAAAGGAAACAACGGAATCTCAAAATTCACTTGGCTAAACGACAGCCGTTTTTATACGATTTCAACAATCACCGATGAAAACAGCAAATTGATTTTTACAAGACTTGGAGCGAATGACCCAAATTTCAATCTAAGAAATGAATCAGGATATTTAATCAGAAATACTAACAAAAAAGACTACACTTTCGTAAGCGTTATCGAACCGCACGGAAGCTTCGATCCAAAGTTGGAATCGGTTCAAGATCCGCATTCAAAAGTAGAAAGCATCCAAATATTGAAACAAGACGAAAACTACACGGCAGTTTCAGTAAGCATGAAAAATAAAAAAACCTACACGTTGCTTTTCGCAAATAAAAAATCCAAAGCTGATGCAAAACACAAGCTGTCAGCAAACGGAAAAACGTATGAGTGGAAAGGCAATTATAAATTAATTACAAATTAGAATACAATGAAAATCAACACACCCGCATTTTATGTAGAAAGCGAAAATCCTTGGGAAACCGTAGCCGAAGGTGTAAAAAGACAAATCACAGGTTATGATGTAAGCATCATGATGGTAAAAGTAGCATTCGAAACTGGCGGTATTGGCCCAATCCACCAGCATTACCACTCACAAACATCTTATGTAGTTTCCGGAAAATTTGAAGTTTCCATTGATGGAGAAAAGAAAATCCTTCAAACTGGTGACGCTTTTTACATCGAGCCAAACATTCTTCATGGTGCAATTTGCCTTGAAGCGGGAATGCTTATCGACGTTTTTAGTCCGATTCGCGAAGATTTTATTTAAAAATTATCCTTCCCAATGCAAATGCATTTCGAGCGGTAATCGGTTGAAAATTAATTTACTAAAGATTGAAATCAATTAACCTTTTAAAATTATAACTTATGAAAAAAATTACTTTACTCGCGGCATTCGTGCTTGCATTTGCATTGGAAAGCAATGCGCAATCAACTGTAACAGCCATCAGCCCAACTGGCGACGGCGGTTTTGAAACAGCTGATACCTTTGAAGGAAATGGTTGGACACTTTTAAATCATACATACGGTTCAAGAAAATGGCAAGTTGGAACGGCACAGCCTGGATTTACAGGAACAAGAGGCGCATTTATTGGAAATAGTCCGACGGTTGTTGGAACTGCAGCGGGTGGAAGAACGGTACATTTTTATCGCGCTATAACAATTCCAGCTGATGCGACAAATGTTCAAGTAAAATTTAAATACAAGCAAGAAATAGTGGTTATCGACCCAACAACGGGTCCAAATGATTATTTATATGTTTCACTATTGGATGCGGCGCCTGTAAATGGAGCAACAGCTTCACCAAATTTCTCAGGAAAAATTCCATCAACGGCAGGTTTGGCTAATTTCACCGAATTTACATTTCCAATTACAATTCCTGCAGCTACTGCGGGTGCTGTAAAATATTTAACATTTAGTTTCAGATCTACCAATCTGGCTACTGAAGGAACTGTAGGTTGGGGAGCTGTTGACGATATTTCACTGACCTATGACTTGCCTCTTGGAACAGATGATTTCAATGCAAAAAAAGTTGCGTATTACCCAAATCCAGTGAAAGATGTTTTAAATCTTACGGCTGTTGAAAATATTGATTCGGTTAGCATTTTCAACCTGTCTGGTCAAAATTTAGTAAACAAAACAGTCAACGCCAATGAAACTGCTGTTGACATGTCATCTTTCGCAACAGGAACTTACATCGTTAATGTGATTTCCAACAATAATGTGAAGACTATCAAGGTAGTCAAATAATAATCTGGCTTGCAAAAGCCTTTTACAATAAATTATGAAAATTAAAGGATTAAGATGGTGGATCATTACCTTGATTGGTTTTGCAACGATCATCAATTACATCGACCGCTCTGCATTATCAATCATGTGGCCGGCAATGAGCAAAGATTTAGGGATGGATGATGCAGATTATGCATTGATTTTAAACCTTTTTATGATTGCTTATGCCGTCGGACAATCTGTTTCAGGAAAGCTTTTTGACAAAATCGGAACGCGACTTGGATTTGTCATTGCCATCGGTGTCTGGTCGCTTTCATCTTTATTCCACTTTGCTGTAAAAGGTGTTTTGTCTTTGGCTTTTGTAAGAATCACACTCGGAATTTCTGAAGCAGGAAACTGGCCAGGTGCTGTAAAAAGCAATTCAGAATGGTTTCCTCTAAAAGAAAGAGCCATAGCTCAGGGAATTTTCAATGCCGGAGCTTCAATTGGTTCGGTAATCGCACCGCTTTTTATCGCTTATATGTTTGCAGGTTTCGGCTGGCAGACAACTTTTATAATCATCGGAGCTTTAGGATTAGTTTGGATTATTCCATGGTTAATTGTATACAAAAAATTGCCAAAAAACCACCCGTGGATTACAGAAGAAGAAAGAAGATTGATCTTAGATGGAAAAGCTGCGCCAACTGTTGAAGAAGAAGCTCAAAAAGGAAGGTCGATTTCAGAAATTTTGTCTTTCAAAGAAAGCTGGGGAGTTATCGTCTGCCGATTTTTTATGGAACCAATCTGGTGGCTTTTTGTAGGTTGGATGCCTTTATATCTTCAAAAAACTTACGGTTTTGATGTGAAGCAAATCGGACTTTTTGCTTGGGTTCCTTACGTAGGGGCAGCACTTGGAAGTCTTGCCGGAGGCTGGTATTCCGGAATGGTTATCGCCAAATCACAATCGGTTGACAAAGGAAGAAAACAGGCAATTGCCATCGGAGGAGTAATCATGTTCTTAGGTTTGATGGCAACAATCTTCTTCGGTGACACGCCTTTGAAATTCGTAGTAATCGTTTCCTTCGTATTATTCGGATTCCAATTCGCAATCGGAAACATCCAAACCTTGCCAAGTGATTTGATGGACAAAAAATCAGTAGGAACTTTAGCAGGTTTAGGAGGTTCAATCGGAGTTATTTCAGTAATTGCAATCAACTTTTTGATTCCAGTTATCACCAAAACATCCTATACGCCAGCTTTTATTATCATCGCCGCATTCGTGCCGCTTGGCGTCTTATCAGTATTCGCATTAATTAAAAAAATACAACCAGTAAAATAGTAGATTCATAATAAATATTAAATACAATTAAAATGAAATTAAAAGGAAAAACAGCCGTAGTAACAGGAGGAGCAAGAGACATTGGTAGAGAAGTTGCTATCAAATTGGCGAAAGAAGGAGCTAATGTTGTAGTGAATTATTATCTTAGCCAAGAAGACGGTGACACGACTTTGAAATTGATCGAAGAAGCAGGCGGAAAAGCAATCATCGTGCAAGGGGATATGACAAAACAAGCAGATATCGACACTTTGGTCAGCGAATCTAAAAAAGCTTTTGGCGAAGAAGTTCACGTTTTAGTAAACGTTGCTGGTGGTCTTATCGCAAGAAAAACTATCGAAGAAATGGATGTAGATTTCTTTGACACCATGATAGATGTTAACTTCAAATCTGTTTTCCTTGTAACAAAAGCATTCAAGCCGTTGATGAAATCAGGTGCTTCAATCGTAAACTTCGCTTCTCAAGCAGGTCGTGACGGTGGCGGGCCAGGTGCTGCGCTTTACGCTTCTGCAAAAGGTGCAGTAATGACATATACAAGAGGTTTGGCTAAAGAATTTGGTCCTCAAGGAATTCGTGTAAACGCACTTTGCCCAGGCATGATCGCAACTGCTTTCCACGATACTTTTACGAAGCCAGAAGTTCGCACAAATGTAGCAAACGGAACGCCTCTAAGAAGAGAAGGAAAAGCTTCTGAAGTGGCAGATCTAGTAGCTTATTTAGCTTCTGACGAATCTTCTTTCTTGACAGGAAACAATATTGATATCAACGGTGGTTTAGCTTTCAGTTAATCAAATCGTTAAAAAATAAGAAATACAAAACAATGAAGAAAGTAGTCACTTATGGTGAAATACTAGCCAGGCTGACACCTCCGGGTTTCAAAAAGATGTCCCAGACAAACCAGCTTGAAATTTATTATGGAGGAACCGAGACAAATGTTTCGGTTTCTCTTTCCCTTTTGGGTTGCCAGTCCGTTCATGTAAGCCGCGTCTCTAATGATTTCTTAGGAAACGCCGCCATTTCCAACCTAAAAAGCAACGGTATCGATACTTCTTTTGTTCAAAAAGGAGAAGAACCTTTAGGATTATATTTTGTAGAACCAGGTGCTGTAGTGCGCTCCGGAGTTATTTCATATAACAGAAATCATTCTGCCTTCCGTGCCATGGAACCAAATTCCATCCCTTGGGCCGCCATCTTCAAAGATGCCGATTGGTTTCACTGGACAGGAATTACGCCAGGCCATTCTGAAAATAATTTCTTAGCCTTAAAAGAAGGTTTGATGGTTGCCAAAGAAATGGGAGTAACCGTTTCTTGCGATCCAGCCTATCGAAATGGTCTTTGGAAATATGGCAGAAATGCCGCCGATGTCTTGAAAGGTTTAGTGGCTTTATCAGATGTTTTTATCGGAGGAGCCGAGCAATTCAACGAGCTTTTAGGTACAGATTTTTCCTTATCAGATGATGATTTCAAAAAAGGAAGTATTGCTTTAAAGGAAGCATTCCCAAAGCTTAAAAACATTTACGACAAGACAAGAACAGGCAAAAATGCATCTTGGCACCAAATCGAAGCCAGAATGTGGAACGGCAAAAATATGTTTACCTGCGAACCGATCGAAATCACCCACATCGTCGATAGAATCGGAACTGGAGATGCTTTCGCGGCCGGAATCATTTTTGGAGAATTGAACAATTACGCAGAAAAAGACACCCTCGCTTTTGCAAACGCCGCTTGTGCCATAAAACACACGATTGAAGGCGATGCAAACTTGGCCGACTTTAATGAAATAAACCAAATTGCGGAAGGCAACACTTCCGGAAGATTAATAAGATAATACAATGGCAAGATTTTCAAAATTGCAGGTTTTAAATACGATCAATGAAATCGGAATCGTTCCGGTTTTCTACCATCAAGATGTAACGATCTGCAAAGAAATTCTGAAGGCAGTTTATGACGGCGGTGTAAGAATTTTTGAATTTACCAATAGAGGTGAAGGCGCTCACAAAGTGTTTGATGAATTAGTGGCTTACGCCAAAGAAACGCTTCCTGAATTAATCTTGGGAATCGGTTCAGTTGTAGATGCAGGAACCACGTCGCTATACATTCAATTAGGAGCAAACTTCGTTGTAGCGCCAATCATCAATCCAGAAATGGCAACAACGTGCAACAGAAGAAAAATTCCGTGGATGCCGGGTTGTGGTTCTCTGACCGAAATCAATTACGCAGAAAGCTTAGGCGCAGACATAGTAAAAATATTTCCAGCCCAGCAAGTAGGAGGTTCAGAATTCATCAAAGCCGTAAAAGCACCCTGCCCATGGTCAAACATAATGCCAACTGGAGGCGTACAGCCAACAGATGAAAACCTAAAAGAATGGTTGTCTTCAGGAGCACACTGCGTAGGTTTAGGATCCCAGCTCTTTGTAAAAAACAACGAAGGTAATTTTGATTATGAAGCTATTAAGGAAACTACAAAACAAGCAGTTGCATCATTCAAAAAGTATAAAAAATAGGGAATAGCCAAAAGCTGTAATCTTTACTTCTGATGATGAATGTGCATAAGCGTATGTTCAAGCAAAAAGAGGTATCTGATTTTAATTTTTTTAAATTTTACTAAAAGAAACACCAGCCTGCACGCAGTAAACACTCATGCGCAAGAAAGAAACAGGCATCCGCACGGAGTATTTTGGCGTCCGCACGAAAGTAATTGGCGTCCGCACGTAGTCTTTAGGCATGTGCAAGAAAGAAATTGGCATGCGCACGGAGTATTTTGGCGTCCGCATGAAAGGAATTGGCGTCCGCACGGAGTATTTAGGCATGCGCAAGAAAGAAATTGGTATCCGCACGCAGTATTTACCCACCTGCAAACAGAATCTAATTATAATTCATAAGAATTAAAAGAACGGATAGCAGTAGATTTTAAAAAAACAAAAAGAAACGCGTCCCTTAATGAACCTTAATCCCTTGATGGTTCAAAAAAAAACTGAACAGTTCAAAAAATCAGCGAATTCAGGGTAAAAAAAGACCAAAGTAAAATTTAAATCACCTATGAAATTAATTAAACTTTTCCTTTTATTTCTTACCCAAGCCACGTTTGCTCAAATAACTACGCTAACCGCCGACGGCCCAGGCAATACTTATGAATTAATAAACTCCATATTAGCTCCAGGTTATAACGTCATCGAAGTTCCAGACTGCGTCCACACAAATTTCGGTCGCCACATCGAAGAAGTTTTTGACGCACAATTAAATAAATACGTCTTCAAATTCCACATACATGCCGCACAAGACAATGACCGTTGCATCAACTTTGACAGACAGCGCAACGAAATCAAAACCTACAACCAATCTCCCGAACATTTAATTGGTACTTACGGAGAAAAGTTCGTTTTCAAGTGGAAATTCAAGTTAGACCAAAATTTTCAAGGCTCCAACAGATTTACACACATTCACCAAATAAAAGCCTACGGCGGACCTCACGAAGATATCCCCGTAGTTTCAATTATTGCCAGAGGCGGAAGTACTCCAAGACTTGAAATCATGCATTCTGACAGCATAGTTTCTGTACAGAAAGCCACTGCCAATCTTTCTCTTTTCAAAGGAATCTGGGTAGAAGCCACCGAAACAATAAGCTACGAAGAAAACGGCAAATACCAGATCATCTTAAAAAATGTTGCAACCGATGCCACGCTTTTGACCTACACGAATAACAACATCAGAATGTGGCGCGACAATGCCGACGGAATCCGGCCTAAATGGGGAATCTACAGAAGTATTTTAAGTCCAGAACAAATTCGAGATGAAGAAGTACTTTTCGCAGACTTTTATATTGAACAGGTATCGATGCTTTCTGCCAAAGAAAATAAAGCCGTTAACAGCAAACTTTTGTACCCAAATCCAGTAAAAGACAAACTGAATTTCAAAAGAAAAGGCAACCTACAGCGATTGGCAATCACTAACCTTCAAGGAAAAACAGTCTTTGAGAAAACCAACATAGAGCCAGAAAATATAGACCTCTCTGGGTTGCCGGAAGGAATCTATATTGCAAATTTCAATTACAATAACGAAAAAGAAGTAACCGAAAAGTTCATCAAAATAAAGTAAGAACAAAATAGAAGAATGCAGTATTGGCAGCATTCTTGATCCTTAAAAATAAAGCATCCGCATATGAAAATTATAAAATTCGCACTTTTGTTAGCCACCCAAATGACGTTCGCGCAAGCCACAACATTGGCAGCTGACGGCCCAGGCAATACCTACGAATTAATCAACAGCGTTTTTGCTCCGGGTTATGAAGCAGTAGAAACTCCAGATTGCATCCACGACAAATTCGGTCGCCACATCGAGGAAGTTTATGACGCAGAATTAAAGAAATATGTCTTCAAATTCTACATCCACGTTTCCCCAGACAATGACCGTTGCAAGAAGTTTGACCGTCAAAGAAACGAAATCAAAACCTACAACCAGTCGCCTGATAACTTAATCGGAACAGCAGGTGAAACCGTAGTTTACAAATGGAAATTCAAGCTAGATTCAGGTTTTCAGCCGTCAAATAAATTCACGCATATCCACCAAATCAAAGCTTACGGGGGGGCGCATGAAAGCATGCCGGTAGTTTCCTTAATTACGCGTGGCGGAAAAAATGAAAAACTGCAAGTAATGCACGCCGACAGTACAGAATCAAAAGAAATGGCATCAGCAGATTTAGCGCTTTTCAAAGGACGCTGGATTGAAGCCACAGAAACAATAACTTACGGTGAAAGTGGCAAATACAGCATCACCTTAAAAAGAATGGACGACGGAAAAGTATTGATCGATTATAAAAACCAAAGCCTAAGAATGTGGCGTGATAAAGCTGAAGGAATCCGACCGAAATGGGGGATTTATAGAAGCTTATTGAGCAAAGAACAGCTTCGCGATGAAGCACTTTTGTTTGCCGATTTTTCTATCGAAGAACTAAAAAAGTAAGGTTTTCTGAGTATAAAATATTCCTTTTAAGGTTGTAGCTTTGCACCATGTCAGGAATTTACATCCACATCCCGTTTTGCAAGCAGGCATGCCATTATTGCGACTTTCATTTTTCGACCTCAATGAAAAAGAAAGAAGAAATGATTCTGGCTTTGGCCAAAGAAATGCAGTTGCGAAAAAGTGAAATTACAGATATTGTAGAAACGATTTATTTTGGAGGAGGAACGCCATCTGTATTGACTTCTGAAGAAATAGATTTTTTGATACAAGAAGTTTATAAAAACTTTCAAGTAGCAGAAAACCCGGAAATTACGCTAGAGGCAAACCCAGATGATTTATCAAATGAGCGAATAATCGAACTATCGAACAGTCCAATAAATCGTCTCAGCATTGGCATCCAGTCTTTTTTTGAGGAAGATTTGCAGCTGATGAACCGTGCGCACAATGCCGAGGAAGCGAAGAAATCTTTAGCCGAAGCCAGAAAATATTTCGACAATATTTCGATTGACTTGATCTACGGAATTCCAGGTTTGACCAATGAAATGTGGAAAGAAAATATCCAAACGGCTTTGAGTTTCGGTGTGCCGCACATTTCAAGTTATGCTTTGACTGTAGAGCCAAAAACGGCTTTAAAAAAGCTGATCCAAACCGGAAAAATTTCGGAACCAAAAGATGAGGTCGCACAAGAACATTTTCAAATCTTGGTCGATACTTTGCAGGAAAATGAATTCATACATTATGAATTATCCAATTTTGGAAAGGAAAATTACTTCTCAAAAAATAATTCTGCGTATTGGCTCGGGAAGAAATATTTGGGAATCGGACCTTCAGCACACAGTTATGACGGAATTTCAAGAAGCTGGAATATTGCAAACAATTCCATTTATTTAAAGGAAATACAAGAAGGAAAGCTTCCGAATGAAGTGGAAATTTTATCGCAAGAAGATCGGTATAATGAATATGTTATGACGGGATTGCGAACCATTTGGGGAGTTTCTTTAAATAGAATTGAGAATGAATTTGGAGAAATGTTTTTAAAGTATCTTTTGAAACAAGCAGAAAAATTTTTCTCGGATGGTTTACTTTCGATAAATGATAATACTTTGAAAACTACAAGAAAAGGAAAGTTTTTAGCGGATGGAATTGCGAGTGATTTGTTTATGTTGGGCGAAGATTAACACACGGCTTTGCGCAACTTTGCGCAACCTTCTTTCACTTTGCGTTAAAAATTTAAACGCAAAGAGCGCAAAGATTTTCGCAAAGAAAGAAAGGCTTTGACTGAAAAATGTTAGCTTTGAAATATTAAATTTTTCTAAAGTGAAAGCAATCCTTACTTCCAAAGACCAGACCTTCAAAATTGATTTTTCAAAACCAATCGACATTTCCATCACATTGACCAATACCGATGAAAATCCGATTGCTTGGTATATTGAAAAACCTGAAATTGAACCCGTTCGTTTTGGCGACTGGATTGGAAAAGTTTCGGAAGGAAGTTCTTCCACAAATTTCAATAATATTTTCTTTAATCCGCATGGACACGGAACGCACACGGAATGTTTGGGACATATTACAAAGGAATTTTACAGTATAAATGATACATTAAAAACATTTTTCTTTACTGCGGAATTGGTTTCAGTAATACCAGAAATTCAAGACGAAGATTTAGTTATTACAAAAGATCAAATTGAAAAAGCTTTGCAGGGAAAATCTCCAGAAGCCATTGTAATTCGAACTTTGCCCAATTTAAACGAGAAACTTTCCAAGAAATATTCCAATACAAATCCACCTTATTTGGATGAAAATGTTGCGATTTTTTTACGCGAAAGCGGCGTCAAACATTTGCTGATTGATTTGCCAAGCGTTGACAAAGAAAAAGACGAAGGAAAATTATTAGCGCATAAAGCTTTTTGGAATGTAAAAAACGTCGATATATTGAATGAAGACGCAAGATTAGACGCTACAATCACAGAGTTGATTTATGCAAATGATGAAGTTTTAGACGGAAGCTATCTGCTGAATCTGCAGATTGCTTCCTTTGAAAATGATGCTTCGCCGAGCAAACCAGTTTTATACGAGATTTATTGACTACCAACTCAAAACTATAAATTATCAACTAATGAATATCCAGCAATTTTTTGAATTCTGCCTTTCAAAAAAGGGTGTAACTGAACATTTTCCGTTTGATGAGGATACCTTGGTATTTAAAGTTGGAGGCAAAATATTTGCGCTTTCCTCTCTGAATAATTGGGAAAAAGGCACGCCAGCAGTCAATCTAAAGTGTGATCCTGAGCGCGCTGAAGAACTTCGTGCAAATTACGACGACATCAAACCGGGTTTTCACATGAGCAAAGTGCATTGGAATACTATTGCTATAAATGGTGACGTTTCTGATAAGTTTCTGCGAGAATTGATTGACCATTCTTATGATTTGGTTTTTAAAAGTCTTACGAAAAAATTACAAGCTGAAATTAATTTAGGAGAATAGTTAATTTGAAAATTAGATAATTAGGCATTACATTTGTGTATATAAATTAGCAACTCAGTTACTTTGTGACTTAGCAACTTTACCACATGAACGAACACATCAAAAAATTTTTAAACGAAGAGCAAGATCCGAAAGCAGTGGATAAAATCACTTCAAAATTGACGGATTTGCTAATGAAAAATGAAGAAATCGGGTATATTGGCGTTCAAAAAAAGCCAGCGATCACGGTTTTTCCAGATAGTATTGTTTTGACAAACAAGAGAATAATTATCTGCAAGCCAAAGAATCTCGGACTTTCTATGGATTTTACAGATTATACCTGGGATGATATTTTAGGCACTTTTGTAAAGGAAAATATTCTGGGTTCAGAATTTTCTTTTACGACTAAAACTGACTTGACGATTTCGATCGATTATATTCCGAAAACGCAGGCGAGAAAGATTTATACTTTTGCAAAAGAGCAATTGGATATTTTGAAAAATGGTGTTTCGTCTCCAGAACCAGAGCCTGTTTTTGAAGAACCTAAAGTTGAAATTATTCAGGAAGAAAAGGAAATCATTCCAGAAGCTTTTACCGAAATAGAAGAGCCAGAAGTGGAAGAAGTGGAAACAGAAGAAGTTACTGATTACGCTGAAATTATTCCAGTTTCACAATCAGGCTATCGTGATGAAAAGCAATTTCCGGATGAAAAGCCAGAGTCTAAAGAGAAATCTTTGAAAGATCTTTCTCAAGATGAATTGTTTGATAAACTTCAGAATTACAAGAAGTTATTGGATAATGGATTAATCATGCAAGGAGAATATGATACTTTGAAAAAGGAGATTTTGAGTCATATGTGATTTAGGCAAGAGGCAAAAGCTAAAACTAGACGTAATAAAAAAGCGGAAGATGATTATTCACCTTCCGCTTTTTGCTTTTGCCTCTTGGCTAATAACTCTTGCCTAATTAAAAGTCTTTTTCTGCTTTTCTACGAAATTATGCGCTTGCAATTCTAATAATTCGGTAGCTTTTTTTCTTTGTAAATTGTACAGATCTTTGTCAGATGCGATATCTTCATACACTTTGTCGTGCATCAAAGCGCTAGTTTTTACTAATAAATCACGCTGATATTTATCTTGAGCCAAAGTCGCTTTCATGGCTGTTTCCAAATCTTCGATTTTGAAATCGTACTCTCCTTTTTGAGATAATAATTTGGCTATGATTGGAGACGTTTCTATGGCTAAAAATAACAGCATAATGAAAAAAGAAGGCAACCAAGGCAATTTGTCCAAAGCGTTGATTCTGGCCATTAATCCGTCAAAACCGTCGATGATTGGCTGGGTTTCGGTTACTTTTTTGTCTAAGTCGGCTTGCAGTTTTGTAGATAGTTTTTCAGCTTCAGCGATTTTGGCAAGATTTGTTTTTCGCAAAGTATCTAATTCGGTTTTAGCTAAATCATGTTTTGCAATTTTCTCTTTAAAAACTGGACCTTTTCCTAGTTTTTTAGTTCCTGCAGTTCCTTCTGCTTCTGTGATGTAGGTTTGATATAAAGCATTTACTTCTTTTTCCTTCTTCGTAATTTCAGATTTCAAGCTGTCGATTTGTGCTTTGTTTTTATCCAAATCGGTTTTGAAGAAATAGGCAACTTCCTTTTTGTTATTCAAGGCCATTGCATTTTTTTCTTTCAATAAGACGGTGTTGATTTCCTTTTCAAAAATTTTGATTTCTAGAGGCTTTGAAATTACGATAGCAATAATTATCGCCAAAGCAATTCGTGGTGTTGCCTGAATAAATTCGCTTCCGAAACCATCTCTTTTACGAATGGTGGAAACTATGAACCTATCCAAATTAAAAATTAATAAACCCCAAATAAATCCGAAGAAAATGGCGGTGTAGATATTGTCAAAAACCGTGTAAAGTGCATAACTGCCAGCAATAAAAGCCATAACTGCAGTAAAAAATACGGTAGCGCCGATTCCGGCATATTTATTTTGTTCGCCGTTGGAACAGCTTTCGATGATGTTTTTGTCAGTGCCGGAGCAGACAAGGAAGAATTGTTTTAACATAATGATGATTTGATTGATGATGTTACAAAGGTAACGCCAAAAGCTCAATTATGTTGCAACGTGTTGGTATGTTTTGATTTAGAAACAAAAAATCCCGCTTTTTACAGCAGGATTTTATTTTGATTACTTGATTTTTGCTTTCTCCAAAGCATTATTGTATCCTTCTTTCGCATCTTCTTTTGCTTTTTTTGAAGATTCTTTAAGATTTTCATTGGCTTCTTTCGCTTCTTCTTTTATTTTTTCAGAAGTATTTTTTACACCTTCTTTTGTAGCTTCCCAAGCACTTTTTGCTTTGTCAACCGTGATTTGCGCTAAACGTTCAGCTTCTTTGTCGCCTTTTGCTTTTGCTTCGGCTAATTTTACTTCGGCACTGTCTAATTTTGCTTTTGCATTTTCGCTTAATTCTAAGTTGACATTGCTTTTTGTCGTAGTTTCTGTTGTTGTTACAGATCCATCTTCAGCAGTCGTTACTACTGTTTCTTCCTTTTTACAAGATGTTGCCAAAAGCAATCCGAAAAGTGCTATCGATAATGTTATTTTTTTCATTGAAATAAGTTTTTGTTCCTATAAATGTAAGAAATTAGAATTCATAAACGATTTTTTTTTTATAAATAAAAAACCCTCGCTTTTACGGCAAGGGTTTGATTTCAATTCTTAATAATTGATTTCTCAATACTAGTATCTGTAATATTCAGGTTTAAACGGACCTTGAACGTCAACTCCGATGTAAGCCGCTTGGTCATCTCTCAATGTTTCCAATTCAACTCCCAATTTAGCCAAGTGCAAAGCAGCCACTTTTTCATCTAAATGTTTTGGTAACATGTAAACGTCGTTTTTGTAAGCCACACTGTTTTTCCACAATTCGATTTGAGCCAAAGTTTGATTTGTAAATGAGTTACTCATTACAAAACTTGGGTGTCCAGTTGCACAGCCAAGGTTTACCAAACGACCTTCAGCCAAAATAATGATATCGTTTCCGTTGATTGTATATTTATCAACCTGAGGTTTGATTTCGATTTTTGAAGCTCCGTGATTTTTGTTCAACCAAGCCATGTCGATTTCATTATCAAAGTGACCGATGTTACAAACAACAGTTTTATCTTTCATCTTCTCGAAGTGAGAACCAAGAACGATGTCTTTGTTTCCAGTTGTCGTGATGATGATATCTGCGTTAGCGATAACTGTATCTAGTTTTTTAACTTCAAATCCGTCCATTGCGGCTTGAAGCGCACAAATTGGGTCAATTTCAGTAACAGTTACGATAGAACCAGCACCTCTGAATGAAGCCGCAGTTCCTTTTCCAACGTCACCATATCCACAAACGATTACTCTTTTTCCAGCCAACATCAAGTCAGTTGCACGGCGAACAGCATCAACTGCAGATTCTTTGCAACCATATTTGTTGTCAAATTTCGATTTAGTAACCGAGTCATTTACGTTAATTGCAGGCATTGGCAAAGTTCCAGCTTTTACTCTTTCATAAAGTCTGTGAACGCCAGTAGTCGTTTCTTCAGAAAGACCTTTGATTCCAGCAACCAATTCAGGGTAACGATCGATAACCATATTTGTCAAATCTCCACCATCGTCAAGAATCATGTTTAACGGCTGACGATCTTCACCAAAGAATAAAGTCTGCTCGATACACCAGTCAAAAGACTCTTCGTCAAGACCTTTCCAAGCATAAACTTGGATTCCAGCAGCAGCAATTGCAGCAGCGGCTTGATCTTGCGTAGAGAAAATATTACAAGAAGACCAAGTAACTTCAGCTCCAAGAGCGATTAAAGTCTCGATCAAAACTGCAGTTTGAATTGTCATGTGAAGACAACCTGCAATTCTAGCACCTTTCAAAGGTTGCTCATCTTTATATTCTGCACGAAGCGCCATCAAACCTGGCATTTCAGCTTCCGCCAATTCAATTTCTTTTCTTCCCCAAGCCGCAAGAGAAATGTCTTTCACTTTAAAAGCTACAAAAGGTAATGTCGTTGTACTCATCTATTTGTATATATTTGTATTATCAAATTTTTTGCAAATTTACGGAATTACTTTCTATTAAAATAATCTGTATTTTTTATTTAAGGATAGTTTAATAGTAGGCAATTGTAAATTAGAGAAAAGGCAAGAGTGAAGTTGAGAGTGTAGAAAAATAATCTTTTAAAGTTCCACCTATCGAAACAAATACTCAAAACTTAGTGAACTTTGCGAAAACTTTGCATCTTTGCGTTTAAACAATTCCAGTTAAAAATGCCCTTATATAAAATCATACAACATAACTTTAATACAAAAATCTTAATCTGGAAAATTACAGAAACCTTTGACGAGCTTTTCTCTCAAGTAATTCTAAAAGAAAAAACGCTCATAAGGCTTCAAGGAATGAAATCAGAAACCCATCAGCGAGCATTTTTAAGTGTCAGGAAACTACTTCAAGAAACAGGCCACAATGATGTGCAACTACATTATGACGAATTTGGAAAACCACATCTTGACAATGAAAACCATATTTCAATAACACATTCTTTCGATTTTTCTGCTATAATTTTAAGCAATCAAAATGTTGGAATCGATATTGAACAGCGAAGAGAAAAAATCATCAGAATTGCTGATAAATTCGTAGACAATTCTGAATTTGCATTTTTAGACAAAGAAAATTTAGAAGATTATATTTCAAAATTAACCGTAATTTGGGGTATAAAAGAAGCTGTTTTTAAAATCAGAAACGAAAAAGGGATCAGCTTCAAAGACCACATTTTTGTATCGCCATTTGAAATGAAAGACTTAAAAGCAAAAGCAATTTTAGCTTTCGAAAATCTAAATATTGAATTTGAGATAAGCTTTGAAGAAATAGAAAATTACACACTTGTGTATGCTTTTGAAAAAAATCAATAGTAAATTCTATAATAATATTGAAATTTACTTTTCCATTGACTTTGATTTTTGGAATTGTAAAATTTTCTTTCCGTAGCTTTGTGAAAACTTAGCGAATCTTTGCGGAACAAAAATGCAAAATATCTACAACGAAATACTCCAAGAAAAAAAAGCACGAAAAAAACTTCTGGCAATTCTTCTCGATCCAGATAAAGTAGAATTGCAAAACCTTGAGAATCTAATTCATAAAATAAATGAATCTCCAGCCACGCATATTTTCATCGGCGGAAGTTATGTAACCACAAATATTCTTGATGAATTAATCGAGAAATTAAAAGATAAAGTAGAACTTCCGATTTTACTTTTTCCTGGAAATCCCTCGCAAATCTCAATTTATGCAGACGGAATTTTATTCTTGTCATTAATCTCAGGCAGAAATCCCGATTTTTTAATCGAGCATCAAGTGAAAGCCGCACCAGTTTTAAAAAAATCCAACCTTGAAATCATTTCCACAGGATATATTTTGATAGAAAGTGGTAATCCAACGGCTGTGGCTTCGGTAAGCAAAACCATTCCGTTGCCGAGGCATAATTCGCAAATTGCAGTGGATACGGCGATTGCCGGAGAATTTCTAGGAAATAAATTAATTTATTTAGAAGCTGGAAGCGGCGCAAAATTGCCTGTTCCCTTAGAAACAATTTCGTTGGTTTCAAAAAATATCGAGATTCCGCTGCTTGTTGGCGGTGGCATAAAATCCATACAAGAAATCCAAGATGCTTATATCGCTGGAGCTGATTTGGTAGTGATTGGAACTGCTTTTGAAAATGATATAAATTTCTTTACAAATCCAAATCTTCGCTAAATGATTGACTTTTTTTTAGATGCTTATAAAAATGCCACGACCTTTGATATTGTTATGGAGGCCATTGTCTTTTTTTTCGGGATTATTAGCGTTTATTATGCTAAAAAAGAAAATATTTTAGTGTATCCAACTGGAATTATTGCTACGGTAATTACGGTTTATCTTCTTTACAAAGCAGAATATTTTGCAGACATGACATTGAATATTTATTTTTCGGTTATGAGTATTTATGGCTGGATAAATTGGTCTATAGTAAAAGAAAATGAACATGTTTTTAAGATTTCTAGAACGAATGATAAGCAGAAAATCATTGGAATCTTGCTATTTTTTCTTACTATTGTGGTAACATATTGCATTTATCATTTATTTGGTAAAGAAATACGTCCAGAAAATTATATCGATATCGCGACTTCAGGCATTTTCTTTACAGGAATGTGGTATATGGCGCTGAAAAAAATCGAAAACTGGACGCTTTGGATTATCGGTGATATTATCGCTGTTCCATTATATGCATATCGAGGACTTGGAATGTTGTCGTTGCAATATGTGTTTTTCACAATTTTAGCAATATTAGCCTACTTTGAATGGAGGAAAATCTTAAACAACAACCAACAGATATAATTAAAATAGCGTTGTATGGTCCAGAATCTACTGGAAAAACAACTTTAGCAAAACAATTGGCGCAACATTTTCAAACTATTTGGATTGAAGAAATTGCGCGTGATTACTTGCAGAAAAAATGGAATGAATCACAAACGATTTGCGCTCCTGAGGATTTGCTTCCCATTGCAATTGGTCAGGTCAAGATTGAAAACGAAGCTTTAAAATCGGCTAACAATTACCTCTTTTGTGATACCAATTTAATGTGCACTAAAGTGTTTTCTGAGGTCTATTATGGGTTTTGTGATTCTAGTTTAGACAAAGCAGCCAGAAAGCATAAATATGATTTGTTTTTATTGACAGATATAGATGTTCCATTTGAAAAAGATGATTTGCGCGACAAACCAAATGAAAGGGAAATGTTGCTCCAAAAATTTGAAGAAGCTTTAATAGAAAATAAAAAACCTTACATAAAAATTTCTGGAAATCAGGAGGAAAGATTTCAAAAGGCCATTTCTGCTATTGAGGAATTAGAAAAAATAAAAATATTGGGCTTCAATTCATATGATTTTGTGCAGATGAAAAATTTGCAGATTTCAATAGATGATGTTGAATCGCATCTTAATATTTTTAGAAATGGAATCCCGAAAACAATATTAGAAAAACCAGCTACAATAAAAAATGGCATCATGGCAATTTCAAGTGATGAAGCTATTTATTACGCTAATTTTTTTGATCAGAAAAAAGAATTTTTAAAACTTCAAAAATTTGTTCCGGCTTCAGGAGCAGCGAGTAGGATGTTTAAATTTTTGAGCGAGTTTTTAAATGAATTCAAGGTCAATGAAGAATCGGTAAATGCTTATATTAATAGAAAGAAATGTTCTTCAATGCCAGTTTTTATGATTGGAATTGAGAAGTTCCCTTTTTACAAGGAAGTTTTAAATTACACAAAATCACTTTATGCTGATTACGAAAAGCAATCAAAAGATGTGAAAATTTATCTTTTTGTAAAGACACTTTTATCGTCTGCTCATTTTGATTTTGCTTCCAAACCAAAAGGAATTTTGCCTTTTCATGAATATTTTGATCACATTGCAACGCCAATAGAAGAGCATTTAAATGAAAGCGGATTTTATGCAGCGTCTAAAGAAATTTCTAATCTTCATTTTACCATTTCTGAAGAACATTTAGATGCTTTTGAATCCATTATTGACAATGTAAAAGATAAAGTTGAAAGCATTTCAAAAACAAAAATAAATATTGATTTTTCATATCAGCACAAAAGTACTGATACCATTGCAACGGACTTAAACGGTGAGCCTTTTCGCTTAGATAATGGCAAATTATTTTTTCGTCCAGGAGGACATGGCGCGCTTATCCAAAATTTAAATAATTTGAATGGCGATGTGATTTTTATCAAAAATATTGACAATGTAATTCAGAATCATATTTCTGAAATTTCTTTGTATAAAAAGGCTTTAGGCGGAATTTTGATTGAAATTCAAGAAAAAATATTTTTCTATCTTAAAGAATTAGAGTCTGAAAGAACTAATAGAGAGCTGATTGAGGAAATTGTAGATTTTGCAAAAAACAAAATTCATTGTCCAGTAATTGCAGATTTTTCAAAATATACTAAAGAAAGCAAAATAGAATATTTGCATGAACTTTTAAATCGTCCGATTCGTGTTTGTGGCATGGTTAAAAATGAAGGTGAGCCTGGTGGTGGGCCATTTTGGGTTCGTGGCCTGAAAGGAAATATTTCACTTCAAATTGTAGAATCTTCGCAAGTTGATTTGCAAAATTTAAGTCAAGCAAAAATTATGGCTCAGGCTACGCATTTTAATCCGGTAGATTTGGTTTGTGGTGTAAAAGATTATAGAAATAGTAAATTTGATCTCACAAAATTCATTGATCACAATAGTGGATTTATAGCTGAAAAAACTAAAAATGGAAAAGATATTAAAGCTTACGAACTACCTGGGTTATGGAATGGCGCAATGGCTTTTTGGATTACACTTTTTGTAGAAGTGCCTTTGATTACTTTCAATCCAGTAAAAACGGTTAACGATTTATTAAAACCAGCACATCAGCCACAATAATTTTGGAACCAGAAAAAATCATATCTGAATTAAGTTTTAAAGCCGTCAGAAGTAGCGGGGCAGGAGGACAAAACGTAAATAAAGTTTCGTCAAAAGTTGTATTGTCTTTTGATTTATGGAATTCAAAAGCATTGTCTGAAGAGGAGAAGGTGCTCTTGGAACAAAATTTGGAATCTAGATTGACCAACGACAAAATCTTGATTTTAAACTGCGATGAAGATCGAAGCCAATTGAAAAATAAGGAAATTGTTATCAAGAGATTTCTACAAATAATTAAACAAAATCTAATTATTCCGAAGGAAAGAAAAGCAACAAAAGTTCCAAAATCAGTAATCAGAAAAAGAATCCACAACAAAAGAAATCTTTCTGAAAAAAAGCAAAACCGACGAAAACCTGATTTTTAAATTTTTTGCGATTCTTAATTTGTAATTCATATTTTATAATTAGTTTTGCGCTGTCTCAAAGGGGTGCTCTAAATAACGAGCTGAGATTATACCCAAAGAACCTGGGCGGGTAATGCTGCCAAGGGAAAAAACGACAACTTTTTTAGAGTGCACGCTTCAAAATTGTCGTAGATCATCAATTTTAATTTTAACAACAGAATAATTACCCCTTTTATTTCGTAAAATTTTTACGAATGAAAACTTTATTCAAACAATTTCCTCTTTGCCAAAAGAATCCTGAACGATCGGGTTTTTTTAGCGTAAAAACATTTTTTACAATCACATTATTTTCCTCAGCTTCCCTTTTTGCCCAAGAAGAAAAAGTACTTGATACCACAAAAGTTACGGCATTAGATGAGGTTTTGGTTTCTGCAGTTCGTGTAACGGCGCAGACTCCGGTGACTTTTACAAACATTACAAAGAAAGAATTAGAATCTCGAAATTTAGGCCAGGATATTCCGGCTTTGCTGAATTATTTGCCTTCTGTAGTGACGACTTCTGACGCTGGAAATGGCATCGGTTATGCTGCAATTTCAGTCAGAGGTTCTGATTCTAGACGTGTGAATGTTACCTTAAACGGAATTCCATACAACGATTCTGAATCGCAAGGAACTTTTTGGGTGAATATGCCTGATTTTACTTCTTCAGTTCAAAGTATGCAGTTGCAGCGTGGCGTAGGAACTTCTACAAATGGTGCTGGAGCTTTTGGTGCCAGCTTAAATTTGCTTACAGATTCTTATGCGCTTGAGTCAAATGGAGAAATTTCAAATTCTTTTGGAAGTTTTAATACTAGAAAACATACAGTAAAATTCAGCACAGGCTTGATGAATGACCATTTTGAATTGGCGGGAAGAGTTTCCAATATCAAATCTGATGGTTTTATTGATAGGGCAGAATCTGATCTAAAATCTTATTTCTTTCAAGGAACTTATGTCGGAAAAACGACCTTAATCAAAGCCTTGGTTTTTGGTGGAAAAGAGAAAACATATCAAGCCTGGAATGGTCTTGAAGATCCAATAAAATTAGCGAATGACAGAACTTACAATACGTCGGGAGAATATATTGATGATGCGGGAAACTTAAGATTTTATAATAATGAAACTGATAATTATAGCCAAGATCATTATCAATTACATTGGAATGAAAAATGGAATAGCAATTGGAGTACAAATTTAGCTTTTCATTACACCAAAGGTTTAGGTTATTATGAAAATTATAAAGCTGGAGAAGATTTGGCAGATTATGGAATCGCATCTCAAATTATTGAAGGAGTAGAAGTTTCTGAAAGTGATTTGATTAGAAGGAAATGGCTTGATAATGATTTTTATGGAACTACTTTTTCTGCAAATTATAAAACTGAAAAAATAGATTTTATCCTTGGTGGCGGTTTAAATAAATATGAAGGAAGTCATCGCGGAAACGTGCTTTGGACAAGAAGTGTTGTTTTGCCAGAATATAATTTGAAATATTATGATGATTTTTCTACTAAAACAGATGCGAATTTCTTTGCAAAAGCCAACATAAAATTAAATGATCATTGGAGTCTTTTTGGAGATTTGCAATTCAGAAATGTGACTTACAAAGCCAACGGAAATGATACTGGAAATGTAAATGATAAATTCGATTTCTTTAATCCAAAAGCAGGAATTACTTATATTGTAAATGAGGTCAGCGATATTTATTTTTCGTATGCAAGAGCAAACCGCGAACCAAATAGAAGCGATTATGAAGCAGGAAATCCAAAATCAGAAAAATTGAATGACTTTGAATTAGGATGGAGATATAATACGCCAAGTACAAAATTAAACATCAACGGATATTTTATGCGTTATAAAGATCAGCTTGTTTTAACAGGAGCTTTAAATGATGTTGGTGCGCCAATTCGCCAAAATTCTGGGAATAGTTATCGATTAGGCCTAGAGATTGATGCGACACTTACAATTACTGAAAAATTATTTTTGCGTCCGAATTTCACAGTAAGCTCAAACAAAAACGAAGATTTTTATTTTCAAAGAGATGGCGTTTTGCAGAATTTAGGAAATACTGATATTGCTTTTTCGCCGAATGTAATTGCCGGAAATGCGATTACTTTTCTTCCGATAAAAAATATGCAGGTTTCGCTCTTGACAAAATTTGTTGGTGACCAATATATGGGAAATATAGATTCTAAAGGTTCTAAATTAGATAGTTATTCAACAAGTGATTTGAATGTTTCTTATGAAATTAAGATGAATTCAATTTTTAAATCAATAATTATTTCAGGTTTAGTCAATAATATTTTTGACTATGAATATGAATCAAATGGATATTTTTACACGTTCGATGATGATTATTCAAATCCCGGAACAATCAGCACAATTGAAGGCGCTGGATATTATCCTCAAGCTGGAATTAATTTCTTAGCCGGATTGACTTTGAAATTTTAAGAGTTAGTTTTTTTATTTTGTAAAAAGCTTGTCAGAAATCACATTCTGTCAAGCTTTTTTATTTCTGTTTTATTGTAATATCTTTAATGAAAATTTCCCAAACTCAAAATTTTCTAAGATGAAAGGTAAGCTTTTGCTGTTATCAATATTTCTATTTCCATTATTCTCTTTAGCTCAAAAAACACAAAAATTCAAATATATAAGGCCATTAATAGGAACGCAGCGAATGGGACATACTTTTCCGGGAGCGACAGTTCCGTTTGGATCGGTACAATTGAGTCCAGATACCGACACGATTTCCTATGAATTAAATGGAAAATATAACGGAAAAGTTTATGAATATTGTTCCGGATATCAATATGAAGATAAGACAATCACAGGTTTTAGTCACACACATTTCAGCGGCACTGGACATTCTGATTTAGGTGATTTTTTGATTATGCCAACAATCGGAGAATTATTTTTAAATCCCGGAACCACTACAAATCACGCCAAAGGTTATCGTTCTGCATATTCTCATAAAAATGAAATTGCTGAAGCCAATTATTACAAAGTAAAGCTTGATGATTATAATATTACCGCCGAATTAACGACTTCACAGCGCGTCGGTTTTCATCAATATACGTTTCAAAAATCAGATAACTCACATGTGATTTTAGATTTGATGGCGGGAATTTATAATCACAATGAGAAGAATGTTTGGACATTCGTGCGTGTTGAAAATGACAGCTTAGTGACTGGATATCGCCAAACCCAAGGTTGGGGAAGAACTCGAACGGTTTATTTTGCCATGGCATTTTCAAAACCTTTCAAAAGTTATGGCTTCCAAAATAATGACGATAAAAATATTTATAAAGGTTTCTGGAGGAAATTTGACCAATCTAAAAATTTTCCAGAAGCTGCAGGAAGAAAACTGAAAATGTATTTAGATTTTGATACAAATGAGAGTGAAAAAGTAAAAATAAAATTCGCACTTTCACCCGTAAGCATGTCTGGAGCTTTAGAAAATATGAAGGTTGAAATTCCGCATTGGGACTTTGAAAAGACAAAAAATGAAGGGCAAATGCTTTGGGAAAAAGAACTCAATAAAATTGAAGTGGAAACTATTTCTGAAGAAGATAAAATTAATTTTTATACTTCGATGTATCACGCTTTCATCAATCCGACGGTTTATATGGACGTTGACGGAAGCTACAAAGGCTTAGATCAAAATGTGCACAAAGCCGAGGGTTTTACAAATTATACCACATTTTCTCTCTGGGATACTTACCGAGCGCTTCATCCGCTTTTTAATGTTATTCAGCCAAAACGAAATACTGATATGATAAAATCAATGCTGGCTCATTATGATCAAAGTGTTCACAAAGCTTTGCCTGTTTGGTCGCATTATGCTAATGAAAATTGGTGTATGATTGGTTATCACGCAGTTTCGGTTATTGCTGATGCTATTGTGAAAAACAATGTTGATTTTGAGACAAATGAAGCTTTGGAAGCCATGATTTCCTCTTCAAATTTAGATTATTATGATGGTTTGGAATATTACAAAAAACTAGGATATGTTCCTGAAGATAAAAACGGAGCTTCAGTTTCTAAGACTCTAGAATATGCTTATGACGATTGGTGTATTGCGCAAGTGGCGAAAAAATTACGTAGAAATGACGTTTATGTAACTTATTCAGAACGAGCTAAAAATTATAAAAATATATTCGATTCTTCTGTAGGATTTATGCGTCCGAGGTTGAGCAATGGCGAATTCAAGAAAGAATTTGATCCATTAGATACGCACGGACAAGGTTTTATTGAAGGAAACGCTTGGAATTACAGCTTATATGTTCCTCATAATCCAGAAAATTTAATTGAATTAAATGGCGGAAAAGAAAAATTTTCAAAACATTTAGACGAATTGTTTTCAATGGAATTGCCTGATAAATATTTTGCAAATACGGAAGATATCACCAGAGACGGAATCATTGGCAATTATGTCCATGGAAATGAACCTTCACATCATGTCGCTTATTTATACAATTGGACAAATGAGTCTTGGAAAACCCAAGAAAAAGTAAGAATGATTATCAAAAGAATGTATCATTCTGGTCCAGATGGTTTAGGTGGAAATGACGATACGGGCCAAATGAGCGCTTGGTATATTTTTACAGCACTCGGTTTTTATCCTGTTGCGCCAGGTTCTGCAGAGTATGCATTAGGAAGTCCTTTGGTGAAAAAAGCAACGATGAATTTTGAAAATGGAAAGATTTTGACAATTACAGCCAAAAACCAAAATGCCAAAAATGTCTACGTTAAAAAAGTAGAATTAAACGGAAAAGAAATTTCAAAATCCATCACGCACGAACAAATTATGAATGGCGGCAATTTGACTTTTTATATGGATAGTAAACCTAGAAAATAAATTAATTGGAAATTATTAAGACATCTCCATTTTTTACAACTCTATAAGAAACTAAAGGCCATTCTGCAGGTCCATAACCGTCAATAAGGCTATATCTTACATCATCGCAAGGGCAAACTACATAAAGTCCATCAATTTCTAAACGAGAGCAGGTTGTTGGAATTTGATTTGGACAAGTAGCTTCATAAGCGCTAAAATTGTTTCCATCTCTGTTGTAAACAATAATTCCGTTTAATCCTGCGCCACTTAAATTTATATATTCAACGCCGTTTACATATCTTAAATCACTATAAAGAGGTAAATTTAAATTCAATTCAATTTGAAACGAATAACTCGGAATATAAGGATTTCTATTTCTTCTTGAATCATCACTTGAACATGCTGAAACTGCGATTATAGCAATAATTAAGGCAATTAACTTTTTCATCTTTAAAATTTTCATATTGTAATTTGGATTAGCAAATTTAATTTAATTAACTTTGGTTTAATATACGAAAAGCGTATAAATTTAAACTGAAGTAAAAAATACTATCTTTGTGGAAAGAAATCCCGTGTTCATGGGATTTTTTCTATTTATATAAACGATAAAATTATGAGTAACGTATCTTATTATACCGCCGAAGGATTAAAAAAATTAAAAGAAGAGCTTGATCACCTAAAAAGTGTGGATCGTCCAAAAGCTTCACAAGATATTGCAGATGCTAGAGATAAAGGAGATTTGTCTGAAAATGCAGAATATGATGCGGCAAAAGAGGCGCAAGGTTTATTAGAGATGAGAATTTCTAAATTAGAAGAAGTTTATGCAAATGCAAGATTGATTGACGAATCACAATTAGATTTATCAAAAGCTTTGGTTTTGTCAAAAGTAAAAATCAAAAACCAAACTAACGGCATGGAGATGACCTACACTTTGGTGGCCGAAAGTGAGGCAGATTTAAAGACTGGAAAAATCTCTGTGACTTCGCCTATCGGAAAAGGTTTGTTGGGGAAATCTGTAGGTGAAGTAGCTGAAATCACAGTTCCAAATGGCGTTTTAAAATTTGAGCTTTTGGAAATTACTAGAGAGTAATAAGATTGTAGATTTTGAATCTAAAAAGTCTAATTGTTTAATATTCTAAGAAGCCTAAAATGAGTTCTATTTTTACAAAAATAATCAACGGAGAAATTCCTGCTTATAAAATTACAGAAGACGAAAATTATTTAGCTTTTCTTGATGTAAATCCAAATGCCAAAGGACATACGCTTTGCATTCCAAAAAAAGAAATTGATAAGATTTTTGACATGGATGAGGAACATTATTTAGGATTGCTTAAATTCTCTAGAAAAGTTTCAAAGGCTTTAGAAAAAACTGTTCCTTGCAAAAGAATTGGAATGGCTGTAATTGGATTAGAGGTTCCACATGCGCATGTACACTTGATTCCATTAAATGAAATGGATGAAATGCGTTTCCAAAACAAAGTGAAATTGACGAAAGAAGAATTTGAAGAACTAGCGGAAAGTGTTAAAGCTAATTTGTAAAATTATTGATTTATATTTTTGCCACAAATTCGAGAATGCATTGATGTTCTTGAATTTGTGGTTTTTTTATAATTTTCTCAAACTGATCAGCATGCAAGTTCCTTTCATGTTTTCTGAAGAAAAAACCTTGATTTTTCCATCGTGATATTCTTCCACAATTCTTTTTGTAAGGGAAAGTCCTAATCCCCAGCCGCGTTTTTTAGTAGTAAATCCAGGTTCAAAAATTCGTTTGAACTGATTTTTCGGAATTCCTTTTCCTGAATCTTTTACTTTTATTTTTACAAATTTTGCATCTTCCGTAATTTCGATTGCCAATTTTCCACGGCCTTTCATCGCATCAATCGCATTTTTCATCAAGTTCTCAATCGTCCAGCTATGCAAAATCGGGTTTATAGAAACCATAATCGGATACTCGGGCGCTTTGAAACTAAAGTCAATCTGCTTTGAAAATCTAGATTTTAAATACTCATAAGATTGCTCGGTTTCACTAATAAGGTCTTTTTCTTCTAAAACAGGTTCAGATCCAATTTTTGAAAATCGATCTGCAATTGTTTGAAGTCTGACGATATCTTTTTCAATTTCGGTAACTGTGGTTTCGTCTACATTATCGGCTTTCATAATTTCAATCCAGCCTAATAAAGAAGAAAGAGGTGTTCCGATTTGATGTGCAGTTTCCTTCGCCATTCCTGCCCAAAGTTTATTTTGAGTAGCCATTTTGCTGGCTCTATAGAAATTGAAAATCAATAATCCGAAGAGAAGTAAAATCAAGAATAAAGCTATTGGGTAGTATTTAAGATTGTTTAAAAGTGATGAATTTCCATAGTATAAGTATTGAAATTTTCCAGGAACATATTCAATCTCAATCGGATCATTGTCACTTTTTAATCTTAAAAGAAATTTGTCGATTTGTTGTTTATCAGTCACTGTTTCTTCATCGATATTTGCAGTGCTGATGATAGTATCCTTTTCTGTTAGAATAATCGGAATTGTAGTGTTGTTGCTGAAAATTTCCAATGGAAGTTCTAATTCGGTGTTTTCGTTAGCATTTAGCAATGTCTTTTGTGCCTTTGCCCAAACATTCATTTTTAAGCGTTCCTCATTCTTGAAAATTTGGAAAAAAGTGTAAGTGTTCCAAAGGATGAGCGTAATAATTATGAAGGAAATTAAGATAATGATCCATCGTGTAATATTTCTTTTTTCAGAAAACTGCATAGATTTTATTTTGAGGTATAAATATAGCAAAAAGATGGAAGTCAAAAATTTGAAAACTGTTTATAAGTCTTAAATACTTCGTTCTTTCGTCTTAATTCAATTTCTTACTTTTGTTTAAACGTAAAATTTTATGATTAGTATAGATCCGAAAGAAATTCCTACGGTGAAATTGCAAGGTTATCTTCAGGGTTCAGTAGGTCCAAGGCCGATTGCTTTTGCCAGCACAGTTGACAAAGATGGAAACCCGAACCTTTCACCATTCAGTTTTTTTAATCTTTTTAGCGCTAATCCGCCGATTTTAGTTTTTTCACCTTCAAGACGCGTTCGTGATAATACGATAAAACATACGTTGATAAATGCTGAAGCTACAGGTGAAGTTGTAATTAATGTTGTGAATTTTGATATGGTGCAACAAACCTCGCTTTCAAGTACTGAATATGGCGATGGCGTGAATGAGTTTTTAAAAGCAGGATTTACAGCCGTCGCTTCTGATTTGGTAAAACCATTTCGCGTGAAAGAATCCCCTGTTCAGTTTGAATGTAAAATTCAGCAAATAATTAACCTTGGAACTGAAGGTGGTGCAGGAAATCTCATTATTTGCGAAATTGTAAAAATGCATATTGACGAAAGTGTTTTGGATGAAAACGGAGGAATTGATCAGCATAAAATTGATTTGGTTTCTAGATTAGGAGGAAATTGGTATTCAAGATCGAACGCCGGACTCTTTGAAGTTGAAAAACCATTAACAACTTTGGGCATTGGTGTCGATAAAATTCCTGATTTTGTGAAGCAGAGTGCCGTTTTTGATGGAAATGATTTAGGTAAATTAGGAAACGTAGAAGCATTGCCAACTTTAGAGGAAATTGATATATTTGTAAAAGCAAATTTTGCAGTCAAAGGTGTTTTGAGTTCCGATGATCAGCAGAAAGTACATTTGAAAGCAAAGGAATATCTTGACAATAACGACGTAATTTCTGCTTGGAAAATGTTATTGACCCAAAGAATTTAAAGAATGAATGAGAAGGCTTTAAGATTATAAGCCATTTAAATAAATAAAAACAATTGATATTATGGAAGTTACAGGAAAGGTTAAAGTGATAAATGCTGAGCAACAAGTAAGTGCGGCGTTTAAGAAAAGAGAATTGGTTGTTACAACTGAAGAGCAATATCCACAACATATCATGATTGAATTTACTCAAGATAAATGTGATTTGCTAAACAATTACAGACCAGGTGAAGCCGTAAAAGTTTCTATCAATTTAAGAGGTAGAGAATGGACAAATCCACAAGGTGAAACTAAATATTTCAACAGTATTCAAGGTTGGAGAATCGAGAAATTACAAGCTGAAGCACCACAAGGACAAGTTCCTCCAATTCCTGCAAAAGAAGCTTTTGAACCAGCAACAAATTACAAAGAAGAAGAGCATGACGATTTGCCTTTTTAATCTTTGATGTAGGATATTTTAAAACCGCAGAAATTTTCTTGCGGTTTTTTTATGGATCAGCTTTGCGGAAAACTTTCGTGTCTTCACGTTTAAATTTCCTGAGTCTGTTTTTGAATTTGATAATTGAATTTGAATGTATTTTATAAGAAAGGAATTGTATTTTCCACCAGTGGAAGAAGCTAATGACGATGGAATTTTGGCTGTCGGAGGTGATTTGTCTCCGCAAAGATTGATGCTTGCTTACCGAAGCGGAATTTTTCCGTGGTTTGAAGATGAGGAGCCAATTTTGTGGTGGTCGCCTGAATATCGCATGGTTGTTTTTCCGGAGGAATTTACGATTTCAAAAAGCATGCGGAATATTTTGAATAGAAATATTTTCAAAGTTACTTTCAATCAGAATTTTAGGGAAGTAATTTCAAATTGCAGTTCTATCAAAAGAGATGGACAATCGGGAACTTGGATTACAAATGAAATGATTGAGGCTTACTGCAAATTAAACGAATTGGGTTTTGCGAAATCTGTTGAGGTTTGGCAAGATGATATTCTTGTCGGTGGCTTGTACGGAATTGATTTGGGGCAAGGAACCGTTTTCTGTGGTGAAAGTATGTTTTCAAAAGTTTCTAATGCTTCAAAAGTTGCTTTTGTTTCTTTAGTCGATAAACTAAAATCTGAAAATTATAAACTTTTAGATTGTCAAGTTCACAATGACCACCTCGAAAATTTAGGAGCAAAAGAAATTACCAGAGATGATTTTATAAGAATTTTGGAAAATATGTAGTGTATTTTGATGTTTACCCTTATTAATATGTGGGTTAATAATGTATATTTGGATAAAATTCAATAATTACATTATGAAAATAGGGGTAACTAAAGAAATTAAAAATAATGAAAGCCGTGTTGGGTTGACTCCAGCGGGTGTTTTTGAGCTGGTAAAAAATAAGCATACTGTGTATGTTCAAAGTTCAGCAGGCGAAGGAAGCGGTTTTTTTGATAGAGATTATAAGGAAGCGGGTGCGATTGTTCTTGAAACGATGCATCAAGTTTACGCTTTAAGTGATATGATTGTGAAAGTCAAAGAGCCAATTGCAGAAGAATATCCGTTAATTAAGGAAAACCAGATTGTTTTTACCTATTTTCATTTCGCTTCCAGTAAAGAATTAACGGAGGCGATGATTGCTTCAAAGGCAATTTGCATTGCTTATGAAACTGTCGAAGACGAAGATGGTACTTTGCCGTTATTGACGCCGATGTCAGAAGTTGCCGGAAGAATGGCGATTCAGCAAGGTGCAAAATATCTCGAAAAACCAATCAAAGGAAGAGGAATTCTTTTAGGCGGTGTTCCAGGGGTTCCTCCAGGAAAAGTTCTGATTCTTGGTGCGGGTGTTGTTGGAATCCAAGCTGCAAAAATGGCAGCCGGACTTGGTGCGCACGTTACGATCTTAGATATAAATATGAAGCGCCTTCGTTATGTAAATGATGTAATGCCAAGTCATGTCGTTACAGAATTGTCTACAGAATATACGATTAGAAGGCATATAAAAAATCATGATCTTATTGTTGGCGGTGTCTTGATTCCGGGTGCAAAAGCTCCAAAATTAATTACACGAGATATGCTGAAAGATATGCGTCCCGGAACTGTTTTGGTGGATGTTGCTGTTGATCAAGGTGGTTGTTTTGAAACCACAAAAGCGACTACTCACGAAGATCCAACATACATTATTGATGATGTTGTTCATTATTGCGTTGCCAATATGCCGGGTGCGGTTCCTTACACTTCGACTTTGGCTTTGACAAATGTTACTTTGCCTTATGTGTTGAAAATTGCAAATTTAGGATGGGAAAAAGCCTGTGAATTGAATAAGGATTTGAATAAAGGATTGAATGTTGTAAGAGGAGAAATTGTTTATGAAGGAATAAAGAAATAAAAATACTTCAATTGTATAAATAAAAAATCCCGCTCTGAAATAGAAGCGGGATTTTTTTATGATTTATAGAATGAATTATCCTAAAGCAACTCTTTTGAAACCTGTGATTTCAACATTGAATCCTTTAACATAGTCACCCACTTTTTTGCTATCATCTTTGATAAAGTTTTGATCTAACAAAGCTTTTTCTTGGTCTAAAGTTGTGTTGTCAGAGATGAAACGTTGTACTTTACCTGGGATAATTTTGTCCCAAATTTGTTCTGGTTTACCTTCTGCTTTTAATTCCGCTTTAGCATCTTCTTCAGCTTGTTTTAAAACTTCTTCAGTCAATTGAGAATAAGAAATATATTTAGGAACATTTTTCAAAGTTTTTCCTAAACGTTTTGCTTCTTCATTGTCTTTTTCGATTACAGCAATACGAGCGGCAAGTTCAGATTCTACGAAAGTAGGATCAAAATCTTTGTAAGATAAAGTATCAGCTCCCATAGAAGCAACTTGCATAGAAACATCTTTAGTTAGTGTTTCAGCGTTGTCGATTTTTGCAGAAATAGCGGTTAAAGCAGCAATTTTGTTTACGTGAACATAAGATCCAACGAAAGCACCTTCTAAAATTTCAAAACCACCGATTTCGATTTTTTCACCGATAACTCCAGTTTGCTCGATTAATTTTTCAGCAACAGTAATTCCGTTGAAATCAGAAGCTAAAAATTCTTCTTTAGAAGAGAAATTGATTGCTTTTTCAACCAATTCTTTAGCTAGAGTTACGAAAGATTCATTTTTACCTACGAAATCAGTTTCGCAGTTCAAAGTGATGATCGCTCCTTTAGTTTTGTCAGCATTTACAAAAGAAACAGCAGCTCCTTCAGAAGACTCACGGTCAGAACGATTAGCAGCAACTTTTTGTCCTTTTTCTCTAAGGTTTTGTATCGCTTTATCGAAATCTCCATCAGCTTCAACAAGGGCTTTTTTACAGTCCATCATTCCGGCACCTGTAAGTTGTCTTAATTTATTTACGTCTGCAGCAGTAATTGTTGCCATAATATATTTTTGATTAAAAGATTAAAAGATTGAAAAATTTAAGGATTAAAAGTAGTATTAATTCTAAAATCAATAATTACCTAATCATTAAATCTCTCAATCTTTAAATTTATTTATTATTCTTCAGTTGCAGTTTCTACTGTTTCACTTGGAGCAGCAGCAACTTCACCAGCTGGTTGTTCAGCATCTTTGTTGTCAGAAGAATTTCTATCAGAAAGGCCTTCGATAACTGCAGCAGTTACTAAAGACAAGATTTTATCGATTGATTTAGAAGCATCATCGTTTGCAGGGATTACATAATCAACCTCTCTTGGGTCAGAGTTTGTATCCACCATTGCGAAAACTGGAATGTTTAATTTTTGAGCTTCTTTAATTGCGATGTGTTCTGCTTTAATATCTACAACGAACAATGCAGCAGGAAGTCTTGACATATCAGCGATAGAACCTAAGTTCTTCTCTAATTTTGCACGAAGACGATCAACTTGTAAACGTTCTTTTTTAGATAAAGTCATGAAAGTACCGTCTTTCTTCATTCTATCAATAGAAGCCATTTTTTTAACCGCTTTTCTGATAGTTACAAAGTTAGTCAACATACCGCCAGGCCATCTTTCAGTGATGTAAGGCATGTTTGCAGCAGCTGCTTTTTCAGCTACGATATCTTTTGCTTGTTTTTTGGTAGCTACGAATAAAATTTTTCTACCTGATGCTGCGATCTTTTTCATGGCTTCACTAGCCTCTTCGATTTTCGCTGCAGTTTTATATAGATTGATAATGTGAATTCCATTACGCTCCATATAGATGTAAGGAGCCATGTTTGGATCCCATTTTCTAGTCATGTGTCCGAAGTGAACACCTGCTTCTAGTAAGTCTTTAACTTCTACTTTGTTTGCCATTTTAATGTAATAGTTTACGTTCTGTTGAATTAGCAATGCATAGATGGCGATTTCTCGGCTATATGCATTTAGATGCTAAACTAATTTCCTGCCTCGACAGGAACAACAACTTTGTTTTTAAATATGAGATGAACGATGTCTTGTCCCAAATGAACAAGACGGTAATATTAACGTTTAGAGAATTGAAATCTCTTACGAGCTTTCTTCTGACCGAATTTCTTACGTTCAACCATTCTTGGATCTCTTGTTAATAAACCTTCTGGTTTTAAGATAGCTCTGTTTCCTTCGCCAACTTCGCACATTACTCTTGCGAGTGCCATTCTCACAGCTTCTGCTTGACCAGTTGAACCACCACCATAAACGTTTACTTTTACGTCATAGTTTGATACATTCTCTGTCATTGTAAGAGGTTGTAAAACTTTGTACTGTAAAGTTGCAGTCGGGAAGTAAGTTGTGAATTCTTTTTTGTTTACTGTGATGTTTCCAGTTCCTTCTGTAACATAAACACGAGCAACAGCAGTTTTTCTTCTACCGATTTTGTGAATTGTAGCCATTACTTAAGATCGTTAAGGTTAACAGTTTTAGGTTTTTGAGCTTCTTGTTTGTGCTCAGTACCTACAACAACATTTAAATTTCTGAAAAGTTGTGCTCCTAATTTGTTTTTAGGCAACATTCCTTTTACAGCTTTTTCTACTAAAGTAGCAGGATTTTTTGACTGTAAAACTTTAGCAGTCAAAGTTCTTTGACCTCCTGGGTAACCTGTGTGACGCATGTAAATTTTGTCGTCCATTTTAGTACCTGTAAGGTTGATTTTTTCTGAGTTGATAACAATTACGTTATCTCCGCAGTCCACGTGTGGTGTGTAACTTGGTTTGTACTTACCTCTTAAAATCATTGCGACTTTTGAAGCAAGACGTCCTAAGTTATGACCTTCAGCGTCAACAACGATCCACTCTTTCGTTACAGTGGCTTTGCTTGCTGATTGTGTCTTGTAGCTTAATGCGTCCATAATAAATTTTTAATTAAACATTCCATTCCCAATAAAGGGAGTGCAAAAGTACAATAAATTATTTTAAATGCAAACACCTATAAAAGATTATTTTAAGTGTTGATTATCAGAAAGATTTTCTGAAAAAGAAGTATGCGAATTTACATATTTTTTTTAGTTGTTTTATTTTTTGTCTTGCAGGACTATAAAAAAATAAAAAACCATCTGTTTTAGATGGTTTTTGCGAGTAAGTAAATTTGTTTTTAAACAATAAATATATTGGCAATATCAACAGATTGTTGCGTTGTCAATGGTTCGTCATAAGCTTCGGTTCCTGCGTCGGCACCAAATAAAGTTGAAGTATTGTATCCTGCTTGGTTTGTGGCTTCTTCTCCGTTATAAACTGCTTGAGTTGCGTCTGGCATTCCTGTTCCTCTTTGATTTCCAGTAATCCATCCTTTTAATCCACGCAATCTTCTTACTTCTGAAGCATGTCTAGCTTCCACAGAATGAATTTGCAAGGCCGCAGTTAATAAATCTGGTGTTGTAATTAGATTTGCGGCTTGTCCTTTATAGGCTCTAACTCCTGTATCTTCAAAAGCTTGTGCCAATGCTAAAAATGTTTGATAATCTGTGAAAGGGCTGAAAGCGCCTCCGACTGTGAAGTCAAATGTTGGCTTTGCAACTGCATTTGCGCCCAAACCTGCTATTAAAAATTCTACGTGGTCAGCTTCGTGTTTTGCAATTTGCATAAAAACTTTCTCGTCGCGTCCTCCTGGTGGGATTACGCCAGATTCTAGTCCTAAACGATAAAATTCGTCTTCTAGGTATTCTAAAGTTAATGCTAGTTGTAATGCTCCGACCGGAGTGCTTGGTGTTGGAGAAATATCAGCAGCATAGGTTTTGTTGGCTAAAGAAGCTAGTCCAAATGGAATAGATGCCAAGGCAAGATTTTTTCCTAATTGTCCAAATTGTCCAAAACTATCTCTTCTTGAGCCTTGATTTTTCATGAAATTTTCATCATTGAAAGACTCTATAAATTTTAAGATATTCATAATTTCTAAATTTTGCTGGTTAATTATTTAAGGTAGGTAAATAGCTGTAAATTCTGTGGTGATAAAGCCGCCAGCAACGGGAATAACTTGCGAAGGGCTTTTTGCAGTATCTAATCCGGTTGTGCCACTGACAATGTCGTCTCCTGCAAAATCAGCTGAATTTGGATTGATTAAGCTTCTAATTGCTGAAGCGTGTCTTGCTTCAACAGAAACAATTTTACCAGCAAGTAACAAATAATCTGGATTTGTAATTAAGCTTCCTGCACCATTATAAGCTCCAACTCCAGTGTCTTCTAATGCTTGCGCAGTTCCTAAAATAGAAGTTCTGCTGTTGAAATTTACCGTACTAAAATCAAATTCAAGATTTGGAAGCAATTGGGTGCTTGGATTTGGAAGAGCATTCGTTAATGCCGTTTTGAAAAATTCTCTATGAATTACTTCGTGATGATACAAATCAGTTAAGACTTGTTGTTCTGTTGCGTTGAAGAGTGATCCAAAATTTCCCAAGTTCACTACTTTTGTGTAAAAATCTGCTTCAAGTTGTTCTAATGCATAAGCATATGTTAAAACGCCAAAATCGCCTCCGCCTAGATCAAATTTCCCATTTCTTTGGCCGGGTAATTTTTGGTCTACAATTGTGCTGTCATCGTCGTCACTACATCCTGTCAAGATTAATCCTGTGGCTGCCATCGTGAGTCCGCTGATTTTTAAAAAACTTCTTCGGTTGGTTCCCGAGGTAAGCTGTTCTTTTACAGTTACTACGTTTTTCATAATTAAACATTTAAAGGTTAATAATTAATTGGTCTGATTAATATTCGCTTCCGTCGGAAATGAGTATGAAATATCTACGAGGAAAATATGTTAGCGGTTTTGAGAAAATTTTACATAATTTCCATGTAAGGGCAATTTTTGGCATCATTTGTTTAACTATGATTGGTTTTGGTTGAATATATTGCTGTTTTTTAAAATACTTTTTACGTGATTAATAATTAGCAAATCATGACTGCTAGAGGCTTTATAATAAATTCTTCTGAAATATTCAGCTAAAATGATTTATGGGAAATAAAATTTGAAATTATTTTGCTTTTTTTTACTTACTTTACAATTCCTTATAAATTGAAAGATGAAACCAAAAGCGACCTTAAAGCAAATAGCAAAAGAATTAAATGTTTCTGTATCAACAGTTTCTAAAGCATTGAGCAACAGTCCGGAAATTAGTGAGCCGACAAAAGTTAAGATTCAGGAATTTGCTAAATTGAAAAATTATAAGCCAAATAATGTTGCCATAAATCTGAAAAATAGAAGTACAAAAACTATCGGAGTCATCATTCCAAATATTTTGAATCCGTTTTTTGCTAAAGTTTTTAGCGGCATTGAAAAATTAGCAAATGAAAAAGGATATAACGTAATTACCTGTATTTCCAATGAATCTCTAGAAAAAGAAATTCATACGATGGACATGTTGAGCAATGGAACAATCGACGGATTTATATTGTCAATTTCAGAAGAAACTCAGAAAAAACAAGAATTCAAACATTTCAAGGAAATCATTTCTGAAGGAATTCCGATTGTAATGTTCGACAGAATTTCAGACGAAGTAAACTGTGATAAAGTGATTGTTGACGATTTTGATTCTTCTGTTGATGCAGTAAACCACTTGATAAAATTAAACTGCAAGAATATTGCACTAGTTTCTTCTATTGATAATCTAAGCGTAGGAAAATTGCGCGCACAAGGCTATGTCAAAGCTTTAAATGATAACGGATTAGCTATAAATAAAGATTTAATAATAAGAACTGATAATCCGGATGAGTTTGATTTCAGAATGCAAGAACTTTTAGAAAAACATGCAATTGATGCTATTTTTGCTCTTGACGAACATACTTCCACAATGGCAATGAAATTAGCGATCAAAAAAGGAATAAAAATTCCGGAAGATTTATCTGTAATTGGTTTTGCTGACGGAGTTTGGTCAAGAAGAATGACTCCAAGTCTTTCTACAATTAGCCAGCACGGAGTTGAAATCGGTGAAGCGGCAGCAAAACTGCTGATTGAAAAACTAGAAAGTAAGGAAGAAGAATATACTTATACAACGACAGTTATAAAAACAGAATTGCGTCAAAGAGATTCTACAAGAAAGTTGTAAACCAATAAATTAATAAGAAACAGCAGATCCTAAGATTAGAACTAAAAATCTATGGCCTGCTGTTGTTTTTTATTTCTCCTTCGTAAGTTTAAATTCCTGTCCGCCTTGTAAGATTGTCATAGCATTTGTAGAAAAAACCAATTCTAATCCAGCCGGATCAAACCCGAATTTAGTTTCTGTCAAAGCATTTAAATGAAAAGATTCCTGTCCTGTCGCTTGGCAAATCAAAACGCCATTTTCTTCCTTAATTGAAATTTTCATCGGAAAATTTGGAGCAGAATAAGTTCCTTCATATTTTTTCAAAGTCGCAACAGAAACATCAACAGTTTTTACATTTGGAAAACGGTAAGGCATTTTGTAGTAAATACTTAAAATTCCAATCATGACATCGTTCATTCCATAACCGCCTTGGCCATTATCAAGCAGTGAAATTGCTAGTTTTTCCTTTGGATAAAATCCTAAAGTGGAAGAAAAATTTTCAATGCCACCTGTATGTCCGAAAAATCTTCTTTCGCCAAAAGGCATCACGAAAATCCCTTTTCCAAAACCATTTTCAATAGTAGTCATTGTCAATAACGAAGGCTGGCTTAATAATTTTCCGGAAAATAAGGCATCGATAAATTTAGTTAAATCAGAAGCAGAAGATAAAATAGCACCTGCACCACCCGGAATCGACATGTCTTCTTTTTCAGCTTGTTTCCAGTTTTTCCCGTTTAAGTGATAAGAAATCGCTTCGTTTTTTGCTTCAGAAGCAAATCCTGTATTTTTTAATCCTAATTTTTGAACGATTCTAGAATTAATGTTTTCGGCATAACTTTTTTTAGTCAAATCTTCAATTATCCAACCCAAAAGCACAAAATTCGAATTGCTATATTCTGCTTTTTCACCAGGTTCAAAAACAGATTTTCCTGCTTTTATTTTTTTCATCAACTCAGCTCGCGTCTTCGGAAGTTTTGCATATTCATGATAATCTGCATCATCCGTAAAACTGTAAATACCACTAGAATGTTCCAATAAATTGGTTATGGATATATTTTCAGAATTTTTTATTGTTGGAAAAAACTTAGAAAGTTTTGTGTCAAGCGTCAGTTTTTTCTCTTCTGCCAATTGAAAAATAACCACGGATGTAAACATTTTTGTGATTGAACCAATCTTATATTTTGTTTCAGAATTTGCCTTTGTTTTATTTTTTATATCAGCAAAACCATACGATTTTTCAAAAACTATTTTATTGTTTTCTTGGATCGCAACACTTCCCATAAACTTATTATTCGACGTCAAATAATTCAAAAGGCTGTCGATTTTATCAAACTTAGTCTCGCTTTGCCCAAAAGAATTCATGGAAAAAGCAACTAAAAGAAACACGATTATTTTTTTCATAAAAAGGGTTTATTGATAAAACGGAAATCTTAGTTGTTTATGATAATAATTTTTTTCTGAATGTCGATTGTTATTTTGTCACCAAGCCAATTTATGCTTCCGATTGCTTCATAAATTAAGCCTTCAATAAATGTTGCCTTAAAATTTGTTGTTTTAATTTTGTTTGCTGAAGCAATGCTGATTTTATCTAAATTGGTAAAATAGTAATTGTTTCCTTCCGTAGGTTTAAAATCGCTTGTTCTATATTTTTTATCCACTTTTGTGGAATCAACGCCAAGTTTTTCCATATATCTTGAACTAAATCTGAAAACATCAAAACCAGCACCGCTGTCCAAATTCATCTGCAAAGTAAGTTTGTCATTGAGTTTAATGTAAGTTGAAATCCCTAAAGTTTTTTCGGCATCATCAGAAATCTGTATTGGAAATGAAGTTCCTGTTTTGGCTAACTCTTTCAAAGATTTTTCAGTTTGCAAAACCAAAACTTTGCTCTTATAATCGATAGTGAGTACAGTTTCTCTAAAAGGCAACAACGAAATCAATCCGTCAACAGGAAATTCCATATCGATCGTTGTGAATTTTTGGTTTTTTGAAGTAAAACCTCCAATTTCAAGTGATTCAGAATCCCAAAGATCGCAATCAATTGCTTCTCCAGTCGCGCGATGACCTGTGTAAAATCCGTCAGTTTTTTTCAAGTTTGTAACCTTGTCTGCAAATTTTTTAGTCAATAAATTAAGCCCTGCACCAGTATCAAAAATAAAATTTCCTTCAATGCTATTGACCTTCGCCTTAATCAAAATATGACCACTTGCCAATAGTTCAAACGGAATCGTGATTGTTTTTGATAATTTATTTTGCCCAAATGAATTTATTGAAAGAGCAATTAATAAGAATAAAAATATTTTTTTCATAAATGTGTTCTGTTGTCTGTAATCTAATTTTTGCTATCTTTTTAATGCGCTTCCAGCCAATTTTGCCCAACACCTAAATCTACAATCAAAGGAACATTTAAAGTAAAAGCACCTTCCATTTCTTCTTTAATCATCGGTTTGATTTTCTCTAATTCGCTATTATGGACGTCAAAAACAAGCTCATCATGAACTTGAAGCAACATTTTGCTTTTCCAGTTTTCAGCAATTAATCGTTTGTGAATGTTGATCATCGCAATTTTAATAATGTCTGCCGCACTTCCTTGAATTGGAGCATTGACAGCATTTCGTTCTGCGCCACCACGAACCATTGCATTTTGAGAATTGATATCCTTCAAATAACGTCTTCTTCCCAAAATTGTTTGCACATAACCATTTTCTCTGGCAAATTCTACTTGCTCTTGAATATACGCTTTCAATCTCGGATACGTAACATAATAAGCATCGATCAAATCTTTAGATTCTGCTCTTGAAAGCGAAGTCTGGTTGCTCAATCCGAAGGCAGAAACACCATAGACAATTCCAAAGTTTACCGTTTTTGCGTGGCTTCTTTGCTCGCGAGTTACTTCTTCTAGAGCTACATTGAAAACTTGTGCAGCTGTTGAAGCGTGAATATCTTCTCCATTTTGGAATGATTTGATCATATTTTCTTCTCCGCTCAAAGCCGCAATAATTCGAAGTTCAATTTGAGAATAATCCGCAGAAACTAAGGTATAGTTTTCATCTCTTGCAATGAATGCTTTTCTGATTTGACGACCTCTTTCCGTACGAATCGGAATATTCTGCAAGTTTGGATTGTTCGAACTCAAACGTCCCGTTGCGGCAACAGTTTGCATATAATCGGTGTGGACTCTTTGTGTTTTTCCGCAAACCTGCAACGGAAGCGCGTCAACATATGTGTTTTTTAATTTCACCAATTGGCGCCAATCTAAAATATCTTGCACAAACGGACTCGTCAAAGCCAAATAGGAGAGGACTTCTTCGCCAGTTGCATATTGACCAGTTTTTGTTTTCTTTTGTTTTGCACCGCCGATTTTTAATTTGTCAAAAAGAATTTCTCCTAATTGTTTCGGTGAAGCCAAATTGAATTTTTCGCCCGCATTCTCATAAATCTGGTTTTCTAATTTTTGAATATCGCCATCCAATTCTCCTGAAAGCGATTGCAAAAATGGCACGTCAAGATTTATTCCTTCGCGTTCCATTGCCGCCAAAACAGGAACCAACGGGACTTCAATTTCTTCGAATAATTTCTTCGTATTTGTATTGTCTAATTCTTTATCGAAAAATTCTTTTAATTGCAACGTTACGTCGGCATCTTCCACCGCGTATTCTTTTACTTCTTCGACAGAAACATCGCGCATCGTTTTTTGATTCTTGCCTTTTTTTCCAATCAAATCTTCAATTGGTTTTGGAGAATATTGCAGATACGTTTCTGATAAAATATCCATATTGTGGCGCATATCTGGATTAATAAGATAATGTGCGATCATCGTATCAAAGATTTTTCCTTTGACTTCAATATTATAATTGGCTAGAATTTTTAAATCGTATTTTAAATTTTGTCCTATTTTCTCAATTTCCTCCGAATGAAAAAACGGAATGAATTTGTCAACAATAACTTGTGCTTCCACTTGACTTTCTGGAACTGGAACATAAAATCCTTTTCCTTTTTCCCAAGAAAATGAAAGCCCAACTAATTCTGCTGTTAATGGATCAATTCCGGTAGTTTCAGTATCGAAGCTGACACTTTTTTGTTTCAAGAGATTTTGCAACAAGAATTTTATCGCCATATCGCCTTCCACAGTTTGGTAGAAATGTTCGGTATCGGCCAATGTTTTGTAAAAACTGGTTCTTCCTTCTTCGCCATTCTCTCCTTCTGAAGGAATTGCAAAGAGGTCAAATTGATCGTCGTTTTTAGATTGTGGTTTTTTATACAATCTAGCTTCCGACGGATTATTTGCAACCGATGCGTTGTGATCTACTCTAAATAAATTGTCAAACTGTTCGGCCATTCTTCTGAATTCCAATTCCTGAAAAATAGCTTCGGTTTTTTCAATGTCAGGGCGCGTCAATTCATAATCAGTTTCGTGGAAAGTAACATTGCAATCGGTAATAATCGTTGCTAATTTCTTCGAAAGAATTCCTTTTTCTTTGTTGGCCTCGATATTTTCCTTCATCTTTCCTTTCAGCTCGTGCGTGTTTGCTAAAAGGTTTTCCATTGAACCATATTCTTTCAAGAATTTCTTTGCTGTTTTTTCTCCAACACCTGGCAATCCTGGAATATTGTCAACGGCATCGCCCATCATTCCAAGGAAATCTATTACTTGTTCTGGTCTTTCAATCTCGAATTTTTCCAAAACTTCAGGAATTCCCCAAATTTCGATTCCGTTACCCATCCTTGCGGGTTTGTACATGAAAATATTTTCAGAAACCAATTGTGCAAAATCTTTATCTGGAGTTACCATAAAAACTTGGTAACCTTGTTTCTCAGCTTGTTTTGCCACAGTTCCGATCAAATCATCGGCTTCGCAACCTGCAATTTCGATAATTGGAATGTGCATTGCTTTCAATAAATCTTGAATATAAGGAATCGCAATCTTAATCGCGTCTGGAGTTGCGTCACGATTTGCCTTGTATTCTGTATACATTTCAGTTCTTGCATGGCTTCCTTCTTTGTCAAAAGCAACGGCCAAATGATCAGGTTTTTCTCGTTTGATTACGTCTAAAAGTGAATTCATAAACCCCATAATTGCAGAGGTATCCATTCCTTTTGAGTTGACTCTTGGATTTTTTATAAATGCAAAATAACCACGAAAAATTAAGGCATAAGCATCGAGAAGAAAAAGGCGTTTCTGTGACATAAATTTTTATTTGTATAGCTTCCAAAAATACAAAACTTCGGGACTAAAAAAGAAAAACCGATGCTAAATAAATAACACCGGTTTTTCAAAAAAAAACAAAAAACTAACTAAAAGAAAATGCAAAGGATTATGGCTCCTTTACTTTTTGATGATTTTTTTGGTGGCTTTTTGGCCATTTTCAAAATCGATTTGAATTATGTAAATCCCAGAAACAACATTTGATAAATCAATTGCTGTGTTTTTTTGATTTGAAATCAATTGACCAATTTGATTGTAAATTGCTATATTTTCAATTTCTAAATCACTTTGAATGTTTGAGATTCCGGTTGTTGGATTTGGATAAACTTTGAAATTATTTTTCGAAAAGTCTTCTGTTCCTAAGTCTTCTGAAACCACTAAAGTATAATCTTCGGCTTGGCCATAACTGTCTATATTACAGGCAGGAATAGTTGATGAAGCAAATTTTTTCAAAACTCTCATTCTTACGTTTCCAATAAAAGCATCTGCCGGAATGCTGATGTTTCCTAACAATTCTTTTTCATCTACTCCCGTTGAACTTTGAATATAGCTTAAATCTGTACCTTCTTCATTTTCGAAAGTTCCGTTGTTATTCCAGTCAGCATACACTTTGAAATATCCTGCGAAACTACCATTTGTATTTCCTTTCAAACGAATTGGATATGTATTTCCTCTTTCAACATTTCCAACCATCGAAGTGAAATTCTCATAGGCAGGACTTGTGGTCAAAGGAGAAGTTGTATTTGAAATTCCTGCAAATTCGACTAAAGTAATCGGTTCAACACCTTGTGGAAAATTAGGAACACAGAAAACCAACGGCTGGTTTGAAATCACCACTTGAATTTCTCCTGAAATCATTTGGTTTTCAACAGAAGTGGCTTTTACAGTAACGGTTCCGTTTTGCAAAGCAGTCACCAAACCAGTTTGGTTAACAGTAGCAAAAGTGCTTCCTGAAGTGATTGACCAGGTTACATTTTGGTTGGCTAAAGTTGGATTCGCTGTCGCAACTAATTGCAATGTTCCTGCAACGTTTGTGATTGTGCTTGGAACGTTATTTAAAGTTGTAACATTCACTGAAGCAACTGGATTTTCAATTATAACACCTTCTTTAATTTGGAAATTATCAAATGATAAATCAAAATCGCCAGTTGTTCTTGTTCCAATGATTTTAATAGAAACATAATTTCCTGAAAAGGAACTTAAAGAATATTTTTTAGAAATGTAATTTCCGGTTCCTGGTTCGTTTGTCACCGTGGCAAGATCTGTCCAAGTTGTTCCAAAGTCAGTTGAAATCTGGACTTTAAAATTTCCCCAATTTGCAATCGATCCATGAGGAGATGAATAAGCTGAATGCTTGTAATCAAAGCTTAATTCTTGGTTTTGCGGTAACGGACCTACATTTATAGTCGTAAAACTTCCTGAAGGAGTTGTTCCGTAGATGTTTTTATAGATGCTCACAGCTCCGTTTGAACCGGTAACACCTCTTTCAGTTCCGATTTTCCATTCACTTGCGCTCCATCCTGATGGAACTACGTTTGTTGTTGTGAAAATTTCTTGCCACGGTGCTGGAACGGCTTGAATTGTAGTAAAAGTTTTTGTAACCCAATTGCTAGTTTCGTTTGTTGCACAGACATTTCTTACCCAAACATAATACGTTCCGCTTGCCAATGAAGTCAAGTTTATGCTTGTATTATTTGTCGAAATCAATTGATCTGACAGAGTAGGTGGCGTGTTTGAATTCGTAACAAAATATTGAAAACCGTTTGCAGGAGCCGTAATTGCTGACCATGAAACTGTCGCCGATGTTGGCGTAATTGCTGAAACATTCAAATTTATCGGTTCAATGCAAGATGGAGATTGTTCCCAAATTACGTCATCAATAAATAAGTTGGTAAATGTGGAAGCACCTTTTCTCTTGAATCCGATGAACGTGTCTGGACGTGTAATTGCTGGAAAATAAATTGTGAATTGTTGGTAATCACCAGTAAGTTCGATTTCAGATCCAACTTCTGTGAAAATTGCGTTTGCATCAGTTGAATTTAAAGTGCCAATTTGCAATTTGGCATCAGAGCTAGCAGATTTTTTTGCACTGAATTTTAATCGGTAAGTTCCTAAGCTAAGCGTTGTAAGATTTGGACTTACTAAAATTACGTCAACACCAGCATTATTTGTATTAGAACTTGAATTGTATAAATTCACGCTGTTTGGAGCAGAATTTCCTGTGGAACTTGAAGTTGTAATTGTACCGACAGTTGTTCCTCTAATAACTTTGCTCCAGCAAGATGCAATATCTGGAACTGTTGCGCTGTCAAAGTTTTCGTTTAAAGTTGCAACGGCTTGACATAAAGTGGAAATGTTTCCGACAGAAGAATAAACACTACTGCAACTTGAAACGGCTTTAATTCTATAATAATATTTTGTGCTGTTGTTTAAATTTATAGCGCTAAAGGAAGTTGAAGTAGCTTCAACAGTAAATGGTGAACCTGCAATTTGATTTGCAAAAGCATTGTCTGTTGCAATTTCCACTTCATAATGAAGTGGAGTAGCATTACCACCGACAGGAGCTGTCCAGTTTAATGTGAAAGAATTTACTGTGGCATTTGAAGAAACAGGCAAAGTTGGTGGTGCTGGGCAAGAAGTAACATCTTCTGTCAATGGGTTTTCTATATTATAGAAAGGTCCTCCCGAGCATACACTATTGTAAGAATAGACAGTGTAAGTGTATGCTGTGTTTCCTGTTAGCGATGAGCTTACAAAAGAAGTAGTATTTCCTACTGATATGATGTTTCCGTTTAAGCCAGTTCCTGTTGTGTAAGTTGTTCCATCTGCTGGAGTTTCTGTAGTTGTTCCTGCTGGTGTTCTTATCACAATATATTTATCTGCAGCTGGAGTTGCAGCGGTAAAACTTCCATTAACAGTTGTTCCTGTTATATTTAAAACTAAATTCGTAGGTTGTGTTGTCGGCGTTGTGCAAGGAGCCGGTGGTGTCCAAGTCATTGTCAATCCGTTTGAAGGAAACGAGATTGAATTCGTTGTCATTGTATTGGAGTTTGATGTTCCAGCTGTGCTATTTGTCCAATTACTTGCTGTGACACCTGTGGAGTATCTGTTTGTGTAATCGGTGTTTGTAGTTCCTCTTAATCCAACTTGTGCTAATCCTGAACTTGGAGTTCCAGTGATTTTAGAATCATATACAAATGAAATTGTGTTGTCTTCTTTTAGCCTAATTTGAAAATTCCAATCCCAATAACTTGTTGGTGAATTTGAAAAAACATAAGGTCTGAAATGTTTCCATTGTATTACAAATTCTCTATTTGGAGATTCTCCTACGATTTCATAAGAAATTGAACCGGTTAAATTATTGACTTCATAAAGTGCATGAAGATCTACTGCCATTGGTGATATTACACCTTCATACGCGTTTGTACTAGCAATTGGTTTTTTGTCCGAACTTGGTGTTTGGATAGATCCAAAAGTGATGTAACCATCTGCATAAACAGTCAGAGAAGTATATTCTGAATCGTTAAAAGTAAAAGGAAATGGAATCACATCTGGTAGATTATAAGCTTGTCCGTCAACTGATCCTGATCCTGTTAAAGCAGTTGGTGCAGCAACTAGAGTTGCATCGCTCAATTCTTCATAAGTTGAAGTACTCTGAGAAAAAGCGTAATTTGAAACTTGTGAAAAAGATATATTTGCAGTCAAAAACAATATAAAAAAGAATATTGTTTTGGCAATTGCCCCATTTATTTTAAAAAGGCTTTTGCTAAAGTAATTTGTTTTCATGAAGGTAATTTAATGTGTAATAAAGTAAATGAAAGACTGCTCTATTTCTAAAGCAGTCTTTTTTGGTAAATTATTTTTTGATAATTTTTTGTGTTGCGGTTTGACCGTTTTCAAATTTGATTTTTGCAACATACAATCCATTTGTAGCTTTTGATAAATCTATTTGATTATTTTTTTGACTTGCAATTAATTGGCCTAATTGATTGTAGATGCTTACATTTTCAATTGCCAATTCAGTTTGGATCATTGCAATTCCATTTGTTGGATTTGGATATAATTTATAGCTATTTTTAGTGATTTCCCCAACACTTAAATTAGCTTCAATTTTTAACGTATAATCCTCAACTTGTCCATAATAAGCATTTGTACAAGCATCAAATTCTCCTTCTTCATAAATGTTCCATTGATCTTTAGTAATTCTCATTCTGGTATTTCCTAAAACTGCATCAGCTGGAACCAAAATGTCTTCAGTAGCTGCAACTTCGTCTGATCCAGTTGATGGAGTCAATGATAATGGATAATACTCAGTATTCATATCAAATTCTCCATCTTTGTTCCAGTCGATAAAAATTCTAATATCATGAGTAAATGTTCCTGCAGTATTTCCTTTTATTGTGATTGTATAAGTTTCACCTTTTGCTACAGTTGCAATCATTGAAGTAAAATCTTCATAAGCTGGCGTTGCATTTACAACTGTCGAGCTTGTATTGTTTAAATCTGCAAAATCTACTGATGAAATTGGTTCGACATCATAATCAACTGAAACATCGCAATACTCTATGGTCTTGTATTTCATGCATCTGATTGCAGCTCCTTGACCGCGAGAAGATCCTGCTGAAGGATTTGCTAATGTAGTTCCTATATATAAATATTTTCCGCCACTTGAACTTGCTGTAGAACTCCAATAATAACCTCTTGTTCCAACAAATGTGAAACTTCCATTTGTAGAAGATCTGTACCCATTTGCAGGAAGTTTTAAAAGACTTCCGAAAGCCGTTGCCGGATTTGCCATGTTTTCTGATTCAACAATAGCATCCCAATCTTCTTCAGCAGGTAATTTCCATCCTTCCCCCAAAGCTTTGCATGGATCGCATCCGTTTGTAGCCGTTGATTCATGTGGCAATGGTGCTTGCCAAGTATCAGTTAAAGCATTCCCTGACCACCAACCTGTGTGGTAAGCACTTGATCCTTCTAAAATGCCTAATGGATTATTTGGAGTTGGAGTTGCGCCGACTACGGAAGTTCTATTTTGGTGGCCGTCGTCCCATCTTCCCCACTGAAATAAGTCACCATAGCTTGTTTCGTCTGCAACAGTCGTAGCAACGTTTGAGCTTCCGAGATTTTGTTGTAGCCAAATATTTCCGTCACTGCCACGAACAGTTGAATAATTAACTGATTGCCCTTTGTATGTAAAAGTTACGCATCCAGTATCTCCTGTATTTCTCCCCGGATCTGAGCAATCTTGGGCATTCGCAGTTGTTATTGCAAAAAATAATACTGATAATAGGTATTTTTTCATCATTAATCTTTTAAGTAAATTTTATGCAACAAATTTATTTATTTAGATTAATTAAAAATAACAAATCTCAATTTTTACAGTATTTTCTTTTTTTTAATTCTGAAAGTTTGCTATCCAAAATAAATTAACACATTGAAGGCGTTAAGTGAAATTTTAGACTAAAAATATATATCGCAACTGTAAATCATTTCTTATTTTTTATTATTAAATGCTCAAATAGTTAAAATTTATCCAAATAAGAAAGTACGACTTTTATAATTCACTTACTTTGCCTTATTCAAAAACTACTTATGCTTCGCTGGATATTTTTTATTGCTTTTGTACTCTTAGTTGAACTTTATGCTTTTCAAGCTTTCAAAACCATCACAAAAGCAAGATGGGTTTTAGTTCCTTATCAAATAATTTCGCTTGCAATTATTGTTTTCGTTATTTATTCATTTACACAGTTTGACCGAACAGTTGGTCAAAATAGACAGTCTTTGATTACGATGGGGCTTTTGCTATTAGTTTTTATTCCAAAAATTATAGTTACACTTTTTATGCTCGGTGAAGATGTCTATAGAGTTTTCTCTGGCGCAATAACACATTTTTTAGGAGATACACCTCAAGCTGATTTTTTGCCAGAAAGAAGAAAGTTTGTCAGCCAAATTGCTCTTGGAATTGCGGCTGTTCCTTTTGTGTCTTTAATATATGGAATGACAAAGGGCAAATATAATTTCAAAGTGCTAAAGCAAACTATAAGTTTTCCTGATCTTCCAGAGAGTTTTGACGGAATGACGATTACTCAAATTTCGGATGTGCATTCTGGTAGTTTTGACAATCCTGAAAAGATTCAATATGCAATTGATTTGATTAATCAGCAGAATTCTGATCTTGTCCTTTTTACTGGGGATATTGTGAATACTCATGCTACCGAAATGCATCCATGGATTGAGACTTTCAAGAAAATTCACAATCCAAAGCTCGGAAAATATTCAGTTTTAGGAAATCATGATTACGGAGAATATGTTGAATGGCCTTCTGATAGCGCTAAAAATGCAAATTTTGAAGCAATAAAAGATCTCCATCGCCAGATTGATTTTAAGCTATTGCTTAATGAAAATGTCAAAATAAGTAATGGTGTGGACGAAATTGCTTTGGTTGGAGTGGAGAATTGGGGACATAATTTTAAGAAAGCTGGCGATTTGACAAAAGCTTCGCAAGGTTTAAATTCTAATGACTTCAAAATTTTGATGAGCCATGATCCTTCCCATTGGGAATATGAAATTAAGCATCATCAAACAACATATCATTTGACTTTAAGTGGGCACACGCACGGATTGCAATTTGGCATTGAAATTCCCGGAGTTTTTAAATGGAGCCCGGTGCAATATGTTTATAAGCAGTGGGCCGGATTATATGAAAATTTAGGTCGTTATATTTATGTGAATCGTGGTTTTGGATTTCATGCTTACCCAGGAAGAGTTGGAATTTGGCCTGAGATTACAGTTATAGAACTAAAAAAAGGCTAAAAAGTAGCATAATTCCGTAAAAATGCTACATTTGTATTGAAAAATTGTGTAAATTAGGATTCAAGTCAAAGTAAATTTTCAATTATGTCAAAATTTGGAGAACTTATAAACGCCTCAGTGCCCGTATTAATCGATTTCTATACAGATTGGAATGAACAGTCAGTGTCGATGCATCCTGTGATAAGAGATGTAGCAGCAGCATTGGGAGATAAGGCTAAAGTGATCAAGATTGATGTGGATAAAAATCAAGAATTGGCAGACGCACTTCGTATAAAAGGTCTACCAACACTAATGATTTATAAGGAAGGACAAATGATCTGGAGGCAATCTGGAGAAATGGACGCAAACACTATCATCGGACTTGTTCAAGAACAGATCTAGTCGATTTTCTCAAACACAAATCCTTTATTTTTTAAATATTCAATTGCTTTTGGCAAGGCATGTTCTAGGTTTTTAAAAGCCTTGATGCTGTCATGGCAAGCAATTATGCTTCCAGAAACCGTGTTCTTGATTATATTTTCAAGACATTGTTCAGGAGAAATTTTTGCATCATAATCTACGCTCAAAACATCCCACATTATTATTTTATAGCCAAGTTTTCGCAGTTTTCTTGATTGTGATGGTTTTATTTTACCATAAGGCGGACGGAAAATTTTTGATTTTTGATTTGAATTTTTTAAACTCAAATTAATAATTTCTTCGCAAAGAATAGTGTTTTCAACATATTGATCAGTTGAGAAATTCCATCCTTTTAGATGGTTGAAAGTATGATTTCCGATCGAATGTCCTTCTGAAACTATTCTCTTAAAAATTTCAGGATTTTTTTTAATGTTGTCACCAATGCAAAAAAAAGTTGCCTTTATTTTTTCGTTTTTTAAAATATCTAAAACCCATTCTGTAACTTCAGGAATTGGTCCGTCATCAAAAGTTAGGTAGATTTTTTGATCTTTGCCAGGAATGTCCCAAATGTATCTTGGAAAGATCCACTTAATAAAGCTATTAGTTTTTACCCACATCAAATCCATAAGAAACGCGATAAAATAAAAAATGTGCCAATTTAGAATCTTGGCACATTTTATAGTTGAATTTTAAAATTTATTCATTGTCACGTCCAAAGCGTTTGAACATGGTGTTGTAATCATTGAAAACTTTTCTGTTCTTTTCGAAGAATTCTAAGTCGCCACGATCTTTCATAGTTTGGATTAGGCTTCTGTAGCGCTCAATATCTGTTACAATATCAACATATAAATCATTTTGTTCAGTTGGACTGAAATTTTTGAAATAAGCCAAATTCTCTTGATATTTCTTGCTTAATTTTGTTAAGATTTCTCTCGCTTTTTCTTTTTCTCCAACTTCATAATAACCTCCAGCAAAAGGTTCCACGAAAGTGTAAAAGCCAAATTGATCAATCGGCATTTGTTTCATGGCAAGATCAATAATGTTTTTTGCTTTTTTAGGTTTTCCTTCATTAATAAGCTGTTCCATCAATCTTGCTAGGTTTGTTCTATAAGTAATGCTGTTTTTTCTAGTTTCAGGATCATGATAGATTTTTGTACTACCGCTATTTCCCCAATCCCATTTCATTACAATATCATACATTTTGTCAGAATCAATTTGTCCCATGTCCATCGGACTTGGTGCTTTGTCTAGTGATGTCTTAACAGGAACCAATTTGTAAACCATTCCGTCTAATTGAAGGTAATCTTTCATCCAAAGATAGTCATCGTCACCAAAACTTCCTCCGGTGAAATAGATTGGTCGTTCCCAATTATTGTTGGCAACAATATCAAGCATCATTAATCTGTTTTTATAAAGTGCGCCATCTTTAATATCGACATCAATATATGGAACGATCGAATCGTAAGCTTTCTCAGAAACTACTTTATTTTTGATGATTTGATTTTTGTCTACGGGAATTCTGATTTTATTCGTAGGGAAAAAATGAATTTTTTGTCCGTTCGGAATTTCAAACAGCGTCTGAGGGTCATCGCTCGAAAGAAAATTGATGAAATCTTTAATGTTCCATCTTTTATCTGTTTTAGGTCTGTGGATAGAATAATCTAGCTTGTCACCCACATATTGATCATGCGTAAAATGAATAGGAAGCGGTTTAGATTCATAAGCGGCAGCTTTCATTTGATCAATGTACCAATCGGTCATGAAAAGGCTTGTATTCACAATTCTTACATCAGTTCTCACTTTTTCAATTTCTTGGGCATACCACAATGGGAAAGTATCATTATCACCTATAGTAAACAAAATAGCATTTGGTTCACAAGATTGAAGATAAGCTTTCGCCATAGCAATTGCTGTGTATTTGTCTGAACGATTATGATCATCCCAGTTTTGAGAAGCCATTAAAACAGGTGCTGCCAATAAAGTAGCTGCTATAACAACTGGTCCAGCTATTTTCGGACTAATGATTTTTTTGATAGAATCATAGATCGCATAAACTCCAAAACCAATCCAGATGGCAAAAACATAAAAAGAGCCGACTAGGGCATAATCTCTTTCGCGAGGTTCGAAAGGTCTTTCGTTTAAGTATATTTTTAATGCTAATCCTGTGAATAAGAATAGTGCCAGCAATACATAAAAACCTTTCAAGTCTTTATTGGCATGATAAACCAAGCCAATTATTCCTAATAAAAACGGAAGGAAATAATACAAGTTTCTGCCTTTATTGTTCAAAACATCTAAAGGAAGATTTTCTTGCGAGCCTAAACGAGCTTCATCAATAAAATTAACACCGCTTAACCAGTTTCCGTCAAGATTGTCATACTTTCCTTGATTATCATTTTGTCTACCAGTAAAATTCCACATTAAATACCTCCAATACATATATCCGAATTGGTATTCGACCATGAATTTTAAGTTGTTTGCTGTGGTTGGCTTATCGATAATTAAGTAATCTCCATAAGTTTTTAAGAATTTATGATAGCCTTCAGTATCTATATCTCCTTTTGCGTAAGAAGTTCTGAATTCTGCAACATTTTTTTCCATCTCTCCACGAATTTGTGCCGTGTAATGTGCTAATTCTTCTTCTGAAAGGTCGTTTGGATTAATTCCATATCTTGGTAATTCTTCTTCATATGGATAATTCGGATCCATTCTAAAAGTAAGAACTTCGGTAAAAGTCATGTAATTCGCAGCGTGATCTGTGCTCCACATTCTCGGAAGAAATGCTTTGTGGTTGTCATCTGTGTTTTGTTCTGCTTTTTTATAATTGTTTACAATTACATATTTTCCTGTTTTATAATCTCTTTCATAATTAGGTTTTTTGTCAGAATATGGATTTTCCTTGTCTAAACCTGCATAAGTATCTGAAAATTGTGGTCCGTAAAAAAGAGGATTAGAGCCATATTGTTCTCTGTTATAATATGCTAAAACTTCACGAGCATCTGAAGGTTTGTTCTCATTGATAACCGTATTTGCGTTGGCACGAATCGGAAGCATCATCCAAGTAGAGAAGCCAATTAATATAAAAAGAATGCATAAAATCAAAGTGTTAGCTTGAATATAGCCTTTGTTTTTTGTGTATTTTAGTCCGAAGTAAAAAGCTGCTGCAAATAAAATAGCTACAAAAACAGTTCCTGAATCAAATGGCAATCCTAATGAGTTTACCATGAAAACTTCTGTTTTTCCGAAGAATCCCATAGTCAAAGGCAGAAGTAATTGAAAGATAAAAAGCAAAATCGAAACCACAACAATATTTGCAATAATGAAGTTTTTGATTGTAACGGTTTTGTAATGTTTGAAATAATATAAAAACCCGATAGAAGGAATTGTTAGTAATGACATAAAGTGAACTCCAAATGAAAGTCCGATTACTAGCGAAATAATTAATAACCAACGATTTCCTCTTGGTGTGTCCATATCTTGTTCCCAGCGTAATCCGAGCCAAAATAATACTGCAATTAGCAAACTAGCCATTGCATAAACTTCAGCTTCAACTGCATTGAACCAAAAGCTATCAGAAAAAGTGTAGGCTAATGAACCTACAAACGCGCTTCCTAAAATGGCTATCGAATTATTGCTGTCAATTTCAGAAAATCTAGAAATTAGTTTCTTTAGGAGTAAGGTCAATGACCAATACATGAACAAAATTGTGAAGGCGCTTGAAAAAACAGACATCATGTTTACCATCAAGGCAACTTTTGAAGCATCTGTGGCAAACATTGCGAAAAAGGCTCCAATCATTTGATAAAGTGGTGCGCCTGGCGGATGTCCGACCTCTAATTTTGCTGCGGTTGAGATATATTCACCGCAATCCCAAAAACTTAAAGTGGGCTCAACAGTCAGGGAGTAAGTAACTAACGCAATCGCGAAGGTTGTCCATCCTAAAATTGTATTCCATTTTTTGAAGCTGAAAGATGTCATAGAAAACTAATAATGTTTATACCTGCAAAGAAAAAGCTTTTTTGCTTAACGGAAAGCCAAAAAAAAAAAAATGAAGAAAAAACGAAAAAAAATTTGCACAATATGTTTTTTGTACTAAATTTGCACCCGCATTCAAACGCTACTGGCCTATGGTGTAATGGTAACACTACTGTTTTTGGTGCAGTCATTCAAGGTTCGAGTCCTTGTGGGCCAACAAAAAACCTCTCAAGAAATTGAGAGGTTTTTTTTATGTAATTAAGTCATTTCTAGATCTTAAAAGTGACAACTGGACGTTGTGCATGGTTTACTAAATCTTCGCTTATGCTTCCGTTGAAAAAATGAGAAAGACCTTTTCTTCCGTGAGTGCTCATTCCAATTAAATCGGCATTGATGCTTTTTGAGAAGTTTAAAATTCCTTTTTCAACATTTGTGTCGTTATAAATATGGGTTGTGTAATCGCTAACATTGAAAGATCCGATGAAATCGGCCATAATTTTTTTGGCAACTTCAGTTGATTTAAAATTATTTGGGGTGTTAATCATTACTAAATTTAAGTGTGCTTTAAATTTACTTGCAAAATCAACTACTTTAGCAAATGATGATTTGATCTCATCGCTAAAATCTGAAGCAAATACAAATTTCTGAACACTGAAGTCTGCATCTTCTTTTTTGATAACCAAAACGGGTACGTCTGAAGAACGAACTACTTTTTCTGTGTTTGATCCAATAAACATTTCTTGAAAACCGCTGGCTCCGTGGGAACCCATTACGATTAAATCAACATTATTTTTGTGGCCGATGTTTATAATTCCTTCAAAAGCTTTTTCAAATTGAATTACTTCTGAAACTTGAATTCCTTCTAAATAGCTAACGTCCATCAAGCTTTCTAGTTTTTCAATTGCTTTATTTTTGAAAAACATGATTTCAGGAATATCACTTCCAGAACCCACCGCATCGCTTCCTTGTCCTGGCAATTCAAGCATGTGAAGAAGGATGATTTCTCCGTCGTTTTCACGGGCGATTTGCGCAGCAACTTTTAAAGCGTATTCTGCATGATCTGAGAAGTCGGTAGGGACTAATATTTTTTTCATAAGTGTTGGGTTTAAAGTGTTTTTTTATAGATTATTGAGTTCGTTTTTCTTACAATAAAGGTAAGAATTTAATTTAACATCGCACAATATACTGCAATCATTTTAGATATATAAAAAAATCACTATATTTGCACCGTTATTTATTAAAAAACTAGATAATGAGGGGACTAATTGTCCCCTCTTTTTATAAAAATATGACATTTAAAGAAAAAGTTAGCGAGTTATTAAATGCGGGTCTTGAAGAAAAACCTGATGTTTTCTTGATTGATCTGACGATTACTGATGCTTTTAAGATTATTGTTACTTTAGATGGAGATAATGGTGTAACTTTGCAAGATTGCATCGATATTAGCCGTGCTATTGAGAATAATCTTGACCGTGAAGAAGTTGATTTTTCATTAGAAGTAGCTTCAGGTGGGGTTTCTGCTCCGTTGAAATTAGTAAGGCAGTATAAAAAGAATATCGGCAGAACTTTACAAGTAAAAACTGCTACAGAAACGATAACAGCAGAATTGGTCGATGCAAATGATGATTTCATCACATTGACTTGGACTGCAAGAGAACCAAAAGAAATAGGTAAAGGAAAAGTGACAGTGGAAAAAAGATTGGAACTTCCTTATGCCGATATAAAAGAAGCAATTGTTACAATAACATTTTAATTTAAAGAATAGGCATGGAGAATATTGCATTAATCGAGTCATTTTCAGAGTTTAAAGACGACAAGTTAATTGATCGTGTAACGCTTATGGCGATTTTGGAAGATGTGTTTAGAAATGCATTGAAAAAGAAATATGGTTCTGATGATAATTTCGATATCATTATCAATCCTGATAAGGGCGATATGGAGATTTGGAGAAGAAGAGTTATTGTTGCAGATGAAGATTTAGATTTCGAAAATGAAGAAATTACATTAACAGAAGCAAGGAGAATTGAACCAGATTTTGAGATTGGAGAAGAAGTTTCTGAAGAAGTAAAGTTGATTGATTTAGGAAGAAGAGCTATCTTAGCACTACGCCAGAACTTGATTTCTAAAATTCATGAACACGATAATACAAATCTTTACAAACAATTTAAAGATTTAATTGGCGATATTTATACGGCAGAAGTACACCACGTTCGTCCAAGAGCTGTAATTTTGGTGGATGATGAAGGAAATGAAATTGTGCTTCCAAAGGAAAAACAAATTCCTTCTGACTTTTTTAGAAAAGGTGATAACGTTCGCGGAATCATTGAAAATGTGGAATTAAAAGGTAACAAGCCTCAAATTATTATGTCAAGAACTTCTGAGAAGTTTTTAGAAAAATTATTTGAACAAGAAATTCCTGAGGTTTTCGACGGATTGATCACAATTAAAGGAGTGGTTAGAATTCCGGGAGAAAAAGCGAAAGTTGCTGTTGATTCTTATGATGATAGAATTGATCCAGTTGGAGCTTGTGTTGGTATGAAGGGTTCAAGAATCCACGGAATTGTTCGTGAGCTTGGAAATGAAAATATCGACGTAATTAATTATACGACAAACACACAGTTGTTCATAACAAGAGCATTAAGTCCTGCAAAAGTATCTTCGATTAAAATCAATGAAGAAACAAAAAGAGCTGATGTGTACTTGAAGTTAGAAGAAGTGTCTAAAGCTATTGGTAGAGGTGGCCACAATATCAAATTAGCGGGACTTTTGACAGGATACGAATTAGATGTTATCCGTGAAGGTAATATTGCAGAAGAAGAGGATGATGTTGAGTTGACTGAATTTTCTGATGAAATAGAAGCTTGGGTAATCGAAGAATTTGCAAAAATAGGTTTGGATACCGCAAGAAGCATCTTAAAACAGGATGTGAACGATTTAGTAAGAAGAACAGATCTTGAAGAAGAAACTATCCTTGATGTGATAAAAATTCTTAAGAACGAGTTCGAGGACTAAACTCACAACAACACAACAAAAAAGGTAATAATAAAAAGGTTATATGTCTGAAGAGAGAGTAATAAGAATAAACAAGGTTTTAAGGGAATTGAATATTTCGTTAGATAGAGCCGTTGATTATCTAAAAGATAAGGGGATTGCCATTGAGTCAAATCCAAACGCGAAAATATCTGAGAAAGAATTCGATATCTTGCAAAGTCAATTTGCTGGCGATAAGGGTAAAAAAGAAGCTTCCAAAGAGGTTGGGGAAGAAAAAAGAAAAGAGAAAGAAGCGTTGCGTCTTGAAAGAGAAAAAGAAATCGAAGACAAACGCAAGCAAGACGAAGAGCGTCAACGTCAAGAAGTTATCAAAGCTAAGGCTACTCTAGCAGGGCCGAAGCAAGTTGGGAAAATCGATTTAGATCAAAAATCTCCATCAGTTACACCAACACCTAAAGCTGTTGAACCAACTCCGACTCCAGAAAAACCTGAAGAAAAACCAGTTGTTGAACCCGTAAAAGAAACTCCAGTTGCAAAAGTGGAAACTCCAAAAGCGGAAGAAGCAAAGCCAACTGAAGCTCCTGTTGTAAAAACGGAAGCGCCAAAAACAGAAACTCCGAAAGTGGAAACGCCAAAAGTGGAAGTAAAACCTGTTGAGGCTCCAGTTGCTAAAAAAGAAGAAAACAAAGAGGAGAAAAAAGAAGTTTCTGCTCCAGTTGCAAATGTTGCTCCAGAAGGTGAACAACCAGCTGAAGAAGCAATTACAACTCAATACCAAAAATTGTCAGGAACTACTTTTACCGGACAGACTATTGACTTGTCGCAATTCAATAAGCCTAAAAAGAAAAAAGAAGAGCCAAAAATTGTTCCAAACAAACCGGGCGCACCAGGTGCTGCAGGTGCGAACAATAACAATAATAAAAACAAGAGAAAAAGAATTCCAGGAAAACCAGGCGCACCAGGTCAAGGTGGCGGTACTGCAACTCCAGGAAATATCATTCGTCCAAATGCTCCAGGAGCAGGTGGAAACAATGCAAACAGAAGTGCTAGACCTGGTTTCGTAAAAGGAAACAGACCTGCAATCGTTGCAAAAGTGGAGCCTACGGAAGAAGAAGTTAAAAATCAAATTAGAGAGACTTTAGAAAAACTTCAAGGAAAAGGAAGCAAATCTAAAGCTGCTAAATATAGAAGAGACAAAAGAGACACGCACCGTCAGAAATCTGACGATGAGCAAAGAGCGATAGAAGAAGGAAGCAAAACTATCAAAGTAACAGAATTCGTTACAGTTGGTGAAGTTGCAACCATGATGGATGTGCCGATTACTAAAGTTATTGGAACGTGTATGTCGCTTGGAATCATGGTTACCATGAACCAACGTCTTGATGCTGAAACATTGTCTATCGTTGCTGATGAATTTGGATATGAAGTAGAATTTATTACTACAGATATTGAAGAGAATCAAGAAATCATCGAAGATAGAGAAGAAGATCTTGTATCTAGAGCGCCGATTGTTACCGTAATGGGTCACGTCGATCACGGTAAAACATCGCTTTTGGATTACATCCGTAAAGAGAATGTTATCGCAGGTGAATCAGGAGGAATCACCCAGCACATTGGGGCGTATGCCGTGACTTTAGATAACGGTCAAAAAATCACTTTCTTGGATACACCAGGTCACGAAGCGTTTACTGCGATGCGTGCACGTGGAGCTCAAGTTACCGATATCGCAATTATCGTTGCTGCAGCAGATGATGATATCATGCCTCAAACAAAAGAAGCTATCAGCCACGCACAAGCGGCGAATGTTCCAATGATTTTCGCAATCAATAAAGTGGATAAACCAGCGGCAAATCCTGAGAAAATTAAAGAACAATTGGCAGGTATGAACTTACTTGTAGAAGATTGGGGTGGAAAATACCAATCACACGATATTTCTGCAAAAGTGGGAACGGGTGTGAAAGATCTTCTTGAGAAAGTTTTATTAGAAGCAGAATTACTTGACTTAAAAGCAAACCCTACAAAACCAGCTGTTGGAACTGTGGTGGAAGCGCAATTAGATAAAGGTAGAGGTTATGTAACTACGATTTTAGTTCAAGCCGGTACTTTGAAATTGGGAGATTATGTATTAGCAGGAAAAAATCATGGTAAAATTAAAGCCATGTATGACGAAAGAGGAAATGCAGTTAAAGAAGCAGGACCTTCAACTCCAATTTCAATCCTTGGATTGGACGGAGCGCCAACTGCTGGTGACAAATTCAACGTTTTTGAAGACGAAAGAGAGGCGAAACAAATTGCTGCAAAACGTACACAATTAATTCGTGAGCAATCTGCTAGAACTAAGAAACATACGACTCTTGCTGAACTTGGACGTAGAATTGCTCTTGGACAGTTTAAAGAATTGAACATCATCATCAAAGGTGACGTGGATGGTTCTGTTGAAGCATTGGCGGATTCATTCTCTAAATTATCTACTGAGGAAATCGAAATCAAGATTATACACAAAGGTGTTGGAGCAATTACAGAAACCGATGTCAACTTGGCGTCTGCTTCTGATGCGATCATCATCGGATTTAACGTGAGACCTGCAGGAAATGCGAGAGCATTGGCTGATAAAGAAGAAATCGATATCCGTAACTACTCAATCATCTATGATGCAATTGATGACTTGAAAGATGCGATGGAAGGAATGCTTTCTCCAGAAATGAAGGAAGAAATTTCTGGAACTGCTGAAATCCGTGAGATTTTCAAAATATCAAAAGTAGGTTCAATTGCAGGTTGTATGGTGATGGATGGAAAAATTATCCGTTCTTCAAGAATACGCCTTATCCGTGAGGGTGTTGTAATCCACACAGGAGAATTGATTGCCTTGAAACGTTTCAAAGATGATGTCAAAGAAGTTTCAAAAGGATATGATTGTGGTATGCAAATCAAAGGGTACAATGATATTCAAGAATATGATATCATCGAATCTTTCCAAGAGGTTGCGGTAAAGAAAAAATTGAAATAATTTTCTATATTTATAAAAAATCCCAATTTAGTTATTGGGATTTTTTTTGGTCTATATTCAAAAGTAAAAAGATGAAAAAAGTAATTGCAGTTTTGTTATTCCTTAATACGTTTTGCGGATTTTCTCAGTCAGAAATTAAATACCATAAAATTTCTTTAGAAGATAAAAACGACACGCCAATTGGTCTCAATTTTTCAATTTTTAAAGTTTATGACGGGCGACAATTCAAAGAAAACATAGGAATTGTTCAAAAAGGACCTTTCAATAAAAAGGTATTAGCTAATTTTGAAAAGCCTTTGGAAGAAGAAATTTCGAATTATTTATCTGTAATTCTTCCTTCGGCAAACAAGAATATTGCAATTCGAATCAATGATTTATATGTTTCTGAATATACCAAAGCCTTTTCAGAAGTTGGTTTTGCAACCATAGTTTTGGATGTGATTGAGAAAAAAGACAGTCTGAATTACATTGTCGGCACATATTCTTTCACTGCGGAAGGAAATGGAGTAGATGTTACCGAAAAACACGACAAACGCTTGAAGGAAGCTTTGGTACAAATTATGACAGAGTACAAAAATACTTCGCAAGGCAAAAAGACTCAAATTGTTTTTGATTCAATTCAGGTTATTGCCAATAGAAATTTAGTTGGAACGCCAAAGAAAGGTATTTATCTAACTTTTGCAGATGTTTTGAACGGAAAGCCCTTTACGGAAGATTTTAATTATAGCAATAAAAACGAAAAATTTTATGTTTTGGATGCTTCCGGAAAAGACAAATCAAATTACTTCGGATTTAGTGACGGAGAAAATTTCTACATTAATGTTTCTAAATACGCAAACGGTAAATTTTATGCAAAAACTTCCGTCATAGGAAATAAGTATTTTGTGGAAAATGTGGCTTATGATCCAAATAATGCGGTTGTTGCTGGAGCTATGTTTGGTATCGTTGGCGTTTTAGTGGCTTCTTCAGCTGGTACTGGTGATGTGCCAATGCTGATAGATTGTTATTCGGGACAGCCTATTTTTCTTTCTAACTCTGAAATTAAAGTAATGTTGAAGCCGTATCCGGATCTTTACAAGGAATATAAGGTGGGTAAAAAGAGAAATGAAGATATAAAAGATATAATGCTGAAATACTATCAATTAATTTTAAAATAAAAAAAAATGCCTTCTAAATCAGAAGGCATTTTTTTTTATTTGCTAGGCTTTATTACCAGTGCATTCGGATATTTTTTTCTAAGGTCGTTCATGTTTCTTTCGGCTTCAATTTTAGTCTTGAAGTTGCCTATCCATACTTTGTATGTTGGTGTGTTGAAAACAATGGTGCCGTCAAGGGTTTTGAACTCTTTTTTAAAGTCGTTTAGTGTTTTCTTTGCAGTTTCGCTGTCTCCGTAATAAATCTGGATTTTATAGCGTTCATTGACGGTCAAAGAAGAGTTGATTTTTCGCTTTTCATTCAGCAATTGCTCAAATTTTGGATCTTGCGAAACGTTAATTCCTTTGTCTTGCGAATATCCAGAAATTGAAAAAAGTGCTAGACAAGTGGCATTTAAGTAGATGGATTTTGGACTTAAAATTCTCATAATGAAGTTAGTTTTGTGCAAATGTAATATTTAACTTTTGAATCAAAATTAAAAAAATTATTTAGAATTAATATAAATTGATTATTAAGAGTTCTTTAGGGTTTTGAGAATAGTTCTTAAGTCGTATTTTTGTGCAAAGTTTAAAACAACGTATTGAATTTTCTTTCAACAAATGATAGAAAAAACCATACCACAATTAGTCGATAATCATTTTAAATATGAAAAAGGTGGGTAACCATAATTCGATTTCAAGAATATTACTGTTTAGTTTAGCGCTTCTGCTATCATTTTCCGCTACATCTTATGCTCAAGACGCGGTTGCTCCGGCTGCCGAGGCTGTTGCTCCGTCAGGTGCTGGTGATGCCGCAGCGGGTAAAGCCTTGTTCAATGCAAACTGTGCTGCGTGTCACAAATTAGACGCAAAGATGACAGGTCCTGCTTTGAGAGGTGTTACAGAAAGACACGATACTAAATGGTTGCATGCTTGGATCAAGGACAGTCAGAAATTAATAAAATCTGGCGATGCTGCGGCAGTAAAAGTTTTTGAAGAAAATAACAAGTCAATCATGACTGCTTTTCCTCAGTTGTCAGATGCGGATATTGATAATATTTTAGCATATACTTCTGAACCATTGCCGACAAAAGGGCCTGCTCAAGGAGCTGTTGCTGGTGGTGAAGTTGCTGCTGAAGGAAGCGGAGTTTCAAACAATATCATTCTTGGTGCTTTAGCATTAGTAATGGCGATGTTAGTTGTAATGCTTTTTCTTGTAAACAATGTTTTAGGGAAAATTGCAAAGGCTAACGGAATTGAAGCTACTCAAAAAGTACCGTCTGTGCCGATTTGGGTTGCTTTCGCTAGAAACCAATTTTTGGTATTAGTGACTTCAATCTTGTTATTGCTTGCGAGTGGTTATTTTGTTTACGGATTCTTAATGCAGGTTGGTGTTGATCAAGGTTATCAGCCGATTCAGCCAATCCATTATTCTCATAAAATTCACGCAGGTGACAATGGTATTGATTGTAAATACTGTCACTCTTCGGCTAGGGTTAGTAAAAATGCAGGTATTCCTTCGTTGAATGTTTGTATGAACTGCCACAAGAATATTTCAGAAGTTGCTGAAGAAACTGCTACGCCAGAACATAGCAAAGCATTCTATGATGGGGAAATCCAAAAATTATATGATGCTGTTGGCTGGGATAAAGCAGGTCAAAAATATACTGGAGTTACTAAGCCGGTGAAATGGGTTAGAATTCACAACTTGCCTGATTTTGTTTACTTCAACCATTCACAGCACGTAATTGTTGCTGGAGTTGAATGTCAAACTTGCCACGGACCAGTTGAAACATTGGAGATTATGGAGCAATTCTCTCCATTGACAATGGGATGGTGTGTTGACTGTCACCGTAAGACGGATGTTAAAATGGAAGGCAACGCTTACTATGATAAAATCCATGCTGAATTAGCTAAAAAATATGGTAAAGACAAGCTTACTGCTGCAGAAATGGGTGGTTTAGAGTGCGGAAAATGCCACTATTAATCAAATTTATTAAGATAATTTATATATAATATACAATGTCATCAAACAAAAAATACTGGAAAAGTGTTGAAGAACTAAACGATAATAGTTCTATTGTTGAGACGCTCAGAAATAACGAATTCGCAGAACCGATTCCTGTGGAAGAGTTTTTAGGAGATAAAGAATCATTATCAGCATCATCAACTTCACGTCGTGATTTCTTAAAATATGTAGGATTTAGTACTGCTGCTGCTTCTTTGGCTGCGTGCGAAGGTCCGGTAATTAAATCGATTCCTTACGTAGTTCAACCGGAAGAAATTATTCCTGGTGTGGCAGATTATTATGCGACTACAATTGCTGACGGTTTTGATTTTGCTAATATATTAATTAAAACTCGTGAAGGTCGTCCTATTAAAGTAGAGAACAATACACTTGACGGAGTAAAGCTTAGTGCGAATGCCAGAGTTCATGCTTCTGTTCTTTCCTTGTATGACAGTACGCGTTTAAAATCACCAAAAATTGGTAAAAAAGGAGCTTCTTGGTCTGAAGTGGATGCTAAAGTTAAAGCAAGTCTAGCTGAAGCAAAAACTAATGGAAAACAAGTGGTTTTGCTTACTAATACAATGGCGAGCCCTTCTACAGATAAATTAATTGCAGAATTTATTGCTAAAAATCCTGCAGCTAAACATATAATATATGATGCAGTTTCTGAATCAAATGCTTTGGATGCTTTCCAAATCGCATACGGTGAAAGAGCTTTGGCTGATTATGACTTTTCAAAAGCAAACACAATCGTTTCTGTCGGTGCTGATTTCTTAGGAGACTGGCAAGGTGGAGGATTTGACGGTGGTTATGCAAAAGGGCGTACGCCGAAAAATGGGGTAATGTCTAAGCATATTCAACTCGAATCAAATATGTCTTTGTCTGGAGCAAATGCTGACAAGCGTATTCCATTGACAGTTACCGACCAAAAACAAGCTTTGGTTAAAATTTATAACTTAATTACTGGAGCTTCCGTTCCTACTCAAAAAATCTCTCAAGAGAATGATGTAGTAAAAGCGGCACAGCAATTAAAGGCAGCTGGTTCAAAAGGAGTTTTGGTTTCTGGTTTGGATGATGTAAATGCACAATTGTTGGTTTTTGCAATTAACAATGCATTGCAATCTCAAGCTTTTAATCCTTCTTCGGCTAGACTTACAAGAAAAGGTGATGCAAAAGCGGTTGCTAAATTAGTAGCTGACATGAAATCTGGTTCTGTTCATACTTTGATCATGAGCGGTGTTAATCCGGTTTATACTTTGGCAGCTTCAAAAGATTTTGCTGAAGGTTTGAAAAAAGTTTCAACGTCTGTTGCATTTTCTTTGAAAGAAGATGAAACTGCAATTCTTTCTTCAATCGCAGCTCCAGCGCCACATTATTTAGAATCTTGGGGTGACGTAACAATTTCTAAAGGAAATTATAGCATTACGCAGCCAACGATTCGTCCTTTATTTGATACAAGACAATTTCAGGAAGCTTTATTGCTTTGGTCTGATAATTCAACTTCATACTACGATTACTTAAAAGCTGTTGGTTCTTCAATTGCAACAGGTACAACTTGGAATAAATTAGTTCATGACGGAGTTTATGCTACGCCGGTAACTTCTACTGTTTCTGGGGCTGCTGATTATGCAAGTGCGGCTTCAACCTTGGCGCAAGCTAAAAAACTAGGAGATTTCGAATTAGTATTGTATACTAAAACGGGAATGGGAGATGGACAGCAAGCAAATAATCCTTGGTTGCAAGAATTTCCGGATCCGATTACTCGTGTTTCTTGGGATAACTATGTAACTGTTTCTAAAGCAGATGCGGCAAAATTAGACCTTGAAAACTATAATGTAGCTAACGGTGGATTAAATGGAAGCTATGCTAATATTGAAGTTGGCGGTGTGAAATTGGAAAATGTTCCAGTGATCATCCAGCCAGGTCAAGCTGTTGGAACAATCGGGATTGCTTTAGGTTACGGCCGTAAAGAATCTATGAAAGAAGAAATGCAAGTAGGTGTAAATGCTTATACTTTATATGCAAATTCTAATTCTAATCAAGTTGCTAAAGTAACTAAAGCTAGCGGAGAACATGAATTTGCTTGCGTTCAGTTGCAAAGAACTTTGATGGGAAGAGGAGATATCATCAAGGAAACTACTTTGGATGTGTTCAATAAGGAAGAAGCTGAAGTGTGGAATCCTTCTCCGATGGTTTCTCTAGATCACAACCCGGTAAAAGCGAATACTGTAGATTTATGGGATTCATTTGATCGTACAGTTGGTCATCATTTTAAATTGTCAATTGACTTAAATTCATGTACAGGTTGTGGCGCTTGCGTTATTGCTTGTCATGCTGAAAATAACGTTCCTGTTGTAGGAAAAGCTGAAGTTAGAAGAAGCCGTGATATGCACTGGTTGCGTATTGATAGATATTATTCTTCTGAAGAAACTTTCGCTAAAGATGATGAGAAAAAAGAAAATTTTGATGGATTGTTCGGAGACAAAGGCTCTTTAGGAGGTTTTGGAGAATTAGAACATCCTGCAGATAATCCACAAGTGGCATTCCAGCCAGTAATGTGCCAGCACTGTAACCACGCTCCATGTGAGACTGTTTGTCCGGTTGCTGCAACATCACACGGTCGTCAAGGTCAAAACCATATGGCATACAATAGATGTGTTGGAACTCGTTACTGTGCAAACAACTGTCCTTATAAAGTACGCCGTTTCAACTGGTTCTTGTATAACAAAAACTCAGAATTTGATTACCATATGAATGACGATTTAGGTCGTATGGTATTAAATCCAGATGTCGTTGTTCGTTCAAGAGGGGTTATGGAAAAATGTTCTTTCTGTATCCAATCTACTCAAGCTGTGATTTTAAAAGCGAAGAGAGAAGGAAGACCGGTAAAAGAAGGTGAATTCAATGATACTTGTGCTTGTTCTGCGGCTTGTACTTCAGGATCAATGGTATTTGGGGATGTAAATGAGAAAGAAAGTCCGATTGCTAAATTAGAGCAGGATGAAAGAATGTATCATTTACTAGAGCATGTTGGTACAAAACCTAACGTATTCTATCACGTAAAAGTTAGAAATACATAAGTCAATAAATAATTAATCAAGAAATAAGATAAAGGATTATGTCGTCTCACTACGAAGCACCCATTAGAAAACCTTTAGTTATAGGTGATAAATCTTATCACGACGTAACAGTAGATGTTGCTGCGCCTGTTGAAGGTAGGGCTAACAAACAATGGTGGATTGTATTTTCAATCGCACTAGTCGCTTTCCTTTGGGGACTCGGCTGTATCATATACACTGTATCTACTGGTATCGGTACATGGGGATTAAATAAAACAGTCGGTTGGGCTTGGGATATCACAAACTTTGTTTGGTGGGTTGGTATCGGTCACGCCGGAACTTTGATTTCAGCGGTACTTTTATTGTTCCGTCAAAAATGGAGAATGGCGATTAACCGTTCTGCAGAAGCGATGACCATCTTCTCTGTAGTTCAAGCTGGTTTGTTTCCAATCATCCACATGGGTCGTCCATGGCTGGCATATTGGGTACTTCCAATTCCAAATCAATTCGGATCATTATGGGTTAACTTTAACTCGCCGTTGCTTTGGGACGTATTTGCAATTTCTACTTATCTTTCTGTATCATTGGTTTTCTGGTGGACAGGTTTGCTTCCAGATTTTGCAATGCTTAGAGATAGAGCAATCACTCCTTTTACAAAAAGAGTTTATTCAATCTTGAGTTTCGGATGGAGCGGTAGAGCAAAAGACTGGCAACGTTTTGAAGAAGTATCTTTGGTTCTTGCAGGTTTGGCGACTCCACTTGTACTTTCTGTACACACGATTGTATCTTTTGACTTTGCTACTTCTGTAATTCCAGGATGGCATACGACAATCTTCCCTCCATACTTCGTTGCTGGAGCGGTTTTCTCAGGATTTGCAATGGTAAATACTCTGCTTATCATTATGAGGAAAGTTTCTAATCTTGAAGCTTACATTACATTACAACATATCGAATTGATGAATATTGTAATCATGATTACAGGTTCTATCGTAGGTGTTGCTTATATCACAGAATTATTCGTTGCTTGGTATTCAGGTGTTGAATACGAACAATATGCTTTCTTAAATAGAGCAACAGGTCCTTATGCTTGGGCTTACTGGGCGATGATGACTTGCAACGTTTTCTCTCCGCAGTTTATGTGGTTCAAAAAATTAAGAACAAGTATCATGTTCTCTTTCGTTATCTCGATCGTAGTAAACATCGGTATGTGGTTTGAACGTTTCGTAATTATCGTAACTTCACTTCACAGAGATTACCTTCCATCTTCTTGGACAATGTTCTCGCCAACTTTTGTTGATATTGGAATATTTATCGGAACAATAGGTTTCTTCTTTGTCTTATTCTTATTATATGCAAGATCTTTCCCAGTGATTGCACAAGCAGAGGTTAAGACAATCTTGAAAACTTCTGGAGACAACTATAAAAAACATAGAGAAGAAAATAAACATTCACACCATGAGTAATAAAGTTATATACGCTATTTATAATGATGATGATGTGCTTATGGATGCCGTTAAGCAAACACGTGCTGCTCATCACCATATTGAAGAAGTTTTCACTCCATTTCCAGTTCACGGATTGGACAAAGCAATGGGAATCGCACCAACAAGATTAGCAATTTGTGCTTTTTTATATGGATTATGCGGTTTGTCTTTCGCAACTTGGATGATGAATTATATTATGATTTCTGATTGGCCACAAGATATTGGTGGAAAGCCGAGTTTTAGTTATATTGAAAACATGCCTGCTTTCGTACCAGTTATGTTTGAGTTAACAGTATTTTTCGCAGCCCACTTAATGGTTCTTACTTTTTATATGAGAAGTAGATTATGGCCGTTCAAAGCAGCAGAAAATCCAGATGTAAGAACTACTGATGACCATTTTTTAATGGAAGTAGCAGTTCATGGTGATGAAAATGAATTAGTATCATTTTTTCAAAATACTGGAGCAGTAGAAGTTAAAGTAATAGAAAAGCATTAAGAGGAGATATGAAAAGTTTATATAAAATAACACTTTTGGTAGGTATTGCCATGACGGTCGTTTCTTGTCACAATAAGAAACAGCCTAACTATCAATACATGCCTAATATGTATCAGTCTGTAGGTTATGAAACTTACTCTGAGTCTGGTGCTTTTGCAAATGGCAAAGAAGGACAACTTCCTGCAAAAGGTTCTATTCCAAGAGGATTTGAGCCTTATGAATATGAAAATTCTACTGCTGGATATGAATTGGCAAAAGCTAATTTGAAATCTCCTTTAGATTCAATCGCTAAAAATTCTGAAAAAGGCGCACAGCTTTTCGGAATCTATTGCGCTATCTGTCACGGTGAAAAAGGTGATGGAAAAGGAAACTTAGTTAAAAGAGAAAAATTCCTTGGTGTTCCAAGTTATGCGGATAGAGTTATCACTGAAGGAAGCGTATTTCACGTTGAAACTTTTGGATTGAATGCAATGGGTTCTCATGCTAATCAATTGACAAAAGAAGAACGTTGGATGGTTGCGGCTCACGTGATGAAGCTAAAAAGTGAATTATAATTGTAGAACAAACTGATCTTAATAGATATGTACACATTTTCAAGCAAATTAAAAACTGTCTCTATCATCCTAATGGTTGTTGGTATCCTTGGGATAGGATATGGTTTTTTAACTGCACCAAAAAATACTGAGGACGTAGAGAAAATTTTAAAGGAGGAGGAAAGTGCTCACGGAGGTCATCACGAAGCTGCGGCTCAACATGATGCTCATGAAACTCATCCTGCAACTGAAGCGCATGCTACTGAAACTCATTCGGGTCATGAGGCAGTTGCAACTTCTACACCATTAGATTCTGTTCATTCAGATTCTCTTACAACTCAAAAAGATACAATACATGCTGTAGCTTCATCAGAAGAACATCATGATGAACACGCCACAGTTGCGGTTCACGGTCATGATAAAGCTGAAGGCGGACACGATGCTCATGCTGAACATAAAAAACATGTTGAGCACGTTTATCATCAATTGACTAATAAACCATGGGCAGCTGTTTATGTTGCGGCATTATTTTTCTTCTTGATTTCATTAGGTGTTTTAGCATTTTATGCTTTGCAACAAGTAGCACAAGCGGGTTGGTCACCAGTATTATTTAGAGTAATGCAAGGAATTACAGCTTATGTGCCAGTAGGTTCAGTAATTGTATTTATTCTTTTAGCTTTAGGTGCTTTTCACTACCATCACTTATTTGTTTGGATGGACGCTGAATTACTTGATCCTAAAAGCCCAAAATTCGACAAATTAATTTCTAATAAATCAGGATACCTAAACGAATACTTCTGGTTAATCAGAGCCGCTATTTTTATTATAGGATGGAATCTTTATAGATATTTTTCTAGAAAAAACTGTTTCGCTCAAGATGAAGCTTCTGATAATTCTTTCTACAAAAAGAATTTCAAAATGTCTGCAGGATTTTTAGTGTTTTTCTTGGTTACAGAATCAATCATGTCTTGGGATTGGATTATGTCTGTAGATCCGCACTGGTTCAGTACGCTTTTTGGATGGTATGTATTAATGAGTTTCTTAGTGAGTGGTGTAACCGTTATCGCATTGACTACTTTGTACTTAAAATCAAGAGGATATCTAGAATATGTAAATACAAGTCATATCCACGATTTAGCTAAATTCATGTTTGGATTCAGCGTTTTCTGGACTTACTTATGGTTTTCACAATTTATGTTGATCTGGTATGCTAATATTCCAGAAGAGGTTACTTACTTCATCACAAGAATTGAACAATATAACTTGCCTTTCTTCGGAATGGTCGTTATGAACTTTGTTTTCCCAATCTTGATTTTGATTAACACAGACTTCAAGCGTCTTACTTGGATTATCGTTATGGCTGGAGTTGTAATTTTAGCTGGACACTATATTGATTTTTATAACATGATCATGCCAGCAACAGTTGGTGACAGATGGTTTATTGGATTTGCAGAAATTGGTGCAGTGCTTTTCTTCCTTGGATTATTTATATTAGTAGTTTTCACTGCTCTTACTAAATCTCCATTATTGGCAAAAAGAAATCCATATATTGAAGAAAGTAAACATTTTCATTATTAATATTTAAAGAAAAAACAGATGACAAGTTTGTTGGTAATTATAGTTTTAGTTTTATTGGCTGTAGCAATTTGGCAGTTGACTAAAATTTTCGATTTGACTCAAGTTGGTGCTCATAGTGATAATTCACAGATTGCTAGCGATAGAGATAATAATGTAAATGGATACTTGATGTTTGCCTTTTTGGTATTCATCTACCTTACAATGATTATTTGCGTTGTAAAGTTTGGCGACTTACCATTGATGAGCAATTCTGCTTCTGAACATGGTCAAGATGTAGATAATTTGATGTGGATTTCAATGATTTTGATTTTCGTAGTTCAAATTATTACACAAGCACTTCTTCACTTTTTTGCTTACAAATACAGAGGTAAAGAAGGTCAAAAAGCGTTATACTTTGCTGATAATGATAAATTAGAATTTATTTGGACAATTATTCCGGTAATCGTTTTGGCTGGTTTGATCCTTTACGGATTATATGCTTGGACAAATATCATGTTTGTTGATGAAGACGAAGATGTAATTGTTGTTGAATTATATGCAAAACAATTCTCTTGGGAAGCTAGATATTCTGGAGAAGATAATGTTCTTGGAAAAGCAAACGTAAGATATATTGAAGGTGTAAATACTTTAGGTGTTGACGTTTCTGACCCAAATGCACAAGATGATAAAGTGGTAAACGAACTGCACTTGCCAAAAGGTAAAAAAGTTTTGTTCAAAATGCGTTCACAAGACGTTTTGCACTCTGCTTATATGCCACACTTCAGAGCACAGATGAACTGTGTGCCTGGAATGGTAACACAATTTGCTTTCACACCGAACAAGACTACTGAAGAAATGCGTCAAACTCCAGAGATGGTTGAAAAAGTTTCTCGTATCAATGAATTGCGTGCTAAGAAAAATATAGAATTGGCTAAAGGCGGACAAACAGCGCTTGATCCTTATACTTTCGATTTCCTTTTGCTTTGTAACAAAATTTGCGGACCTTCACACTATAACATGCAAATGAAAATTGTAGTTGAAAGTGAAGCTGATTATAAAAAATGGTTGAACGACAAGCCAACTTTAGTTTCAGCTGTAAAAGCAGAAAAAGAACCTAAAGCAGAAACTGTTGGGCCAACAGCTCCTCAAGATACAACTGCAAAAGCAACTGCTGATACTACAAAAGTTGTTGCAGCAAATAAATAGTAAGTATATCTTTTAAATAAAAATTTAAATTATAATATATGTCAGCAGTAGCTCACGATATCGATCACGGACACGATCACGATCACGAACACGAACATCACCACAAAGATACTTTCATTACGAAGTATATCTTTAGTATTGACCACAAGATGATTGCAAAACAGTATCTTATTACTGGTATCATCATGGGTATAATCGGTGTTGGAATGTCATTGCTTTTCAGAATGCAGTTGGCTTGGCCAGAAGAATCATTCGGAGTATTTAAATTTTTCTTAGGCGAGAAATTCGCTCCAGGGGGAGTTATGAAAAATGATGCTTATCTAGCCTTGGTAACTATTCACGGAACAATCATGGTGTTCTTCGTTTTGACTGCAGGGTTAAGCGGAACTTTCAGTAACCTTTTGATTCCATTGCAAATTGGAGCGCGCGATATGGCTTCTGGTTTTATGAATATGGTTTCTTACTGGTTATTCTTCCTTTCAAGTGTTATCATGATTTCTTCACTTTTTGTAGAATCAGGACCAGCATCTGCAGGTTGGACAATTTATCCTCCATTATCAGCATTGCCACAAGCAATTCCTGGTTCTGGAACAGGTATGACTTTATGGTTGGTTTCTATGGCCATCTTCATCGCTTCTTCTTTAATGGGATCTTTGAACTATGTTGTAACTGTTATCAACTTAAGAACAAAAGGAATGTCAATGACAAGATTGCCTCTTACAATTTGGGCTTTCTTCATTACAGCAGTAATTGGTATAGTATCTTTCCCTGTTCTTTTATCAGCAGCCTTATTGTTGATCATGGACAGAAGTTTCGGAACTTCTTTCTTCCTTTCTGATATTTATATTGCTGGAGAAGTATTGCACTATCAAGGTGGTTCTCCGGTATTGTTCGAGCACTTATTCTGGTTCTTAGGTCACCCTGAGGTTTACATCGTAATCTTGCCAGCAATGGGTCTTGTATCTGAAATCATGGCAACAAACTCTCGCAAGCCAATCTTTGGTTACAGAGCGATGATTGCTTCAATTCTTGCAATCGCATTTTTATCAACAATCGTTTGGGGTCACCATATGTTTATCTCAGGAATGAATCCATTCTTAGGATCTGTGTTTACTTTTACAACTTTATTGATTGCAATTCCTTCTGCAGTAAAAGCCTTTAACTGGATTACTACTTTATGGAAAGGTAATTTGCAATTAAACACTGGTATGTTGTTTTCTATCGGATTTGTTTCTACTTTCATTACTGGAGGTTTGACAGGTATCATCCTTGGAGATAGCACGCTTGACATCAATGTTCATGATACTTATTTTGTTGTAGCTCACTTCCACTTAGTAATGGGTATTTCTGCCCTTTACGGAATGTTTGCTGGAATCTATCACTGGTTTCCAAGAATGTTCGGAAGAATGCTTAATAAAAACCTTGGATATGTACACTTTTGGGTAACTTCAATCTGTGCTTATGGTGTTTTCTTCCCGATGCACTTTATTGGTATGGCTGGTCTTCCAAGACGTTATTATACAAACACAGCTTTCCCATTATTCGACGACTTGCAAAACGTGAATGTTTTGATTACAGTTTTCGCTTTAGTAGGAGGTGTTTTCCAAATCGTATTCTTATGGAACTTCTTCCATAGTATTTTCTACGGAAAGAAATCTGTTATGAATCCATGGAGATCTACAACATTAGAATGGACAGCTCCAGTGGAACACATCCACGGAAACTGGCCAGGAGAACTTCCAGAAGTACACAGATGGCCTTACGATTATAGCAAGCCAGGCTTCGAAGAAGATTTTATTCCTCAGACAGTTCCTTTTAGAGAGGGTGAAGAAGAACTTCATCACTAAGATTAAAGATTATATACAGAAACCGTTTCGTAAGAAACGGTTTTTTTGTTTTTGATTGAACGGTATAATATACGGTGTGGGATTTTATTTTATAGGGTCATGTATCAGATTAGGTGTTTTTGCAAAACATGAGTGTAACAACCTGAAAAACAATAAAACCTATAGATTTTGAATAGTAGAAAGACAGCGTGTCGGTCGTCTCTTCTATTTTAATGATTTTAAAAAGCCTTAAAATGATTTTGTTGTACCTTAGTGTATCAAATTAGGGCAATTTTAATGTTGACAAGCGAAACCAATAAAACATTAATAGTATATTGAAGAAAGAAAAGGTGCGATAATAAAAGCTGAATAATATAGTAGACATGAAAAATTTATCTTTAAACAATGAACCGTTAGAATTAAATCCAGGAAAGTCATACTTTGTAATTGATGCGTTATATCTGCAAGAAATCAAAAATGAATTAGATGGAAAAGATATTAGAAATATTAGACATGAAATTTTTCCTTATACAGAAACGCCTTATGCTGAATTGGTATTCAACAGAACAACATTTTTGATTAATCAAATAAAAAAAGTGGAATATGATGAAGTTATTCCAGATGATTATTCTTTTTTTTCAACTGATACGGGTTTAATAATTTTTATATGTGAAGACATTTTAATAAAATTTTTGGAAAGATATGATTTCAATGACTTAGTGAACTCCAATGATGAAACAATAAACATCAACTATTGGGAAGATTTAGCATCAGTATTTGAAACAGCAGATTTAGGTATAATATTATCATATATCAAACCAGAAAATGATTTTGATGGTAGCGGAACGTATAAAATTTACCAAGAAAAAGAATAGTTCATTTCTTGTGTGAGTGAGAAGTTTGCAATCTAGAAAAGACAAAATCAAATATTATCCTCTCAATTTTAAAGATGGATTATAGAAATTTAAAAGAAGAAGAAAAAAAACTTTTAATCTTACTAATAAAAGAGCAGGGTTGAAAATGACGGCAACAGGAATGGACGAACTTTTAGTTAGAGAAATGGACGATGGAGGCATGGGTAGCTTATATATATCTTCGACTGAATCTGCACCTGAAAACAGAGTTTTTGGTAGACAGGCAAGTGAATACTTTTTTGATGATTTAGATGGCGTAAAAGTTATAGCATCATTATATCTCGATAAGGAAGACAGGTTGTTTGAAATTGACATGTGGAAAACAGATTTTAGTCCGTTAAAGAGATGGTAATCAGATATGAAAAAAATCATTCTAATCTCAATACTATTTTTGACGTTTATCTCATGTAAGAGAAGGGAAGATGCGAATGTTAAAAATATTTATTATAAAACTATTTCTGAGGATTCAAGAATTTTAGATTATAAGGTAAAAAGCTATCATTTCATTGGTGACACTATATCCGAAAAAGAAATTGTTCTTACCCAAGACAAAAAGTTTTATTTTAGTAATAATCTATTTCTAAGAAAAAATGGAGATTTATTCATACTTACAAAGGATAAAAATACAGTAATTATTGAGCCTTACTTAACAGTCCAAAAATTAGATTCTTGCAATTTGGTTAAACACCCGTTTGGAGATTATAAAATTTGCAACGAAGGAAGAGAAGATTTTTTGAATTATAAAAATTGCTATAAACTTGACTACAGTAGTGTTGGCATTGATGGACTAAGCATGACCGTTTATTTAGACCAAGATTTTACTACAATTGCACAAGTTGCTAGATTGGCCACCTTTAATAAGGTTATTAAAATTGACATAGCTGAAGTGCCTAAAGATATTAGAAAAAAGCTACAAGACAAACTATAATTATAAGTACAACGGGAAGGAATGGCAAGACGAGCTAGGGCTTAACCTTTACGGCTACGGGGCTAGGAATTATGACCCGACTTTAGGACGTTGGATGGATATGGATGCATTGAGCGAGAAATATCTAAATATATCTACTTATTCTATGTTGCCAATATGCCTACATAGCTGTCGACCTTTATGGTAATGAAATTATTCTTTTTTGTTTCGGGTAATGATAATTTACAGTATAGAAAGTTGGTGTATTATTTTTTCGCAATGATATTGAGGAGTTCGGTGACGAATGCATTTTGCGCAACATTCAACTTCTCCAAAGCTTCTTTTTTACCAAACCATCCACAACGATCAATTTCTGGTATATTGACGAATTTTCCAGATTTAGGAGGCCATTCAATCGGAAATTCATTGCTCTTTATATTGTCTGCATCGATAGCATCTTCAACTGCCCAAGCATAAATCGTTTTTCCTGATTTTAATGTTACAGGAGTTAATTCAATAAAATTTCCTTTGGGCTTTATACTAGTCTCTTCTTCGAATTCTCTGATTGCGGCATCAAAGGCATTTTCTTCTAAAGTGAATTCTCCCTTTGGAATTGACCAAGCTCCGATATCTTTATTCTTCCAAAATGGCCCACCCGGATGTGCGATAAAAAATAATATTTCATTGTTTTCCTTTTTATAGACTAAAATGCCGGCACTGGTTTTCATGATTTAATTTTCATAGTAATTTACGAAAAAAAAAGAGCTTCAATTTAGAAGCTCTTTTTTGTCTTATGCTGTAGCATCTCTCAACGCTTTCACTCTGTCATGATCAGCTCTCAACGTTGTTTGCTGTTGCGAAACCAACTGTGTTTGCTCGGCAGTTAAATCTGAAGTTGCTTTTTCAAGTACAGATTCATAAGTTTCTAATGCTTTATCTTCTCCAAATTCACAAGAATCTAAAATTGTATGTCTGTCATTTCCTGTGAATGCCGCTTTAACGTCCATCCACGCTCGGAAAAATTTTCCAGTAACTCTCGTTCCTTCTTTTGGTTCGCCACCAAGACGTTTTACTTCTGAACGAAGTTCTGATACATTCTTTTGGCTTGTTGAAGCTAATTCACCAAATAAACTTTTTAAATCAGTATCTTTTGCTTCTTTTGACGCTGTTTCATATCCTTCAATACGATCGTTGTTAATTTCAATTAACTTGTTTAATGCGTCGATGTTTTTTTGATTTTCCATTGTGCTATTTTTTAGTTTTTTACTAATTATAAATTTCGGAATTAATAATAGTAATTGCTTTATATAATTGTGATGGAGGTTTATAAGGTTATGTAATTAAATTAGCAAAAACACTTTGTAAAGTAATTTGATTACATTTATAAATAAAAACAATCGCATGAAAATTATCTTTTCTCTTTGCTTATCGATTCTTTTGTACAGCTGTCAAGAAAAAAAGGAAATCTTCAAAGCTCCAAAGGTTGAAGATATCAATGGAGTTATTGAAACGATTATTTATAAAGACAGTCTGCCAGTTTTTAAAAATGATACTAGCAACGATCGAATTTGTATTCGATTAAATAAAATAGATGTAAAAGTTATGCCTTCTAGAAAAGCGAGTGAATTAATTGCTCCAGAAGAGCCTGGTAATTATGTTTATGTACAGCAATTACTTTATTCAAGTAAGAAGCATTCCGCTTTTTTCCCTAAAAAAGATTCTACTTACCTTTTGTATCAGAATGAAGTTCACAAATCTCTGAACATCGATTTAGCTTTTTCTAAAAAATTAAAAACGATTTCTTTTAAACAATCACAAGCTGATAAACGCGGGTGGGATAAAAGTTATTATTCTATATCTGTTCCTATATTTTCAAAGGATGGAAATACAGCTTATGTGGAGCTAAATTATTACGCAGGTGATTTTGGAAAAGGTTTCGCAATTATATTAAGAAAAGAAAAAGGTGGTTGGGAAATAATACAAAGCGGATTAGCTTGGATAGCATAAATTAACTATTATCCCAATCGCTTTTTTTAACCTTTTTCTTTCCCCAAGCGACCACTTTTACGCCTTCGGAATAATTGACCAAATCAGGTTTTCTTCCTATTAATTTGTCAAATCTTGGATAATGCAGTTCTATATTTTCAATGATTGCTTCACGAATCGGCCATTCCTGATGGTGGATTTCATATTCGTTGATGAAGTTTTTGGTGTCTTGAAACAAAGCATAACGTTCGGTTAGCCACTTGTCAATATCCGTCTTTTGAACCGCTTTCCCGATTTTGAATTTTATATCTAATTTATCCCCAAACTCGGTATTTGAAGAGCGATAATATTCTATTTCCCTTTTAATATTTGAAAAACGATAAGGCAATTCAGAAATCAGCTTCGCCACTTTGCAAGACAAATCCTTGCCGCCTTCCATGCTTAAAAAGTAGACGCCGGTTTTGCTTTTCGTTTTCACGTAAGTGCGCACGTTTATCTCAAAGAAATTAGAAATAGGAGCAAAGGCTGGCAAAAATCTTGGGCGGATTTCTTCCATGGCAAAAGCGACTACAGAAACCCAAGGTTTTCCTTCGAACAAATCAATTTCTAATTCCTTTGGAACATGCTTTTTTAGTTCTTCCAAATCAACTTCCCAATGGAGAAAAATAGCATCGTTCCATTCTTGATAATAGCGCCAGCGATCTTTTGGTATTTCCCAAGGACGATGTGCACTTTGTCCTAAAATTTTCCGAATCATTGAAATTATATTTATTCTTTAGGTTTTGTCAAATAATAAACCGGAATTCCTGCCAGCATAATTAAAACTCCCCAACCGCAAGTTTCAAATCTTGTGACTAATAAAGCAACACACAAAGCAGAAGCAGAAAGGATATAAAGCATTGGCAAAAACGGATATCCAAAAGCTTTATAAGGTCTTTCAGCATCAGGCATTTTTCTTCGTAAGATGAAAATTCCGTAAATTGTTAGAATATAAAATATGATTACAATAATCATTACAAAGTCTAATAAAGCACCATATTTTCCGGTCAAACACAAAGCTGAAGCCCAAATGCATTGTGCCCACAAAGCCCAAGCCGGAACACTTGCCGAATTTAAAACAGCTGCTTTTTTGAAGAATAATCCGTCTTTTGCCATCGTATAATAAACTCTGGCGCCAGCCATAATCAATCCGTTATTGCAGGCAAAAGTGGAAATCATAATCATGATGGCGATGATCAAAGTTCCTATATTTCCGAAAATGTAATTGGCAGCGACAACAGCAACTCTATCTGATTTTGCGGTAGCAATTTCTTCAAATGGAACTACGGCCAAGTACATTAAATTCGCTAAAATATAAATTACGGTCACGATAAAAGTTCCAAGAAACAAACTCAATCCCACATTTCTTTTCGGATTTTTAATTTCTCCAGCGATAAAAGTTACACCATTCCAGGCATCGCTTGAAAATAAAGAACCGACCATTGCTGCTGAAATTCCAGTAATCAAAGCAGATCCGCTGATTGGAAGCCAAGAACCTGTTTTTGTATTAAAAGATTGTGTATTCCAAGCATCAGTCCAATTTGCATCCCAGATTTCTGCTTTTGCTCCTAGAATAAATCCGAAAACAATCAATCCTAAAAGCGACATGATTTTTATAATTGTCATAACAGTTTGAAGCATTTTACTGTTTTTAACACCACGACTATTAATATATGTAAGAAGGATAATTGTAATTATGGAAACAATCTGCGCAGCATTTAACTTGAAAGAACCTAAATCAAAAAGGATGTTTTCATCGCTTAAGGGTTCATATAAATAAGCGGCAAATTTTGAAAAGGCAACTCCGACAGCGGCAATAGTTCCGGTTTGGATTACGGCGAAGAAACTCCAGCCATATAAAAATGCAATTAATTTATTGTAAGCTTCCTTTAAATAAACATATTGGCCACCCGCTTTTGGGAACATTGCACTTAATTCGCCATAACTCACGGCAGCAATTACGGTAATCAATCCAGAAATTATCCAAATTAAAGTCAGCCATCCTGCAGAACCAACTTGCCTTGCAATATCTGCGCTTACAATAAAAATTCCGGAACCAATCATTGAACCGACAACGAGCATTGTTCCGTCTAATAAGCCGAGTTCTCTTTTTAAATTATTGTCTTCGTCGTGGTTTTCCATATAGAGGTAGTTTGGTTGATTTGTTGTTAATTTCTGTTAAAGATATTAAAAAATCTGAATTTTGATGCAACTTGATTTTTGAGTATCTTTCCATTTCTAATTAAATATTTTGCTATGAGCGACAAATATGCTAACCTAGAATTGGTTAAAAATGACGACCTAAAAAGATTTGAAATGGATGTTGAAGGCCACACGGCTTTCATTGAATATATTTTGACAAAAGACAATGTGATGTTTTTGACGCATACTGAAGTTCCAGTTGCTTTGGAAGGAAAAGGAATTGGTGGCAGTATTGTTTCTAAAACTTTGAATTATATTAAGGAAAACGGACATACTTTGGCGCCACTTTGCCCTTTTGTGGCTTCGTATCTAAGAAAGCATCCGGAATGGAAAACGCTTTTGGCGAAAGGTTATAATGTTGATTAAAAAGTTTCAAAGTTTCAAAGTTTCAAAGTTTCAAAGTTTTCTTTAAATGACCTTATATGTCTTGAAATGGTTTGGATTTTTTAGCCATATAAGGCATATAAGAACATATAAGTTTTACAGATGTTCAACCTAATGAGTATGATTTAAGCGATTTCTTTATCTTTGCCACATGAATGAAAATTTAGACCCAACAAACCAAGGCTATAATCCCGAAGAACTTGATTTAGAAAAAAAATTAAGGCCACTTTCCTTTGATGATTTCACAGGACAAGATCAGGTTTTGGAAAATCTGCAAGTATTTGTACAAGCCGCAAATCAAAGAAACGAAGCTTTGGATCACACCCTTTTTCACGGACCTCCGGGTTTGGGAAAAACAACGCTTGCTAATATTTTGGCGAATGAATTAGGTGTTGGAATTAAGATTACGTCGGGCCCAGTTTTAGATAAACCTGGAGATTTGGCGGGATTGTTAACCAATCTTGAAGAGCGAGATGTTTTGTTTATCGACGAAATTCACCGATTGAGTCCGATTGTGGAAGAATATTTGTATTCTGCCATGGAAGACTTTAAGATTGATATTATGATTGAATCAGGACCAAATGCAAGAACGGTTCAGTTAAATTTGAATCCGTTTACATTGGTTGGAGCCACGACTCGTTCTGGATTATTGACCGCTCCGATGCGAGCGCGTTTCGGAATCCAGAGCCGTTTGCAATATTATACGACAGAACTTTTGACATCTATTGTAGAAAGAAGTTCAGCGATCATAAAAATGCCAATCACGATGGAAGCGGCGATTGAAATTGCAGGAAGAAGCCGTGGAACTCCTAGAATCGCAAATGCCTTATTAAGAAGAGTTCGAGATTTTGCCCAGATAAAAGGCAACGGGAAAATTGATATTGAAATTGCAAGATTTTCGTTGAAAGCTTTACACGTCGATGCACATGGTTTAGATGAAATGGATAATAAAATCTTGACAACAATCATTGATAAATTTAAAGGCGGCCCAGTTGGATTATCCACTTTGGCAACCGCAGTTTCTGAAAGCAGCGAAACAATTGAAGAAGTTTATGAACCTTTTTTAATCCAAGAAGGTTTTATAATGAGGACTCCGAGAGGAAGAGAAGTGACTGAAAAGGCTTATAAGCACTTGGGGAAAGTTCGAACAAATATTCAAGGAGGCCTTTTTTAGAATTTAAGATTTTTGCTGAGATTCCTCCTTCGTCGAAATGACAATTTTGTGGTTAAGTAAGATTTAAAATCCGCGAAAATTAGTAAAATCGGTGTTATCTGTGTTCCAAATATTTTAGAATTCTAAATGATTTCCAATAAAGAAAAATATACCAAGTTCATTAAATCCGAAGCCACTCGCCTCGGATTTTTGTCTTGTGGCATATCTCAAGCCGGATTTTTAGAACAAGAAGCACCTCGTTTGGAAGTTTGGCTGAAAAATAATTCGCACGGACAAATGTCTTATATGGAAAACCATTTTGACAAAAGACTTGATCCGACATTGTTGGTTGATGATTCTAAAAGCGTGATTTCTCTACTTTTAAATTATTATCCGGAGGAAACGCAAACCCAAATTACAGGAGAAGACACTTATAAAATTTCAAAATATGCTTACGGACAAGATTATCATTTTGTCATCAAAGAGAAATTGAAAGAACTGCTTTTTTCGATTCAGGAAAACATCGGTGAAGTTTCTGGTCGTGCTTTTGTGGATTCAGCTCCGGTTTTAGACAAAGCTTGGGCTTCGAAGAGTGGTTTGGGCTGGATCGGGAAAAACAGCAATTTGTTGAGCAAGCAAGTCGGTTCGTTTTTCTTTATCGCTGAATTGATTGTCGATTTAGATTTGGAATATGACAACGCCGTAACCGATCATTGCGGTTCGTGTACCAAATGTATCGACGCCTGCCCGACGGAAGCAATCGTTGCACCTTATGTAGTTGACGGAAGCAAATGTATTTCTTATTTTACGATAGAACTAAAAGAAAATATTCCTTTAGAAATGAAAGGAAAGTTTGATGATTGGGCTTTTGGCTGTGATGTCTGCCAAGATGTTTGTCCGTGGAATCGCTTTTCAAAACCCCACAGGGAACCGCTTTTTAATCCGCATCCAGATTTGCTTTCCATGACCAAAAAAGATTGGGAAGAAATCACAGAAGATACTTTTCGAGCCGTTTTTAAAAATTCGGCTGTAAAGCGAACAAAATTCGATGGATTGAAACGCAATATTGATTTCCTGAAATAAAAAAAGCCATCAATTGCACAAATTTGCACAAAATGATTCGTGAAAATTTGTGCAATTCGTGGCTCAAAAATTGAATTACTTTTTGCTTGCAATCCAATTATTAATCTTGTCTTCTAAAATTTTCATCGGCAAGCAACCCGCATCTAAAATTTGATTGTGGAATTCTTTGATAGAAAATTTAGTTCCTAATTCTTTTTCAGCTTTAGTTCGCAATTCTCTAATTTTCATTTGACCGATTTTATAAGAAAGTGCTTGTCCGGGAATCGCCATATATCTTTCGATTTCAGCAATAATACTCGCTTCAGGTTCAGCTTCATTTTCCATAGAATATTTTATTGCTTGCTCGCGTGTCCAGCCTTTTGTGTGAATTCCAGTATCTACAACAAGGCGAATTGCTCGATGCATTTCAGCACTTAGCATTCCGAAATATTGATATGGATTTTCATATAAACCTAGTTCTTTTCCCAGTGATTCTGTATATAAAGCCCAGCCTTCGCCATAAGCATTGAACCAAATTGTCTTTCTAAATTCAGGTAAAGCTGCATTTTCTTGTTGTAAAGAAATTTGATAATGATGCCCAGGAATCGCTTCGTGCAAAAATAAATCTTCGTCTGCATAAAAATTATATTTCTTCACGTCTGGAATCGGAACATAGAAAACACCTGGTCTTGTACCGTCGACTGATCCAGGATTGTACTCGGCACTAGCCGAATTTTCTCTAAAGGCTTCCGTTCTTTTTACAACAAAAGGCGTTTTTGGTTTTAGGTCAAAAAGCTTTTCCAAATTTGGTTTCATTTTTTCGTGAATCGCATTGAAATTGTCGATTACTTGTTGTGGTTCAGTGAAGGGCATTAATTCTTTTTTCTCTCGAACATGATTGAAGAATTCTTTTAAATTTCCTTTAAAACCGACTTGCATTTTGACTTTTTCCATTTCCGCCAAAATTCTTGCTACTTCTTTTAGTCCTAAATTATGGATTTCATTAGCCGTCAAATCGGTTGTAGTGTAGTTTTTGATTAAATGCTTATAATAAGCTTCTCCTTGTGGAATGGCGGAAATTCCGCTTGTAGTTCTGCTTTTTGCTAAATAATCTGTGCTGACATATGTATATAAATTCTTCAACGAAGGAACTAATTTCTCCGTTATCAATTTTGTATAATTATTTGTAATTTTCTTTTTATCTTCCGTAGAAAAATCCTTAGGAAAAGCATTTAGTGGCGAATAAAAAATATGTGTTTTGTCTTCTTTTGCCAAATCTTGCAATTGCGGGATAACCTTTAAAGTCAGCGTTTTTGGCAATATATATCCTTTCGAAACGCCTTCTTTCATTTTTGCTTCTGCTGTAATTATCCAGTCATTGAAAGCGGTCAATCTTTCTAACCAATTTTCATAATCTTTCACAGTCTTAAAAGGCTGTGCGCTTGAACCGCTGGCGAATTGTCCGATCATTAAATGTAATCCTGTAAATTGATTCAGCGGCATCAAATCTTCTCTAAAAACTAATCCTTCCAAATTATTGTCACATTCCCAAGTCAAAATAGCTTTGCTTAACTTGTCGTTTTCAGATAAATCATTGTCGTCAAATTTTGCTAGTTCATTTTTATACTTTGTAAAAAAGATTTTTACTTTCTCAATATTTTTGTCGTCTAGACTGTTTGGAAGCAGGTTGTTATAGCGATTATCGCCAGCACTTGTTGCTTCTAAGGGAAAAAGTTTTAATCTTTCTTGGTAATAATTTTCTAAAAATGTTTTCAATTTTTCATTATCTTTTTTAGTGTTTTCGTCTTTTTCTTGTTGACACGATTGTAATCCCAAGGTAATAAGGCATAAAAGTAAAAGTAGTTTTCTCATCTGTTTGATAATTTTGAAACGTATTATTTTTTTAAAGTAGATTCTCTTTCAATAATTGTTGTAGGCAGTTCAATGATTTGGTGTTTTATCGGGAGATGCTCTTTTGTCTGTGTAATTTCATCAATTAAAATTGAGGCAGCCCTTTGTCCGATATCATAACCAGGCTGGTCAATCGTGGTTAATTTTGGAGAAATTACGGTAGACATAAACCAATTGCTAAAGCCAAAAACAGCAATTTGTTCTGGAATTTTTATTTGTGCTTCGTTTAAATATTTTATAATTCCGATTGCTACTAAATCTGTAATGGCGAAAATTGCATCAATATCTTTGTGCTGTTCAACCATCAATTTTGCGTTCGCATAACCATCTTCAAAATCAGTATTGTGGTCGCACATATATATTAAGGAAGAATCATAAGGAATATTATTGTCTTCCAAAGCTTTTTTATAACCTAAAAAACGGTCGATAGAATTCTGCGGTACCAAAGATCCTCTAAAATGAGCAATTCGTTTGTATCCCTTTTTAATAAGGTAAGTCACGGCGTCATAAGCAGCCTTTTTATCATTGATTACAACTTTTGAGCAATCAACCATTTTGGCAATCTTGTCAAATAAAACTACAGGTGTATTTTTTTTAATTGCGGTTGTAATATGAGTGAAATCATCAGTTTCATTAGATAGAGAAATTAAAATTCCGTCGACTCTTTTTTGTAGGAGTAAAGCAATTTGTTTTTTTTCTAATTCATATTTTTCGCTTGACTGAAGAATAATTACCAGGTAACCGCGTTTTTCGGCTTCTTCTAAAATTCCGTTTAAAACACTGGAAAAAAAATGGTGAACCGTCGCCGGAATAATAACGCCAATGGTTTTTGTTTCGTTTGTACGAAGATTTACGGCATTTGAATTTGGCCTATAATTCATTTCTTCCGCCATTTCCAAGACTTTAGAACGCGTGGTTTTGCTAATGTCAGAATATCCTTTTAGTGCTTTTGAAACAGTAGTTA
>Ga0247730_1000060_pt1 | contig 118729 bp, 119 predicted proteins | sample UWRJL073202C2_FD_180959 | JGI IMG/M metagenome (GOLD analysis project Ga0247730, IMG submission 180959) | Plant litter microbial communities from Arlington Agricultural Research Station in Wisconsin, United States - UWRJ-L073-202C-2 | ecosystem: Environmental > Terrestrial > Plant litter >...
TCCGGGAATTGGTTCATCTTCAATGTTCTTGGGATTTGTGTTTTCTTCGTAATTTTGATCTTGAATTTCCATAATATCAATATTTAAAGGTTACGCTGTTAGGAGCAGTCATAGAACCATTATTTTTGAATAAAGTTTTGTGTTATATACGCTGATTTATTAAATAAATACGTGTTTCGTTAGAACCTCATCTACAATAATTATATTGCATTCCAATATGAAAACCTCCTTCAGACTGGATCAGTTCCGTAGCTCAATTGCACAATTTATTACCTTTAATGAGGAGGAATGGCAGATATTTATACAGCACCTGACTTTTTTAACGATCAAAAAGAAAGACCACTTTGCAGTTGAAGGAAAAGTTTGTGATGAATTCGGCTTTATTGTAAGTGGATCAATGCGTTATTATCACCTGAAAGATGGAACAGAAATTACCGGCTATTTCAGCATTGAGAATGAACTAGTAAGTTCATACAAAAGTTTCATCACCAGAAAGCCAGGCAAAGTATATATACAGGCATTGGTAAAAACAGAGCTGATACTTATTACTTACCCAAACATGCAGCTAATGCTAAACAATCCATTGCTTGCTTATAAAATGGAGCGTTTTGGACGATTGATTGCAGAGTATTGTGTGTGCTGTTATGAGGACAGGATTACTGCATTTATTACGCAAACGCCCGGTGAGCGTTATCTTGAAATGGTAGAAAAGGAAAGTCATATTTTACTGCGCATCCCACAGCACTACATCGCAAATTACCTTGGTATCACCCCAGTTTCACTGTCAAGGATAAGAAAGAGAACTGTATACAAAAATTAACTGCTAAACATTTACCGATCCCTACCTCCATATTCCTTATCTTTTGTTAACGTTTTTATTTCTCTGTGCTGATTAGATTTGTATAACAACAAAAAATAGAAATTATGCATACGATACTTGGAGCTGGCGGACCGGCAGCTAATGCGCTTACCAAAGAATTACTGTTCCATAACGAGATCATTAGGTTAGTAAGCCGCAGGGAATCAAAAATAACACACACAAATATCAGCTGGAAAAAGGCAGATCTTTTAAATTATAGTGAGGTCCTGGAGGCTTCAAGAGGTTCGGAAGTTATTTATTTATGTGCAGGGCTAATTTATGATGCCGCAATATGGGCAGAACAATGGCCGATAATTATACAAAATGTAATTAATGTAGCGAAAGAGACACAGGCGCGCCTGATATTTTTTGATAACGTTTATATGTACGGCCTGGTAAATGGCCCTATGACAGAAAGCACTCCGTATCACCCATCTAGTAAAAAAGGTGAGATCAGGGCCATTTTAGCCGATCAGCTGATGGGCGAAGTGAAAGCGGGTAATATTAAAGCTACTATTGCCCGTTCTGCAGATTTTTATGGAACCGACTCTATGAATAGCTTTTTTGATATGATGGTACTTGATAAGTATGCAAAAAAAGAACGCGCAACATGGATGGGAAATGCAAATACACTTCATAGTTTTACCTATATCCCTGATGCTGGTAAAGGCATGTACCTTCTGGGGCAAACATCCAACACAGATAACCAGATCTGGCACCTCCCTACGGCACCAGCAATGAAAGGTAACGAACTTATACAACTTGCGGCGCAGATTTACGGTACCAATCCAAACTACACCGCAATTAATAAGTTAATGCTCCGCCTATTCGGATTATTTAAAAAAGTAGTTGCCGGAACCGTAGAAATGTATTACCAATATGATCACGATTATATTTTCGATTCTTCCAAATTTGAAAAAGAGTTCAATTTTAAACCAACACCTTACCATGAAGGAATTGAACAGCTAGCAGGAACACTATACAAAAGGCAGTAGCTTTCTGTATAGTGCCAGACAGTTGATTTAAGCGATAAGTTTTACTGGTATGGGGTTTTTTCATAGTTAAGTAACCAGTTTACGCCATATTTATCAATCAGCATACCAAATGTGGCTCCCCAGAACTGGTCCTTCAGTTCTTCTTTAACCTGTCCGCCTACCGAAAGTTTATCAAAGAAAGTCCTGATCTCCTCTTCAGATGAGCAATTCAAAGAAAGGGAAATTGAATTTCCTTCCTGTAATTCTCCAGAACAAAGTGCATCCGAGGCCATCAGGATTATATCGTTGTTGATCAGGTTAGAATGCATAATTTTATTTTTCATGTCAGGCGGACACTGGTCTTCCACAGGTGAACCTTCAAATCTATTTAGCGTTAGCTCACCACCTAAACAATCTTTGTAGAAGTTCATTGCTTCCTCACAATTACCATTAAAATTCAGGTAAACATTAATTCTTGTAGTCATATCGGTTTTGTTTTGGTTTATAGGGATGAAGATAACCGGTTTTAAATACTCGGACGAGGGGCAGGATGATCATTTTACAGGGGTATTCAGGATATTTCATCCAATTTCTTCAGTATACTAAATCATCCTAAAATGTTAAATTCTTAAAAACGTTCTAATAATGTCCTGTTCAACCATCAGAATTGACTGGTTTCAGCCTCTAGGAGAAAGCGCTTACCGTGTATATTTGGTCACTTATTTTAAAACCAAATAACACACTGTATGAAACTATTAGGAAAAATACTGATCATGGTACTAATCATTATCGCTATTCCCCTGATCCTTGCAATTTTTATGAAAAAAGAATATGCTGTTGAGCGGGAAATTACGATCAACAGACCTCAGCAAGAAGTATTTAACTATATCAAATACTTGAAAAACCAAGATTATTATAGTGAATGGGTAATGATGGACCCTACAATGAAGAAGGAATTTAGGGGCACCGACGGAACAGTTGGATTTGTTTACGGATGGGATGGAAATGATAAAGCAGGGAAAGGCGAACAGGAAATTAAAAGAGTAATCGAAGGACAGGGAATTGACGTGGAGGTCCGTTTTAAAAAACCTATGGAAGGGATAGCTTATACGCCAATCAGGACCACTGCCATATCATCCACTGAAACCAGGGTAAATTGGCAAATGACTGGCAAAAACACCTACCCTTGTAATTTCATGAACCTATTTGTTGATGGCATGTTAGGCAAAGACCTGGAAAAAAGCCTGATAAATTTAAAAGATATCTTAGAGAACAGATAGTAAAGCTTTGACATGATTCCGGCCAAATCCTGATCATTATTTTCCATGTTGTAGTAGAAGATCTGACAACTGAAAAACACGGTCGACAACAACAAAAGCAATTCCTACAAAGGCGACAGTAAGCAATTCGAAGGTGAGTTTTTTTACCACCGCTTTATTTTTGATGGTCCGCCACACTATAGGCAAACTTACAACAGCACTTGCCAGAGACGATATAATCGCTACACTGCCAGCTAATGAAGGTGTAATCTTACCATGCATGGCCATCGTTGCAGCAGCAGCGGTGGTACTTGCACTGCTTACCAATCCGCCAATCACACCGGTAACCAATAAACCATTACTACCAAATAACCTGGTCAGGATTGTCCCGCTCACCTGGATCAGGATAAATAAAACCCCAAACCATAATACCTTCTTTAAGGAAATTGGTGAATCCAGTTCTAGCGGCGCAGTACGATCGGCCGCCTTACTTTCCAGCACCTTATCCCTTATTATAAAAAATGCCGCTACTACAGACATCGCCAATAGCGGGATCAGCGTAGCCGTGATTGACAATGGAGAGAAAATAGTAGCGATCAGCAGGTTTCTTGCAAACATTGCAATTGTAGTTAGCAAACAAAGTGTTGTCATCTTTGAAGTTAAACCCGTTGCTTCTACCCTGGAACTCATTTCTGCCACCGTAGCACTACTATTTACCAATCCGCCAAAAATAGCCCCAAGGTAAAGTCCGCCCGTACTAAACAAACGCAGAAAAACATAATTGACAAACCCGATACCTGCAATAGCGATAATACTCAGCCATGCATCGCTCGGATTAAATAATTGCCATGGATCTACATATCGGTCTGGCAGGATAGGATAGATTACAAAACCGATCAGGCCCAGTAAAATGGCACTCCTGATTTCTGAAGTGAGCAGTCCCCCTGCAAAGCGGTTCAACTCTGTTTTCCATGCCAACAGCATCGTCATCACTATTGCTCCTGCAACCGGTGTAAATATATGGCCAAGACCCACCATTACTCCCAACAGATAATTCACCAGCAATGCAGCGGAAGTGGTTATTTCCAGTGATTCATCGGCCAGTAAACTTCTCGTATTTAATGCAATAACTAGTAGAAAAACACCGATCATTGAGGCAATGATAAAGTTTTCACCGATCATAGAAGAAAGCATCCCCATGAGTGCTACTATAGAAAATGTGCGGATACCTGCCTCTTTATGAGACCATTTTCTCTCCATCCCGATCAGCATGCCTATGCCTACAGATGCTGCCATTTTTAAAGCGACTGGCGCGGCCGCATAATGTAAAAATTCACTATTAACGTTTGCTATCAGGTTACTCAAATGCTTTAATTAAAATTGATATGACTTCGTGTTAGACAAAATACAAAAATGATCTGTCAATTACATCACACACTATAAAATTAGACGTTAATTCTATTCCTGTACGCTCCCCCTGCTTAAGTACAGACTACACTGGATCACGTTACATCTCAAAAAGCAATAAGTAACCGGGAATGTGGACTCATGAATGCAAATAGAATGAGATATCTTTTGCAAGCTTAGCTCCAACAATTAAAACTCAAATATGGACTTACGAAAATTACCGGGTGTAGTGCCCGTTATTTTTTTAAAAGCACGAATAAAATAATTGGCATCACTAAAACCCAGCTCATAACTTACTGCCGCAACTTTTGCTAGCGGGTTACTTAACATCTGTTTCGCACGCTTAATTTTCTCTGTTAATATAAACTCATTCGGACTTACCCCTAGTTCTCTTTTAAACAGCCTGTAAAATGTTGATCTGCTCATACAGGCCTTATCACTTAAAGTATCTGCATTTATCTTTTCATTGAGGTTTGATTGTATATAATTGATTACAAATGCTAAGGGGCTATGATTTGTGTTGATTGCATCACTGGATAGAGATTTTAGGTTCTGGTTTTGCATAATACGGACCAGCAGTTCTTTCAATGTAAGATCGGCAAATATATCTTTAGTATTTGACCTGCTCACACATATCCCGATCACCTTATTGATTAGTGCAGCGATCTCTTCACTGTTCTGGAAATGATAATCACTATAGGTGAGCCCCCACTGGTTCGCCGACCCTTCTTTAGGAAAAAACTCGTTAAGGTAACTGATCGTATGCTTAATTTGATCCTGATCTATTGCCAGTGCAATGCACTGCGTTGGATTTTGACCAGAGGCCTCGGGAAAATCAATATTCATCGTAAATGCCGGGGGAACAATTACCGTTTGTCCGGGTAAATAATCGAACCCATTTTTATCAAATAAATGCATTATTTTTTTGCCTCTCAGCATACTGGTAACAACAAAGTCATTGAAGGTAAGCGCAACATTATACGATTGGGTATAGGTTTCGAACACATTGAGCTCGCAACTTTGAAGTGTATACGAAGTGCGGTTCTCTACGAGTGTTTGCAGGCTTTTAGCATGGCTTAAGCTTACAGCATTTAAAATATGCGGCATACATGGATATATTTGTTAGATATAAACGTCTTAATCAAATATAAGATATTTAAAGCAGGTAACAAGCTTGCAACAATTGTGCTATCAAATGAAACAATTATACTATCAGTCTTTGCTCCTTTACCATAGGTTTGTATCAACCAAATAGTAAAACCATGGAAAATTTAGTAGAAAAGCCATCATTTAAAACGCATTATGATAATTTTATAGGAGGCAAATTTGTACCCCCTGTGAAGGGTATTTATTTTGATAATATCTCCCCTGTAGACGGCAAAGTGTTTACAAAAGCGGCACGTTCCAGCAAAGAAGATGTGGAGCTGGCACTTGATGCGGCACATGAAGCATTTAAAACCTGGAGCAAAAGTTCTCCCACCTACAGGAGCAATATCCTGTTAAAGGTTGCACAGAAAATAGAAGACAATTTAGACTATTTAGCTACTGTAGAAACTATAGACAATGGGAAGGCGATCAGAGAAACGCTGGCAGCAGATTTACCCTTGGTGGTAGACCATTTCAGGTATTTCGCAGGTGTGATCCGGGGTGACGAAGGCACTATTGCCGAACACGATGAATATACGGTAAGCATAGCTTTACATGAGCCAATTGGCGTAGTAGCCCAGATTATCCCATGGAACTTCCCTTTGTTAATGGCCACCTGGAAAATAGCCCCGGCACTTGCTGCAGGGTGTTGCACGGTGGTTAAACCTGCAGAACAGACCCCTATTTCCATTATTATATTAATGGAATTGATTGGTGATATTTTGCCGCCGGGGGTGCTGAATATTGTGAATGGCTATGGTATCGAAGTAGGTAAACCGCTGGCTACATCTTCCCGTATATCAAAAGTAGCATTTACCGGGAGCACAACATCCGGCCGTTTGATTATGCAGTACGCAGCAGAAAACATCATTCCTTCTACCATGGAACTAGGTGGCAAATCACCTAATATATTCTTTGAATCGGTAGCAGATGAAGATGATGAGTTTTTCGACAAAGCAGTTGAAGGTGCGGTAATGTTTGCGCTAAACCAAGGTGAAATCTGCACCTGCCCATCAAGAATGCTGATCCAGGAAAGTATCTATGATAAATTTATTACCCGGGTAATTGAACGTACAAAATCCATAAAAATAGCCCATCCTTTAGACCGTACGGGCATGATGGGTGCGCAGACTTCAAATGAACAGTATCAAAAGATACTTTCTTATTTAAAAATAGGTGTCGAAGAGGGTGCTGAAATACTTACAGGCGGCTCTGCAAATAAGCTAGACGGTGAGCTGGAGTCAGGATATTATATTGAACCTACGATTCTTAAAGGGCATAATAAAATGCGCATATTCCAGGAAGAGATTTTCGGGCCAGTAGTATGTGTAACTACATTTAAAACGGTAGAAGAAGCGATAGAGATTGCAAATGATACTTTGTATGGATTGGGTGCCGGCGTGTGGACCCGTGATGCACACCAGCTTTACCAGGTACCCCGTGCGATACAGGCAGGGCGGATTTGGGTGAACCAATACCATGCTTATCCTGCACATGCACCATTTGGCGGATATAAAAAATCAGGTTTCGGCAGGGAAAATCATAAAATGATGCTCGACCATTACCGCAGTACAAAGAACATGCTGATTTCTTATGATAAGAATAAATTAGGCTTCTTCTAAATAATAGATTGATTAATCATCGGCAGGTGCCATAAATAGATGGTACCTGCTTTATTTCATCGTTTAATAAGCTGAGGTATGACTAAAAGGATTCTGGCCACAGAAAAGGCCATAGGAGTTATTGCAAGATTGAAAGAAGAATATGGTGAACTCCTGTTTCATCAGAGTGGAGGATGCTGTGAGGGCTCTTATCCACACTGTTTTGAAAAAGGAGGGTTCCTTATTGGTTCAAATGATGTTTGTATTGGAGAAATTGAAGGCTGTAAGTTCTATATGGCGGGCGACCAATTTGAGTATTGGAAGCATACACAGCTCACGCTGGATGCAATGGAAGGACGGGCTGCGAGCTTCTCTCTTGAATCGGTACTGGATATTGGCTTTTTTATAGATTCCAGGTTATTTACAGAAGAGGAACTGCTTAATCTTGAGCCTGTAGAAGAATCTCCATTGTAATTGATAATCAGCAGTATTCAATCAGGATAGAACAGGTTGCAGATATAAGCAAGGATCGCAATATTGCAAAAGTCCTTTGATAGGGCGTCTAACCAAATTATTCTTTTTCAATCCTGATATGAAATTCACGCGATCAATTTTATCCATATTTCTATCTGCTATTACGGTAGTTTCTTTTTCACAATCTATGGTGCCTGCAGAACAGTCAGCAATTGACGGGCCTTTATCATCCCCTACCATAAAACCACTCTTATCTTTAACAACATTAAATAAACCACTTGCATCAGCAACACCAATCGTCGCTGCCAAGCCTTTAAGGATAGCTTATAATTTTAACCCTGGCTGGAAGCTGGCAACAGGTGACATTACTGGTGCAGAAGGTATCGCATTTGATGACAGCTCCTGGAAGTCGATCACCCTCCCCCATGCTTGGAACGAGGATGAGGCATTTAAAAAAGCGATAGAGGACTTATCTACAGGAATCTGCTGGTACAGGAAACATTTTAAAATCTCCGCTGCCGATAGCAGCAAAAAGATCTTTCTTGAATTTGAAGGGATCAGGCAGGCAGGCGAATTTTATCTGAATGGGCAATTTATCGGGCGACATGAAAATGGGGTAATGGGTTTTGGGTTCGATATCACCGGACTGGTTAATGAGACAGACAATGTGTTGGCTGTAAAAATTGATAACGCCTGGAATTACAAAGAAAAATCAACTAACTCGGGCTATCAATGGAATGACAAGAATTTTAATGCCAATTATGGAGGTATTTCAAAAAATGTGAAACTCCATGTAATGGGCAAGGTATACCAAACCTTACCGTTGTACACCACTTTAAAAACTACAGGAACTTATATTTATGCCAAAAGCTTTGATATACCAGGGAAATCTGCATTAATCAGTGCCGAATCTGAAATTAAGAATGAAACAAGCGTGGCACAAGACATGCAATATGAGGTAGAAATTAAAGATGCAGAGGGAAAGACGGTAAAGGTTTTTAACAGTGCGCCGCAAAGCGTACCGGCAGGGGCAACAACAGTTATCCATGCGGAAGCACAGGTAGTCGGACTAAATTTCTGGAGCTGGGGTTATGGTTATTTGTATGCGGTAACTACAAGGTTAAAAGTAAACGGGGTTGTTGCAGATGAGCTAACCACTAAAACGGGGTTCAGAAAGGCGGAGTTTAAGAACGGTATGGTGTATCTGAACGATCGTGTGCTGATGATGAAAGGTTATGCTCAGCGAACAAGTAACGAATGGCCTGCAATCGGTTTGTCGGTACCACCGTGGCTGAGCGATTACAGTAACCGCCTGATGGTAGAAAGCAATGCAAACCTGGTAAGGTGGATGCATATCACCCCCTGGAAACAGGATATTGAATCTTGTGACAGGGTTGGCTTGATACAAGCGATGCCTGCTGGAGATTCCGAAAAGGATGTAACAGGGGTAAGATGGGACCAGCGAAAAGAGGTGATGCGTGATGCCATTATTTACAACCGGAATAATCCAAGTATCCTCTTTTATGAATGCGGCAACGAGTCGATCAGTGCAGCACACATGCAAGAAATGAAAGCTATCCGTAATCAGTACGACCCTAATGGGTACCGCGCTATCGGATCAAGAGAGATGCTCGATATTGAATCTGCAGAGTATGGCGGAGAAATGTTATATATCAATAAAAGTGCCGGTAAACCGTTGTGGTCGATGGAATATTCCAGGGACGAAGCGTTGAGAAAATACTGGGATGAGTTTACTCCACCCTACCATAAAAATGGTGCGGGGCCTTTGTACAAGGGAGCAGATGCAAGTGATTATAACAGAAATCAGGATTCGCAGGCCATTGAAGATATCATCCGGTGGAATGAATATTATACGGAAAGACCGGGAACAGGCACCAGGGTGAGTTCTGGAGGGGTAAATATTATTTTTTCTGATTCAAATACCCATCGTCGCGGCGAAGAAAACTACCGTAGAAGTGGTGAAGTGGATGCAATGCGCATCCCTAAAGATTCTTACTATGCACACCAGGTTATGTGGGACGGATGGGTAGAACCGAAAAAAAGCGGGCTACATATTATCGGTCACTGGAATTACAAAAAAGGAGTAAAAAAAGATGTTTTCGTAGTTTCTGCTGCAGACAAGGTAGAATTGAAGCTGAATGGTAAATCGCTGGGGTTTGGTGTACGCAGTAATGGGTTTTTGTTTACGTTTAAAAATATTGAATGGAAAGCCGGATTATTAACGGCGGTATCTTATACAAAGGCGGGTATAAAAACAGCAGAGAAACAACTAAAAACTGCAGGTGCGCCAGCGGCTTTGCGCTTAAGTACAATAAAAAACCCTAAGGGTTTTATAGCTGATGGAGCAGATGTTGTACTCGTACAAGTAGAAGTAGTTGATAAAGAGGGGAACCGCTGTCCTGACGCGCTTAACTTGGTAAAATTCAATTTAACCGGTCCGGCTGAATGGAGGGGCGGGATAGCACAGGGACCTGACAACTATATTTTATCCAAAGAATTGCCGGTAGAAGGCGGAGTAAACAGGGTACTCATCCGCTCGTCTACCCTAGCTGGAAAAATCAACCTGACAGCAAACGCTACAGGTCTAAAATCAGCAGCTGTATCTTACGAAACGTTACCTGTATTAGTTAACGCGGGTCTTGCTATTAAATTTCCAGGGGATGATTTAAAATCAAATTTGAAACGCGGTGCAACACCCGCAGGGCAATCTTACAAGGTTAGCAGAAAATCTATCCGTATAACCAGTGCCGAAGCAGGTGCAAATACTGATAAAGCAAATCTAAGTTACGACGACAATGAATTGAGCGACTGGATCAATGATGGCAAAAACGAAACTGCGTGGATTACCTACAATCTTGAAAAAGAAAGCACAGTTACCGAAGTTGCCCTTAAAGTAAATGGCTTCAGAACAAAAATCTATCCTATCCTGATATTGGTTGACGGCAAAGAGGTATTTAATGGAAACACAAAACCCGGGCTTGGCTATTTTACAGCAATTTGCAAACCTATCAAAGGCAAAACAGTAACTATCAGACTCAACAACACTGGCATTGTTGAAAACAAGACAAATACCGGTGTTGAAGTAAACGGGAAAAAACTAGATGATGGGATCAGCCGTCCTGAATTAAATTCGAAAGGAACATTAAATATCATCGAAGCTGAAATTTACGAAAAACCTTAATTATTGGGTTAGCCATCTAAATTGCCAACCCAAATCAGGTATTGTTTGATTGTTCTTGCATTATTAAAAATTTATACTGTACTTTGAAATTCAAAGTTCTTTAAAAAATGCAAGAAAAAGATATTTATTCGGAACTCAGCTCTATCAGAAACCTGATGGAACGCTCTACTAAGTTCATCTCATTAAGTGGTTTGTCTGGAATCATGGCAGGGGTTTATGCGCTGATCGGTGCTTATGCCGGATATAAAATTGTTTACGGCAACTCCACTAACCTGGATTACAGGGATCATTATATTGATCGGCCGGACATTTTAATCTCACTATTAGCGATTGCGCTAGCGGTTTTGATTTTTTCTGTGCTGACCGGAATTTGGCTCACCATTCGTCAGGCACGAAAAAAAGGCGAAAATTTCTGGAATCCTGTAAGTAAACGTTTATTAACAAACCTGGCCATACCATTGGTAACAGGGGGATTGTTCATCCTGGTTTTAGTTATTCGTGGTGAGTATGGCATTATCGCTTCGTCTTGTTTAGTATTTTATGGGCTGGCACTGATTTCGGGAGGACAATACACTTTTTCTGATGTTAAGTGGCTGGGCTGCTGTGAAATCATTCTTGGTTTATTAGCAGCTCTTTTTCCAGGATATGGAATAGTTTTCTGGGTAATTGGGTTTGGATTGCTCCACCTTCTTTACGGTACAATCATGCATTTTAAATATAACCAGTGAAATCACCATTAGAAAACTTCGATAAGGCTTTTGAAAACCGGTTACGCTTACAAATTATGAGTGTACTGGTTGCTAATGAGCGGTACGATTTTAATTCTCTGAAGGAGTTATTAAGTGCGACAGATGGAAATCTTGCATCTCATTTAAAGGCTTTAGAAAAAGAGGAATATATTACCGTATATAAAAGTTTCCTGGGCCGCAAACCAAATACGCAATACGCAGCTTCCCTGTTAGGTCGTGAAGCTTTCAAAAAACACCTGCAAGCTTTAGAAAATTTAATTAAACAACAACTTCAGTAATATTTTTTTATCTACTTACTTTGAAAAACAAAGTACTTTACAAACCAATCAATTATCTTTTTAAAATTAACAATTGCCTTAATAACAATAAAATGGAAACTAAACAGACATCAAACACGGGGATCGTTAACTGGTTCGGAGAATCAGTTCTGGTTAAATTAGGACTTATCGGGTTTTTAACGTTGCTGCTGCTCATTCCTTCAGAATGGATACAAAGCCTGATCAAAGAGCGGCAAAACAGACAAGACGAAGTGATCAATGAAATATCTGATAAATGGTCGGGCAGCCAGCTGGTTGAAGGGCCAATCATGATTATCCCCTATAAAACCATTATTTCACAAAAAGATATCAACGGGAAAGTAAGCTCTGCAGCATCACTGACTAATATTTATATCCTGCCAGAAATGCTAAATATAGTCAGCAAAGCTATTCCTGAAGTACTGCACAGAGGGATATTTGACGCGGTAGTTTATAACAACAAGATTCAGGTGAATGGGCAGTTTAGTGCTCTGGAGTTAAAAAAATCCGGCATTAACCCAGCTATGATCCAATGGGATAAAGCGAAAGTAGCCATTGGATTAAGCGACCTTAAAGGATTGAAAAATAATCCAGCTATAAAACTAGGGAACTCGGTTTATAGTGTGGAACCTGATTTCACTTCATTGAACCTGTTCAGTAATAATCTGATTATTTTGCCCGACTTAACCGCGGAAAAAAATACGGCCTTAAGCTTCCATTTTGAACTTGATTTCCGTGGCAGCAGTGAACTTAAATTTCAACATCTGGGTAAAAGTACTACAGTAAAAGTAAACGGAAAATGGAATAATCCAAGTTTTACCGGAAGATATCTGCCAGAGCAACGCCAGGTGTCTGACCATGGATTTAGCGCAACCTGGAAAATGCCGTATTTTAACAGACCATTTCCACAGCAGTGGGAAGATATCAATACGAAATTAAATACAGAAAAGAACGGAGGGGCATTTGGTGTAAAATTTATTTTACCAGTTGATCAATACCAGAAAACTATGCGCACTGCAAAATATTCTATCCTGATTATCCTGTTAACATTCATTTCCTTATTCTTTACAGAAATGATAAATAAAAAGAAAGTCCATTTGCTTCAGTATGTATTAATCGGTGCGGCCATGAGTATATATTATACCCTCCTGTTATCATTTACAGAGCGGGTTGGTTTTAATTTTGCCTACCTGATTGCGTCGGTTGCTACAGTAACGCTGATCAGCATTTTCATTTTCATGCTTTTAAACAATACAAAGCCTGCAATAATCTTTGGAGCGATACTAAGTATCTTCTACAGCTTCGTTTATGTAATCATACAGCTGCAGGATCTTTCACTTTTATTTGGAAGTATAGGCTTATTCATCATCATATCTGTATTGATGTATTTATCTGCAAAAATGGACTGGAACAAAAAAACAGTTGCAGAAATTGAATAAAAATTCAAAATTTCTATAAAGGAGGCTAGATCCATCAGGTCTCCTTTATTAAATCAACAAAATATCTAAATAAATTATGCTAATTTTTAACAAAAAATATCTCACATTAGCCATTTTACTATTCATAATTGAAGTATTGATTGCATTATATGTCCATGATGAAATTATTCGTCCCTATGGCGGTGATTTTCTTGTCGTCATTCTTCTTTATTGCGCATTAAAAAGCTTTTTTGCTATCAAACCTACTATTGCAGCCGTAATCGTGCTGATTTTTTCATTTTTAATAGAAGCGCTTCAATATTTTCATCTTGTTGAACTGCTTGGACTAGAAAATAATAGTTTTGCAAAGACTATCCTCGGAACATTCTTTACATGGACAGATATTTTGGCATATACAGCAGGGACTTTATTCATTCTTTTCATAGAACGTATAATTAACACAAGGAAATTTCGTTATTTAAGCAAACAAAGGATTGGAACCTAACTATTATTGAAGGAATTTCACTTTTTTTGTTAAAATATGTTAAAAATATCTTAGTGTTGTTTGTACACTATTATATTATTGTTATATTTGTATCAGCAAGTCAAGCGAATACTTGCACTGTTAATTATTGAAAATTTGATTTATACGTTTCCTTTTGGCCCATGCCATTAAAATGTGATTACATATTAGGAACATTAAGAAAAACCCGTTCATACAGGTTTATATTTGGTTAGAATAGGGATGCTTCGTGGATGCGACAACCCTTTCTTTTTTTTTACACCAATGCTTACATTAATTATTCTGCTGCCGAAATCTGGTACAATATCAACTCTTCCCCTTCAACTTTAATTCTTTTTTGCAATTTTAATCCTAGTTTTTCTAACAACTTCATTGACCGTACATTATTAAGTGCTGTTGTAGCCAGTATAGACTTATGGCCATAATCGTATAACAAACCTATCAATACAACATGTGCAGCTTCGAACGCATAGCCCATTTTATTAAAACCAGGTAAAAAAGCAAAGCCAATATCAGGATGGTCTAAGTATACACGTTTAATACATGTAATAATCCCAATCGGAACTACTTCGTCTTTTAATTTAACGATCCAATAATCGATATCCGGATTAGTTATTATTTTTTCGATATAACCCATGGCGGCCTCGATTGTCCGCACTTGCCTGTCGCCAATAAACGTGATAAAACCTGTGGAATTTAAAAGTTCCAAAATAAAGTCAGCATCCCCTATATCCAACGGATCGAGAGTTAATCTATCTGTGGTAAAACTACTTATCATCGCCTCAATTTATGAAATTTTGAACAATTAATACCGGGCAATTAATAAGTTCGTCTTTATGTAGCTGTTGAAAATAACATCAGACTTTAACAGCTGAAGCTCCACTTTTTATGCAAGAGAATTAATAATATTTACATAAAGATCATAATACAGTTAATTGTTCTCGAAATTAGTTTAGCTTAGTATTAATGCATTTCCCAATAAACATACCTTTTGGTCAATCTATAATCCCTCTTCACTTTATCTGTGAAACGCTGGCTTATGCCATAGGTTATCGATATTATGCTTACCTGAAAAGGAAAAATCATGATGTGATCAGTGAAAGCAACAGGATTACCATATTTATTGGTGCCGCTTTAGGAGGTTTTCTTGGCTCTCATATCATCGGCATATTAGAGAATCCCCAGTTGTTAAATAAAATAAACATCGTGTATTTTATGGGAAACACCACTATTATTGGCGGATTGTTGGGCGGACTTATTGGCGTAGAAACCACAAAAAAAAGAATTGGGGTTACCAGTTCATCGGGCGACTTAATGGTGTATCCACTGATATTAGCCATGATTATTGGCCGGACAGGTTGTTTTATGGCAGGGCTGGAAGATGGCACTTATGGTGTGCAGACTACATTGCCCTGGGCTATTAATTTTGGGGATGGCATATCACGGCACCCTACTAATCTCTATGAAATCTTATTTTGGTTGCTTTTATGGTCTGTACTGCATCAATTGGAAAAGAGCAGACAATTTGCAGATGGCGCAAAGTTCAAACTTTTTATGGTGAGTTACCTTTGTTTCCGCTTATTTATTGAATTTATCAAACCGGCATATTTCTTCAGTTTTGGCTTATCTGTTTTGCAGCTAACAGCCTTAGCAGGACTTATTTATTACTACAAAGTATTTTTCTACCCTTCTAAAACTTTTAACGCATATGCCTGAACGCCCGTACATCTATTATGATTTTACTATTAGCATTTGCTCAACCTGCTTAAGACGGGTTGATGCAAAGATTGTATTTGAAGACAGCAAAGTATATATGCTGAAGAATTGCAAACACCACGGGTTTGAAAAAGTGCTGATTGCAACTGATATAGAATATTATAAAAACTGCCGCAATTATGCTAAGCGCAGTGAAATGCCATTAAAATTCAATTCTGCTACACACTTTGGATGCCCTTACGATTGCGGATTGTGTGCAGACCACGAACAGCATTCCTGTCTCACAGTTATTGAAATAACCGACCGCTGTAACCTGGCCTGCCCTACTTGCTATGCAATGTCATCACCACATTATGGCAGGCACCGAACGGTCGAAGAAATTGAGCAAATGCTGGATGTGATTGTAGAAAATGAAGGAGAACCCGATGTAGTGCAGATCAGTGGCGGGGAGCCCACAGTGCATCCGCGTTTTTTTGACATCCTGGATATTGCAAAGAAAAAACCGATCAAACATCTCATGCTCAATACCAATGGCATCCGTATTGCAAAAGATGAACAATTTGTAAAACGCCTTGCCTCATACATGCCCGATTTTGAAATTTATCTTCAGTTTGATTCTTTTGAAAAAGAGGCTTTAGAACAATTGAGAGGGGAAGACCTAAGGGCAGTCAGGATTAAAGCTATTGAAAACCTAAATAAATATAACCTGTCGACCACTCTTGTAGTTACCCTTCAAAAGGGATTAAATACGCATGAAATAGGAAAAATAATTGAATATGCATTAAAGCAGCCTTGCATTAGAGGTGTTACTTTTCAGCCTACGCAGCAAGCCGGGCGACTGGAAAATTTTAATCCTGCTACAGATCGTTATACCTTAACCGAGGTACGGTCGGCTATCCTGGAGCAAACAGATATTTTCACCCCGCAGGATCTTTTACCTGTCCCTTGCAATCCTGATGCGCTGGTAATGGGATATGCGTTAAAATTAGGCGGGAAAGTATTTCCCCTTACACGAATGATCAATCCGGATGATTTGCTGGACAATTCTAAGAATACCATCATTTACGAACAGGATGAACAATTAAAAATGCACTTGTTACATATGTTTAGCACAGGAAATTCTGTTGATAAAGCAAAAGAGCACCTAAAATCAATCATGTGCTGTCTGCCTGATATTGATGCACCAGGGCTAGGTTATGATAACCTGTTCAGAATTATCATTATGAATTTCATTGATGCCCAAAACTTTGATGTACGTGCTATAAAAAAATCTTGCGTACACATTGTTAACAAAGATATGAAAATCATCCCATTCGAAACTATGAACTTGTTCTATAGAGATGATAAGGCAGCGTATTTAGAAACCTTAAGAAATGAAATACAGATATGATGGCAGCAAACGACAACAAGCCAGAAAGATCAAATGGTCCTGCAGGCGAAAAGAAAACCGGCACAGAAAAACCATTGGAAAATTATAAAATACTCGGAGGGAATTTATTAGTTTTCGCCCTGTATACTATTACTGCATTATCCACAGGTACCGACGGAGGAATAGCTGCGCTGGCACTGGCTGGTGTGCAATTTATAATCTGTACAATTCTGGCTATAGCCTATAAAAGATCTGTTTGGTTTTTAGGTGGTGTACTTGTGCTGATTATCGGATTTGGCACCTGTGTAAGTACTTTTTCTATGGGAGATATGCGCTAAAATCAGGCAATCCCCAAAATAGTTTTAGCCAGCCCGATCATTTTTTCGGTTCCGGTATGCTTGCCATCTTCATCAGATAATTTAACTACACCTACCCATTCATCATCCTGAAGCTGTGCCGCTGTCATTTTTATCACAATATTCATTGGAGCTGGCCCTGCATCATTCGTCAGGCTTGTTCCAATACCAAAGGACATCCCAATTTGATCGCGGCAATAGGCAGCTATCCTTGCTACCTTATCGTAGTTTAGCGCATCAGAAAAAATAATTGTTTTACTTTTGGGATCTATGCCCATCGACTGGTAATGGCTGACAAACTTATCAGCAAACTCCAGCGGATCACCACTATCATGTCTCACACCATCAAACAATTTGGAGAACATCTTATCAAATTGTTTCAGGAAAACATCATTTGTGTAAGTATCTGATAAAGCTATACCGAGATCACCGCGATAAGTTTTAACCCAATTTTCCAACCCAACAGCATTTGCCATTTTAAAACCATACTTAGCCGCATGGAACATGAACCACTCATGCGCATGCGTACCGATCGGCTTAACCTGGTAAACCATAGCCAGGTGAACATTACTTGTCCCAATGAAGCTGCCTTTTCCATATTGCGTAAGGGCCTGCATTACCTGGCGATGTACAGCATAAGAGTAACGCCTGCGCGTACCAAATTCTGCAACAGTTACACCGAGTTTACGGTATTGCTCAATCTTTAATTTTGTATTTTGCAATACATCATCATCACTAATCCGTTGGGCACCAGTGAGCAAATAGAATAGCTCACAGATGATAGCCATCACCGGCACCTCCCATAAGACCGTACGGTACCATAATCCTTCAATGTGGACTTCCAGCTGATCTCCCGATTGCTCAATATGCACTTCTGAAGGATTAAAACGGTATCCTTCCAGAAAATCAAGATATACCGGATTTAAGTAAGGACAGGTAACCTGAATAAAATGCTTCTCTTCGCGGGTCAGCTTTAACTGTGCAAGCTCGTCTATTTTTTCACGAAGTACCTTTCCAAATCCTTCGGGGAACGAATGCCGGCCACGATTAATGAACTGATAGCGGACTTTTGCCGCAGGAAATAGATTGATAATCCCCTGCTGCATGGTGAATTTATAAAAGTCGTTATCAAGAATTGAAGAAGGCGGAGAAAACAGAGTTAATGGCATTGATGGTGTTTATATCTTTTATTTAAGGCTAACATAATTAAATAAAATCAGTTTTTATTAAACACTAATCATAACAGATTTTAAACATAAGAATAACCTTGTAATGCACTATTTGAGTCGAAATATTGAAACTCCGGACTTAAAGAAATTGCATTCACTTCCATCCGCTGGAACATCAGGTTGCCGAAAATACTGGCAAAAGCGGTATCTGTAGCATCCACTCCAGAAGCTATTTTAATCAGCCCATTGATTGGCACCAGTTTGGTTGCATCAACGATCACCCAATATCCACCAACGTAAGCCTCAAAACAAGCATGAAAATCTGGCGGCTGAAGCTGATAGGCATATCCTGTAAAATATCTCGCAGGAATCGTTAATGCCCTGCATAAGGCAATACCCAAGTGTGCAAAATCACGGCAAACCCCTATTTGTTCAGTGATTGTGTCATAGGCAGAAGTCTGGGGAGTAGTGTACCCGCCATACTCCACATTTTTATAAATCCAATCCCGTATAGCCATTACTTTTTGAAAAGCATTTTCTATACTTCCAAATTTATTGAAGGCGAACTTATAGAGTTTATCCGACTGGCAATAGCGGCTTGGATTTAAATAAGGCAGTACCGCAGCAGGCATTACACTGATCAATACATCATCAAGCTGATTACCCGGGATTACGTTCACCGTATTTTCTACAACAGCTTTATAATCGATCATAATATTTCCCGCTTCCGGGATTTCTATTACCTGAAACCGCTTCTGTCCTGATACAGCAATCATTTCTGTCATTTTTAACTCTGGAGAAACCAGGAAATTCTCCTCAGTAACCACTTGTCCGCCCCCCTTAAAAGGCTGGATGTTTAATATCAGTGTAGATGGCGATATCGCCTTATAAACTATTTTAGAAGATACTTCAAATTTCATTTGCATTAATTATTATTTAAGCTTCTTCGTCGGGCTTAGAGATATCATCAAAAGCAGCGTCCATCCAGTCATTAGGTATCCTGGTTAGTGCTGTTTTTAACTCCTCTGCCCATTGCTCTGAAATACTTTCCAGATCCTTTTTTGTATACCGATGTTCGACCATACCAAAACTATTATTACGGTAAAGCACTACATCGATAGGAAAATCCACATCATTAGCACTTGCACGGGTAGAATCAAAAGATAGAAATCCAGCTTTTAAAGCAAGGTGCATACTGGATTCGTTGGTCAGTGTCCGGTTTAAGATTGCCTTGCCATGGCCCGCATTCCCAACAATTACGTAGGGTGCCCCACCACCAAGCTCTACCCAATTGCCTTCCGGATATAATAAAAACAACTTATGCTCTTCATCATCCTTTAACTGTCCACCGATAATAGTATTTAAATTAAACCTGAACCCGGCGTCTTCCAGTGCCTCCTTATCTTCTTTGGCCACGCGTTTAACCTGCGCACCAAAATCGTTCACCGCCTTGTATAATTTATTATACTCTACTCCTTCATCCAGCAACTCTTTAAAATACAATACTGCTTTATCCCTTACGGAACGGAGCCCGCTCGTCATGATAAAAAGTGAAGACTTATCTTTCTGATATAAATATATTTTCTTTTTCTCTGTGGTATCTGTACCTGATGTTACCCTGGTATCTGCAATTGCCACCAGCCCGTCTTTTACTTTTATCCCTAAACAATATGTCATCGCAACGCGTTTAATAAATATTAAGGTCTAAATATATCAATCAGCGTCAACATTTGTTTTATTTATTTACATAATCATAATTATACATGAATATTTTTAATACAAATATGTTTTAACACTGATTTATTCATAATTTAACAATTAAATCATACAATCCTCTACTATTTTCATATATTTCAATTAACAATCACATTATCTGTTTAAAATGATTAAAAATAGGCACACAGAATCATATGATCTTCCAAAAAATACCTGGGATGAGATGTTTGATCAATTAAAACAGGTAAGAACTGAGTACAAAACCGTAATGGATTACCTTGATCAGGAATCGACAGATGAACTTAACAAAAAAGAAGAGCTTTCAAAAGTACTTTTCATGACCCAGGGAATCACTTTTACCGTTTATAATAGCGGAGAGGGTGTAGAAAAGATATTTCCTTTTGATATTATTCCCCGCATTATTACGTCAGAAGAATGGGAATTTATAGAAAAAGGGATTAAACAGCGGGTAACAGCTTTAAACTTATTTCTTAAGGATGTTTATAGTGATCAGTTTATCATTAAAGATGGGATTGTACCTATCGATATCATTTATTCTTGTCCGCATTTCTTAAGGGAAATGTGCAATGTTAAAGTGCCGCATGATCTTTATATACACATTGCCGGGATAGACTTGATCAGGGATAACGATGGTACATATTATATCCTGGAAGATAATGTACGTACACCATCGGGCGTAAGTTATATGCTGGAAAACCGGGAAATCACTAAACGATTGTTTCCGGACCTGCTGCCGCAGTGTAAGGTGAGAAGTGTGACCGAATATCCCAATGTATTATATAATAACTTAAGATCGCTCTCCCCGAGGCAAGTAGACAATCCAACCATCGTTTTATTGAGTCCGGGCAGCTTTAACTCTGCTTATTTTGAGCATACCACTCTTGCCCGTTTAATGGGTATTGAGCTGGTGGAAGGGCCAGATCTGATAGTTGAAGACCATAAAGTGTATATGAAAACTACTGCTGGATTACAGCAGGTAGATGTGATTTATCGAAGGGTAGATGACGAATATCTGGATCCGCTAGTGTTTAATGCCAATAGTCTTTTAGGTGTTGCCGGATTAATGAATGCCTACCGTAAAGGGAACGTAACTATTGTAAACGCTGTAGGAAATGGCGTGGCTGATGATAAGGCGGTATATGTATATGTGCCTGATATGATTAAGTATTATTTGAATGAAGAGCCCTTATTAAAAAATGTACCAACTTATCAATTGGGCAACAAAGAAGAAAGAGCCCATGTATTTGAAAACATTACAAATATGGTAATTAAACAAACCAATGGCAGCGGCGGGTACGGGATGCTAATGGGACATGCAGCTACTCCGGAAGAAATTGATGCTTATAAATTAGAGGTGATGAAAGATCCAAGACAGTTTATTGCACAACCAACGATCAGCCTCTCTTCTGCACCCTGTTATATGCATGGTGTATTGCAGCCAAGAAGAGTGGATTTCCGTCCTTTTGCTTTATGCGGACCAGACGGGATCACCATTGTACCTGGCGGGTTAACAAGGGTTGCGCTTAAGGAAGGCTCTTTGGTGGTAAATAGTTCACAGGGTGGCGGTAGTAAAGACACTTGGGTATTGTCTTAATTAAATTAATAAAATCATTATGCTAAGCAGAGTTGCAGAGAGTTTATATTGGATGAGCCGTTATGTAGAAAGAACGGATGGTATGCTGCGCATGCTTAAAATAAATTACGCTGCATCGCAGGATGCGGTATCGGATTTTTCATGGAGCCCGGTAATCCGTATTTTTTGCGGACCAGACCATGGCGGGATTGTCAATGAGTTTAATAGCCGTGCAGTATTGCAGTATATGGTTACTGATAGGAACAATCCAAATTCAATTATAAATATCATTACGCAGGTAAGGGAAAATGCACGTAGTGTACAGGACCATATTACCAAGGATGTATGGCAATGCCTGAATGAATATTACCATACGGTAAAGGACCCCAAGCTAAACAATATGTTAAAGAAAGATGATCCTATTTCGGTATTGGATATCCTGATTAAACAAGGTATGCTTTTTTACGGAACCACAGAAATTACTATGGCCCGTAATGAGGGGAGCAGCTTTATGCGCATTGGAAAATATCTGGAACGCAGTATCCAGTCGGTCAACATTCTTGATATTAAGTTTGGATCTGTAGACCATAACCCGGATTTGCTTACCAACACGAGTTACTGGAAACATTTATTGTTATCAATAGGCGGCTACGAGTTATATCTTAAAACGTACCGGACAGGTTTTGAAGCAGAGAATGTATTAACACAGGTGGTATTAAATAATGTATTCCCAAGATCAGTAATCTATTCTCTAAACCAGCTAGTTAAGTATTTTGACCGTTTAAAAATAGACGGACATATTAATCCGGGCGACCTGGAATTTCTGATTGGAAGATTACAGAGTAAAGTGAAATACAGTTCTATAAAGGGACTGAAACAGGATGAACTGCACCTCTACCTCGCAGAGATCAAGTCTGAGCTTTATGGGATAGGTAATGCTTTCAACCAAACTTGTTTTTCTTTATCTTAATCTTTGAAAAAAATGCCAGAATTCAACATAAAGCACATCACGAGATACACTTACGAATCCATGGTAAAGGATAGCGTAAACCATATTATATTATATCCAAAAGAGGACGAATTTCAGAAAGTATTAAAGCATACTTTGAAGATATCAGGGAACCCGCGGGTGGATACTTTTATCGATTATTACGGTAACCAGGTAGGTTTTTTCACTTACAGTGAACGCCACAGAGAATTAGAGATCTACTCGGAACTAACAGTAGATACCATAGCTAAGGAATTGCCGGAAGATAGTATGTTTGGTAAAATGGAATGGGAAGATTTACAATCACTTCGCTACCAGGTGCCCTATATCGATTATCTGAAATGGGAAGCTTTTGAGGGCTTGCAGGAGCTGAGAGAATTTACTGGTAATGTAATCAAAGAAACAAGCACTCCTTATCAGACTGCAATGAGCTTTTGTACTTATGTGTATGAAACATTCAACTATATACAAGGTGTAACTACTGTGCAAACAAAATTAGATGAAATCTGGCAGCTTAAAGCAGGTGTTTGTCAGGATTTTGCACATATTCTTGCGCAGATGCTCCGTATGGCGAATATACCAGCCAAATATGTAAGTGGTTATATCTGCCCTAACAAAAACGGGATGAGAGGCGAAGGTGCAACACATGCCTGGGTAGAAGCTTACATTCCTTCTTATGGATGGTTAGGTTTAGATCCAACGAATAATTGTATCGCGAATGAAACTTATGTTAATCTGGCCTTTGGCAGAAGCTTTAACGATTGTTCGCCTGTTAAAGGGGTTTACAAAGGCCCTTCAAATCATAAATTGACTGTACAGGTAATTGTGAGCTATGATAATGGAACAACAGAAACGCACGATCCGGTAGAAGAATTAGAGCCAGAACCTTTGGATATGCCAATTATCCAGGGAAACAGTTACCGGAGAAACCTTGAGCTGATCCAGCAACAACAACAACAACAACAACAACAGTAGCAACAATGACTGTTCGTAGCCACACTTATGCATACGTGTTATCATAGAAATTTTTTAACATCATATTATAAAGCCCTGACCTGATCCCGGCTGTATGATATGATGTTAAAAATCTACTTGTGTTACTTTAGATGTGCGGGTAATGGAATATTCTGACTCAGTTCATCAGCAATAGGATCGAGTTGTTTTGTTTCCAAAGGAATAATGCCCGACCAGACCGGCAATGGTTTATCTTCTTCTTCATCGTTCGGCATCCCTGTACGTACTTTCGCAGATGCTTCATTTAGTGCAAAAGCCAATACCGTAGTTTTTTGAACCTCCTTTGCAGTAACCGGACGTAAATAATCCCAGCTATCCGGTACAAACTTATCAGTAAGCCACTCAAATGCATTCATTTTTTCTGTTGCACCAATAATCTTTTCAGCCTTTCCAAAAATCACTACCGACCGGTAATTAACAGAATGGCTGAATGCCGATTTTGCAACCACTATCGCATCTATTAAAGTTACAGTGATACAAACAGGCGTTCCTTTCTCTAATTCACGCATAAAGTGACTGCCTACAGAACCGTGGATATAGATCTTATCCTCATATCTCACAAATGCGGTAGGAATAGAAAACGGCTGATTGTCCACCGCATAACTAACAGTACAAACAATCGCTTCGTCCAGAATAGGATAAACTGTTTCCGGATCAAAATGAGCACGCTTTGCAGCGCGGCTTGGAATAAGGTGTACAGGAATATTTGTTGGTTTCATTGCTTTATTTTTTACAAAAATGTATTTTTATTGGATCACCAGTATCATCCAATCCTTACAAATCAAGTAGTCCGCTTTATGCATTTATCATTTCTTAATTTTGTTATAGACAGAACAGGTAAAGACCCGGTTTATGTACAGCTCTCCAATAAGATCATGTTGCTGATCAAGGAAGGTCATTTACAGGCAGGACAACAGATACCCAGCACAAGGCAGTTAGGAGAACTGTTACAGATCCACCGCAAAACGGTGATCCGTGCATATGATGAATTACTGGCGCAAGGCTGGTTGGAAAGCCATTCGGGACGCGGGACTTTTGCAGCGGAACATTTGCCGGAGATAAAGCCCCAAAAGCTTACCGCAGAAGAAACGATTGCAGATCATGCGAAAAATGCAGGTTTTACCTTCAACTATCTTCCACATCTGGACCTCAAAGTTCATAAAAACGTTTCTAAACTCCATCTTGATGACGGATTCCCTGATCCAGGGATAGCACCTTTAGCAGAGCTTTCCAGAGCATACCGGTCACAACTGTTACTTGGCAATCAATACACCAAATTAGGCTATAGTGACCCCCAGGGTTCTTTGTGGCTCAGAGAAGAACTCTCTGCATATCTGACAGAGACAAGGGGAATGAACATTACGACAGACAATATTTTGATTACCCGGGGCACTGTAATGGGAGTATACCTGACCTGCACTGGCCTAATTAGTCCGGGCGACCAGATCATTACCGGAGAAACAGGATGGACAACGGCAGAGGTCAGTTTTATCCAGGCAGGGGCTATCATTAATAGGGTTCCTGTTGATGAATACGGAATTAAGGTAGATGAACTTGAAAAGATCTGTCAGAAAAAACCTATCCGGCTACTATATGTCACTTCCCATCATCATTATCCTACTACCGTTGCTTTGCGTGCAGACCGTCGGATACAGTTACTGCGGCTGGCAGAAAAATACGGCTTCATTATCTTTGAAGACGATTATGATTATGATTTTCATTATGAGAACAAACCGCTATTGCCGCTGGCTAGTGCAGATAAATCTGGCATGGTGCTGTACTGCGGCTCTTTCACAAAAACCATCTCTCCTGCTTTTCGTGTTGGATACCTTGTTGGTTCGGCAGATGTGATTAGGCACTTATCTCAATTGAGAAGGATAATTGACCGTCAGGGCGATACTATGCTAGAGAATGCCATTGCCGAATTACTGCAGAATGGAATTATACAACGCCACCTTCGTAAGTCGTTACGCGTCTATAAACAACGAAGAGATTTGTTTTGCAATTTAATGAAAGAGCAGTTGGGCGACTGCACAAGCTTTGAAATTCCTGAGGGAGGAATGGCAGTGTGGACAAATTTTGATGTTAAAATAAACCTGCGTGATCTTGCAGAAAAAGCCTTAAAAAAAGATCTGTATTTTGCAGACGGACATTCACATCGTTCCTGTTTTACACAATGGAATGCGACAAGACTTGGTTTTGCTTCATCAGCTGATCAAGAGCTGATTCAAAGTGTAGAAATATTAGCTAATCTTATAAAAAGATAAAAATGCAGCAATTGCTGATAAAACATTAAAAAGGGAGCCTGAATAACAGACTCCCTGATAAATTATAAACTGGCTACAAAAGGTGCCTTTTTGATATACTCTTTATCAGTAAGCTGACTTATTAGGAAATCAGCAAGATCTGTAGTGCACACGAATTGCTCATAGCAATCCGTTCTAACCTTCGATATTTTATAAAAACAGTAGAATAGTATAAAGCTATAAAATATTTTGTAACACACTTACCAGCATCGGGTCTTAATTGCAAATCATACTCTTCCACTATGTTCAATATTAAAAAAGTTAGCTTAATATTTATACTTCCTGCGGTATTTACCATTGAAAATTCAACAGCGCAATTAAACAAATCAGCAAAGATTGACTCCTTTATCCGTCAGGTAAACCATCTAGGCCTCTTTAGTGGTAATATTGAAGTGATAGACCATCACAAAGTGATTTACAAAAAATCGATTGGGTTTACAGATGCTTCTAAACAAATCAAATTAACAGATCGATATCGTTTTCATATAGGTTCTATTGCCAAAGAATTTCCGGCAGTTGGAATAATGATGCTTAAAGAACAAGGTAAACTTAGCTTAGATGATAAGGTGGCTAAGTATATTACGGATTTACCCGTATGGGCCAATCAGATCAGTATTAAACATTTACTGCAATATACCAGTGGTTTGCCAGATTTGAAATGGAAGACAGTGAATGGTGACGCTAGTAACTGGGCGGATCTAAAAAAACTGGATACGCTGAATACGGCACCAGGTACAGCTTATGCTTATAACAATAATAATAACTTTTTGCAGAAAGCAATCATTGCAAAGATTACAGGGATGACTTTCAAAGCGTTTGTTGAACAAAAGATATTGAAACCATGTGGCATGAGCGCTTCTATAGTAGACCCAACGGATCAGGACCTTTTAGTTGCTAAATCATATGATAATAATGGAAAACAAGAAGCACTGATTTATCCGATTACCGGCTGGACTGCAGTAACCATTGGCGATTTCTTAAAATGGTCAAATGCACTCGCTAATTTCAAGCTAATTAGTCCGCAATCTACCTTAGAAATACTTACCCCGGTTGCCGGTGAAGATAAACAAGCTGGACTTGGACATGGCACAATGGAAAACAATGTCGTAAAAACACACATACATGATGGGATAGCCCAGAAGTATCAAGCGTTGCTAGACGCTGATTTCTCTAAAGGAAGAACTGTAATCCTGATGACTAATAACAAGCAAAACAATGTATACCAGCTAAATGATATTATCCAGGCAATACTAGATAGCAAACCTTATAAACCACTAGAAAGACCATAGCTTTCCAGTGCAGCGATTATCTGCCAGTGTAACAATTAACCTATATAAAATACTGCAACACAACCAGCTATAGTCACCCTTACATTTTTATGCGGTTGTAAAGCTGGCTTCGATAAGTATCACTTACAGGTATCAGCTGCTGATTAATTGATATTCTTCCACGCTCAATAAAAATGATTTTGTTCAGTGCAATTACGTAAGATTTGTGCACACGAACAAAATCATTTTTAGGCAATTGTTCTTCCAGCGATTTCATACTCTGCAGTGTTAGTATTTTATCTGTCACCGTATGTATTATTACATAATCCCTTGCACCTTCGAGGTAATAAATATCATTAAGATCTATCTTAACAATCCGGTAATCGGTCTTCACAAAGATATATCCCGAAGCCGGCGAAACACTAGCTGTCTGGACATCCTGACCAGTCTGCAAACTATTAAATAGTTCCTGCGCCTTTTCTGCTGCAATCATAAACCGGTCAAGCATGATAGGCTTAAGCAAATAGTCAATTACATGATGTTCGTATCCTTCAAGCGCATACTCTGTATAAGCAGTGGTAATAATCACCCTGCATTTCTTTTGCAGGATCCGCATAAACTGCAATCCATTTAGTTCTGGCATCTGCATATCCAGAAAGATCAGTTCAACTGCTCCACTCTTACCCAGATTAAGTGCTTTAATTGGATCTGAAGTTGCCTCTACAAGATTTAAGCCCGGAACTTTAGCAATGTAGTCCGTCAACAACGCGAGGGCAAGCGGCTCATCATCTACTACCGCGCAATTAAGTACTTTACTGATCTCAGCCATGAAGATTGATTTTTAGCTTTACTTTAAACAAACCATCAGGCTCGTGCTGCTGTAAATCATGGTCAGCTCCATAAATGAGCTGCAACCTTTTTTTTACATTTTCAAGCCCTATTCCCCCTTGTTCATCTTTAAAAAAATCACCCGTTTTATTCTCAACGTCCAGTTGCAGCTGTTTACCCTCAACAGTTAATTTAATTTTCAATGGATACGCCGAATCCCGAAGATCACCATGTTTAAAAGCATTCTCCACAAAGGGGATCAGTGTTAAAGGTGCTATATTAAATTTATTATTTGCCGGTGTATTTATAATGATCTCTTTAAAAGGATCAAAATCGTATCGCATCAATTGCAGATCAATATAATTAAGCAGGTATTGAACTTCTTTATCCAGAGGTACCAATTCTTCCTTTTCGTATAACATATACCTTAACAATTCAGATAATTTACCAATTGCAGGAAGCGCCTTTTGCGATCCCTGATAAACCAGGGTATAGACATTATTGAGACTATTAAACAGAAAATGGGGATTGACCTGCGACCGTAGAAAAGATAGCTCCGCAGTCCGGTTTTGCAACACTAATTCATTCTGTACTTTGAGATTATAACCAGAAAACTGGATAAAGAAAAACACCAGTCCAAACCCACTATAGTAAACACTAAAATAAATATTATCCATAAAATAGCGTAGCGGCTGCCGCATATCCTCGCTGTAATTATGATACCCCCAAATCCCGTAAGCCAGCACCTCCTGCACCAGGTACCGGCAAAATATCATAAAAGGTATCCCAAACAGTAAATAGGCAACGATTGATAAGAACTTATTTTTTCTACGGTAAAGCAATTCGTAGAAAACATAATACCCTATAATTGCGCAAAGCAAGAACGAAATCAAACCAGTAATGCTGGAGATCAAACTGCGATGATGCCACAAATTTGCATAAAATTCATGCTGCGATAAATAATGCCCAACCTGCCAGTTCAAATCAGTAAAAAGATAGAAAACAGAGAAACAAACGGACAGCAATAGTAGCTTGGGCTTCATAAAATCAAATTTAGTTTTTTAGTTCAGAAACACAGTTTACAATCTACCTCTGGCAAGTAATAATCTGCGAATGATAGAATTTTATCTGCAATTCGGTTAAAGGCGAAATACAACCAGTTGCCGGACAATTTAACCAGTATACAGATTATACTCGTCAGTTATTAAAATGCGATCTACTTTCATGGTACAATCGCTATACATGAAACAACTGCTACTTACTTTTTACATTTCTTGCTTAACCATATCTGTGGCTTCTGCACAAGGGCAATCAATTATACAAGGAACGGTTTTTACAGGTGAAACACCTGCAATTGGCGTTACGGTAATTCAATATGATATAAAAAGCAACCAACTTACAGGAAAGGCAGTTACTGGCAGCGGTGGATTATTTAAAATGACGTTAGATACTTCACAAGTTTATTTACTGATCACGCACCCTGGATATGTTCCTTATAAACTGAATAAATTCAGTCCATTGCCCCTGCTCATTCACCTTCAGCAATTGCCCCGTCAATTAAATGAGGTAGTGATTAAAACCCAAAAACCATTTATAGAACAGCAATTCGACAGGATGCTGGTCAATGTAGACGGCAAGCCGACAGCAGGAATTAATGCAGCAGATGTTCTAACTAAAATCCCGGGGGTAGCTGTAATTAATAATGATATCCTACTAGAAGGAAAAGGAATTACAATCAATATTGATGGGCGCCCAACACGATTATCTGGCAAAGATTTGCTGACTTTGTTAAATAGCACATCTACTACAGGTATAAGCAAAATAGAAGTACTGTTTAGTCCCTCTGCTAAATATGATGCCCAGGGCAGCGGCGGGATCATCAATATTAAAACCCTGAAAAGAAGCACACCAGGTTACGATGGCAATATCAGTTTAACTGCCGGTCATGGTTGGAAATATTTTTCTGACAATGGCGCATCTACAAGCCTGAATTACCGAAGCAACAACAACTACATCTTTGGCAGTTACAGTTACAGCCTTGATAAACAATACCAGGAAATTCAAACTAATATGTATTTTCCGTCCACTCATCAGCGGCTGTTGGATTCTAACATTTACAACGCGCCCAGTCATGGTCAGAATATGCGCTTAGGCTGGGACCATTATATCAATAAAAAAGATATAATTGGTTTGTTAATCAATGGTTACTCCAATTATAGTAAAGCAAACATGGTTACACAAACAGGGCTATACCGGATAGATAACAGTGTGAGAGATTCTTCACGCTACTCAAACAATACTAGCCCGCGAACTAGTAAGGGGGTTAACCTGAATGTAAATTATAAAGCAGTGATAGATTCTGACCGTCAGCAAGAGATTACAATGGACCTGGATGCAGGAATATTCAGCTACAGGAATGAAAACAGTATCAGTATGATCTTAAAAAACAATCAAAGCGAAGCTTTATCGCCCTTACAGCAACGCTATCAAGATGGAAGTACGCTTTCTCACATTTATAGTTACAAAGGGGATTATACTAGTAAGTTTTACAAAGGAACCCTTGAAACAGGTGTAAAAGCCAGTTATGTGAAAGTGGATAATGAATTCGTTTCAGAAAGCAGCATTGACAATGGAACACCAAAGGATAATGGAAGCAACGATTTCATTTATAAAGAAACCTTGCTTGCCGGGTATATCAGTTCAAAACAAACCTTTTCTAAATTGACGGTTCAAGCAGGATTGCGTGGGGAACATACTTTTACATATGGTAACCTGATTGATCTTAACAGTGTGGTTAAAAGAAGTTACTTTAATCTTTTCCCTAATCTTGTGATTGGTTATAAACTGAAAAATAGTTCCTTCTCTGCTTCTTATTCACGCCGCATTGGCAGACCTCCATATAATTACCTGAACCCATTCCTTGTAACCCGCAGTGCCTATTCTGTTAGTCAGGGAAATCCATACCTGGTTCCTTCTTTTACTAACAGTTACCGTTTAAGCTATAACCTGATGAACAAATTTAGTGTATCGACAGGTTACAGTACGGTGTTAAACGTTATTACAGATTTGAGAAGTGTAGACGACCTGACTAAAATCACGATCAATACCAAATCGAATTTAAGCAATAACAAGAATGCCAGCTTTAACCTGGGTTATTACGATAAACTGTTTGAGTTACTGAATATCAGCTATAGCGGGGGTATTTCACAAAGCAAATTCCAATTTAACTATGGACAGGCGGCCGTACAAGTAAAACAGCTAACCAGCTACGTTACGCTAGACAACAAAGTTGAATTGAAAGATTGGTGGATTGATCTTTTCTTTTATGGACAAACAAAAGCTACGTACGGCTACCAGATCAATCTTCCTTTTTGCATGACTAATATTAGCGGTGGCAGGAAAATTCTGAATGGAAAGGGCAATTTATCTTTACAGGCCAATGATGTGTTTTTTACAGGAATTACCCGCAGTGAAGCAAATTATGGTAATGTAAACTATGATTTGAAAAGCAAGTATGATAGCCGCAGGTTCCGCCTGAGTTTCAGTTATAACTTTGGTAATTCTAAAATCGCTGTGCGTAACCGCAACTCAGGGTCAGCAGATGAACAACGTAGAACTCAATAACTATTTGTTTTAAATTAAAAAAGCCCCGGTTTGATAACACAAACCAGGGCTTCCGAATTTCCCCAAACCCTAACTTAAAAAGTTATTGCATTGGAGGGTGCATAGTCGTATCAGTCTTGGTTGTATCTTTTTTAGCTTTTTTCCACTTGCCCTCTTTTGATTTAGTGGTTTTTGATTTAGTCTTCATTTTGTGCTTCTGTGCTTTTTTAGTCGTGTCTTGCTGTGGGGGCACCATAGCAAATGTGCTTAAAGAGAATGCTGCAAGTAGCAGCGTAAAGATTAACTTTTTCATAGTAGGTCATTTAATATTTAATTCCCTATCTAACAACCTGATACAACACTGGTTTTGCAACATATAAAATCACGTATTTACCACGGATATTTGCGTATTTTGCCGGATACTCATCCATAAGTGCTGTTTGCTCAATGACCCTCAACGCTACAAATCGATTTACTTTATTTTGTTTCAAATCATCAGTTATGACACAGAAAAAGTACATATTAATTTTAATCCTATGGATGGCATTTTTACCAGTGCTATTGAAAGCACAAAAAATTAAACCAATATCGCTTAAAACAGGCGACTGGTTTCAGGTTAAGCTCAAAACAAAAATGCGGAGCAGTATAATTTGTTCGGACAAGGAATATGACATTAAATATAGCTTAACCAAACGTGAATCTGCGGGGAATACTATTTATGAGGTTACGGTAGAACGCGGAATCATAAAAGATTCATTGATAAGAAATCCTTTGCTCGGCTATGACTCCTATTACCCATCTTATGTACAAAACAAACCAATTACCCGGGTTAAAGCATATTTCATTGTAAAGACTGATAAAAATGAAAAAGTAGTAAATATCAAAACAGTTGGCAAAGTTCCAATGGCGGTACTGACAGAGATTATACCAAGAAAAGATGGGAATATAAGCGGAACACAAAATGCTTACGGTTCTGACATCGTAAATTCTGTTACCACAGCCTTACTTACTAGTATTAAATCAGGAAAACGGCTGATTACAAATGATAACATCCGTCCCCCGCGTAAAGATATCATACAAGGGATGTCTATCTATTTAACAGCTGCATCATTCAAATTTCCTATTGATACATTAATTAAAAGCAATATCAGAGAGCTGGGAATTAACATCCATAAGCATACTTTAGATTCTGTAATCTTGCAGTATAATAAGATAAAAACACAGGTAACTAACCGTGAACAAGATGGTTTTATCACAGATTATGCACTCTCTTTAGCTTTTTTGAAAGACTATCCATTATACTATCAACTTTCCAGGTTATTAGCATCTGAAATCTCGAAAAGCGATTGGAAAAGCATTCCGAAGATAAAACCTTATTACGATGATTTTATAAACAACTGCGGAGACAGCTTGTTAGTTAATCCTTTAAAAAAACGATGGAACAGACTTAAAGCCTGGGCGCCCGGCAGTCCAAATCCTTTAAAAGAGCTCATCTTAAAGGATGGCAGTAAGTTCGACCTGCAAAAGTTTAAGGGTAAAATTTTATGTGTACTTCTAAATTATAAAGACCGGTCCTATGCTGGTTCTTATCTGGACGTGATCAAAAAACAGAATCCAAAGGAAGTCCAATTCGTAATCGGCCAATTCACTGATAGCTTAAAAGATTTTAAAGACTATGCGGATAATTTTGCAAACCTGCCGAACGTAACCTACATAAATATGGGTGAAGGCAAAGTCCAGCAAGGAGTTGACATTGGCTTAAATCAAATTAAGGCATTTGTATTGGATAAAAAACAGAACGTGGTAAATGATAATATGTACCAAATTGGTGGTGCAGAGTTTGTCCTGAATGCCTATATCCAAAAAGCTTATAAAGCTGGTGATATGACGGATACACAAAAAACAGCCCTATTAAATACTATAACGTGGAGCGCTGTTTCAATTCTTTTTACTGCACTAGTTGTTTTCACCATTTATAAAGTCAGGATTAACACCATCAAAAAAAACGAAAGTGTAAAAAGACAACTTAAAGAATTGGAAATAAAAGCAATTCGCTCGCAGATGAACCCACATTTTATCTTCAATTCATTAAACTCCATCCAATCATTAAATAACAACAGCCAATATAAGGAAGCCAATCGCTACCTAGAAAAGTTTGCCATATTGATGCGCAACGTATTGAACAACTCGGAAAAACCACTGGTTTCACTGGCAGATGAATTGAAAGCATTAAAACTTTACTGTGAGTTGGAGCAGTTGCGGTTTGACTTTGATTTTAGCATTGAAATCAGTGAAAATGTGAACGAAGAACTAATAGAAATCCCGGGAATGATCATCCAACCATTGGTTGAAAATGCAATTATCCATGGTCTTGCTCAAAAAGGTACACAAGGGCTATTAGCGTTAAAAATCACAATGGCCGGCATTTATTTAAAAATCGTTGTTACCGATAACGGTCCGGGTGTTAAACCTGATCAATCAAGACCCGGCGGATTTGGTTTAAAACTAGTTAGAGAACGATTAAACATTTTAAACGATACAGGATGCAACGGTACGCTCACCATAAATAGTAATTTCGAAGACGGTGAAACAGGAACAACAGTTATACTCACTATCCCAATAGACTAATGAAGATAAAAAGCATACTTGTAGACGATGAACCCAGGAGCCGCGACAATCTTCGCCAGCTTTTAGGCGAATACTGCCCGGCAGTGGAAATTGCAGGCGAAGCGGCATCAGCTACTGCGGCATTAAAGCTGATCAGGCAACAGGAACCAGATTTACTCTTTTTAGATATCGAAATGGGCAGCGAATCTGGCTTTGACCTATTAAAATCCTTAAGCGGCAATCAGCACTTTGAGGTGATTTTTGTTACCGCGTTTGATAGATATGGTATTCAAGCTGTTAAAGCTTGTGCAATAGACTACTTGCTTAAACCGATCAATATCCTAGAACTGACCACATCAGTAGAAAAAGCATTGGTACAAATAGCACCACGGAAAGAAAACGTTAGGTTAAAAGAATTAATTGCAAACATAGACCGTGGCGAGGATGAACAACGCATTGCGATCCCGCTGATGGACAAAATAGAGTTTGTAGCAATCAGTAAAATCATACGACTGGAGGCTGAAGGTAATTACACGCATATTCATTTGGATGGAGGTAAAAAATACCTGGTGAGCAAAACGCTCAAAGAATACCATGAACTATTAGAAAACCACAATTTTCTAAGGACGCATCAAACTCATCTCATCAATTACAGGAAAATCTCTGCCTACATGAAAACTGACGGTGGCTATATTGCAATGGACGATGGAAGCCAGGTTCCGATATCAAGGCAAAAAAGAGAAGAGATACTGCTGAAAATACTTAAATAGATATAATTGAAATTTGAATAGCATTGGTTAACACAGAATGCGCAATTATCTGGTCCTATAAGTTATTAAACTGTAACTCAAAAATTACGAAAACTACTGATAATAAACTTGTTAAATGATATTTTAAATTTATCTTAACGACTTCATAGCCTTATCAACCGTACAATGCATTTTAAAGCCAAATATCTGCTATTCCTAAGTTTCGTTTTGTCTATCTGGGCTCCACAAGCTATTTATTCACAACAGCCAGTGTCTATTGAAGTTGATTTCGCTAGTCCGAAAGCACCATTAAAACCCATATGGGCATGGTTTGGATATGACGAGCCAAATTACACGTACATGAAAGATGGCAAAAAACTGCTTACTGAAATTTCAAAACTGAGCAAAGTGCCTGTGTATGTACGCGTACACAGTCTTTTAGTTACAGGTGATGGTACAGCTGCTTTGAAATGGGGATCTACGAATGCGTATACCGAAGATGCCAATGGAAATCCAATTTACGACTGGACTATAGTTGATAAAATATTTGATACTTTTATAAAAAGGGGAATGAAACCAATTGCCCAAATGGGCTTTATGCCAGAAGCAATGTCTTCGCGTCCGCAGCCCTACCGTCATCACTGGAAACCTGGTGATAATTATAATGACATCTATACAGGATGGGCTTACCCGCCTAAAGATTACAAGAAGTGGGCAGAACTAATTTATCAGTGGGTACAGCATTCTGTAAAAAAATATGGAAAAAAAGAAGTAGAAAGCTGGTATTGGGAACTGTGGAATGAGCCTAATATTGGCTATTGGAAAGGTACTACTGAGGAATATATTAAACTTTATGATTATTCTGCAGATGCAGTGAAACGCGCACTGCCGACCGCAAAAGTTGGTGGCCCGGAAGTAACTGGCCCGGCTTGGGATAAATCTGCCACTTTCTTAAAAACTTTCCTCGATCATGTGACAAAAGGCCAGAATTATGTGACCGGCAAAACTGGATCACCGATTGATTTTATCACTTATCATGCAAAAGGAGATCCTAAAGTTGTAGATGGACATATCAGGATGAACATGGGGACTCAGCTTAGAGATATGGACAAAGGTTTTGAAATCGTAGCTTCTTATCCTGCTTTAAAACAACTTCCAATTATAATTGGAGAGTCTGACCCTGAAGGTTGCGCAGCATGCTCTGAAGATTTTAATCCACAAAATGCTTACCGGAACGGTACTATGTATTCTAGCTATACGGCGGCTTCATTTGCAAGAAAATATGAACTGGCAGAAGCACGTGGGGTAAACCTGCTTGGTGCTGTAACCTGGGCCTTTGAATTTGAAGACCAGGCATGGTTCCGTGGATTTAGGGACCTGGCTACTAATGGAGTAGATAAACCTGTGCTTAATGTGTTTCGCATGTTTGGCATGATGAATGGAAACCGTGTAACGGTGAAACAAAACCTTGCGTATGATTACAAAAAAGTACGTGATGAAAGCGTGCGTGGTGAAGCAGATATTAATGCGCTTGCTGCCATTGGCACCAAATTAGCAAATGCAACGGTGATGGTATGGAATTACCATGATGATATGGTTACCAGCCCGGATGCTGCTATAGAGGTAAAAATTAAGGGATTGCCAACACCGAAAGCGCTTCTCTCGCATTACAGGATTGATAGTAAACATAGCAATTCTTACGAAGCCTGGAAAAAAATGGGCTCTCCAAAACAGCCTTCACCGCAGCAAATCAAGTTACTTGAAAAAGCGGGTGACCTTCAGTTGCTAAATAAGCCTGAATGGGTTAATGCTGAAAATGGAGAGACCATTGTGAAGATGATATTACCAGGGCAAGGGGTTTCTTTCCTTCAGTTTTCCTGGTAACGTGCGATTATAAGTTCATACCACCAGAAACTTCAATACGCTGTGCGTTGATCCATTTGGCATCTGATGTACATAAAAACGCAACCACACTGCCTATATCATCTGGCCGGCCAACGCGACCTAATGCAGTGACGCCGGCGATGTGTTGGTTTACGTGTTCATTATCACGAACAACACCGCCGCCGAAGTCGGTTTCGATTGCACCCGGGGCAATAACATTAACGGCTATGCCACGTGAACCGAGTTCAGCAGCCATATACTTGCTTAATGTTTCTATTGCGCCTTTCATACTCGCATAAGCGGCGTAACCAGGCGTGCTGAAACGTGCAAGACCGGTCGACAAATTAATGATACGTCCGCCATCATTGATCAGATCCAATGCCTTTTGAGTTAAGAAGAAAACTCCTTTAAAATGAATATTCATCAGCATATCAAAATCTTCTTCCGTAGTTTTTGCAAATGGCGAATTAATGCCGATACCTGCATTGTTGATCAAGAAATCAAAATGATCAGTATCAAAAGTATCTTTTAATACTTTTTTTACCTGTGTAAAAAATGTATCAAAGCTTTTTACATCACCCGTATTCAACTGTATTGCAACGGCTTGCGCACCTGTCTTTTCGATCTCCGCAACAACTGCCAAAGCCTCTTCTTGTTTACTGTTATAAGTTAAAATTACATTGATTCCTTTGTTTGCAAGGCTAATTGCCATGTCTTTTCCTAGTCCGCGGCTACCACCAGTTACCAGGGCGATCTTTTTATAAGCTGTCATCTTTACTTGTTTTAAATTGATGTTGTAAAGGTAGGTCTGCAGCATTATCTGTAGTTTGCGAACTTCAATCCAAAGTTTGCAAATTTCAAATAACAGTAATTAAGAGCGGAAAGAGACCGGTGTAAATGAAGTCTGTTTTCTGAAAAAATTAGAGAAATGGGCTACCTGTTCAAATCCAAGGCAATAAGAAATTTCCGAGATATTCCAATCTGTTTCTTTGAGCAGGATTTTAGCTTCCTTTACCACTCTTCCGCTGATAATGCTCGTTGTGGTTTGGCCTGTATTTTCTTTCAGGACCTTATTTAAATGATTTACATGAACCGCTAACCGGTCGGCATAATCCTTAGCTGTGCGCAAGCTTAATTTCTGATGCGGGGATTCGATAGGAAATTGCCGCTCCAGCAATTCAACAAACAGTGAAGAAACGCGGGCAGAAGCAGTGTGACTAGGATAAAGTGCCGTTGCAGGTTGTAATTTTTGTCCGTAATGAATCAGTTCCAATACATAATTGCGCAGTAAATCGTACTTGTAAGCATAGTCTGATGATAGCTCTTTATACATTTTCTTAAAAACAGAGGTGATCTCTTCTGTATTTTCTTCCGATAATTGAAAGATGGGATAACCACCAGGCTGGAAAATTGGGAGGTCATCTACAACTACCCCACTCTTATTTTTCACTAAAAAATCATGTGTAAAAATGCAAAAGTACCCCGACTGGTCTTCATCCTGAGGTAAATAATTATATGGTATTTTCGGGGTTCCGAACAACAACGCATTTTTTTCAATATCTATTACTTTATCAGCATACTCTGCCCTATTTTTTCCACTGATCATACTAATCTTATAGTAGGCCCTGCGGTTATAAGGCATTACATGCTTACCCTTCAAAGTATTTATCATCTCATCTATCTTAAACACATTAAAATGGCCAATTTCTTTATTAATCCCTTCGGGAATTAAAGATGCTGTGTCTTTATAAAATTCTTCGAGTGATATTATTTCCATAATCAATACAATTTGCAAATTTCAAATCTAGTAAAAAAATAAATTGCTATATATCGGGAACGTTTCCCTTATTGTAAAATTACACACCCCATACCTGTATCTTTGGGAATGCAGCTTAAGTAGTGACAATAGTAACAAAGTAAAGTATCAACTTATATTATTGTGAAAAATCAAAATAATAAATAAAGTTGTCTAATGTAGTTTCATTTAATTGCCTGCAGGAGAATTGTTATTAAAAAACTTAAATAAAAAGACATTTTGCATCACAAACGCAAAAGCACTTCAATTAGCAGGAAATTGAATGATTATTGCCATTTAAAAAATAAAACGCCCGAATTAACTGGTAAATTATTGTATCATAATTGTAAAATTTTTGTTATATTGCTTTCTAACCGACTAAAATATGACCAAAACTCTACTCAAATTTACCTGTACTTTCCTCTTTTCAATTATTGCAGGGCAATTAATTGCACAAACCTTAAAAGGAAAGATTACTGACTCTGCAGGAATCGCCATTCCGGGAGCTACTTTACAAGTAGTCGGACAAAAACTGGGGACTTCCACTGATGGCAATGGTGCTTACACTTTAAAATTTCCAAATGCCGGTAACTACATACTTCGGCTATCCTATACCGGATACCAAACCATGGAAGCCAATGTAGCAATAGATATAACAACAAAAACAATGGATTTCGCATTAATGGATTCTAAAACGTTACTGCAGGATATTGTAGTAATCGGTTCCCGTTCTACAGTACCCAGAACAAATATAGAAACCGCCGTTCCTGTAGATGTGGTTAGCAGTAAAGACGTTAAGACTTTTGCACAAGTGGATCTTACACAGATCTTAAATTATGTTGCTCCCTCTTTTAATTCTAACCGGCAAACCGTATCAGATGGAACAGACCATATTGACCCTGCTTCCTTACGTGGTTTAGGTCCGGATCAGGTACTTGTACTAGTAAATGGAAAACGCAGGCATACTACTGCGCTGGTAAATATTAACGGAACATTTGGCCGCGGGTCGGTAGGTACAGATTTAAACTCTATTCCTGTTGCAGCAATAGAACGCATTGAAGTTTTACGTGACGGTGCTGCAGCGCAATATGGTTCTGACGCGATTGCAGGTGTAATCAATATTGTTTTAAAAAAAGTAACACCTTATAGCATCTCTACCTCTTTCGGACAATCTGATTCTAAAGCATTGGGTCGTGAGTTTAGCGACGGACGAACCTTCCAGACAGACTTTAGTAAAGGCTGGGCGTTTAAAAACGACAAAGGATTTATCAACCTGGCAGGTCAGTATATCAACCGAGAGTACACCAATCGCGGAGGTTTAGACACCCGTCCGCTATTATATTCTGCATCACCATCAAAAGGTGCAACAGAAACTGAAGCTGCATTTCAAGCCAGGTTTGCCGGGTTAAAAGCTGCCGATGATGCAAGAGCAAGAGCTAATGGATTAGATAGGAACAATATGCGTGTAGGTAACTCTGACTCTAAAAATGGCGGGGGGTTTTTAAACGGACAATACAATTTTACGCAGAACACCAATTTGTATTTTGCAGCCGGTTACACCCATAAAACAGGGAGCGCCGCAGGTTTTTATCGTCTCCCTACCCAAACTACACAGATTGATCTTACTTTGTACCCTAATGGCTTCCTTCCTTTTATCGATACTAAAATCAACGACTTGTCCTTTTCTGCAGGACTGAAAGGTAAACTTGGCACATGGGATTATGATTTGAGTAATACCAGTGGTGAGAATAACATCAAGTTTGACATCAATAATACAGTGAATGCATCGTTGCCAATCGGCACCAGTCCTACTTCCTTCTATGCAGGCGAATTGATATTCAGACAAAACACAACGAATTTAGACATTAATAAAAAACACGTATTTGACGGTGGTTTCCTAACCTCTTTAAACACTGCATTCGGTGGCGAGTTTAGGGTTGATAATTACCAGATTAAAGCAGGCGATGAACTTTCATATTCTTTCGGGCAGCCTTCTGCAGGCATCCCTGGCAGAATGGCGGGAACTTCATTTACAGCAGCTGGTGCACAGGTTTTCCCTGGATTTAAACCTGGCAATGCAGTAGACAAATCACGAAACAATAAAAGTATTTACGCAGATTTTGAAGCAGAATTTGGTCCGAGGGTATTATTAGAAGCCGCTGGCCGTTACGAGAACTACAGCGATTTCGGATCTAACTTCTCTTACAAATTTACAGGTAAAGTGAAAGTATTTAATGACATCTCTATCCGTGGTGCTTATGCAACAGGATTTAGGGCACCTTCTTTACACCAGCGTTATTTCAATAATGAAAGTACCCAATTTGTAGCGGGCAACCCTACACAGGTATTGACCGTTAACAACGACAATCCAATTGTTGGACAGTTTGGCGTGGGTTCTCTTAAACCTGAAATATCGAGATCCGGAAGCTTAGGATTGACAGGGAAAATTGCAAGGACCTTTACATTTACAGTTGATGCCTATAACATTGATATCAGGGACCGTATCGTTTTCTCTAGCCAGTATGCACGTGAACGCACCAATGCAGGCGCACTAATCCCTACAGGTGTGGTCAACCAGATTTTAAATACCGTTGATCCAAATGCACAAGTGAACAGCGTACAGTTCTTTACCAATGCAATCACGACAAATACTGCGGGTTTAGATGTTGTTTTAACTAACAGGTTTACACTTGGCACTAAAAGCAATTTATTGCTAAGCATTGCGGGTAACTTAAACAAAACAGTAGTAAGAAGCATTAACGGATCTGATAAAATAGAAAGTGACGCCACATTGAAAGCGAAATTGTTTGATCGTTTAGAGCGTTCACGTTACGAAAGCTCTGTCCCTAAAAACAAATTGAACATTACAGCAAACTATACAATAGATAAATTAAGCATCGTAGCCCGTACTGTTCGTTTTGGCGAGGTTACTTACCTGAATGCTGTTGACCCTACTATTGCTTCAAACAATTTACCAGCAGAGCTGGACCAAACGTTTTCGCCGAAATGGGTAACAGATTTTTCTGTGAGTTATGCAGCTAATAAAAGCCTAACGATCACTGTAGGTGCAAACAACCTTTTTGATGTGTATCCTGATAAATTATATATCAGCCCAAGAAATGAGGAGAACAACTTAAGCGGTGTGTCTTCTACAAGTTATTCCGGCGGATTAGATAATACATCTAATGGAAGATTTTTATATCCAAGAGCAGTTAGCCAGTTTGGTTTTACCGGACGATACGTATATGGTAAACTTGCTTATACTTTTTAATATTTAACCACTCTCTATCAGACAAAAAGGGCTGTGAATGAAGTTCACAGCCCTTTTGTTTAATCGATAGCTAAACGGCCATGTTATATTTATACTATTGTACGTCTGTCAGAGATACGGTAAAATCCAATACAGAATTTTCTGGTATAGAGCCAACGGAAGAATTTGCATAACCATAATAAGAGGGGATAAACATACGTATAGACCCGCCTTTCTGAATCTTAGGTATAGCAATTTGCCATCCAACAATTACACCACCCAGGGTAAATTGAATAGGTGTTCCTTTAGAACTATCGAAAATTGAACCATTCAGTAATTTACCTTCATAATTTGCATTAACTTTTGTAGATGAGCTGTAGGTTACAGTACCGGTTCCAGGTGTAATTATCTGGTAAAATACACCTGAAGGATCTTTTACAGCAGGGATATTATTTGCAATTATAAAATTCCTTATCGCTGTTGTGTCTGCTGTAAATTGTTTCTCGGCGTTAAATTCAGTTTTTTTACAAGCTGTAAAGCATCCTGCTATACAAACTAATAGTAATAGGTGTTTAATCTTGTTCATTTCGACAAATATATGATTTAAAATATTTCGTTGTATTTGTACGCAAATATTTAACATTTCGATCTATTAATTTGCTCTGTAATTAGCCGATAATCAATCTGATCAAGCACATTCGCCACAATGGTTAATCAACAATTTACTTAGCATAGCTAAATCAAATTAGTTACCTTTGAAAATAAATTTCATCGCTTTCTCTTAACGCTCCTGATTTACTGTTTTAACATGTTTAAAATCTTTAAAAATCTGCGAATGCAAACAAGTCTTAGCTAGAAAGATTAAATCCCGCCAAATAAGCCGTATGAATACTAAATGCCGGAAAACTATTCCAGCATCAGGGTAAATGAATAAAAATAAAATCATTATATCCGAATGAACATTACAGCGTACGAAACCAGGAAAGATGAAAAAGGTGTCTTCATGCAGATGGCACAAGAGCTTGGTATTAACGTTACTTATTTAGAAAAAACTTTAAGTGAAGACACAGTACATCTTGCAGCGGGCAGCGACGGGATTACGGTATTAGGGGCTGAAATTAATGCGAGCCTACTTCATCAGCTAAAGGCACTTAATATCAACTATATTGCTACACGCACTGTGGGTTATAACCATATAGACCTGGATACGGCGAAAGAATTAAACATCAAGGTCAGTAATGCAAACTATGGCCCTGATGGGGTTGCAGATTATACGATTATGCTCATTTTAATGTCGCTCAGGAAATACAAACAAGCAATGTTCCGTGCTAATGTAAATGATTATTCATTAAACGGGCTTCAGGGCAAGGAGATGAAAGATCTGACCATTGGTATTATTGGAACAGGCAGGATTGGCGCTAAAGTAATTGAAAGCCTGACTGGCTTTGGTTGTGAAGTATTGGCTTATGATACTTTTCAAAATCCAGCAGTAATAGGAAAAGCAACATATGTATCACTTGATGAACTTTACGAACGCGCTCACGTGATTAGTCTGCATATTCCCTTATTTGAAAGTACGGTACAGATTATCAATAAAGTATCATTGAGTAAAATGAAAGATGGAGTGATCCTGATTAACTGTTCCCGTGGGGAACTGATGAATATCCCAGACCTTATTGATGCCATTGAACATGAAAAAATTGGTGCTTTAGGCTTGGATGTTTTTGAGAATGAAGCAGGGATCTATCATTTTGACCGTAGAACAGAAATCATTAAAAACAGGGACATGGCTTATATCCGCCAGTTCCCGAATGTAATTATGACCCAGCATATGGCTTTTTATACCGATGCAGCTGTAGAGAACATGGTGGCGTGCGGCATAAATAACCTGGTATCCTTTATCAAAACAGGAACTGCAGAAAATGAAGTGAGTTATCAGTAAGCAAAAAAATAGCTGGAATTTCTCGTTTCCAGCTATTTAAATATTTATCAGTAAGCACTGAAGTGCTACTCTTTTACAATTACATCATGTGCACCGCCTTCTACGATACTTACAGAAGATACTAGTGTCAATTTAGCTTTGTCCCTAAATTCATTAACGGTGATAAATCCACAGCTGCACATCGTCGATTTGATTTTACCAACTGTTACTTCTAAATTATCTTTCAGGCTGCCTGCGTATGGAACGTAACTGTCTACACCTTCTTCAAACTTTAAGCTGCTTACACCGCCCATATCATAACGCTCCCAGTTGCGGGCACGGTTAGAACCTTCACCCCAGTACTCTTTCATATAATTACCGCTTACCAATACTTTTTGTGTAGGGCTTTCGTCAAACCTGGCAAAATATCTGCCCATCATCATAAAGTCGGCACCCATTGCTAAAGCAAGCGCCATATGGTAATCTTGTGCAATGCCACCATCTGAACAGATAGGTATATAAACACCTGTTTGCTCAAAGTATTCGTCTCTAGCCTGCGCTATTTCAATTAATGCTGTAGCCTGACCTCTTCCAATACCTTTTGTTTCTCTTGTAATACAGATGGAACCTCCCCCTACGCCCACTTTCACGAAATCTGCCCCAGCAGCTACCAGGTATAAAAATCCGTCTTTATCTACAACGTTTCCTGCCCCAACTTTAACCTTGTCACCATACTCATTTCTAATATACTGCAGTGTTTCTTTTTGCCATTCAGAATATCCATCTGATGAATCGATACATAACACATCTACACCAGCATTAACTAATGCAGGTACTCTTTCTTTGTAATCACGGGTATTGATACCTGCACCTACTATTAATCTCTTTCCCGAATCAGATAATTCTAAAGGATTATTTTTATGACTATCGTAGTCTTTTCTAAAAACAAAGAATTTGAAATTGTTTTCTTCATCTATTACCGGAAGACTGTTTAACTTATGCTCCCAGATAATATTGTTTGCTTCGCTTAATGTGATGCCAACTTTTGCAGTGATCAGTTTAGAAAAAGGAGTCATAAATTCTTTGACTTTTTTATCCATAGAATCTGATCCGGCCCTGTAATCTCTACCTGTTACAATACCTACAAGCTTACCTTCTGCTGTGCCATCGTGGGTAATTGCTACAGTAGAATAGCCAGTTCTGGCTTTTAAAGCGATTACATCCCCTAATGTGTTTTCTTCAATTAAGTTAGCCGTACTGATTACAAAACCAGATTTATGCTGTTTAACTTTTTCGATCATCTCTACTTGCTTCTGGATAGTCTGAGATCCAAATACAAACGATACCCCACCATTCTTTGCCAATGCAATGGCCATTTTATCATCTGATACAGATTGCATAATGGCAGATACAAATGGTATATTTAATTCTATCGCTGATTTCTCGCCTTTTTTATACTTTACCAAAGAAGTTTTTAAGGATACTTTATCGGGTGTACAATCAAGAGTTGTCAATCCAGGGATCAAGAGAAATTCGCTAAAAGTTCTTGATGTTTCGTTTAAATATTGAGCCATTTTGTTAGAAATAAGATTTATTTGAAGTAGGGGTATTATTCTGAATGCTTTGAAGAAGATGGCAAAATAACCGTTCTAATTGCAAAGCATGGAATTTAAAACCGCAAATATAACACATATTATCCGATCTTCCCTCAATACCCCAGGTAATCCATCTCCTCTTATTGTCAAATGATGACCTGAAGGGTTTAATCAGGACCCGACGCTATTATGATTAGCCATGAAGGGCCATTCCTGCTTAATTTTCGCCTTAACAAAGTAAACTATTGCACCTATCGCTGTAGTAAGCAACCCACCCAAGACCATTATATAACCCGTAGATACTAAAATCCCAAACCACATCGCTACCGCCAAGTATACAGGCCATGGAAAAAGCGGCATTTTGTAAGGGAAAACAGTATTTTTTCTAAACTTTTTCAACAAAAGGAGACCGATAGACTGTGCAATAAACTGCACTAATATCCGCATAGCCAGTATGGCATTAATTACATCACTAAGTTTAAAAAGGAGGCTAAAAATAAATGCGATTGCACCGATAAATAATAAGGATACATATGGGAAATTTCCTCTTGGATGCAGTTTTGCAAAAACAGGAAAAAATGCACCGTCAGCTGCAGCAGCATAAGGTACACGGCTATAACCTAATGTTGCTGAAAATACCGAAGAAAATGCAACTACAAGAACTAAACAAGTTACTACTGTAGCAGCTGTTGGCCCGGCCAGTTCATGCATAAATGCACTGATTACGAATTTGCTGTCTTTGGCCTGTTCCCACGGAATAACGCTGACGACACTAATATTCATCATCATATATAAGATTGCGATCCCGATGATCGACAAAAACATACTTTTTGGGATATTTCTAGCAGGGTTAACAATCTCGCCCCCAAGATGACAAATATTGTAATACCCCAGGTAACTGTATACACTTTTTACACTTGCAAAACCAATAGCTGCGATAAAAGCATAGTTAATCGTTAACCCATCATTTATACTTTTTATAGGCTGAAGAAAATTCCCATGAGCAATCCCGGCTCCAATGATCCAGAATAATGTTAAAATAACAGCTATCCACATCACTACACTGATCTTTCCGATAGCTTCTATTTTACGATAAAGCAGTACAACAATCAGAATTACAACTCCTCCGCTGATTGCTTTGGACCATAATTCTGTAAGCGGTACCAAATAGGAAAAATAGTAGGAAAAACCAATCGCAGCAGAAGCAATAACTAATGGGGCCTGGATCATCGTTTGCCATACAAAAAGAAAGCTCATCAGCTTTCCTGCACCATTTTTACCGTAGGTTTCTTTAAGAAAATTATAAGAGCCGCCGGCCATCGGAAAAGCAGCACCAAGCTCACTCCATACCATAGCATCTACCATAGATAAAAATGCACCTGCAAGCCATGCGTATAGAAAAAACGGACCGTTTACCATCCCTATAACCATTGGCAGGGTAATAAAAGGACCAATACCTACCATATCGGTCATATTGATGGCTGTAGCGTGAATAAGGCCAAGGCTTCTTTTCTGTTTATTATCCGTCATGATTTAGCGTGCAGGTTCGGGCGTTTTAGAATGCGGCTGAAGATAAGGATAATGTTGCCAGTTGCATTGCCGGATATGGCTATTTTAGCAATGGCTGATAACAATTGACGGTAATATTACCATAAGGGCTTACCAATTACTATACAAGTAAACTGCCACCATCAACCACAATTATTTGACCTGTAGTAAAACTACCAACCATCAAATAGAGATAGGCTTCGGCAAGATCCTTTGGAGTACCAATCCTACCTGTTAATAGTTTACTTCCAATACTGGAAAACAAAGCTTCCCTCTCATGTTCTGGCATATGTGCAAGGAGGGTTGTCTTCACCGTCCCTGCACAAACTGCATTAACTCTTATAGGTGCAAGTTCAACCGCAAGTGCACGGGTAAGCCCATCGATAGCACTCGCCATTGCCGCAATTATTACGGCTCCCTTTCTTGGTCTTTTACCCAGGGCACCGGTTGTCAAGGTAATGGAACCGCCCTTTCTTATAAGGGGGGAGCCGTGCTTTACCGCCATAATTGCACCCCAAAGGCGTAGATGAATAGATTGCTTTGCCTCTTCGATGTCCAAAGCTGACAATTCACCAAATTTTAGTGCATCACCCGCTGTAAAAACAAGGTGGTCAATTTCGCCTATATTCTTGAAAAGCAATTCTACCTGCTTTTCGTCACCAAGATCAACAGCGAATCCCTTACTGCCTTTCGGTAGGACTTGCAATGCTGCATCCACCTTTTGCTGGTTACTTGAGACTACAACTACCAACGCACCAGCATCTGCCGCTACCACCGCTGTCTCCAAACCAAAGCCTGATGTGCCACCCAGCAAAATCACTTTTTTACCTAACAAACTGCTTTCTCTGCTATCTTTCATATCTTGAATATTTCCACTTTTAACAGACCAAAACTATTGTTAGAATACTATATTTTTGCTATCCCTTACCTCTAGGAAAGTAACTATTTTATGGAAAAGATTAAATGTGAAGCAGAACCTACCATTGAAAAGCAATTAGCATTAAAAGATGCAATTGAATTACTAAGTAGCAAATGGAAAATTATTCTTTTGAGAAGTTTATACCTTTATGGGACCCTAAGATTCAAAGACCTTCAAGAAAAGTCGAAGGGAATAACGCCAAAAGTGTTGTCAAAAGAATTACAACAATTAGGAGAAAATCTGCTGATTACAAGGACGGTGAACAATACAAAACCTGTTACAGTAGCCTACGCACTTACCGAGCATGCCTTTGAAACCTTGCCTGTAATTAATGCTCTGATTGAATTTGGATTAAAGCACAGGATACAGATTAAAAAGAAATGATGGTCAGGGTTGTGGTCAACCTGAACAACACAAATAATTCTTAACCAAAAAGCCTCCGATTTTCATCGAAGACTTTTAAATCGTACTACCGATCAGCAGCAATACTTTGAATATTTAAATCGCTTGTGGCCGGTTGAAGTGGCCTCACCCGGTTCCGTACCGCCTCCTGCGAGTATAAACTATTGCGTGCTGCATCATAGACATTTAAGGAAAAATCCTGCATATGCAGGCGATATTGTACGATATCTTCTATCGAAACTACCGTTAGCTGATGCTCTATGGCAAAGGCCACTATTTCGGCTAAGCGCGCCATTGTACCGTTTTCATTAGTAAGCTCACACAATACCGCCGAAGGGTTTAATCCTGTTAATTTCATCAGATCAATGCTGCCTTCCGTATGCCCCCTTCGCGTAAATACCCCGTTATCCTGTGCGATAAGCGGGAATACATGTCCAGGCCTGGCCAGGTCTTGTGGTTTCGAATCCGCGTGAATAGCGGTTCGAATCGTGGTTAATCTATCCTTTGCAGATACACCCGTAGTTACCCCGTCAACAGCTTCTATGGAAGAGGTAAAAGGTGTTTGATAACGGCTGGTGTTCTGGGCAACCATCGGTGTTAACTTCAAAGCTGCCGCTTTCCCGCTGGTTAAACAAAGGCAAATGATGCCACTACACGCGCGGATCATCAGCGCCATATTTTCAACCGTCATATTTTCTGCTGCAAATATGAGGTCACCTTCGTTTTCGCGGTTTTCATCATCCACCAGCATAATGCCTCTACCATTTTGAAGATGGTTGATCGCATTATTGACTCTATCGAAACTTGTTTTTCCGAAATATTTTACGTCATTCATATCATTGATTATTTACAGTGATCGTTAAACTCAATTAAGGTCAGCCGAACAGCCGTTGGAAGAAATTACCTAACCTGCTTTTTTTCTTTTCCATCGTTCGCCCTTTTTCTTCCGGATATAGGTCTTGCACCGGATCGCTTTGCCAATAAGCCTGCGTGTTTATGTCCATTCCCGAAAGCCTTCCATTAAATCCGGCCCCAGTGTCCAGATTGATGATGTTACAGCACTTCATCGGCGTTTCAAAATCATAATGAAGTGTGGGTGTATGCCCGATAAAGATCTGGTTGAAAAGCCTGAGACGTTCAGCAAGTCTCATTTGATTAGTGGCGCTTAGCTGTTCTTTTTTCGTTGCCATATCCCAGAGACTTCGATCTGTCCAGAATGAAAGCACATCCGTGTCTTTCAATGGTCCCCCGGCAGATGTGAATCCGGCATGAATAAACAAGCGGTTCTGGCTATCTATGTGAAAATTCCGCATGCGTTTAAAGAACTCAGAATGCAGCTGTTTTTCATCTTCCGTCAATTCGGAATAACCTTCGATTGTTCCTTTTCCTCCATTGGCCAGCCACACACCTGCAGGTTTCTCTCCTCTGAGCCATTCTTCACACCACACATCATGATTTCCGATAATAAAAATGCATTCGTGCAGTTTTTCAAACCTGATCAGAAAATCGATCACCCCCGCAGACTGTGACCATCCATCCACATAATCACCTAGGAATATGAAGCGGTCATCCGTCTCGGGATGAATCCGCTCCAATAATTGCTTTAGTGCTCTTAGCCCGCCGTGGATGTCGCCAATTACTATTATTCTTTGTTTCATTATTTAACTGTTGACTGCCTGACCGATGATGGTTCTATAGTCCACTTTCCAGATATATTCTGCAGCTTGTTTTGTCAGATAGATGGTAAAACCATAAGAACTTGATCTGATAGCAGCGGAATGCTAAACGCTTAAGGTTTCCTGTCCCTTTTCCCAATTACATGGGCATAGTTCATCTGTTTGCAGGCCGTCCAAAACCCGCAGCACTTCGTTTACATTGCGTCCGACATTGAGATCGTTAACGCACACCCACCGTATCATACCCAGCGGATCGATGATGAAAGTTGCGCGATAGGCAACCTTTTCATTTGGTTCTAAAATACCAAGCTCTTCAGCAAGAGATTTTGAAGTATCAGCCAGCATTGGGAATTTTAATGCCTTTAAGTCTGCATGGCTTTTCCTCCAGGCCAGATGTACATGCTCCGAATCGGTCGAGGCCCCTATTAACCTGGTATTCCTGTCATTAAACTCTCCAAGATTTTTATTGAATTCAGCAATTTCAGTTGGGCAAACAAACGTGAAATCTTTTGGCCACCAAAACATAACCGTCCAATGCTCATCGCTGTTTACCAGCTCGTCTGAAGATAGGTTACCAAATTCTTTACCATAGTCTGCACTGATTACAGCTATCTTATTATACGCCGGAAATTTTTGATTAATCGTGATCATAATTTTATAAATTAATACTACGACAAAGCTATCCCGGCAACCGCCCCTAAAACAGGTAAAAAACCAACATTAATCAGTAGTTTTGTTTATGCGATCTAAACAGCTTTACAAGGAAGTAGAAGTAATGGTAGTTGCCGTTGATTCGGAACTTGAAGGTTTACATAAACACCATTTCTTTCAAATGATCTATGTTCTGGAGGGTTCCGGTATACATGCCGTGAATGAGAACCGTTTCCGTTTTAAGAAGGGCGATGTATTTTTATTAACTCCGGAAGACGCCCATAGCTACGAAGCATTATCACCACCTGTTTTTTGTATTATCGACTTTACCAAAAGCTTTTTTTTTAAGACGGCGAATAGCCGGGATGAAAAGGTGGACATCAGCGATGCTTTTAGGCGTTTAGAGTATATCTTTCATAATCAGCACAACGTAATGGGAAGCCTGGTCTTGGATGGCGACAGACAGGTTTTTGAAGCATTGATTAATCAATTGATCGCTGAAAAGGAAAATGAAGGGCCATTTTCAAAGATCATTACCCAAAACATAATTTTTTTACTATTGAATTTTATTGCCCGCGATATACAGCAGCGAAGCATTGGTTATTCCCAGGAAGGCAAACCTCAAAATAAGATTCACACCATTTCAACTTACATTCAGCAGCATATTTATGATAAACAGCTTCTTTTGATTGATAGCTTAGCAGAACAGTTTAATATGTCTGAAGGTCATTTAAGCCGTTATTTTAAACAGCAAACAGGGAGTACAGTTAAAGCTTATATCACAAGATATAAGCTGGACATTATTCAAACGCGCCTTAAGTTCAGTGATCTTACAATCTCAGAGATCGCTGCAGAATTGGATTTTACTGATGAGAGCCACCTGAATAAAGTATTTAAAAATGCTTTTGGTATAACTGCTAAAAAATTCAAGTTGGACTACAAACGGGGCAATTAAGGTTAGTTTTTTACCGGACTTTGCGGCTTTTATACGGCTGGTTACCAACTGGCTTTCCCCACCTTTGAAATTATGAAGATCATTTTAATTGGTTCCAATGGTACCATTGGCAGCGCCATCGCTCAAAAACTGAAAAAGGCCGGGCATTCACTCCTGGAAGTCAACCTGACTTCAGGCAATGTTCATCTTGATATTTCGTCTGAAAACGCAATACAGAAGTTTTATGAGAAAGCCGGCCCTTTTGACGGCTTGATCTGTGCTGCCGGCTCGGCCTGCACCGGCCCGCTTGACAGTTTAGAAGAAAAGGACTTCTACAATAGCATAAAAAGTAAGCTGATGGGGCAGGTAAACCTGGTAATCAAGGGGAATCACTTTATTAATCCCGGAGGTTTTTTCACGTTGACATCGGGAATCCTTGCAGAAGAACCTAATTACAATAAATCTGCTTTAGGGTTGGTGAACGGGGCGCTCAATGGCTTTGTAATCAATGCTGCGCTTGAAATGCCCAATAAAGTGCGAATCAATATTGTCAGTCCATCCATTTTACTCGAAAGTATCCCCGAGCAGGGACAATGCCCAGGACGCTCACCTATCGAAGCAGATCATGTAGCGCTGCACTACTTAAGAACGGTTAATGAAAAAATTAATGGAGAAGTACTTCGTGCATTCGGCAAGCCGGATGTGAACACTGAAAAAATAATGATGACGATTTTTCTAAAGCATCAACAGGATAAGAATCTGAAGGATATCAGAGATGTCCTGGATGGCAGCAGCTTCAAGAAGTTATTTCCGATTGCGGATTCAAAAATTGTTTCCTGGTATGTAATGATGGGCATTGGCCAGGTAGTTACTGTACAAATTCCTGCTCACAAACTCCAGGAATTGAACCTCGCTATCGAGAAAGGGGCATGGGGAGCATTTAATACAGAATTTTATGCAACTTACGATTACATGCCTGTTTACGAGGATGGACGCCTAAATAAATAGAAAATATGCAAACGATTAAAGGCCCTGGTATCCTGTTATCTCAATTTGCAGGTAACAAGGAAACGTTTAACAGGATAATGTTTAACAGTCATAAAATAAGTAAGAGTGCCATAGATGAGGGCAAAGCGATGGCGGAGGAGGTTATGAAAATAGCGACAAAGACCGACATCTAAGGTAATTATAGTTATTGTTAAAAAGTATAAATTCAATATAGTTCTTATATTCAAAAAAAATTGCCTCATGCAAATTTCCAAAACCGAAACCAAAAAAGCTATTGTAATTTTTCTGCTGTTTACGCTTGCGTTAAGTGCCGTTGTCTGGGTGCTAACACTCCATTCCGGTGAGGGCAGGATTGGAGGACGGATGTATGGCTATGGTATTATGTGGTGCCCGGCGCTGGCTGCTTATTTGACCTGTAAGGTTTTAAAATATAGAATAAGTAATTTAAATTGGAACTGGGGAAAGCCAAAATACTTAATATGGTGCTATTTTATACCGGTAATATACGCGCTTATCAGTTACCTTATTATCTGGTTTACAGGCTGGGGAGGTTTTTACAATAAGCAGTTTGTTACCGAAGCGGCGCGATCGTTAGGCTGGAGCAAATTACCTCCGGGTGTATTTATCGTGCTTTTTTTTATCGCGAATGGTGTGATCGGTCTTTTTGGAAGTATCTCAACCGCGTTGGGAGAGGAGATCGGTTGGCGGGGTTTTTTAACGCCCCAGTTGAGCCACGTTACAAACTATACTTTTACATCGCTTACCATTGGCGCAATCTGGGCTTTGTGGCACTACCCTTTGCTTATTTTTGGTAATTATAATAACGGCGCGCCAGCATGGTATGGTTTAATTTGTTTTACAGTGTTGGTAATTAGTATGAGCTTTGTATTTACATGGTTCCGGATAAAAGCAAATAGTATGTGGACCGGTGTTATGCTGCATGCCAGTCATAATTTAGTTGTGCAGAGTTTTTTTACTCCAATCACGGTGAGCAATAGCCAGAGTAAATATTTTATTGATGAGTTTGGCGCGGTGATGGCGTTGGTTGCTCTGTTGTTCGCTATTTATTTTTGGACGAGACGTAAGGAACTGGACCTGACTAAGATTACAACATTTCAGTAAAGTCTGTAAAAAAGGCAAATTAAAAGTCACAATCTCAGGAAGGTTTTATGCTTTAAGATCCCATTATCAGGAACAGATGAACCCTAAGTGGCCTGCGACCTTGAGTTATTTGACCACTGCCTGGAAAGCCTCTATGCGGAGAAATTACTTCTAACCACCTTTTGACTACATCAAACCGCAGTATGGTTAAAAAATCCAAATGCCGACAACGGATCTTTGTATTCAAATAATGATTACGCAAATGAAAAATCAAAACGACGCAGGTATACCTGCAAAGCATACGTATGCGCTTGACGCTGAGCTTGCCAGCTCAATTACTCAATTCCTCGACAGCCATCCACCTGTTGACAAAGCGCCGAAAGGAGATTGGATAAAGTTAAGACAGATGGGCGATCAACTTTATGGTTATATGAATGAACATTTGCCGCTTAACGCACACGTCCAAAGACAGGATTTTGAAATGAAAAATGCCAGCCAGGCGGTAATCCCACTCAGGTGGTACTCCTCTGGCCCGACAGATACAAAAACGGCTGCCGTAGTTTTCGTTCATGGTGGCGGAAGGTTATTTGGCTCCATTAATGGCTATGACCGTATAGTAGCTGATTACGTTCACCGGTCAAAAGTTCCCTTTTTATCGATAGAATATGGCCTCGCCCCTGATACTTATGGACCCACCCAGGTAGAACAAGTATTTGATGCTATTCTTTGGTTAAAAGAAAATGCGTCACAATTAGGTGTTGATGTTGAAAAGATCGCGGTAATGGGAGACAGCGGAGGGGGCGGCTTAGCTGCCGGAGCCGCAATTCTTGCCCGTGACCGAAACATTTCACTGGCCAAACAAATCCTGATCTATCCCATGCTTGATCACCGGACAACGGTCCTTGATGAAAACCTCGAACCATTCGCAGTTTTTGGGCACCAGGAACTCGATACGGTATGGCAGGCGATTCTGGGGCCACATACCTTAAGCGAATATGATCTTATGATCACGTCGCCTGCCATGCTAGACAATTTTGAGGGTTTAGCACCGGCTTATATTGCAATTGGCGATCTCGACTATTTCCGAAACGAAAACCTTGCATATGCAAGCAGACTGGCAGGTGCAGCGGTGCCACTTGAGTTTCATATTGTTCCCGGCGCCACACATGGTTTCGAAATTTTCAATCCCGACACCAGTATAGCACAAAGGGCGATTGCTAACCACGTCCAAGCTATTCAATCAATCTAATAGTTCAGTTTCTAAAACAAAAAGACCAGTTCCGTTGATACTGGTCTTTTTTACATTTTTTAAACCGGAAATTGTAACATTTAAATTAAATTTATGTGCATTTCAATGTTTCCATGACGAACGCCCCATATACAGCCAAATCAATAGCAGACTTGCACAGACTGTTCTTTCTGCCTAGGCCCCAGCATCCGCTTATTACTGTTTTCGATTTGGAGAACAGGCAATGCGTTGCACATGCCTCATCAGACAGTCTTGTTTTCGATTTCTATTCCATCTGGTATAAAAAAAATGCCGGCGGAGTTTTAGGCTATGGCCAGCGTGCGTTCGATTTTAGCACGGGCACTTTAACTTTCCAGGCACCCGGACAGGTCATTACTGTGCAGGACCATTACTTTTCGGCAGGGTGGGCGCTGGCCTTTCATCCCGATTTATTTCGTCAGTACCCATTAATACGGGCAATAAGGGACTTCGAATTTTTCTCATACGATGTTTACCAGGGCCTTAGCCTCTTACCTGAGCAGGAAGAGTCGATTAACTTACTGGTTGGCGAAATCAATAAAGAAACCCGTTCCGGTGATGCGCGATTCGGTGAATCTATCCTTGTTGCGCAATTGGAACTGCTGCTCAGGCAAATTAACAGGTTTTATCATTACCAGTTTAGTCCACAACGCAAGGCTGGTTCCGATTTTCTCACTGTCGTGGAAACTAACCTCCAAAAGTACTTTAATAATAGTGCTGGAGGCTTAAAACCGGTTCTAACGGTAAAATACCTGTCTGAACAAATGCATCTAACTCCGCATCATCTCAGCGAAAAGCTTAAAGAGCTAACCGGCAGCAGTGCGCTTCAGCATATTCACTATATTATGGTCGAAAAAGCGAAAGAGTTGATCAGTGTTTCCGGCTTGTCTATCAGTGAAGTAGCCTATCAATTAGGCTTTGAACATCCACAATCTTTCAGCAAGGTATTTAAAAATAAAACTGGTTTTACGCCAACAGCATTTAAGAAAAGCCTATGTTCCAACAGGTGCGCGCGCTCGGTTTAAAAGCAATGTTATGTTCATGAACGCCACAGACCTGCGTCCCATAGTCGCTTAGCTGAAACATTATCGGAACCAGGTTTTTTTCTTTTTTCAATATCCGACAGGGTACTGCTTTTTTAACCCCTGCAGATGTAATTTCCCTGATAATAATGGCCAGGCTTTTATAGCGTGATTATTTGTTACGCCTGAAACCATCTGTGATAAATTAGTCGGCCCTGGCTGGTTTGAAGTAATTCTGACTTTTGATCCGTTGATAAAATTAGCACTGATTCATTATCAATTTGAGGCTATACATCCGTTCATTGATGGAAACGGACGAACCGGACGGACAATAATGCTACTATATCTCAAATTAACAAGATTATTGGATTTACCAGCCCTCTACATGAGTGAATACATTATTATGCGTAAACAAGATTATTATTTAAGCCTTAGAAGGGTCACTGAAAAAGGTGATTGGAAAAGTTGGATACTTTACATGCTTGATATGGTAGAAGATACAGCTATAAAAGGGCGTAAACAAATTGCTGACATAGAACGACTAATGAGAACTATGATTGAAAGAATCCAAAAGGAACTACCAAAATTATATTCTAAAGACCTCATGGAGGTGCTATTCAAATTACCTTATACTAAGAGGATATTCTGGAAAAGGCAGGATTAGGTAATTTAAAAACTGCGGGGAGCTATCTAAATGTATTAGAAAAAGCAGGTATTCTTAAAAGTGAAATAGTAGGAAAGGAGAAACTATATCTGAATACTGAATTGATGCAAATATTAAAGAATTAGAATATAGCCATTAAAACCAAAAAAGCCTTATATTTCTCTAAGGCTTTCAGGCGTACCCCTTACCGGACTAGAGTCGAACCGCTTTAAGCAAGATTGGGATCAAATTGTTCAAATACAGCAATATAGCGCAGAATTTTCATATTCTATCCAAAACAAATTTAACCACCTTATGCTGAATTAGATATAAGTTTGCTAGTATTAAATATAGAAAATATGCCAAATGATCAGATAACTATTTATGAAACCGAAAATGGTGAAACGACTATTGATGTAAAGCTGGAAAATGAAACTATCTGGTTGACACAAGCGCAAATAACGACACTCTTTCAAAGAGATCGAACAGTCATTACAAAACATATCAACAATATTTTTAAAGAAAATGAACTTGAGGAAAAATGCAATGTGCAAAAAATGCACATTGCTAATTCAGACAAACCAGTAACACTTTATAGTTTGGATGTTATAATTTCAGTGGGTTATCGGGTTAAATCACATGAGGGAACTAAATTCCGTATTTGGGCCAACAAAATTCTAAAAGATCACCTTGTAAAAGGTTACTCCGCTAACGAAAATCGTTTAAAGGAGCAAAATGAACAACTAAATTCTTTAAAGAATGCTGTAACTCTCTTAAGTAATGTACTTGAAAACAAATCATTGAACAACGATGAGGCAACAGGATTATTAAAGGTAGTCACTGATTATGCATATGCTCTGGACATTCTTGATAAATATGACCATCAGGAACTGGTCATCGAAGGAACTACAATTGAAGAATTGTTCATCATAGATTATGTAGAAGCTAAACAGGCAATCCATGATCTGAAAGAAAAATTTGGTGGCAGTTCTTTATTCGGGAATGAAAAGGATGAATCCTTTAGAGGATCAATCGGTGCAATTTATCAAACGTTTGGCGGTGCGGATCTATATCCCAGCGTAGAAGAAAAAGCAACCAACCTTTTATATTTGTGGTGAAAAATCATTCATTCTCGGATGGGAACAAACGTATAGCGGCTTATCTTTTCATCTGGTTTATGGAGAAAAATGGCATTCTTTACAGAAGTGATGGTTCCAAACGCCTTGCAGATAATGCTTTGGTAGCACTAACTCTGATGATCGCGGAAAGTAAATCAGATGAAAAAGAAATGATGGTCAAAGTAATGGTCAACCTGATCAATACAAATAATCAATAACCAAAAAAGCCTTCGATTTCATCGAAGGCTTTTGAGTCGTACCCATGAGCAGGAATACTTTGAACACTTAAAACGCTTTTTAGAGCTTATAGAACCTATTATTAATGATTTGAAAGAAAAAGGATTTATAAAATGACATAAAAATCTGAGGATATATGTAGTATTTTAAAAAAAAATCGCCTTAACCGGTCTTGGTTTGAACCAAAAACTTGACATTATCAAATAATAATTTTCTGATTTTTATTTTAACTGTCCAAGTACTTAGTTGTACAGTAAAAACTCGAGCGATCATTATCATTATTCCACCGTTTTTTGATAAAAATTTAGTATGTTGAATTTACAACAAGTTCTTGTTGCTTTATCTATTTTAATCATATATAAGTATGTGCTTAAAATAGACGGCTCTGTTGCCTTTAATTAATCTCGTATCTAGAACTAATCCGGGACATGAAAATTATAATATTCTGGAAGCAAACTTGGGACCATGTGTGACATTTATTATTTACCGATACGTCTTAGGATCATGTTTCTTACTTTTAAAAATGGCTTCTCAATTAGCATATTCAATATATAGGCGGCTGTTATTGAAGCAAGCACACATATAGCAAACATTTGCCAACTATCCTTTTCCGCTATAAAGTATACAGAGTGCTCTTGGCACAAATGCAAAACTATTTTATGGCTGAGATAAATGGCAAATGAGAGGTCCGCAATCTTTTGTGTAACAGCAGATTTTAAATTATACAAAATACTATCTCGACTTATTGCTCCAAGCACCATCAAGCCATACCCCAGACTTACTATTGGAAAGCCAAAAATAGAGGCAGAAAACGACTGTTCATCATCGCATACGTAATAAGAAGCAGCCAGAACCAGAAAGCTAGACGCCAATAAACGATTTCCATATGGTTCGATCTTGCTTCTGAATACTGGCTTGAATGAAAATATTGCAGCGATCATTACGCCGATAATCAGCCCGTCTAACCTGCATATAGTCAGATAATAAATCCATTTATACCAAGAGACTACGATATGGCCTGATGCTATGGAAGGGCTTACAAAATGTATCCAGTTATACAGGCGAAAGATAAATCCGGATAAAAACAATAATAGCAACGGCAGAAATATCTTATTAACAAGCTTGAAATGAAATAATATCAACATTAATAATGGGAATACTAAATAAAACTGTTCTTCAACACAAAGGGACCAGGCATGCGAAAATGTGCCCTGGTAACGGACATCAAGCCCTATGTTTTGTGTGAAAGTAAAATATTTCCATAGTGGCGCAAGCGCTTCCCGCTCTCTGAAAGATGGGAAGAAGAAATAAAGTAGTAAAATAACAAGATATGCTGGTATAATTCTGAAGGTTCGTTTAGTAAAAAAGACTCGGAGATTAATTCCCTGGGTTGAAATTTCGGCAAACAAATTCGATGCAATCAGGTACCCACTTAAAACAAAAAAGAGATCTACACCAGTCCACCCAAATTTCCCAATGTCGGTCAAAGTTTCTGGAGCATAAAAGATCCTTCCATAATGATAAATAAAAACGAACCCTATAGCAAAGGCTCTTAAATGATCAAGACCATGTAGTCTGACTTTTGGCGATATTTTAGAATTGGGCATGAAATTAATTTAAGGGCTTCCCTTTTAATTATATTGAATCTTCCGCCAATGTATGTATTGAAAAAACTTGTAAGAAAAGCCAAAGACGGAAACAGCCATTCAATGGCGGAAACATCATTTTTGCCTATAAACCTATTGGTATTCAATTTTTGGCTTTCTGTTATTGATTTCTGTGTTTCGGTCTTTTTTAGATTTCCAGCCTTCCCTATTTGGTACATTTGTATTAAATGAATTTCTTAAATCATCTATTTCTCTATTTCAAACAGCACCGCCTGAGAAGACATCTAATTTTCTGGATAGTAATCCTGTTGTTTTCAATTAGCAGGAATGATATGGGCTGGGGGGAAGACTGGACTTTAGGTTACTCCGTCGTTAATTCAATGGCCTTACTGGTAACTCAGCTGCCGTCTGCATATTTTTTGAGTTATATAATCGTTCCGGAGCTGTTGTACAGGAAACGCTATTTTTCTACTATAACGTATTTTGTGGTTTTCGCATATATCATCACGGTAATTTCAAGAATTATGATTGTGTATGTGGCAGAGCCATTTCAGATGGCACATGATATTGTTTGTTTTGAATGTCCCAAACAAGAATCCTTAAAAGAAATTTCTTTTGATTTGTACAAGTTGTTTAGGGTATATTTCTTTGATAACTTTTCGATAGCATTCCTGTTTCTTACGCTGAAACTTTTAGTAATGCAAAATGAAATCCAAAAGAAGACTTTATCTCTTGAGAAGGATAAGGCAGAAATGAACTTAAACAGCTAAAGGAACAGCTAAATCCACACTTTCTATTCAATACACTTAATAATATCTATGCGCTATCATTAAAGAATTCCTCTAAAACAACGGATTCTATAGGGCGTTTATCAGCAATTCTTGATTACATTTTATATCGTGGAACGGCAGTAAGCGTACCAGTTCAACAGGAAATCGAATTGCTGATGGATTACATTGAGCTTGAAAAGCTGAGATATGATGACAGATTACTAATAAGTTTTAATACCCAAATAAGGGCTAACATCATGATTGCGCCTATGATATTAATATCGCTTGTTGAAAATGCATTTAAACATGGCGCGGCCAATGACATTGGTCATCCTGAAATCCATATTAGCATAATGTCAGATGATCAGTATTTTATGTTTGAAATTTTAAATACAATCAGATCTAACATAGCAAATAGTAAATTAGAAAAAATTGGTTTAGCTAATATTTCCAAACAGCTGGGCTTTCTGTATGGAAATGACCATATTTTGACAGTAGAAAAATTGCATGATCAATTTAGAGTAAAGCTAGAAATTAATTTATGAAAGTAAGATGCCTGTTAGTAGACGATGAGCCATTGGCAATAGAGCTGTTGGAAAACCATTTGGAGCATTTTGATAATTTTGAAATTGTTGCAAGCTGTTCGAATGCGATTAAAGCTCTGCATATCCTATCTACAGATACGATAGACCTATTATTCCTGGATATTCATATGCCACAACTCTCTGGTATTGATTTTCTGAAAACCTTAAAGAAACCACCACATACTATTCTTACTACAGCATATCGGGAATTTGCAGTAGAAAGCTATGACCTGGAAGTAACCGATTATCTTCTAAAGCCAATTACATTCGATCGGTTTTTTAAAGCCATTGAACGCTTTTTAAGACATCATTCTAAACCGGGTAAAATGGTAACTGTCGATCAAATTTCCACAGCTTCTTTTGTCGTGTTGAAATCGGGTATTAAACATTATAAGATTAATATTGCAACTATCTTATATATTGAAAGTATCAAAGATTATATCAAGGTCTCAACCACGGAAAATGAGCTGATCATAAAATATAAAATCAGTGATATCGAAACTGAACTTCACAATCAGGGATTTCTTCGTGTTCATCGATCTTTCATTGTCAACAAAGAAGTGATAACTTCATTCTCTTCATTGGTAGTTTGGGTAGGCCAAAGGGAAATTCCAATTGGCCCTATTTATAGAAAAAGTGTAATCGAAGTCTTAACAACAATATTCTAAGCTCATTTTTCTATAAAAGTAAGTGGGCTGCAGAATCTATAATTCGTTGGTTGTACGTCATTGTATCAAATTCCCTCGTTAAATGATAAATAGAACCAAGTTCACAACAAGTAAAGAATAAAGTTAAAGCGAAGAAGTACCTTACGCACTCAATCCATTACTTAGCCCATGAATCGTTTTACATTTTTTTCGACCTTCTTCTTATTATCTCTATTTTCAGAATATAGTTTTTCTCAAATTAACTTAGGTAAATCTGTTGACTCACTTATCCGGGTTACAAGTCCAAGGTCTTTTAATGGAGTTATCCTGATTTCAAAAAATGGTAGCTCTGTTTACGAGAAAAGTCATGGATACAGCGATTTAACAAAGAAAACTACCCTAAAAATTGATGATCAGTTCCTTATTGGTTCTCTAAGTAAGCAGTTTACTGCAACTTTACTATTACAGGAAATCCAGGCGGGGCATATACAAGCTCAACGTACTATCCGTTATTATTTACCAGATTTCAAACAAAGTTGGGCAGATTCAGTAACTGTTCAGCAACTACTAAATCATACATCAGGCATTACCAATTGGGATAAAAATTTGACTTATGAACCTGGAATCAAGTTTTCATATGCGAATATTAATTACGCTATCTTAGGTAAGATCATAGAAAAAACGTCAGGACAGACTTATGCAGCACTAACAGCAGACCTATTTAAAGGCTGCAATATGAAGTCATCTACAGTCCCACCTGGGCCTGGCAGAACGAGTAATATTAAAAAACTGATAAAGGGTCATTCTGAAACCGAAAATACAACGTATAAGGAGGAAAATATATTAGACCTTTTAGATTTGCCAGTGATGGGTATACCTGCATCTGGTATGATTTCCACTGCTGGCGATCTTGCTAAATGGATGTATTGTTTACATAACGGAAAGCTTTTAGCAGACAGTACCTACCAAATGATGATTACTAATGCAGTTATACGTCCTCATAGGTGGGGAGAACTAAAATATGCAGATGGTATTCAAGTAGATCACCTAAATGGTATAGCGGAGCTTAGTATGAGCGGGTATGTCCCTGGCTTTATTTCAACAATGATCTATTATCCGAAAACCAAAGTCAGTATAGTTATACTAGAAAATATATCACCTTCGCCTTCCGAAATGAATCGGGTGTTCTACTTTCATGATCAGATTAGAAAAATTGTTAGAACCTCTTTTTAGTTCTAGCACAACGTGTCATTAAACACATCCATCAAAGCTTTACTTTGCCCCTGGTGGTTATCATTAAATCCTCCTTATTTGGGAATGCACAACCTAGCGTTCTTATTATTCCACCGTTTTTTGATAATATTGGAGAAGTATATGGCCACGTGATCATCCATTAAAAATATTTTGCTATTTGTGTAAGTTTTATAAAATGCAAACAACTAATAGTTGAAAAAGCATATATGAGAGCATTAATACTTTTGATGGCTGTTTCACTAAGCGTCACATCTTGCGGACCCACTTCATCTCCAGAGAAGCGAATGAATATAATGAATCAGGAACTTAGTCAAAAAGTTGACGTGATTTTTAAACAGCAACAAGTATTAAGAGACAGTATATTAATCCTGAAAAAGGAAATCGACGCCATTAAAAGTAAATGAGCATGGCTGTGGAAAAGAAATTCATGAAGGAAATACTTTCATTTATTATAATGGTACTTATTACTACCAGCGCCATTGCACAACAAGAATCGGCACAAGCAAAATCTGTTATTAAGTTATTCACGGAATATTTAAACTCCGGTCATTATGACCTCATTGGCAATTTATTCAATGAAAAAGCCAAGTCCAAATTCCCGCCCGACCGGACAATGGTTTTCCTTGACCAACTCCGAAATAGGTATGGTAATATAAAAAACACCAACTTTATGTCGGTAGAAAATACATTTACTACCTATCTTGCTGATCTTGATAAGGGGCAGGTTGTAATATGGATAGCCGTTGATAGTCTTTCAAAAATCAATGGATTATTCGCTAAGCCTTACGAGACTATTATTCCGTCGAAAGTTGAACGCAATACCACCAAATTATCGTTGCCCTTTAGTGGCGAGTGGACTATCTTTTGGGGCGGTGACACCAAAGCGCTTAATCTGCACAATGGCGTTAAATTTCAACAGTACGCATTTGATATTGTTGTCAATGGCTTGAACGGCCGATCTTACAAAACAGACGGAAGATCAAATACCGACTACTATGCATTCGGCGAAAAGATACTAGCTCCGGCCAATGCTACCGTAGTACTTGCAATTGATGGTGTTGCGGACAATATTCCCGGGAAGGTAAATAAGATGTACGTACCAGGTAATTCGGTTATACTAAAAACAGCAAATAATGAATATCTCTTTTTTGCCCATTTCAAACAAAACACCGTGAACGTAAAAGAGGGCGATGTGATAAAACAGGGGCAAATGCTTGGCCGGTGCGGCAACTCGGGTAATTCATCTGAACCGCATTTGCATTTCCATATTCAGGATGCGCTGAGTTTCGATTTAGCGACCGGAATAAAATGTTACTTTGAGAGCATCTATGTAAACGGTAAGATTGTGAATGATCATTCCCCTGAAAAAGGAGAAAAAATAAAGAACATCAAATAGTAGTGATGAGCGAAAAGGAATTTCTAAGTATGATACAGGATAACCAGGGTATTATTCATAAAATCTGCCGGATTTACCGCGATAGCCCGGAAGATCGGGAAGATCTTTTCCAGGAAGTTATTTTCCAGCTTTGGCGGTCATACCCATCATTCAGCGGTGGGTCTAAAAGTTCAACATGGCTTTATCGTGTTGCACTAAACACAGCTATGGCATCATTCAGAAAAAATAAACCAAATGTTACCTCGTCCGAGTATCTTCCGGATGTACTATTCGAAGACATTAATAATGAAGACAATGAAAGGCAGGAAGAACTTCTTGCAGGTATAAGACAGTTAAGTGAACCAGATCGGGCACTGATTACATTGTTTTTAGATGAATTAAGTTATCAGCAAATTGCATTAATACTTGGCATCAGCGAAAGTAATGTTGGAGTAAAACTTAACAGGATAAAAATAAGACTACAGAAGCTAATAAAGTAAGCCATGAATATTGAAGAATTAAGAAATGAGTGGCAAAGCATCAAAACGCCACAAATAGACCTTGATCGACTCAAGGATATGACCATAGAAAAAAGCCACCCAGTGCTTAGTGGTATCAGAAAGCAACTCACAATGGAGTTAATGGGATGGTCAGCGTTCCTTATTATTTGCTTTACTGGCTTAGATGCTGATCAAAAACCGATCCTTGCAAATGCTATATTAGTAATATCTGTGACTCTCCCCATGATTTTCAATATCTACGGCTATCGACTATCGAAAGAACTTATCGCAGGCCCGGACATAAGTTCATCACTGCAAAACCGAATTGACTCACTTAAGCGTTTTGCTATAGCAAGTGTAGTGCTAAGAATAATGCTAATCACCGGAGTTGGTTACTTCTTTATATCCACCATCAATATCACCCCAAGCAAGCTTATATTGCTTGGAACTGGGAGTATGTTTCTTATGATTCCACTTTACCTATTGGTTCGGATCTGGAAAAAAAGGATAGGCAAATTAAGCGGCACCCTTAGGTTATTAAAAGACCATAGCTAAGTAGGCCCTAGGTCGTAAATCCACTATCATTATTCCCTGGTTATTTGATCACCTACAAAGAAACGCTCATATTGTCCATAAAACTTATAAAACAGGCCCACTAATAAAAGACTTAGACTATGATCTTCCGCAATTTATCAAGAACTCATTTCATTATTCAAACGTCATCTTTAGTTTTTGATAATGAGTTTATGATAAATAAATTGGGTATGGAAAGGTCTTCCCAAATCAGATATAATACAGAGGAATTTTGTATTATGCCGATCCAGGCAAATAAAAAATGCAATAATTTGGTTCAAAGAATACCCGCTTATAATATTCAAAAAAATTGAGGTTTAGCGGTAATACTTTGAACACAGTTTTAGCCCATTTAAGCGCTAAAAGAGCATAAAAAAACCGGAATCGATGTGTTCGATTCCGGTTAGTACCCGGTGCCGGAGTCGAACCGGCACGGTTTCCCACAGGTGTTTGAGACCAGCGCGTCTACCAATTCCGCCAACCGGGCATTGCTGTTAAGCGGGATGCAAATCTATATATTCAACCCTATATATCCAAACCTTATTTTAAAAGAATTTAAATCTGTCAGATTATTTTATCCTTTTAACTGATCTACAGGCTCTTCCTTAAGATTTTTTTCTACAAGAAATGGGGCAAAGGGCAATAATGAAGCAAAAAATATCATAACTGTCTTGCTAAACTTCCACTTATACTCCATCCAGCACATGATCACTAACGCCACGTACAATACAAACAGCAGCCCATGTACCCATCCTGTATATTTAACAGCTAAAGGCATCCCTGCATAATATTTTAGTGGCATAGCTACAAATAACAAGGCGAGATAAGATATACCTTCAGCAATAGCTACTTTCTTAAAAATTGATAATGTGGTCATAATTTCAGATTTGTCCAAAAATAGAAAAACCGGAACAGCTATGCCCGGTTTTCTTTATTTTTTACATTAAAACGATACCACTATAAAATCCTGTTTACTATTGGAAATACTACTTTATAAAGGCTTTAAAGATATCATTCCCAATTACAAAGACCATCAGACTTAATAACATTACAAAACCGACAATCTGTGCAGTTTCCATGAATTTCTCTCCAAGTGGTTTACCCTTCACCATTTCTACACACAGGAACACCACATGCCCTCCATCTAAAGCAGGAATAGGCAGCAAGTTCATAAATGCCAGTGCAATAGAGATTAATGCCGTAGAAGCCCAGAAATGCGACCAGATCCATACACCACCATAAACCTTCTGCGCAATAGCAACCGGTCCGGAGAATGCTTTATCTGCTTTAATTTTACCGCTTAATACCTTCCAGATGCCTTTACCATTATCCGTAAAAGAGATCCAGGCCTGATTAGCCCCGATAGGCAATGCCTGTAAGAAACCATACTTAATTGTCTCTTCTTTAACTTCACTCCCATCAAATGCAATCCCTATAGTACCTAAACTATCTGTAGCAATATCAAAATGAAGTAATTCTGCACCCCGATAAGCGTCTAAAATAAACTTTTTACTTTTTAGCTTTCTAAGTTCCTTAGCAACATCCGCACTGTATTTTACAGGCACTTTATTAACTGCAACTATATGGTCGCCTTTTTGCATACCTACCCGATCGGCGCCCTTACCTTTAATAATGCTATCTACAGTCGCAGACAATAAAGGCTGCCTGCTGATAAATTCTTCGATCCCTAAATCAGATACCTTGTTCAGTATGTTATCAGGTACTTTTACATCAATAGTCTTACCCTCACGCGCAATGCTTAAAGTAGTATTGCCCAATAATACTTTAGAACTCAATAATTCGTCAAAGCGGATTACTTTTGTTCCATTCACTGCCAAAACGCGGTCACCTTGTTTCAAACCGATCTCTTTCCCGATAATACCCGGGTTGATCCCGTTTTTCACAGAATCATTAGCAATATAAGTTTCACCAAATTTGAATGTAAGCATCCAGAATATAAAGATACCCACAATGATATTCACAAATACACCTGCAAGCATTACAATTAAACGCTGCCATGCTGGTTTAGACCTAAATTCCCAAGGCTGAGGAGGCAGAGCCATTTGCTCTTTGTCCATCGACTCATCAATCATTCCCGCAATTTTAACGTAACCACCTAAAGGCAGCCACCCAATTCCGTACTCTACATCTCCATGTTTAATGCTAAATAGTTTCACCCCCCAGGCATCGAAGAACAAATAAAACTTCTCTACTTTAATCCCAAAGGCACGTGCGGCAAGAAAGTGTCCTAACTCGTGCAAAATTACTAATATTGATAATCCCAATAGTAACTGGGCAACCATAATCAATCCGTTCATATATTATTTTAGTGTGTTTTACTTTAAATGTTAGATAGCTAAATGTTTTTTTGTTACAAGCTGACGCGCAAATATACGGGTCTGCTGATCTGTTTCCAGATAATTATCGAGGTTAGGAGAAGCAACAAATGGTAAATCTGACATGCATTGTTCAATAACGTCGCTCATTTCCAGGAATCCAATTTGATTATTCAGGAAAGCATCAACCACTACTTCGTTAGCGGCATTGATAATACAAGGCATGTTCCCCCCACTTTTTAGTGCAGAATAGGCTAATCCAAGATTTCTGAATGTAACCATATCAGGTTTGTAAAAGGTAAGCTCCGGGTAATCCATGAAGTTAAAACGTGGAAATTTACTTTCTATTCTATTCGGATAGGCAATTGCATAATGAACAGGCAGTTTCATATCGGGTACTCCCATCTGCGCCTTAATGGAACCATCGTTAAATTGTACTAACGAATGAATAATAGATTGCGGATGTACAATCACATCGATCTGGCTAATATCAAGATCGAAGAGCCATTTGGCTTCGATAACTTCCAGCCCTTTATTCATCAGGGAGGCAGAATCAATAGTGATTTTTGCTCCCATTACCCAGTTTGGATGCTTTAGAGCCTGCTCACGTGTTACAGTAGCAAGAAATTCACGGTCTTTACCACGAAATGGTCCGCCAGAAGCGGTGATATAGATTTTTTCTATTGTATCCAGTTCTTCTCCTACCAGACATTGATAAATAGCAGAATGCTCCGAATCAACAGGAATAATCTTTACCTCATTTTCTGCGGCCAGCCTGGTAATTATTTCCCCGGCTACAACCAGCGTTTCTTTATTTGCTAATGCAATATTTTTTTTTGCTTTTATGGCTGCAATCGTAGGCCTTAAACCTACAGAACCCATTATCGCCGTAAGAACAATAACTGCACTTGATAAACTGGCAGCTTCGCAAAGCGCATCTTCTCCGCACAATACCTGGATACCTGGTAAAGCAGATTTTATCTTTGCATAATGACTTTCCTCCCCTATTACCACCATCTCTGGTGTAAATTCTAATGCTTGCAAGATCAGCAGATCTGCATTGGCATGGGCAGTTAATGCCACTACCTTATATAATTCAGGATTTGCCCTGATCACTTCAAGGGCCTGGGTACCGACAGAACCGGTAGATCCCAGTATAGCTATATTTTTCAAATTATATTGGTCAAATTAATCAGGCCATCTGCGATCTTTCTGTCATTTGATAAACGCGGGACTTTATTCTGGCCACCGAGTTTACCTTCTGAACGCATATAGGTCACAAATGCATCTTTTTGCAGGAGCCGTATTACCAACGGCTGCAAAATTTTACCTTCAATAAGGTCAAAGTAGTAAATATTTTTCTTTTGCAGCGCCTTATCTACTTTTTTACTAAAAGCAGCAATGTCTGCAGGTGGTGTAGAGAACTCAATAAACCATTCATGATAAGGCAGTTCCCCAGCAGGCGGGTTTACCTGAGGGGCAACAGTAAATTCGGTAATTCCTACTCCCTCGTCGTTGGCTATTGATAATAAGGCTTGCTCCACCTCCTCTCCGATTACATGTTCACCAAATGCAGAAATAAAATGTTTTATTCGCCCGGTTACTAAGATTTTGTATGGGTTTTTAGAGACAAACTTGATGGTATCCCCTATACTATATCCCCACAGGCCTGCATTAGTGTTTAATATTAGTGCGTAGTTCTTATCGAGCTCCACTTCTGCGAGACTTAAACGGGTTGGATTTTCATTGTAATACTCATCTGCCGGAATAAACTCGTAGAACATTCCTGCTTTTGCTAATAACAGTAAGCTCTTATCTGCCTGACTGTCCTGGTAAGCAATAAATCCTTCTGATGCCGGATATGTTTCTATGGTGTCTACTTTCCTGCCGATACTTGCTTCTATCTTTGCGCGGTAAGGTTCATAATTTACCCCCCCGTAGACAAATAACTGGAAATTTTTAAAAATGTCTTTAATCTGTTTTCCGCCAGATTTTGCTGTCAGCCCATCGAAATACATCTGCACCCATGGTGGAATACCCGAGATCAGTGTCATATCCTCGTTAATGGTTTCTTCTACAATGGCACTAACCTTCTGCTCCCAATCTTCCATACAATTGGTGGCGTAAGAAGGCAGTCTGTTTTTCTGCAGATATGCAGGAACAAGGTTAGCAACGATACCAGATAGGCGCCCTACTTTTATCCCATTCTTCTCTGTCATTACCGGGCTGCCCTGCAGAAAAATCATTTTACCATTTACAAAATCCGCTTTACCGGTTTCATGTATATAGGTTAATAATGCATTCCGCGCTGCTTTGATATGTTCTGGCATCGAATCGCTGGAAATGGGAATATATTTTGCACCAGAAGTGGTACCAGATGTTTTAGCGAAATAGGCAGGTTTACCTTTCCACATTACATCGCGCTCACCAGCCACTACACGGTCAATATATGGTCTTAATTCTTCGTAATCCCTTATCGGAACCTGCTGTTTAAAATCTTCATAATTCTTGATGGAAGAAAACTGATGGTCTTTCCCAAAAGCCGTATCCTTTGCTGCATCGATCAGTTGGAGCATAGTCTCCTGCTGCGCTGCAACTGCATTTTTTTTCCATCGGTTTACCCCCTTTACAACAAGGGCAGCAAACGGTTTACTTAATGCCGCTTTTAATCCCATAAACTGGTCTAAACTATATTGTGAATAATATCGGGTTCAGCGTCGCCATCATATTCGCTCATCATTTTACGGTAAGCAATAGTTAAGGCTACGCTGGATAAAGGTACAATAACAAATGAACTCAATATATTAACACAAAATGCAATAACTGGCATTTGCACACCTACGAGCACTAAAGACAATACATAAAAACCACCAAGGATAAGTAAAAGCAATAAAATCTTTGTAAAATTCCCTTTTGTAATTGCAAGGCTAAATTTTAAAGAGCCAAAGGGAGGAAGGTTTTTATCAATGATAAAAAAAGGAAAAAAAGAGATACGCACCCAAGTGATAAAAATTGCAACAATACCCACAGGAACCGCAATATTGGTAATCAGCTGCATTGGTATGCCTGTATAAATAAATGGGAAAGCAATTAATATCACTACGGCATAAACGCCCACAATTACGAGCATAAAATAGAGCATACTCACCATAAACCTAATGATCTGCTGGCGTGTTGGAAGGGTGCTGACAATGCTCACTTCATGCTCTTCATCATCAAGCAAATGGAAAATATATTTTAGTAACGACAGGTTGATCGTGAAATACATCATGATAAAAAAGAACGCCATCAATACACTTAGACCTATGTTTACATCTTTGATTAGAAATGCCATCAATCCTGAAGCATTTGAAGTGATGAACATCAGAAAGCACAGCGTAGCAATAGAAAAATAATTTCTTTTGGTCACATCCCAGGCTTTGCCTATGACCTCATTAACTGTAAATGTACTGTCTTTTAAAAATTCTATCATTGTTGTTTAAGTACTAATCTTTTGAAAAAATCCTGGATAAATCCGAGTCCGTATGCGGTTAATTGTATAAAAGAAGATATGATGCTCAAAAATGCAACTTTTAATGATCTGTTAATCCACAGAGAATGAAAAAATATCAACATAAAATATACCAGAATAAATATATTTCCCAAAAACGCCAGTGGCGGATAGATAATGTTTAGCAATAAAACGGCGATAAACCCCAAAGTGAATACCGCAGGGAAGAAATGCACCAATTTTAGTTCTGATGGAAAATGTTTATAGATATTTATTCTTGCGCGACCAAAAAAATGAATCTGTTTATAAAACTGGAACATACTGGTGCGCCTTTTATGAAAGACTTTTGCGCCAGGGATCAGTCCGATTTTAAATCCATTTTCATGGATACGTATGCTGTATTCAATATCCTCACCTAAACGGGTCAGCTTAAAGCCGCCGACTTTCTCCCAGGCCTCTCTTGAGACGCCCATATTAAAACTACGGGGATGGAATTGTCCGACATGCTTTTTGTTACCACGTATACCGCCAGTTGTAAAAACTGATGTCATCCCGTAACTAATTGCCTTTTGTACAGGGGTAAAACTGTTATGTGCCGCATCCGGGCCGCCATAGGCATCCAGATCATGGTCAAACAGGTAATCCTTAACAATTTCCAGGTAATCTGCAGGAATTAAGCAGTCGGAATCAAAGATGACAAAATAATCACCCTTTGCGCGCTCAAAACCATAGTTCCGAGCAAAACCCTGTCCCGCATTTTCTTTATAGAAATAGTGTATATCCAATCTATCGGCATAACCTTCTACAATTTCTTTTGCTGTTTGAACAGATCCATCTTCAATAATCAATACTTCAAATTGCGTATACGTTTGTACACACAGTGTTGCCAGCAACTCGTCTATTTCCTGCGGCCTGTTATATAAAGGGATGATAATAGAGAAAAACATGTTATAGTATTTCTTTTTCTATCAGATAATGATTGCGTTCTGTTGCATTGCGCGTTACCAATTCGGCAACAAAGCCAGTCAGGAATAACTGGGAACCTAATATGATAGCTAACAAAGCAATATAAAAAGCAGGCTGATCGGTTATTTCCCGTTTATAAGAAATTCCCGCAGCTATATGGTACAACTTCTCTCCGATGATCCATAATGCCATTATAGTACCGATCAAAAAGCTTAACACGCCCATAGACCCAAAAAAGTGCATTGGGCGTTTTCCAAACTTGCCAACAAAAAAAATGGATAAAAGATCAAGGAAACCATTGATAAAACGGCTAAAGCCAAACTTGGTCACGCCATATTTCCTTGCCCGGTGTTCTACTACCTGCTCACCAATATTTTTAAAACCAGCCCATTTAGCAATTACTGGTATATATCGGTGCATTTCACCATAAACCTCTATCGTTTTTACTACATCACTGCGATAAGCTTTTAGTCCGCAGTTAAAATCATTCAGCTGGATACCCGACATTTTACGGGTGGCGGCATTAAATAATTTAGTCGGGATAGTTTTAGTGATGGGATCGTAACGCTTTTTCTTCCAGCCGGAAATGATATCCATTTTTTCTTCACATAATCTGCGGTAAAGTTCCGGGATCTCATCCGGGCTATCCTGCAGATCTGCGTCCATCGTAATGATTACATCACCCTGGGAAGCTTCAAAAGCTACATTCAGAGCTGCAGACTTGCCATAGTTTCGTCTGAATTTAATTCCTTTTACTGCTGGAAATATCAATTTTAACTCCTCAATTACTTGCCAGGATGTATCAGTACTTCCGTCATCCACAAAAAGGACTTCATAAGAAAAGTTATGATCCGCCATGACCCTGGCTATCCAGGCAGTTAATTCGGGCAATGATTCTTCTTCATTAAATAAGGGAACGACAACAGAAATATCCATGCAGGTAATATAGGCTTAAAAATAACGTGCAAATTTTATCAATTAAAATGATAAAACCTGCACGTTATAAAATTTATCTTGATAAAACGATGCCTACTGCTCGAAGTGTAAAGGTTTTTCCTTCTTAAACACAGCAGCTCCAATTAAGCTAATAACCAGACCAATCAGCGTATAACTAATCGCAATAATAAAAGCAGTCATAATTGCCATGTAAGGCCTCATTGTTTCTATTCCTTTGATCTGTGCTTCATCATCATTAGCTTTTTCAATCGCAACATCCATCATATGGTTTAAAGCTTCGGGATCAAGCACTTTATAATAAAGGATCATTAAAACACCAATAAATAAACCGGCACCAGAGCTTACCCTGAAACCTGCAGAAAATCCTCTCCCAAAGCTCATATATCCATCCAGTTGTTTTCTATGCGTTATCTGTACATACACTATAGCTAATATGAACGGTACATATGACAAAACTGAACTGATAAACTGAGTAGCCCCGCTTACATTCTGTGCTTGTACATCTATATCCAGAATTTTGAATAAAAACATCAAAAACAGGGTATAAAAAGAGAAGCCAAGTGCAACCTGAAAGGCCAGCTTATTTGGCTTAATTTCTAGTTCTTTTAATTGTTGATCCATTATTGTGAGTGTTAATTAGTTTTTTACATTAAATTCTGTTATCAAGGCATAAACCGCAGTATCAAACTCTTTATTTGAACTAAATTCTTCCAGATCTTTAAATGCTTGTTCATCTGCTTTTGGCTGATTAAAGAAGCTCATGAAAGGAACAAATAGTTCTTCCATTTCTTCACCTAGTTCAATCATACCTTTATGGCTACAGATATCCTCGATACTGCTTTCAGCTAATTGCTGATTGCTAATTAAATCTTCATAGATATGGTATTCGTCTTGAAACTCATCTTCTTCCACTAACAAGAATTCTCTTAAGAAGTCGCCAAGTTCTGGTTTGATTTCTTCATCATGACATTCATTAATGTACAGAAGAAGATTTAATAACTCGGTACCTCTTTCGATAGTTTCTTCTTCAATATCTGCCCATTCGTCTGTTTCCAAATAATCTTCTTCTAATTTTTTGATATCGCTTGCGAAAAAGTTGATCATCAGCAAATCGAAGAAAACTTCTCTCAATTCGTCAAAAGATGGATGCTCATCAAATACTTCATCAAACTCTTCAACTTTTTCTAAAAAGCCAAGGTCTTTACTAAAAACATCTATTAAGTCTTGCTCTAGTTTGATTGAATCATTACCTGAAATTGCAGCAAATTTATCTAATGACGCTACAAGAGCACTTTGTACTTTGTTATCCATATACTTGAAATTGATTGTTGTTATAAACGAGCCTGACTTTTCCGGTCAGGGTTTGATTTAATAATGGGGTATTGCGCGATTTACTGAAATTGCTGGCAGCAGTATACTCCCATTTATCGGTTGCGCTAAAAAGGGTGAAATTCGCTACTTCTCCTGTAGCGATTACAGGAACCGGCAGATTAAGCAGCTTTCGCGGGTTTACTGCTAATTTTTCGGCAATCTGTGCGGCATCCAAACCAGCTTTAATCAGTAGCGGCAGTACAGTTTGTAATGCAATGATACCATACGCAGCAATCTCAAATTCCACATTTTTAAACTCTGGCTCATGCGGGCGATGCTGTGAAGCAACCGCATCTATTGTTCCGTCCTTTAACCCGGCCAGCAAAGCTTTAATATCAGCCTTGCCCCGTAAAGGAGGTTTAACTTTATAGTTACTATCGAAATCGTTTAGTAGTTCTTCGGTAAATACCAGGTGATGTGCGGCAACATCGCAGGAAATCTTTAAACCATCTTTTTTCGCTTTTTTGATAATGGCGACAGATCCGGCGGTAGATATATTACTGATATGTATAGGTGCCTGATGATAAGTGGCCAGGAATATATCTCTGGAAATATGCATTTCTTCTGCTAATGCAGGTATGCCTTTCATTCCAAGGAGCACACTAGTCTTACTTTCGTTAACTTGTGATTTGCCTGCTATAGATTTATTTTCCGGATAAACGATCAGTAGTGCATTGATACCTTTGGCATATTGCAAAGCGCGGCTCATAAAACCATCATCTGTAATAGGCTTTGTCCCGTCAGAAAAAGCAATTGCACCTGCCTGCTGCATATCATATAATTCGGCCATTTCTTTACCTTCCAGCTCATGACTAATTGCCCCTACCGGATAAACATTAACAAGATTGTTCTTCGCTTTATTGATAATATATTCTACTTCACCTTTAGAATGAACAACAGGCTTGGTATGCGGCAAAACTGCTAATCCCGTAAATCCCCCTGCCTGTGCAGCAGCAGTAGCTGTTTTAATGTCTTCTTTGGTTTCGAAACCAGGATCGCCAACAGAACAGTTAAGGTCAAAAAAGCCAGGTGTTAAAAAAGCACCCTCACCATTTACCAGTTCTTCATCTATATGCGGTTTTAAGCCGCCGCTAATCTCAACGATCTTTCCCTGTACCACACGAACATCACAAGTTTGATTGTTAAACTGGCTATTCGGGTCGGCAATGGTTACGCCTGTGAGGAGAAGGTTCATGTCTTTTTATATTTTTAGTTTGTTAAAAAATCGGATCAATAGGGCTTCAACGGCTAAAAAAACAGCACACAAAACTAGGCAAAGTTTCCATAACTCTGTGCGGTTGTTTTCCACAGCGACAGTTGCTGTGCCGGAGCGGGAATTAATGACTGTTAAATTTTTACCTGCTAACTGCTTTAATTCTTTATCGTCACTATAGTGCATATCAGATTCGGCGCGGTTTTCATTAAAAGCATAGGTAGTGATCAATGATCCTGCTTTTAGCAGTTCGTAAAAACCAGAAGCCTTAATTTGGTCGGCAATGTAAATCAATGTTTTTCCTGGCGCCTGCCGGATTTCTGGAATTACCTCCTGGTTTTTGGAGATCAGCCGAAGCGACTGCCCCGGGGTAATGCTTAGCTGTGAAGTTGATAAGAGATTGTTCTTGCCAATTGTATAATATGGCGGTTGCTGATGTACGCTGTTAAATGCTATTTTGTATAGTAGAGGTACAAAAATTGGATGCTGGGGCAGATTACTATCCTCTTTGTTTAGAGAGGTCGCTGAAAGGTAAAGCTGACCAGCCCCAAGTTGATAACGGCTAAAGAAAGGCTGACCAGAAGGAAGTTCCATAATATCTTTCCTTGTACTTGTATTGCGCTTTACGTAGTTAAAATAGCGGTTGATCCTTGGCAGGTCGAGTTTTGATGGTACTTCTTCAAATACATCATTAAACAAATTGCTCTTAAGATCTATTCTGCTCACATTAACGGTGTCTTTGCCTGATGAAGAGACAGATGGTAATGACAACCCTTGAAGGAAAGAAGAAAATATAGAAATATCAGCATTCAGATCTGGAAAAATTACTATACTGCCCCCATTCTGTACATAACTTTTTAATTGCTGTGCCAGACCGCTGGAAGGATTTTTTAATCCGGATAAAACAATCAGGTCATAATCCGAGAATCTGGAATAAGCAATAGCAGACTCCGCCATTGCAGTAAGCTTAAAATATGGATCCGCTTTAAACAACGAACTGATATATTTTTCTTCGGGATCACCGCTGATCTGCAGGACATTTAAGCCGATAGCCACGTTAAAAGTAAACTTAAGCTCATCGTCGAACACAATAGGATAATCTTTAATAGTAAACACAGCCTTTTGCCAGCCTGGGGAGAGCCCGCCGAAACTTAACGTATCTTTTATAGATTTCCCTGCAGGAACATCAACTCTGGCGGCTACCCGCTGCTGATTATTAACAGTCAGCTTTATGGCAATACCTTTGGCAGCTTCAGCCCCATAATTATGGACCTGTACTACAAACTTCTCTTCCTCACCAGGTCTGTGCGCAGGAGATAAAGACCATATACTATCAGCTACAATATTAGGCAGGGTATTTGCAAAAACACGGATGAAAGATAAATGGTGATCCTTGTCGGTAACGAGTGGTATTTTTCCTGAAAATGCTTTTTGAAAATCAGATACGATATAGCTAAACACATTTCTACTTCCGCCATCAGCAGTATGCTGCCTGTTAATTACCTGTTGTAAACTTCGCTGTATAGGAGAGATTTTGACTTCATCGACCAGCCTTACCAGTTCTTCGTAGCTAACTAATCGCTGGTGACGGCCTTCAAAATCATTTGTAGTCAGCTGAAACCGATCATTCACTGCAAATTGTTTAGCTAGTTCTTTCGCTCTGCGCTTTGCTTCATCGAGCAGGCTGCCTTCTTTATTGATGGCTTCCATACTATACGAATTATCAATATAAATATTGACCAGGTTTCCTGCTTCAGGATTTATATCCGTATCAGTAGAAAAATAAGGCTGTGCAAAAGCAAGTACCAGAAAAACAATAACCAGAATACGGGAGATCAAAATCAGCATATCCCGAAGCTTACTCATTGCCGCCTGTTCGTCCTTTGCAGCTTTAAGAAACTGTACATTGCTAAAATATACTTGCTTAAATTTTCGGAAATTAAATAAATGAATGAGGATAGGAATGGCTACCGCCAGCAGTAAAAAAAGAAAACCTGGGTAGAGGAAATTCATTAAAAACCAAAGGTAGAAATTTTATCTGTATTTTTTCATTGCATTATAAAGTGCTTCATCTAAACCGTAGATATCATTGCGGTATTCTATCATTCCGTTCTGCGCCCAGGCTGTTTTATAATTAATAAAAACAGAGACATTTTTCTTGGTACCGAACCATTTAGGTTTAAGCTGAAACACGTTTACCGTATCTGCTTTCTTCGCTAATCTTTTCTTAAAAACATCCATTTTCGTGGTATCAAGCGGGGCAAGGTTAACTTCCATCCTGAGCTGGTCGTATTGGTATTTATTATCTACGAGCTTTTCTGCAAATTCTAAAGGGCGTTCCACTCTTACACATCCGTGACTGATGGCACGGTTAGATAGGTTAAAAGCAGATTTATTATTGGTATCGTGCAAATAGATACTAGAACCATTATCAAATATAAATTTAAACTTACCTAGTGCATTTCCTACTCCAGATCCTTGTTTGAATTGAAATGGTAAATGCTGACGAGAATATTTGCTCCATTGTATGGTATCGGGATCACTAACCAGCTGCCCTTTATAATACACTTTCATATTATTATTTGATAAGTAATAGGGATCACGGCTTGCTTGTCCGTAGATTTCATTTTGTGCAATGCTGACAGGGATGTTCCATACCGGGTTAACTTGTATAGCGTTAAAAACACTCAATATTATCGGTGTCTGGTGATTTTTAGGCTTGTCGTTTAGCTCATGTGTTTTTTGATAAATTTTCATTTTCTCTTCATACCCCTGTTCCCTTCGCCCGCCTACACATACTTTCATATGCGATACTGTATCCCCATCTTTAAACCAGGTAAGCGAGAAATCTGGAATATTTACTTCCACATATTCTTTCCCTACCGGGATCTGCCATCTTAATCTTTCCAGGTTAACTGCTATTTTTTTAACTGTTTCGGCATCTCCACCATTCTTCAGATCACTAAGCTTACGCTGTAATATCTTATAACTTTCACTCTTTGGCTGGATATCCATTAATAACTTTTGCAAATCTTTTGCTTCCAGCACCTGGTCCATACTTGTTTTGTCAGGTCTTTTTGTCGTTACATAATAACGGTTTAATACTTTTCTTGGTGTAATACTACCGTATGCAATAAAAGTATCGTATTTAAGCAATGATGAAGCACTCTGAAGTTCCAGATCAGCAATTACAGGATAGATCTCGCTGATTGAACTAAACTTATTTGCAGCTAGTTTTGATAATAACCCATCGAGTTCTGCAAGACCGAAAATACGGGGATTAAAACCATGTTCACCACTTTTCTGTAAATAGCTTTTAAGGGAATCCAATTGCCCATTTGTATAAAAACGAGTCACTAAGCTAGTTTTATGCTCATCATTAGCATAAAAATCAGTGATGATTTTTGAATTATTTAATTTGTCTTTAAGCGAATCGAGATGTCGATTAAATACTAGATTATAACTAGCGGTATCAAAATCCTTATATCTTTTATCTTTAAAATGGTCAGCTAATATGATCCCTATCTCTGGTGTGGTCTTAAACCAGCTACAAGAAGAAAGAATGAGAATAAAAGATAAGATTAGGTAGGATATTTTTTTCAAAACTGGTGTTATTTAGATAATTATCGGTTTCTGGATGTGTGTCCGCCATAGGCTACTCAAATAAAATGCCATATATTTTTTGTTTTCTCCGTTCAATCTATATATTTGCAGTACCTCATAGTGCATAGCATTATTGAAAGGACAAAAATAATATGAACAAACACTTGAACCATCACTTACATTTGCACCATCGCCAGTTGTGGCGATAGATATGTAATGTTTTGTACTTCAAGACTTGTTTCCGAAATATTTTCCTGATCCATTCAATAATTTCAATCAATTGAAAACACTTAAAATTGCTATCCAGAAATCTGGACGACTAAACGAAAAATCTGTAGAAATACTTAAAAACTGTGGTTTATCATTCGAAAACTACAAAAGTTCCCTTATATCTACTGTTACTAATTTCCCATTAGAGATCTTATTTCTAAGAGATGACGATATTCCTGAATATGTGCAAGACGGTATTGCCGATCTGGGTATAGTTGGTGAAAATGTGATTACTGAGGTTAATGCTGACGTGACTTATTTGCAGAAGCTGGGCTTCGGAAAATGTACGTTAAAAATAGCGATTCCTAACGAAAGCGAAATCACTGCTATCAGCGGACTGGAAGGAAAGGCGATCGCAACTTCTTACCCTGTTATCCTGGAGAAATATCTTGCTGAAAATAATGTAAATGCGGTTGTACGTACGATCTCCGGATCTGTAGAGATAGGCCCTGGTTTAGGACTAAGCGACGCAATTTGTGACATTGTTTCTACTGGAGGCACGCTTAAAAGCAATGGGCTTAAGCCATTTGCTGAAGTAATGAAATCTGAAGCTGTATTAATCGGCAAGAAAGGTATTGAGCTGAACGAGGATGTGATCGAATTATTACAGCGCATCCGTTCTGTACTCCGTGCAAAAGAAACAAAATACGTGGTCCTTAACGTAGCAAAAGTCAACCTTGAAAAAGTAGTTAGCCTGTTACCCGGCGTTAAAAGTCCGACTATAGTCCCTCTATTCGAAGAAGATTGGGTAGCTGTACATTCAGTTATTGCAGAACAAGATTTCTGGGAAAAAATCAATAGCCTTAAAGCTGCCGGTGCAGAAGGAATTGTGGTGATGCCAATTGAAAAAATCATTTCTTAACTACCCTTTTCATAAAAACATCATCATTATGAAGTACATAACTACCTCATAATAAATACAGCTAAAGCCTGCATGAGCTTACCGCTCGCCTCAAAATGAGAACAAGCTCATGTAAGCTTCAATACTGATAAAAATCAATACATACTACAATGAAAACGTACAGTTATACTGACCTTTCTGAACAGCAAATTGAAGATCTTTGTTTAAGACAGCTTCCTGATGACACTGTAATTGCAGACCGGGTAAAAGATATCATTGCGCAGGTAAAAGAAAAAGGCGACCAGGCCCTGATTGCTTATGCAGCCGCTTTTGACAAGGTGGAACTGCAGCAGCTTTTTATTGGCAAAGAGGAAATTGCAGCAATTGCGTCGACTATTCCTTTAATGGCTAAAAAGGCTATTGATACTGCTTACGCAAACATCAGCAAGTTTCATGCTGCCCAATTATACAAAGAGCAACCTGTTGAAACTATGCCAGGTGTTTCCTGCTGGCGGGAATCGAGGCCAATAGAACGTGTTGGTCTATATATCCCGGGTGGAACTGCAGTGTTGCCAAGTACCTTTCTGATGCTCGGTATCCCAGCGGTGCTGGCTGGCTGTAAAGAGATTGTAGTTTGCTCTCCTCCGCAAAAAGATGGAAAGACAAATTGCTATCTGGCTTACTGCGCGGTAATATTGGGAATAGACAAAATCTATCTTGCAGGTGGTGCACAGGGTATCGCAGCAATGGCTTTCGGGACAGCAACAGTTCCTAAGGTTTATAAGATATTTGGCCCAGGAAACCGTTATGTTACTTTAGCCAAACAACAGGTTTTAGCTACTGGAATGACCGCAATTGATATGCCTGCCGGGCCATCAGAAGTATTGGTTATTGCAGATGAAACGGCAAACCCCGCATTTGTTGCATCAGACTTGCTAGCGCAGGCAGAACATGGCGCGGATAGTCAGGCGATATTGGTTTCTACCTCCCAAGCGATTATAGATCAAACGCTGAAACAAATCGATCTTCAATTACAGCAATTACCCAGAAAAGATATCGCCGCACAGGCAATCTCCAATTCCTATGCGATATTGGTAGAAAATACTGCACAAGCGATGGCATACAGTAATGTTTATGCCCCAGAACACCTGATCCTTGCTACAGAATTATTTGAAGAGCTCACGCCTTTGATCATTAATGCAGGTTCTGTTTTTCTAGGAAACCTAACTCCTGAAAGTGCGGGCGATTACGCGTCTGGCACAAACCATACTTTACCAACCAGTGGTTTCGCAAAAGCATACTCTGGTGTTTCCATTGATTCATTTATCAAAAAGATCACTTTTCAGCATATTAGTCCGGCCGGTCTAACTGCAATTGGCAGCACAGTGGAAGTCCTTGCTTCGGCAGAAGGCCTTCAGGCACATAAAAATGCAATCACTATTCGTTTAAAATCACAAGATGGATATTAAAAACTTACAACGCGAAAATATTAAAACCCTACGCCCCTACTCTACTGCTAGAGATGAGTACAAAGGACAGGCAAGTGTGTTTTTAGATGCAAATGAAAATAGTTTCGGCTCTCCCCTGCCAGAAAACTTTAACCGTTATCCCGATCCCTTACAGCTGGATCTTAAAGATGCGATCAGTAAAATTAAAGGGGTACCTATCGAAAATACCTTTTTAGGTAATGGAAGTGACGAAGCCATTGATCTTTTATTCCGGGCCTTCTGTAATCCGGGAAAAGACAATGTGATTATTCTACCACCTACTTATGGAATGTATGAAGTTTCTGCAAATATCAACGATGTAGAAATCCGCAAGGTAAATCTATTACCAAACTTTCAGCTTGATCTGGAAGGGATTGCAGAGGCAATTGATGAAAACACAAAGCTGATTTTTATCTGCTCTCCGAATAATCCTACCGGTAATTCTATTGTGAGGACTGATATTGAAACGGTTCTGGCTAATTTTAAAGGTTTGGTAATTATTGATGAAGCGTATATCAATTTTGCAAAACAGCGGACTTTCATCCAGGAATTAACGGAATATCCGCACTTGGTAATTCTGCAAACTTTTTCTAAGGCATGGGGCCTGGCGGGGTTACGCCTGGGTATGGCTTTTGCTTCGAGTATAGTAATCGATATTCTGAACAAGGTAAAAGCACCTTATAATATCAGTCAATCTACACAAGATCTTGCTTTAGCTGCGATGCAAAATGTGGGACAGGTAAATGAATGGATTAAAATTACAGTAGCCGAAAGAGATTTATTAAGTAAAAGGCTCTTAGAACTGTCAATGGTGAAAAAAGTTTATCCTTCTGATGCTAACTTTATATTGGTAGAGGTAGCTGATGCAAGTAGTACTTATAATGCGCTGGTAGAACAGGGAATTATTATCCGCGACCGATCCAAGGTTACTTTATGTGAGGGTTGTTTGAGGATTACCATTGGAACACAAAAGGAAAATGAGATACTATTATCAGCATTAAAATCGTTAAAAAACTAACAATGAAGAAGTTACTTTTCATAGACCGTGACGGCACACTGATTATTGAACCAGAGGATGAACAAATTGATTCCTTTGCGAAGCTAAAATTCTATCCGAAATCTATTTACTACCTCGCTAAGATAGCTGCAGAGCTGGATTTTGATCTGGTAATGGTAACGAACCAGGATGGATTAGGAACGGATGCCCATCCTGAACTAAATTTCTGGCCTGTACACAACTTTATACTTGATACTTTCGAAAGCGAAGGGGTAGTATTTAGTGAGATTATCATTGACAAAACGTTTGCGCATGAAAATGCACCCACACGCAAACCAAATACAGGTTTATTGCAGCATTACCTGACCGGTGATTACGACCTTGCCAATTCTTTTGTGATTGGTGACCGTATCAATGATGTTGTTCTGGCGAAGAATCTAGGGGCTAAGGCGATATGGTTAAGAAATAATGACCTGCTTGGCGCTAATGAAATGATGGAGAAGGTGGAGGCGCTGACTGATATTATATCATTGGAAACACAGCAATGGGCAGCTATTTATACTTTCCTGAGAGCTGGAAGCAGGCAGTTTCATCACCTCAGAAAAACTAACGAAACGGATATTGAAATCAGCATTGACCTGGATGGGACGGGCAAAGGGGAAATGGAGACCGGATTGAACTTTTTTAACCATATGCTCGACCAGATTGCGCGTCATGGCGGGATCGACCTTAAAGTTATTGCAAAGGGTGATCTTCATATCGATGAGCACCATACCGTTGAAGATACGGGTATTGCTTTAGGAGAAGCTTTCGCAAAAGCTCTGGGAAATAAACTGGGTATAGAGCGTTATGGTTTCTGCTTACCGATGGATGATTGCCTGGCACAGGTAGCTATCGATTTTGGTGGGCGAAACTGGATTGTCTGGGATGCAGAGTTTAAGCGGGAAAGAGTGGGCGATGTGCCTACAGAAATGTTCTATCATTTCTTTAAATCTTTCAGTGATGCGGCAAAATGTAACCTGAATATTAAAGCGGAAGGGGATAACGAACATCATAAGATAGAATGTATATTTAAAGCCTTCGCTAAAGCGATTAAAATGGCTATAAAAAGAGACGCAGAAAAGTTAGTTTTACCAAGCACTAAAGGGCTGTTATAAAATGATTGGAATTGTTAATTACGGGGCAGGGAATATTTTCTCTCTAACCTCTGCTTTATCAAGATTAGGTATTACCTATGGCATGATCAATGCAGAAGAAGAGTTTGAGCTATATACGCATATTATTATCCCTGGGGTTGGCCATGCGGGCGCTGCAATGGAAAAATTGAAGCAGACCGGTTTGGTTGAGGCGATAAGGAATTTAAAGAAACCTGTTTTAGGTATTTGTGTAGGTATGCAATTGCTTACGGAACATTCCGAGGAGGGCGATGCTGAAATGACAAATATCATTCCTGTAAAAACGAAACTATTTGATAAAGAGCTTGGTATAAAAATCCCGCATATGGGATGGAATAATATTGAGATCAAAAACAATTTACTATTCGATGGTGTTGAAAATGGTACACAATTTTACTTCGTTCATTCTTACTTTATTGAATATAACCCTATTTTTGAAATCGCAACTGCTGATTATGGGCTGGAGTATTCGGCTGCTATACAAAAAGATAACTTTTATGGGGTGCAGTTTCACCCTGAAAAATCCGGTGCTGCCGGAGAACGTTTATTAAAGAATTTTTCAAACTTAAAACAATAAAATGTACATTATTCCTGCTATTGATATTTTAGATGGTAAAGTTGTCCGGTTAACCGAGGGCGATTATAGCCAGAAAACAGTATATGAAGTGTCGATTGCCGATATGATCGAAACTTATCGGTCTAACGGTACAGAGTTCATACATATTATTGATCTTAATGGTGCTAAGGGAGATTTCAGTAACCAGGCCGAACTTTTTGACATCATAAAAAAAACAGATATGCGTGTGCAATACGGAGGAGGTATCCGTACAATTGAACAGGTAACAAGCCTGCTTGATGCCGGTATCCACCGTGTAATTGTTGGTACCCAAGCAATCACTAACCCGAATTTCTTATCTGACCTGAGTAAAGAGGTTGGAAAAAAATATGATTATGCCAACCGCATTGTCATCGCTATCGATGTACTAGACGAAGTCATTAAATATTCTGGATGGATGGAAAGCTCTCCAATCAAACTAATGGATTACGTAGATAAATGTCTGCAGCTGGGCTTTTTCAGGTTCCTGTGTACAGATATCAACAAGGATGGTAAATTAGGCGGTGCAGCGATAGATTTGTATAAAAAACTATTAGAGCATTCTCCTTTCATTAAGCTGATCGCTTCTGGCGGTGTAAGTTCAATGAAAGATATTGAAGAATTAGCTAAACTGGAAGTAAGATCGGTAGTAGTCGGCAAAGCAATTTATGAGAACCGCATTACGATCGAAGAGATTAAAGAATGGAACTTAAGAGCGTTGACTTCCCTGTAAATGTTAAGTAAACGAATTATCCCTTGTCTCGACGTTAAAGATGGCCGTACCGTAAAAGGTGTAAATTTTGTAGATCTGAAAGATGCCGGTGATCCTGTAGAATTGGCTTGGCAATACGCCCAGCAAGGTGCCGACGAGCTGGTTTTCCTGGATATTACAGCAACGAATGAACGCCGTAAAACGATGATCGAAATGGTGAAGTCTGTGGCCCGTCAACTCAACATCCCTTTTACTATTGGCGGAGGCATTACCTCTATTGCAGATGCCGAAGCACTATTGAATGCTGGTGCTGATAAAATCAGTGTCAATTCTGCTGCTGTGAAAAACCCCCACCTTATTTCAGACCTGGCCAAAGTATTTGGTGTGCAGTTTGTAGTGGTTGCCGTAGATACGAAACTGGTCGAGGGCAAGAATAGGGTTCACCTTAATGGCGGACGGTTAATTACAGCGCTGGAGACAGAACACTGGATCAAAGAGACAGAAAATCTGGGTGCCGGCGAGATATTGCTTACCTCCATGGATCATGATGGCACTAAACAGGGTTTCGATTGTCAATTGCTGGATCACATCAGTAAGCTAATAAATATACCGGTAATCGCTTCTGGCGGTGCTGGAAAAATGGAGCACTTCACTGAAGTGTTTACCACTACGGGCGTTGACGCTGCATTGGCGGCTTCGGTCTTTCATTTCGGTGAAATCCCCATCCCCGACCTGAAAAAAGAATTAAAAAAACACAACATACCAGTAAGGTTATGAATATAGATTTTGAAAAAACCGATGGCTTGGTTCCTGTAATTATCCAGGATGTACAAACATTGGAAGTGCTGATGCTGGGTTATATGAACCAGGAAGCGTGGACTAAAACGCAGCAGGAAGGAAAAGTAACTTTTTATTCGCGCTCTAAAGAGCGTTTGTGGACTAAAGGTGAAGAGAGTGGCAACTTTTTGTTTGTGAAAGAAACGCATATCGATTGCGATAATGATACGATACTGATTAAGGCAACCCCGGTTGGGCCTACTTGCCATACTGGGAGCAGAAGTTGCTTTAAGACGAACTTTAATCAGAACTTTATCTTTGAATTAGAGAAAATCATAGCAGATAGGTACGATAACCCAACGGCAGAATCGTATGTTAACAGTTTACGAAAAAAAGGCCTGAATAAGATTGCACAGAAGGTTGGTGAAGAAGGCGTAGAAACAGTAATTGCTGCGTTGAACGAAACAGACGTTGAATTTGTGAATGAGAGTTCTGATTTGATATTCCATTTATTGGTGCTTTTAAGAGAAAAGGGCAAAACACTTGCCGATATTGGCATTAACTTAGAAGGAAGGCACCGTTAGTAGACTCCTGAATTTATAACCGTTTACACGCAAAAGTTCAGGACACTCAAACTGCTGTATTTCATAAACAATATGCTTAAACATTTAAAATCACTTAGCGGTCATCAAAACCCGGTTTACGCTTTATCTAATTCCGGTAAAGAGGGTATCTTCTTTACCGGCGGCAACGATAAAGGGATCGTAGAATGGTCGTTGGATAAGATGTCTTTTCTGAAGGTATTATTGCCCGTTAAAACTTCTGTTTATAGTTTACATTACTACAACGACCAGCTATTTGCCGGTTTGAGAAATGGAGAGCTGATTGTATTTGATTTAAACAAGCAAACAGTCACGGCCACAATTCAGGCTCATGAAAAGCCTGTGTTTGATATAGTAACAGTACCATCGAAAAGAGAATTTTTAACTGCCAGTGAAGATGGTACAGTAGGCATTTGGTCGCTCGGCGACCTCTCGCTGCTTTATCGCATTAAAGTCTCTCCAGACACGGTAAGATCAATTGGCATCAGTCCGGATTCAAGACATGCTGCATTTGGCTGTAAAGATGGCTTCATCCGAATTTACGATCTCACCGAATATCATTTGCTGCACACGTTAGAAAAACACACACTGCCTGTTACTTCCGTACAGTACTCTCCTGATGGCAAATACTTGATTTCTGGCGGCAGGGATGCACAATTAAACTTTTGGTCGGTACCAGGTTACGAATCACGCCATACGATCCCGGCACACTTATTCAGCATCTATGAAATAGCTTTTCACCCTACCCTCCCATATTTTGCCACCGCAAGTCAGGACAAGAGTATCAAACTCTGGGGAAGTGATGATTTAAAACTCTACAAGATCCTCAGCCTGGAAAAAGGCACCAACGGACATACGCACTCCATTAACAAACTCGTGTGGACCCCTGATGGAAAATACTTGCTTTCTACGGGAGATGATAAACTGGTTATGGTTTGGGAGTGGGAACCGAAAATCGTTTAATAATGCGTAAATGATGGCTATACCTGCCTAATTCGGTGCTATATATCCCCTGATCGTCTACAGCATCAATTTTTACCCTGCCAGAGGCATGGATGATCTGATTGGGGCTAAGCATAATCCCGACATGTATAATCCTGCCATCAGCATTATCAAAAAAAGCAAGATCGCCTGTTTTAACTTCCGGTAAAAAGTTGACGACTTCCCCTTGTTCTGCCTGCTGCGCCGCATCTCTTTTAATTGGAATACCAACCAATTTAAGTACGGCTTGTGTAAATCCGGAACAATCAATCCCAAAAAGGGTTTTGCCGCCCCACAGGTATGGTGCATTCTTAAAAAACAAAGCTAGCCGGGGAATATCGGCATAGGTGGCGGACGAAACCTGATAGGGATCAAATAGCACCTTAAAACTTTCGCCTCCTACCATACAATATCCATCAGCGTAAAAAGGGAGGCTGCTGGAAGCCGGCAAATAATATAACGTTCCATCTGCTGCTTGTATTGGATTATTAACTGCAGGAGGAACAAGATCATCATCAATACACACTTGCTCATATTCCGCACTTGAAATTTCAGCAAGCTGTTTAAAATCCATCCATCCCACATAATCGTCATATGCGTTACGGATACGATACCAGGGCTCTGCTTGTTCTAACACTTCTACTTTATCACCAAACAATAACTGGGTGGCAATTTCTGCTCTATCTGATGCTGCTGTCCGTAGCGGGGCAATAGCTACCCGGCATACTGCGAATTTCTGTTCCATATTGAATTATCAATGTCTAAAATTAACAAACATCAACTAATAAACGACATATTAAACATTTGGTTCATAAAATTGTTATCTGAATATAATAAACATTAATGCCAGAAATTATGAACTTCAGTAAGATTTTAATTGCAGTAGACAATAGTACTTGCTCTGAAAAAGCAGCAAAAACAGGCTATGAAATGGCAAAAACATTTGGATCAGCAGTGGCACTTGTAAATATTATTGAACCTATGCCGGCTACCATTAACCAGGACCTTACACTGGCTCCTGTTTTTCTGGATACTTACGATAACACAGAAGAGAACAGCCATGAATTACTTAAAGAGATTGAAAAGAGATTCGGTGAAGGTATTGAAACCACTTACCTAAGCGTAGTGGACAGTGCTGCACACGGCATCATTAACCAAGCCGAAGAATGGGGCGCTGATCTGATTGTAATTGGCACCTACGGCAGAACCGGCTTGTATCATTTCCTGATGGGGAGTGTAGCAGAACATGTAGCCAGAAAGGCTGCGTGCCCGGTATTGATTATTCCCAATAAATCAGAAGTTTAAAAATATCAGATAACAGAAAAGGACGCTCATGGCGTCCTTTTCTGTTATCATATGACTAAAAGAACTAGCCTTCCTGGTGCAACCAGGCTTTCTTAGCCAATAATTCTTCTTCAGTTTCACGGATATCTTCATCATCCACACAGCAATCTACCGGGCAAACCGCAGCACATTGTGGTTCATCATGAAATCCTTTACATTCTGTACATTTATCTGATACAATATAGTACACCTCATCAGAAACTGCTTCCTGAGACGCACCTGCATCAACTTCTGCATCACCGAAATCGATAATACCATTTAGGTTGGTACCATCAGAAAATCGCCAGGCTGTGCCTGCATCATAAATTGCATTATTTGGGCATTCAGGCTCACATGCTCCGCAATTAATACATTCGTCTGTTATTTTAATAGCCATGTCTTCGTATAAATCTATTTGCTAAAGTTACCTTTGCCTTGCAAATATAACATTTATACTTTAAAATTACTTCAAACATGCCAATCCTAACCGCTGAAAAGTTAATTATTGCATTTCATAAACTAAGCGATTTTATCGGTCACCCAAGTGATGAATTTAATGCCTTAATCGAATCAGCACCAAATCACAATGCATGGTTTAAAACTGAAGAGGTACATAAGGCACTTTCTTCTATCCAGGAAATGCTTGATCTAGAAGCATTAGAACACTGGTTTGAGCAAATTAAGGTAACATCTGCCCCAAAAAGAGTGGGCCTAATTCTCGCAGGGAATATTCCTGCGGTAGGTTTCCATGATGTACTTTCTGTTCTCGCAACAGGAAATACGGCGGTTATCAAACTTTCTTCCTCAGACAACCAACTTTTGCCAGCATTATTAAAGCAGCTAATTGCATTTGAACCTTTACTGGAAGAAAGAATTGTGTATGCAGAGCGCTTAAAAGATTTTGACGCCATCATTGCAACAGGCAGCAATAATACTTCGAGGTATTTTGATTACTATTTTGGTAAAGTGCCCAACATCATCAGAAAGAACAGGAACAGCATCGCTATATTGGATGGAAAAGAAAGCATAGAAGAAATTGGTTTGCTCGGACATGATATTTTTGATTATTACGGGATGGGTTGCCGTAGTGTATCTAAGATATATATCCCGGAAGATTACGAGATCAAAAACTTATTTGAACCACTAGAACCTTTCCACAGCATTAACAACCATTTCAAATACAATAATAATTACGACTATAATAAGTCGATTTATCTGGTAAACAGGGTGGAGCATTTTGACAACGGCTTTGTTCTTCTAAAAGAAGATGAAGGTCTCTCCTCTCCTCTTGCAGTTCTGTATTTTGAAAAATATAAAACATTGGCGGATTTAACAGAGAAGCTGCAAACGATACAGGATAATATCCAATGTGCGGTTACCCATACTGATATTAAATTGCAGACAGGCGTTGTTTGCTTTGGGGATAGCCAGCATCCACGCCTATGGGATTATGCTGATAATGTAAATACGATTGCTTTCCTGAATAACCTTTAGTTTTAGGAAGCAAAAAACGACAGTTATTTCAATTTGTACCCGATAAGCTTATACAGGTTTCGTTTTGAAACACTATTTTTGAACAAAATGTATGTAATCAAAGTTAAAGGCATTGCCAAGATCCCGGATTACGTCCAGCTAAGGGATGAAAAGTTCACCTTGCTGGCTTATTTCAGGGTAGACAGGCCAGATAAATCACTGGATAAATTAGGCCTGGCGGATAAACTGCCTTATATCATGAGCGTGGTAAAAGATTTACCATTTGGCCAGATTGCAAAATTAGATATTTAAGACATGACAGGAAACGCAGTTATAAATTTAAAGAACGTAGATGTATTTCAACAAAAACACCTGGTATTATCTGATGTTAACCTCAATATCGATAAAGGTGAGTTTGTATTTTTAATCGGACAAACAGGGTCTGGTAAAAGTAGTTTGCTGAAAATTATTTACGGTGAGCTTCACATTGGTAATGGAGAAGGTCAGATTGCTGGTTTTGATCTTAAAAAACTGGCAGAGAAAGATGTTCCCTACTTGCGCAGAAAGCTTGGTATTGTTTTTCAGGATTTTCAATTGCTGACCGATCGTACGGTGGAAAAGAATCTTGATTTTGTATTAAAAGCTACAGGGTGGAATGACAAAAATCTGATCCAGGAACGGATAAAAGATGTGCTTGAAAAAGTAGGTTTACGTTCTAAAATCAGAAAAATGCCGCATGAGCTTTCTGGTGGAGAACAACAACGTGTGGTAATTGCACGTGCCTTGTTAAATAATCCTGATATTATATTAGCGGATGAGCCAACTGGGAACTTAGATCCCGATACTTCAGAAGAAATTGTATTACTACTAAAACAGATCAGCCATAGCGGCACAACTGTTTTAATGGCAACACACGACTACCATATTATCCGCACACTCCCTTCACGGATCATTAAATGTGAAGCAGGTATTGTGCATGATGATGCTACCATCAGCTAAACAGGGCTGACAAAATAATTACTTTTCAGCCATTCTGTACAGTGTATCCCAAACAATACTGACAGCATGGCTGATATATTTCATTGGCAAAGCTTTTGACTTTACCCCTTTAAAATTCTACTATACCATGTTTAGCAAGAAGAAACAAAACGATACAGAGATGCCTAATACTGAAAATACTGCTGAAGAGCAGTTGAACAATGATAACAGCGCAGCAGAAACAGAAGAAACAGTAAAAGAACCTGTTGTAGAGATTTCTGCTGAGGAACAATTGAAACTGGATAATGCAGCTTTAAATGATAAATACCTGCGCCTTTTTGCTGAATTTGATAATTTCAAAAGACGTACGCAAAAAGAACGTGTTGAACTTTTACAAACTGCTGGTAAGGATGTAATTGTTTCTATGCTGCCGGTACTTGATGATTTCGACCGTGCAAACAAAGCAACGGAAAACGCTACTGATATCAATGCAATCCGCGAAGGTATTCAATTAGTGCATACTAAATTAAAAAGCATTTTAGTTCAAAAAGGATTAAAAGAAATGGAAAGTATCAATACAGTTTTTGATACTGACAACCATGAAGCGATCACTAAGATCCCTGCACCTTCAGAAGACATGAAAGGGAAAGTGATGGACGAGTTGGAAAAAGGATATACTTTAAATGACAAAGTTATACGCTTTGCAAAAGTTGTTGTAGGTAGTTAATTATGAGCAAAAGAGATTATTACGATATTCTTGGCGTTTCTAAAAGTTCTTCTCCTGAAGAGATCAAAAAAGCTTATAGAAAATTAGCCATAAAATACCATCCGGATAAAAACCCGGATGACCATACCGCGGAGGATAAATTCAAAGAAGCTGCAGAAGCTTATGAAATCTTAAGCAATCCTGAGAAAAAACAACGTTATGACCATTATGGGCATGCTGGTGTTGGAGGAGCTTCAGGTGGCGGCGGCGGTTATGGCGGTGGCGGTATGAACATGGAAGATATCTTCAGCCAGTTTGGTGATATCTTCGGTGGCGGTGGCGGCAGTCCTTTCGAAAGCTTTTTCGGCGGACAGCAACGTGGCGGCGCTAGCGGCAGACGTGTAGCTAAGGGTTCTAACTTAAGGATCAAGGTTAAGCTTACGCTGGAAGAGATTGCACACGGTGCAGAGAAAAAGATTAAAGTCAACAAACAGATTGTATGTAAAACATGTGATGGTTCTGGTGCTAAAGATAAATCATCTATCAGCACTTGTAAATCATGTGGCGGAAGTGGGTCTGTTCGCAGGGTAACAAATACTATCCTGGGCCAGATGCAAACTACTTCTACCTGCCCTACTTGTAATGGATCGGGTTCACAGATCACTTCAAAATGTACATCTTGTCATGGTGAAGGAACTGTCAGAGGTGAAGAGACTATCTCTATCAACATCCCTGCTGGTGTAAGTGATGGCATGCAATTGAGCATGAGTGGTAAAGGTAATGCGGCACCAAATGGTGGTATCCCGGGCGACCTGATCATTCTGATCGAGGAAACCCCTCATGAGTTCCTGAAACGTGAAGGTAATAATGTGGTTTACGATCTTCATCTAAGTATCGTTGATGCAGCTTTAGGTTTTAGTGCAGAAGTGCCTACCATTGATGGTAAAGCTAAGATCAAAATTGAGCCGGGAACACAAAGCGGAAAGCTTTTACGTCTTAAAGGTAAAGGTATCCCAGAAGTGAACTCGTATCACCGCGGTGACCAGATCATCCATGTGAATATCTGGACACCAAAAGCTTTAAATAGTGAAGAACGTGCTATTTTAGAAAAGTTACGTGATTCTGCGAATTTCAAGCCTCAGCCAGGCAAGAATGATAAGAGCTTTTTTGAAAAAATGAAAGAATATTTCGAGTAATCGTATGTATAAATTATTCCTGTTCGTTCAGGATAAAAAGGGACAGCTTCAAAAGAGCTGGTACCTTTTTCATTTGTAGATAGTTCATTTTATTCCCCCCATACAGCCTGTAAAACATTAAACAAAAATTGTTGTTCTTCATAAAATCTGATTATGGAAAAACTTCAACATAGCGTTTATACTTTATTATTCTTTTTCTTTTCGTTTGCTGGTCTTTATTTTGCCGCAGAATTTCTTATTCCTGTTGCGCTTGCAGCAGTATTCTCTATGCTATTTATCCGCCTTTGCTGCTGGCTGGAGAGAATAGGGATAAACAGGGGGATCTCTTCACTAATATGTGTGCTGCTCTTTGTAGGTGTAATCACGCTGATCTTATTTTTACTCTCCTGGCAACTTAGCGGTCTCACAGAGAATATGGATGCAATGAAGCAGCGTATGGTAAATCTATTTTCTAATTTACAGCATTGGCTGCATCAGCAAGCTGGAATAACGATGCACCAGCAAAATGAAATGGTAAAACAGCAAAGCCAGGATGCCGGCAGTAATGCAGGTACGATGCTCGCAAGTTTTGCTGGGGGAGTAATGGGCATCATGGTAAATACCATATTGGTTATAGTATACATGTTCCTGTTTTTATTATATCGCTCTCATATTAAAAAATTCATCCTCAAGCTTGTACCACGCAAGGAAACGGATACGGCAGATGAAGTAGTAGATACAGCAGGTAAGGTTGCGCAGAAATATCTTAGCGGACTTGCCGCTATGATTGTCATGTTATGGATCATGTATGGTATCGGTTTTAGCTTGGCCGGAGTAGAGAGTGCTATCTTCTTTGCTGTACTTTGCGGTATTCTTGAAATCATTCCATTCATCGGAAACTTAACAGGAACGTCGGTCACCATACTCGCTGTAGTGGCGCAGGGCGGAGATACTAAAATGATCATAGCCGTATTGGTCACCTATGCGATGGTACAATTTATACAAACATACATTCTTGAACCACTTATTGTAGGTGAACAAGTAAACATAAACCCGCTTTTCACTATCCTGATTATTGTTCTTGGTGAAATGGTATGGGGAATAGCAGGCATGATCCTGGCCATTCCACTATTGGGGATTATAAAAATCATTTGCGATAGTGTACCTGAGTTACAGCCTTATGGTTTCCTGATCGGGACAGAAAAACAGCGTGGCAAGCGAACCGGGTTTATTGACAAGGTCAAAGGAATGTTTAATTAGCGGTATGGAGTGCCAGATTAGCTATCATTAAAACAAAACTATTACAGTCGAAAAATAATTTTCGCTTTTAGGGTGTAACTTTTTTCCTTATTTTACTACTAACTAAGGACTAAAACAAACTAAAGAAAATTATACCATGCTAAGTGTAAACAATATTGTAAAACAGTATGCCACGCACCGTGCCCTTGATGATGTAAGTCTGAAAGTTGAGCAGGGCAAAATCTTCGGCCTCTTAGGCCCAAATGGAGCAGGAAAAACTTCCCTCATCAGGATCATCACACAGATTACAGCTCCAGACAGCGGAGAGGTTATTTTTAATGGCCAGCGGTTAAATGCAGACCATATTTCGCAGATCGGATATTTACCCGAAGAACGCGGACTTTACAAGAAGATGGAAATCGGCGAACAAGTATTATACCTTGCTAAATTAAAAGGGTTGAGTACTGCCGAAGCGACCAAGCGTGTAAAGTACTGGTTTGAAAAACTAGAAATGGGCAGTTGGTGGAATAAAAAGGTTGAAGACCTAAGTAAGGGTATGCAGCAAAAAGTGCAGTTTGTAGCTACTGTGCTGCATCAGCCTGAGCTGATCATTCTTGATGAACCTTTCTCTGGTTTTGACCCCGTTAACGCAGATGTCATTAAAAACGAAATTCTTGAACTTAATAAACAAGGGGCAACTTTCATCTTCTCTACACACCGCATGGAATCTGTAGAGGAATTATGTGATAGCATTGCACTGATCCACCGTTCCAAAAAGATACTGGACGGCACAGTAACTGGTATTAAAGAAAAATACAGGAACAATACCTACTGGGTAGAATACGATGGTAATTACGACACGGCAACTCCTTCAGAAATATTTGATGTCCTTCAAAAAGAGGTACAGCCTGGTAAGACCAAACTGAAAATCAAATTACGGGAAGAAAAAACTGCTAATCAGCTGCTCTCTGTATTGCTGCCAGTGGTTAATATCCACCGTCTGGATGAGGTAATACCTACTATGAACGATATTTTTATTGACCAGGTTAAAACACAAAACTAAAGCTATGAATAAGATTTTACTCATTATACAAAGAGAATACCTATCCAGGGTAAAGAAAAAGTCGTTCATCCTAATGACACTCCTTACACCTATCATCATTGCCGGATTTTATGGGCTGATGATCTACTTCAGTATCAATGGAGCATCTGATACAGTAAGCAGAATTGCTGTAGTTAGCGAAAATAAAACGCTGACCGAGAAACTAGCTTCTTCAAAAAATACTTCTTACGTATATGTCACCCAATCGCTGGCAGAAATGAAAATAGGATTGTTGAAAAGCAATTATGATTATATTCTTTACCTTCCGGAATTTAGTCTCGATGCACCAGCGGGAATCCAGCTATTAGGCGCCAAGCAACCAAGTTTGTCAGTAAACAATAAAGTAGAGAATGATGTGGAAGGCATTATTGGCACGCAGAAGTTAAAAGAAAGCGGGATCGCACAAAAGGATCTGGACCGACTTAAATCTTCGGTAGACATCGATAATAAAAAGATTAGCGAAAGTGGCAAAGAAGAAAATTCCAGTGCCGGGGCAACGACTATTATCGGTTCTGCAGCAGGAATTTTCATGTTCATGTTTATTTTGCTTTACGGTATCCAGGTGATGCGTGGGGTGATCGAAGAAAAAACAAGCAGGATCATTGAAATCATGATCTCCTCTGTAAAACCTTTTCAATTGATGATGGGTAAGATTATCGGCATTGCGTTAGTTGGTCTTACCCAGTTTATCCTTTGGATTATACTAACTACAGCAATCTCTACTATTGCAGTGAAAGCTTTTGTGAGTGATAAAAATATACAACAAAGTACCACTGCAGCAACCCAGGTTAAAACAGGAACACCAGCTGTAGATAAAGAAATCGCAGCAAAACAGATTGCAGATAACAGCCCTGTAGCTTATGTGCAAAAAAGCCTGGCGAGTTTGGATATAACCAAGATCATCATGGTCTTTATCTTCTACTTTATCGGCGGATACTTATTTTATAGTGCGCTGTATGCTGCAATTGGATCGGCCGTAGATAACGAAACAGATACCCAGCAATTTATGATGCCGGTTATGATGCCTTTGCTGCTTGGATATGCGTTGTCACTAAGTGTAGTTAACAGAGATCCATACGGAGATATTGCATTCTGGTTATCTATGATTCCTTTTACCTCTCCTATTGCAATGATGGTGAGACTGCCTTATGGGGTGCCCGACTGGCAGCTGGCTTTGTCTATGATTTTACTGATTGGAGGTTTTGTAGGTACAGTATGGATGGCTTCGAGAATTTATAGGGTAGGTATCCTGATGTATGGAAAAAAACCTAGCATGAAAGAAATGATCAAGTGGTTTACTTATAAGAATTAAATATCTTAGCAGGCAAAACACGTTACAATGAAAGCAGCCGTTATTGACATGGGTACAAATACCTTTCACCTGATCATAGCAGATTTATCTGCCGCCGGGGTGGAGGTTAGCTATAAAATCAATCTGCCCGTACAATTGGGGCAGGGCAGGATTAATGAAAACATCATTATTCCCGAAGCTTTTGAGCGTGGAATTAAAGCCTTACAAGGATTTAAAGAAGAGATAGATAAACAGCAAGTAGAGGTAGTCCGGGCAACGGCTACTTCTGCTGTTCGAAGTGCAGCTAATGGGCAGGACTTTGTGAATGCGGCTGCCAGCAGGGCTGGTATAACGATTGAAGTAATTAGCGGTGATGACGAAGCTGCTTTTATATTTAATGCGGTAAAAGCTACTGGGCTGATTAAAGAAACAGCATTAATCATGGATATTGGCGGTGGAAGTACCGAGTTCATTATCTGCAATCCTAAAGACGGGCAATTATGGAAACGAAGTTATAATATAGGCGCTGCACGTTTGATGCAGGCCTATTTTCATGCTGACCCTATAAGTACAGCCGAAAAACAATCTATTGCTGACCGCCTTGATGCAGAACTGCCAGAATTAATAAAAGCTTGTGATCAATATCGGCCACAGCTACTAATTGGTTCTGCCGGGGCTTTTGAAACTTTCGCAGCAATGCTACTAAAAGACATTGATATCAAAGCGATCAGTGCTGCGGTGTTTGATATCAATGAATATAAATTACTAGCAGAAAAATTGATCACTTCTACTCATGAAGAAAGAAAAGCTATGCCAGATCTAATCCCGCTTAGAGTGGATATGATTGTTATCGCAAGTTTGATCACCAATTATGTAATTGAACAGGCTGGTTTAAAAGCGATCAGCCTGTCCACTTACGATCTCAAAATGGGTGTACTTTATAAGATATGGGAAGATCAGAAATTTGATAGCGCCGTATAAAGCTTCTCCGTAGGCAAGCCCATTACATTGGTATAAGAACCAGTAATTTTTTCTACTGCTACAAATCCCAGCCAATCTTGTATACCATAAGAGCCAGCTTTATCAAGCGGATTGTATTTAGCAATGTAATGTTCAATCTCTTCTTCACTAAGCTTTCTAAAACATACCTCTGTTTCATCGTAAAATGTTGTCAGTTTATCTTGATAAGCTAAACTCACACCAGTAAAAACCTGGTGGGTAGTACCAGATAGCTTAGTCAGCATTTCCTTTGCATGGGCTGCATCTGCAGGCTTCCCCAAAATCTCTCCGTTATAAGCAACAATAGTATCTGCGGTAACTACGAGACTTGTTAACCGTTCGTCAATAAACGCAACAGCTTTTTTCTCTGAAATATAACAGGCGATTTCTGCAGGTGCTAAACCTTCAGGATAACTTTCATCTACATCTTTTAACAGCACTTTAAAATCAAGTTCCATTAATTGCATCAACTCTTGCCGCCGAGGTGATTTAGAAGCCAGGATAAGGGGGATCGTTTGCTTATACATAATCCTGCTAAAATAACAAAAGCGGCATAAAGCCGCTTCTATTATTTATTCTTTTTTAATTGCTTAGTTGTTGCCACCCTGTCCGCCACCTCTATTTTGCATTGCTGCTTTACGTTCTTCGAGGTAAGTAGCATAAGTTTTCTTCTGATCATCAGTTAACAAAGCATTGATCTTTGTATTATTATCTTCCATGATCTTCATCATCTTTCCCCGGGCAGCTTGTCTGTCATCACCAGCTTCTTCACGTGCTTTAGCCACTTGAGTGTTCTGATCTAATAGGATAGTTTTAACCTTAGTTTGCTGATCTGCAGTTAAAGTTAATTTTTCTGTCAGCGTAGTTAGTGTTTTCGCTGCTCTTTCTTCAGGTGTACCCATTTGACGGCCACCACCTTGTGCGCTTGCAAATGTTACCATGCTAAATAACAGTCCGCAGATAATCAATAATTTTTTCATGTTCTTCTTTGTTTACTAGATAGAGTAAAAAAGAAAAGGAAGGTTTAAAACAGTTGGTAACTTATTTACTGGAATCTGCAGCAGATGGATTGGCATCAAACCATTTACCCTGTAATTTAAGGACTTTCTCTATTACATCCCTCGCGGCAGTCTTGCCCCCGTTAAATGGAGAAATGTAACTGCTTACTGCTTTGATATCATTAGATGCGTCGGCAGGACAGGCGGCCACACCGACCAGTTGCATTACATTCAAATCCGGAATATCATCTCCCATATATAAGACTTCGGCAGCCTCAAGGTTATTTCTCTTCAGATAGCCTTCAAAAACCTCCACTTTATCTGCAACGCCTAAAAACACTTCAGGGATACCTAAATTTTCAAAACGTTTGGCCATAGCCTCTCCCCGTCCTCCAGAAATAATACAAACATGGTATCCTTTTTTAACCGCAAGCTGCAAAGCATAACCATCTTTAATATTAAAGGTACGCAGCAGTTCACCTGATTCAGCAGCAATTACATCACCTGTAGTCAGAACGCCATCTACATCAAATATGAAAGTAGTGATCTCTTTTAGTTTTTGAAGTAGCATGAGTATATTAAAATATTAGTTGTTGACAAACATAAGCACAAAACCGCAATTTGCTTATTGATACGTTTTTTTTATGCTGTTGCTCAGCATTTCATAAATATCCTGCAATTCCGGAGAACCTGCCAGCAGAGCTAAATGTTTATTCATCGTTTCCTGATCATTTCTTACCGCTGGCCCAGTCTGAACAGCTTCGGGTAAAGCCGATTGGATCTTTTGTGCAGTTTCAAGGATCAAGGGTTTAAGAAGATCGAAGTTCAGCTTATGCTGCTGTAACAGCTGATTGCTTAGGTGATACAAATGGTTCGTAAAATTACAGGCAAAAACAGCTGCCAGATGTAAAACTTTTCGCTGATCAGAACTCACTTCCGCAACCGATTCACTTAATAAGTGTGCAATTGCAGCTATTTTTTCGAGTGTTTCGGGATGATCTGCTTCGATACAAAAAGGTACTTTTTTTAAGTCTACCGCCTTCGTTTTAGAAAAAGTTTGTAAGGGATAAAGCACCCCATACCCTATACCAGCCCCTTTAAGAACAGCTATTGACGTAGCGCCCGAAGTGTGGACAACAATTCCTCTAACATTTTGCAGATGGCTGGTAACTTCGGCTATAGCATCATCCTTAACAGCGACTACATAACAATCTGCAGTTTGGTCTAATGCTTTCCATTGGTTTATGGGCTCTGCTTTTGTAAGGGCAGCAAGGATTTCTGCATTTCTGCTATCCTTGCTCCACACCTGGATAATATCAGCTCCCATCGCTTTAAAAGCAATAGCTAAATGGGTAGCTACATTACCAGAGCCTATAAAAACAATATTCATTTAAGCAGATTTGATTTCTTTTTGCCTGCGGATGATTGAAATCACGAATCCAATAACCATCACAATCAACCCTACCCAATATAAATTAATAAATGGAAATTCAATAGACTTAAACACCACCCAGTCTTTAGACTGCTGCGGCTTCTCAAAAACCTGAATCTCCACTTTTTTCTGTTCAGGTAAGATTTTAGTAAATCTTATTCTCAAACCGAGCTCAGGGATATTACGGGCAAAATCGAATGTATTGTTCCCTTTCACCAAAAAGATAGGTTCAGTTTTGTAAATCTTACCATTCAAGTCAATCTCCAACGGCAAACCAACCGCAAGATCACCTTCCGCTAAAGCAAGGCTTTTCGCAACAGGCTTAAAGTTTAAGTCTTTCACCGTAATTATACCACTGCTGGTATGTAAGGTGTCGCCAGTACTTACATTAACAACCCTTGGTTTTTTATAATTTTTCTCATCACTCTGAACATCACTATCTGCATGTTCGTCCGTTTTATCAGGTGCACTTGTAATATGGGTGTACACGTCATAAGTGAGATAATGTTTAGTATCAGGAGAAGCAATCAGACCCATCTTTTCGTTGATCTGTACACGAGGGTTCAAATCGAAATCTTCTTTAATTTTTCCCGATTGCTCATCAATCACTTTAAAATTCAGGTTGTAATAAGTGTTAGGCGCGATAGTCGTATCAGTCGTATAAGTAACCGTGAAACGTCCCATTTTCTTTGGCTCATTTCTATATAAAACTATATTTTCACCAGGTTTCTCTGCCTTTTCGAAATCCTTTACAGGAATAAAGTTAGTTGCATTAAGAGAGATCGGTCTGCTCGTAGCCGCAGCAACTAGTGCCCCTACCAATAACAAAGCGAAACCAATATGCGCTACAGCAGCACCTACCAATTTGCCTTTACCGGTAAATCCTTGTGAAAGCACACGTGCATTGGATAAGATCGCAAACATACAGCTAAACGAAAGCAAAATGTAGATCAGATTATTATAAACATCCGTCACGTAAACAAATCCGGCAGTAACTACAATGGCAATGATCAGTGTAGCAATCAGGCTGCTATAGAATTTACGGGCATCCGTACGTTTATATTTCAAAAACTGTGAAAAGCCAGATATCATAGTAATCAGGATCGCAAATGGTGCCTGCCACTGGTTGTAATATTTTATTGCATCAATTGGTGGAGCGAAATTTGTTCCGAAGGCTTTGTTAAACACCGGAACAGAGGTAGAAAATATAACTTGTATACATGCTACAGTAACAACAAGTGCACCAATAAACATCCAGAACTCTCTTGAATAAGTTTCTTCGTCCTTATTAGTAATAGGCAATTCTTTCCAACGGATAATAATCAGTACAACCGGAATCGCAAGGAAAACAACATTGTATAAGATCAGATGGCCAAACATACCTAAATCCGTAAATGAGTGTACAGATGTGTCACCAAGGATACCACTTCTGGTTAAGAAAGAAGCGTAAAGTACAAGGATAAAACTTATGAGTACGAGTGCAATAGAGGTAAAGAAAGCGTGCCCGGTATTTTTGAACGCGATCATTACATGGACTGCGCCAATCAGCGTTAACCATGGGATAAGAGATGCGTTCTCTACCGGGTCCCAAGCCCAGAACCCACCGAAGTTTAATGCTTCATATGCCCAGAAAGAGCCCATAATAATACCTGTTCCCAGGATCATTACTGCAAACAATGCCCATGGCATAGCGGGTTTAACCCATTCTCTGTATCTTTTTTGCCATAAACCTGCAATTACATAAGCAAATGGAACCACCATACTTGCGAATCCAAGGAATAATGTTGGCGGGTGGATCACCATCCAGTAATTCTGTAATAGTGGATTTAACCCTCTTCCATCAGTGATAAACTTAAGATAGTTTTTATAATTTTCTGCATCCGCGAAAACAACAGGGGCCATTTCTTTCAGGTTTACTGCTTCTCTTAAAAGAATGAATGGCGAACTACCGATGCGTTCTCCTAAAATCTGAACACCCAATAACATTGAAGTAAGGAATACCTGCGAGAAAGCGACAACCGTCATTACTCCATTTTCCCATGTTTTGGATTTCCACATCAGGATGGTTCCTAGCAATGACTGCCAGAACGCCCAGAGCCAGAAGCTTCCCTCCTGACCTTCCCAGAAAGCCGAGACGATATAATAAACCGGCAGTGCTTTTGAAGAGTGAGAATAAACGTAATAGTACTCGTTATAATGATTAAGGATCAAATAAAATAAAGTGGAACCAATTGCAATTACACTGGCAAAATTTACCAGGAATGCAATTCTTCCTAACCGTTGCCAGGATCTATCTGCAAGATCTTTATTTGTTGTAGCAAAAAAGTAGGAAATCGTCGAAAGAAGTGAAGCTGCAAATGCTAAAACAATAAAAAACTGCCCAACTTTGCCGGGAAGGAGGGTCTCTCCTGTGAATTGTATGTCCATTAAAATTATTTGTATTTTATAACCTGTCCGTCCTGCTTAATCTCAACCAGGTCATTATTATATTTAGAAGGGCATTTCATTAGAATTTTTGAGGCCAAAAAAGTATCCTTACTCATTTTGCCAATCAGCACCAATTTCTCAGATCGCTCAAAATCCTGTGGTTTGGTACCGCTATAAATTACTTTTTTGATTTCGTTCTTTTCATCTTTCATATAGAAAGAAAAATGGTTCGGATCTTTTAATGCATCATACTCCATACCTTTTTCTTTTACCCAATGTCCCATCACGTGAAACTCCCTGGAATCTTTTGCTGCCTCTGTAAAGGTTGAATAGTTACTGGTATCGGCATTTAAGCTAACCAGAAAACAAACACACATTGCAATGGTAATCAAGCCAATAATTGCACTTTTTTTCATGGGGTTATTATCGTTTTTAAAGGTTATGAAAGATTGCCAAAGTCTTCATTGTAATCAGAATTATAGAGCAAACAAAGATAAAAAATATAAGTACGGAAAATGTATTGGACGTCAGCTATTGATTTAGATGACAAAATATTGATAGTTGGCTGACAAATAAACTACATATCTAGCACTCACCGTAATAAAACACTACTTTAGATAGTCCGTTTTAATCAATTGGGGCATCTCTTTTCTAACATGCATTACCTTGGGTTTAGAAACACTTCTGATATATGGATCCCATGAATTACGTTCATAATAGTTCTGATGCGAGCTTTCTGCGGGATAAAAGACTTTAAAAGGTTCCAGTTCGGTAACAAAATCCCCTTTATAATATTTCTTTGCCTCCATTCCCGATCTTACACTTGCAATAGTTTTAAGTTCTTGCGGGTTCCTATAAAAAGCAACTGACCTGTATTCCGGACCAACATCCGGGCCCTGCCTGTTCAGTTGTGTTGGATCATGTGCATAGAAAAAAGCACGCACCAATTCTTCATATGAAATTTTGGCAGGATTATAATAAACCTGCACAGCCTCGGCATGACCTGTATTTTGTCCGCTTACCTCTTCATATGTCGGGTCGACCGAAATTCCACCAGCATACCCGCTAATTACTGTATTCACACCTTTAAGCTGGATCATACTCTCCTGCATAGCCCAAAAGCAGCCACCCGCAAAAGTAGCAACGGACTCCGAAGAGGTGGGTTTAGGTAAAATGGCAAAACCGTTTACACTGGCTATTTTTTGTCCTCCGTTACAAGAGACGAGTATTAACGCTATAAGGAATAACCATACTGTTTTCATACAATGAATATACGAAAACGGAAGCCCTCAGATTTTAACCTTAGTGTCATATTGAGCAGGGACTGTAAACAAAAAAATCCGCAGCACTATTGCGCTGCGGATTAAATTTTATGAATTGATTCTTATGGCCAGATACCAAGGTTCATGTAAGAAACAGCGATTTTATCAATCGAACCTACAAAAGCAGCCGTCCTTAAAGTCTGAATTCCAGGTTTAGACATTAACGTCTCCCTGATTTCATGGTAAGAATGGATCATTGTATCTTCTAAACCAGAATTTACCAATTCTAATTCTGATGCACCTTTAACAATCATTAATCGGTGTTCTGAAGGAATACTTTGTCCTGTTAAACTTTCTAATGTATTTATCAGGTTAGCATTTGAGTTTTCAGCATAACGTTTTTCCATACGGCCGAAAGCTACGTGAGATAGGTTTTTTAGCCACTCAAAATAAGAAACAGTCACACCACCAGCATTACAATACATGTCAGGGATAATAATACCGCCCATTTCCGTAAAAATCTCTTCAGCTTCCGGAGTACATGGCCCGTTTGCACCTTCAGCAATAATTTTTGCTTTGATGTTCCTGATGTTTTCTACGGTAATTTGATTTTCCAGAGCAGCAGGAACAAGGATATCACAAGGTTGCTCCAGACCTTCCATCGAATTTTTAAACTCTTTAGCTCCAGGGAAACCCAGGATAGAGCCTGTTAATTTACGGTGAGCAAAAACTTCATCAACATTTAATCCGTTTTCGTTATAGATTGCACCTTCGTATTCACAAAGACCAACAACAGTAGCACCGAACTCGGTAAGAAATTTCGCAGAATGGTATCCTACATTACCTAACCCCTGTACGATTACTCTTTTATCCCCTAAACCAGCCTTAAGACCGATTTTCTCCATGTCTTCAGTTACTCTTACACACTCTCTAACTGCGTAAGCAACGCCACGGCCAGTAGCCTCTTTACGTCCGCGGATACCGTGAAGCGCGATAGGTTTACCTGTAACACAGCCTAAAGCGTCAAGCTGACCAGGATTCATGGTCATATACGTATCAGCGATCCAGCTCATTTCACGTTCTCCGGATCCATAATCCGGGGCAGGAACGTCAATACCAGGACCAATAAAATTCTTTTTGATTAATTCAGTAGTGTAGCGGCGAGTGATATTCTCCAGCTCTGCTGTAGTATAATTTTTCGGGGTAATTTTAATACCGCCTTTGGCACCGCCAAAAGGTACGTTTACAATCGCACACTTATAAGTCATTAATGCAGCAAGTGCCATTACCTCATCTTCATTAACCATCTCACTGTAACGAATCCCTCCTTTAGTAGGGCTCATGTGATGAGAGTGTTCAACACGCCATGCATCAATTACCTCGAAACCATTTCCCCTGCGGATCGGGAATTGGAAACGATAGACACTGTTACAAGCTTTAATTTGGGATAACAACCCTTCTGGGTGACCGGTGAATTGTGCTGCGTTATCAAAGTTTTTACATACGTCTGTAAAAAAATTTGTCTCGTTTGCTGTAGTAGCCATTATTTGGTTTTTTATGAATTTGTATTGCTCGTTTTTTTATTACGGATGCAAAATTGCACTAAAAAAAATGATTAATACAAATAAATAATTGCTTAGTGTATGTGGCACACTTCACATTTTTTTTCTAAAAAACCAGTCTTCAGGGGTTTAAAAACTGATTTAGCCTAAGATTTTTTTTCTAGTTTTTTTAATCTGCGGTCTATAGAAAAAAGCAAAAACAGCAGTCCGAGCAGAATAATAGCTACGCAAACAACAACAACATAAATTTTATCTGATCCTTCAAGTGTATTTGCAATGGCAGATCCCTGATCTTGTGCAAATAATTGCAGTGTTACCATTAACATCAGAATGGTGGTAATAAATTTTTTCATGGTAATATATTGGAGTTTGACAGACTAGTTTAATTTGTTTTTCTCTAAGGAAGAGACTCTGAAAAGTATACTGTAGATCCAGTAACCAATTAAAATCCATCCCAGACAGGCCGGGTAAAAGACCATCCTCATATGACGATCAAGGTCGTAAGCATTAAAACCGGGGTTTCCACCGTTACCAGGATGCAGCGAGTCTGATAATCTTGGCAGTACAAAAAGAAGCACAACCATCATTGGGAAAGCGAATATGTTATAAATCGCAGAGATCTTTGCTCTTTTTTGCTCTTCATCAATCGCATTTCTAAGCACGAGATAGGCGAAATAAAGTAAAAGTGCAATAGCTGCAAAATTTTGCTTTACATCAAAGCTCCATGCCTGTCCCCAGGTAAAACGTGCCCATACAGCACCAGTAACAATCCCCATTAATCCAAAAACAATACCTGTATTTACACTTTGTACCGCTTTAAGGTCATGATCAGGATCATTGCTTCTTAAATATTTGATGCTATGCCATACAGATACAGTAAACAACACAATCATACTGAACCACATAGGCACATGGAAATAGAGATTTCTAATACTTTGATGCAGTATCGGTAAAGCAGGTGCCGCAGACAAAAATCCAGCAACAGTAGAATACACTACCAGTATTGCGCCCAAAATTTTCCACCAGGATTTATACATTTATTTAAGATTTAGGTAGCCTTAAGCAGATTAAAGTAGTGTAGAATGATCAGCAAAAAAGGCAAGGTCAAAGGTAATAAAGCTTTATATATTTTAATTAATTATTGTAAATCCGGTTAATCACGCCACAGATAAGGAAAAAGCAGTAATGATGAGGCAATAACCAAGACATTAATAGTCAGCAAAATTGCAATCTCATCTAAGCTCACACTTCTATCTAGTCCGTCTACCGCATTTCTGCTTAATTTAATCAGCATACCAATAACAGGAATGATTACCGGGAAACTTAGTATAGCCATCAGCATCCCCCCGTTTCCAGCTTTAGAAGCTATAGCAGAAATCATAGTAAAGATTGTAGAGAAACTTATACTGCCTAATATTACCGCTACGATATATAACAACATATCCTGAGGCAGATAATCGAACACCAGGGAATAAAATGCCAAAGCAATCAATGTGACCAGCAGCATTAAAATCACATTATATATTGTTTTAGATAAGATGAGGGCTATCGGACTGGCAATCGTATAAATATAGAGTTGCCGGCCTTTAGTCTCCTGTAAGAAACTTTTAGACACCGTATTGATAGAAGCAAATAGCATAATGATCCAGAACACAACATTCCACGCTGCTCCCTGCAAAGTAACAAAAGAAAGAAAACACACAAAAATGGTAGATACCACATATAGGATTACCCCACTTAAGGCATATTTTGAACGCCACTCTAGTAGTAGTTCTTTTCCAATTAAAAATTTGACTTCCTTGATTAATTGCATTTCGTCACAAATATAATTTTATGGTTGGTGTTTTTATGACGTTCAGTACATTTACAAACCAAATGTTGATAATATTGTACTCTCATGATAAAAGAATTTTGCAGCGTTGTTCAAACTCCAATTGGGGAAGTCAGCATTTTTGCTGATGAAATAGCTGTTTTTGAAGTTTCATTTATGAAAGCAGCAAATCCTTCTCTCGAAGAAAATTTAGTTAGCAGACGGGCAGCAGATGAATTAAATGCTTATTTCAATGGATCACTCCAGGCATTTACTTTCCATCAACAGCAAAATGGCACTCCTTTTCAACAGGGCGTATGGGACACATTAACGACAATACCTTACGGAACTACACTATCTTACGCTGCTTTAGCTGATCGATTGAAAAATCCAAAGGCACTTCGTGCAATTGCTGCGGCAAACGGGAAAAATAGTTTAGCAATAATCATCCCCTGCCACCGTGTAATTGGCAGCAGCGGAAAATTAGTTGGCTATGCAGGTGAGCTATGGCGAAAGAATTGGCTGTTAAACCATGAACGCGAAATTGCGCAGGAAGGACAGCTACTGTTAAAGTTCTGAAACGGTTACAGCCGAACGTACAATTTGCTTCTTCACTGTCATCAAAGCCAATGCACCGATAAGAATAACAAACCAGCCCCATTTATATTTCACCATTCCAGCAGCGAGGTTAATCAGTTTGCTGAAATGAAGAAATGTAAAATAGTTATGCGACTTGAACCACACCGCAGCTAAGGTCAGGATAACCAGCACCAGGGCGGCCCATCCAGATGTTCGCATCAAACTGGTTTTATTCAGTAATGCACCTGTTAATCCTAATAAAACAATCATATAGAAAATGATTCCGAAGGATTTGTCTATTCCAAAATAGTTCCAGTTACCTATAAAAGTAACATGTATCAGCGGGCACATTCCTCCTGCCGCCATAACAACGGCCCCAATCATACCTTGAGTTCTCATCAATCAATGATTACTTTCCTGGGTCTATACCCATTTTATCAGCAAAATGCGCACAATAGTCACGCAGATCTTCGATAATCAATTTCTCACCCGTTGCCTTCAAAAAGCTATCTCCCATAGTTTGCAGTGTCTCATAGAAAAAACGCTTCATTTCATCTACAGGCATATCTTTAGTCCACAAATCTATCCGCATAGAGTTCTTATAATTATGGTCCCACAACGCCAGCATCATAGATTTAACAGGCACTTTATCTTGTGTTTCGGCATCAGTAGACTCCCATAATAAATTCTCAGGAACGTTATTGTCATCAAGCTCAACTGTTATTTTAATTTCTGCTGTTTTCATTCTTGTATATATATTATTTTTTAATAACCCGCAACGGCTAGTGTATACTTATCAGGCAATAGTTAGTTTCAAAATCACTGTTAAAGCAATGGTAAAAACAATAAATGCACATTCCACCACCCATAAATTGCGGAGCAAAGGTATGAACTTCCGGAAAATCAAGTCTGAAATGAATGCAATAATTGCTGCCAAAAAGAAAAGCCCTGTGATTAGCCCGTTCATCTGATTTTGTACTGCCATATTTTGGGGCGGACTAATCAAAAGATATACGCCCATTACCAGGCAACCAGATGTAATTATGTTAAGCGGGGTTAGTTTCAAGACTATGTTTTTTTGAATTTCCTTTTTTTCCAGGCCGGTGTTTTATCCATCTTTTTCTTGGCAGCTGCAACAGCAGCGGCAGCAATTGCAGCGGCATGTTTTTTCTCATGGAAGGCTCCTTTAAAGTCAGGATCATCCTTTCTTTTCTGGTTATCCACTTCCCGGGCGATATACTGGCGTTCTTCATAAGGAGTCTCTTCCACAAATACATCCTCAGGCAAAGTAATTACCGGAATAGTCTGACGCATGAGCTTCTCTATTTTTTTAATATAGTATTTCTCTGCTTCCGTACAGAAAGTAATCGCATCACCTTTAGCATATGCCCTGCCTGTACGCCCTATACGGTGAACATAATCTTCAATAATGATAGGCACATCAAAATTGATCACATGACTAACTTCAGCAACATCAATCCCTCTGGAGGCTACATCAGTTGCAACCAGCACCCTTAAATTACCTTCTTTAAAAGCAGCTATAGAATTGATCCTTGTATTCTGCCCTTTATTCGCATGAATTACACGAACTGCCTCAGCACCAAACCTGCGTTCAATAAAACTATGGATATTATCTGCTACAGTTTTAGTTTTACAGAAAATCATCAATCTTTTAAAATCTACATCGTTTTTCAGCAAGTGCTGCAACAGATTGATTTTTGTTTTAAAGTTGGGTACTTCATATAAAACCTGTGTAACTGTTTGTGCAGGAGTGGCCTGTTCACCAACTTCTATGATCGTTGGGTTCTTCAAAAAATCTCCTGCGATCTTATGTACCAGCTCACTCATCGTAGCAGAGAAAAGCAAATTCTGTCTTCTTCGTGGTACAACTTCCAAAATTCTATGAATAGAGCCGATAAAGCCCATATCCATCATTTTATCAGCCTCATCCAGCACAAGGAACTTTAAATATTGCGTATTGATATGACCTGATAAATAAATATCCAGGAAACGGCCTGGTGTAGCAATAATAATATCTACACCAGCTTTAATTTGTTCAATCTGTGTTTTTGGTCCAATCCCGCCAAATACGACAACAGAACGAAGGTCTGTATATTTTGAAAATATCTTAACATGCTCTGCAATCTGCATCGCAAGTTCTCGTGTTGGCGCTAGTATTAAAGCACGTGCGGCATCGCCCTGTGCATACTTTAATTGCATTAAAATAGGCAAAACATAGGCCGCAGTTTTACCCGTCCCTGTTTCAGCGATACCAAAAATATCCTGCCCGGATAAAACCGGTGCAATTGCTTTTTCTTGTATTGGAGTAGCAACTGTAAACCCCGCATCAGCTACAGCATTTAAAATCTGTCTGTTAAGGTTAAACTCTTCGAATGTTTTCGACATTTTGCAAATATACTATAATCTCTATTAGCTATGCGGAAAAACAAGCTAATCCCGTTTTTCAATTCACATAATTCACCACATATCGTATATAGCCCAGATCTTAAAGGTCAAATGAAATGTTATGTTAAGATTAAATACAACTATTGACAGGACTTTCATCATATCACCATTAGCCCTTACATTAGCATTTCAAAAGGACGTAAACTTTTAATATCATTGTCATCATTTTAGAAGCAGAATAATTTTAGTAAAAAGTTTTTAGCTTTGACCGTATGAACACCATCCTTATAAAAGCAGCAACTCTTGTAAATGAAGGCAGGATATTCGTTGCAGACGTATTTATCAAAGACGGACTTATTGATGAGATCAGTCCTTCGATCAGCAGAAAGGCAGATCAGGAAATTAATGCAGAAGGTCTCCATCTTTTCCCGGGTATGATTGATGACCAGGTACATTTCAGAGAGCCTGGCTTAACGCACAAGGCGGATATTTTTACTGAAAGTATGGCAGCTGTTGCCGGCGGAATAACTTCTTTTATGGAAATGCCCAACACAGTTCCAAATACGTTAACACAAGAATTGCTTGCTGATAAGTATACGATTGCTTCAGAAATGTCACTTGCCAATTATTCTTTTTTCATGGGTGCTTCAAATAATAATATTGAAGAAGTACTTAAAACAGATCCGGCAAACGTTTGTGGAATTAAGGTTTTTATGGGTTCTTCTACAGGAAATATGCTGGTAGATAATGAACAAGTACTAGAAAATATTTTCAGTCAGGCCCCAATGCTGGTCGCCACTCATTGTGAAGACGAACAAACCATCCAGCATAACCTGGCTATTTACAAAGAGAAATACGGTGAAAATATCACCATTGATATGCACCCGCTGATACGTTCGGCCGAAGCCTGTTATACTTCCTCCTCAATGGCTGTATCGTTAGCTAAAAAATATAATACACGTTTACATATCCTTCATATTTCTACGGCAAAGGAAGTTGGATTATTTGATGCAATTACTCCATTAAAAGATAAAAGGATTACGGCAGAGGCTTGCGTGCACCACCTTTGGTTTGATGATCAAGATTATGCAGAGAAAGGTAATCTGATTAAGTGGAACCCCGCGGTGAAAACTGCTGCTGATAAGGATGCAATATTAAAAGGTGTATTAGATAACCATATCGATATCATTGCTACAGACCACGCACCGCACACCATCGAAGAAAAAGCTTTACCTTATTTACAGGCTCCTAGCGGCGGACCGCTAGTACAGCATGCGCTGCCTGCATTATTGGAGATGTACCATAATGGCAAGATTTCTCTGGAGAAAATAGTAGAGAAAACGGCACACAATGTAGCCACTTGTTTTCAGGTAGACAGAAGAGGGTTTATCAGAGAAGGTTACTGGGCAGATCTGGTTTTAATAGCACTTAATGATCCAATTAAAGTAACCAAAGCAAATATTTTATACAAATGTGGCTGGTCACCTTTTGAAGGACAGACTTTCAAAGCTGATATTACACATACATTTATATCAGGTAACCTGGCTTACCAGAAAGGTAAATTCATGACGAATGAAACTGGTAAAAGATTAGCTTTTAATAGATAGGATGACTGATAGAATAGCTAACAGATGAACCATCTGATCAGAACTCAATTGCGTAAAACAGTAGTATTATCTGGTATTGCTTTGCTGATTTTCCTTTTCGGCTTAAGCAGTAATGCGGTAGAACGATTTTATTCTGACGGATTTTACCAGTTTAGTTCGGTTGCCCAACGTGCCATCAGTTCGATTTTCCCCTTTACAATCGGGGATTTTCTTTATGCTGCGCTAATTATTTATTGCATCTGGAGTGTGATACGTACCATTAAAAAAGCTGCTCAAAAAACAGAAAGCGTAAGCTTTGTAAAATTACTCCCTTTTCAACTGGTAAATTTTACGCTGCTGCTATATATTGTTTTCAAATTATTTTGGGGTTTAAATTATTCCAGGCCTTCTATTAGTAGCAGATTAAATATCAGTAATGATAAATATACCACAAAAGAGCTGGTGCTTTTAGGTGACTTTTTGATCAACCGGGTAAATATCCTAAATAAAAAAATGCAGGATAAACACAGCAAAAGAACTTTCACTATTACAGAACTGGAAAGTAACTCAAAGGCGGCCTACGATAAGCTAGCTAAAGTAAACCCATTTTTCAACTACCCTGTCCCGGCAGTAAAACCAGTACTATTTAGCTGGCTGATCTCTAAGATTGGTATTGAAGGGTATTATTGCCCACCATCTGGTGAAGCAAATGTAAATATGCGTATCCCGGCAGCCGGCCTCCCATTTGTGACCTGTCATGAAATCTCGCATCAATTAGGTGTAGCTCGTGAAGATGAAGCTAACCTTATCGGTTATTTAGTAAGCATTAACAGTACAGACCCAAACTTTCAATATGCTGGCTATTACGATATCCTGCGCAGCGTGCTTTTCGAAATCAGGATCAAATCCCCGGAAGATTTCACCACGCTCTATAAAAAGATAAATAGCGGCACTCTTGCCGATTTCAACAAAGAAAGAGAATTCTGGATAAAGTACAACGGTGACATGTCTGCTTACATGAATACTGCATTAGACAGTTTTTTGAAGATCAACAATCAAAAAAAAGGAACAGACAGTTACCAAGACATTGTGCTTTGGGTATTTAATCTTCATCAACCAGAAATGAATCAGTCGGCCGGTAAAAAATCATCGCTTTTACCCGCTTTCTAATCATTGCAACTGCGTTAAAAAGCGATCATCTATCCCACAACCATTCTATATTACATAGAAAGATTTATAACCTGCAGGTTAAAGCTTATCGTTAATTTTACGAAAATGAAAAGACCTTTCATTTTCTTCTTGCTACTGTTGGTATCATTAAATGCTGCCCCCTGGGGATTTTTTGCCCATATGCGTATTAACCAGCTTGCTGTTTACACCCTGCCCACAGGAATAAACAGATTTTATAAATCAAATATCCAATATATTACAGATCATGCCACCGACCCCGATAAAAGGAGATATGCAGACACTGCGGAAGCACCAAGGCATTATCTGGATGTAGAAATTTATGAAACTCATATAGACAGCATTCCCAGAAAATGGGATAATGCAGTAAGAAAATATGGATTGACTAAATTATACAAAAACGGGATTTTGCCGTGGCAAATCCAGCATACCTATTATAAACTTGTAAACGCCTTTAAACAACATGATTCTATCCGGATACTGATCCATTCCGCTTACCTGGGGCACTATCTCGCGGATGCCCATGTTCCATTACATACTACAGAAAACCACAACGGACAGCTCAGCAATCAAATTGGTATACATGGATTTTGGGAGAGCCGCCTACCAGAATTGTTTTCAGAAAAATATAACTTTATGGTTGGCAGGGCCGCTTATATAAATGATCCTTTGAAAGTATCCTGGATTATCATTACTCATACCCATGGATTGGTAGACAGCACCTTGAAATTAGAAAAACAGCTAAATAAAAACTTCCCCAGTTACCGAAAGTACAGTTACTCTAAAAGGAAAGAGGTATTAACAAAACAGTATTCTCTGGAATATTCAAGAGATTACCATTCGCAAATGAACCATATGGTAGAAAAGCAAATGCGTGCAGCAACTTTAGCGATTGGTTCTTTCTGGTTTTCTGCATGGGTAGACGCTGGTCAGCCTACCCTGGAAAATATGGTCAAAGCAATACCTGACCCTGCAGCAATTAAAGCTGAAAAAGAAATTAATGCTAAATTTAGAACAGGGAAGATAATAGGAAGGGAAAACTAGCTTTCTATTACTTTTTTTGTTTTAAACATTGATTTTACTGCAGCAAAAATAACCGGAGCAAAAGTAACTACAGCTATAAATAGAATCACCACAGAAAAATTTTCTTTGATCACCGGAATCTGTCCAAGTAAGAATCCACCAAACAATAAACTTGCAATCCAGGCAATCCCGCCAACAATGTTAAAATAGGTAAACTTACCAAAAGGCATTTTTGCCACCCCAGCTACAAAAGGAGCAATTGTTCTGATAATGGGAAGGAAACGACTAAAAATTATTGCCTTCCCACCATGTTTTTCAAAAAACAGATGTGACTTATTATAGTATTCCAGTTTTAAAATCTTATTGTTTTCTTTAAAAACCGCGACACCAAAATAACTGCCTAACCGGTAGTTTAGGCTATTCCCCAAGATACCCGCAGCGGTCAGCAATAGAAACATCAACCAAATATTTAAATTCGTATTCCCTGTTGCAATTAATGCACCGACAGCAAAAAGCATGGAGTCTCCAGGTAAAAAAGGAGTTACAACAAAACCAGTTTCCGCAAAAATAATCAGGAACAAAATAAGATAGGTCCACGTTTGATAATTATTAACGAGTTTAACCAATTCTACATCGGTATGTAATATAAATTGTATCAGGCTATTCAGAAAGTCCATGGGCAAATTATAAAAAAGCGTCATTATGATCAGCCTACACTAGCCGTACACAATGACGCTCAAAGATATGTATTTTTAATTAGTTATAATTATTAAGCATAACAGGCATAACGAGCATAAGAACGTCTTCATTCTCGTCATTTGTCTGCGGGATCAATAAACCTGCACGATTAGGTGTAGAAAGTTCTAAAGTAACTTCTTCCCCACTTAAGTTGCCCAACATTTCAATCAGGAAACGTGCATTAAAGCCAATTTCAAGATCTTCACCTTCATAATGACAGCTCAATCTTTCGTGTGCCTCATTTGCGAAATCTAAATCTTCAGAAGAAATATTAAGCTCGCTTCCAGTGATTTTCAATCTTACCTGGTGCGTAGTTTTGTTTGCAAAAATAACCACACGGCGTAGCGTGTTAAGGAACAAAGCTCTGTCGATCACTAATTTATTAGGGTTATTTGCAGGAATAACAGCTTCATAATCCGGGTAGCGCTCATCAATTAAGCGGCATACCAAATTAATATTCTCAAATTTAAAGAAAGCGCTTGTTGCATTGTAATCAACAGAAACGTTAATATCAGTTGAAGGCAATGCTGCTTTTAATAATGTTAAAGCTTTTTTAGGCAAAATGAAAGAAGCAGTTTTATCAGCTTTGCTATCCATGCGTCTGTATCTTACCAATTTATGTGCGTCAGTAGCTACAAAAGTAATAAACTGGTCAGACAGCTGGCAGTATACTCCTGTCATAGCCGGACGAAGTTCGTCGCTGCTTACCGCAAAAATAGTTTTGGTAATGGCTTCAGTTAATACTGAAGCAGGAAGATTTACTGAAGAAGCATTTTCTACTACAGGGATTTTAGGAAAATCATCACCATTTTCTCCGCTTAGCTTATATTTTCCGTCTCCCGCACTAATTTCGATTGAAAAAGTAGCATCGTCGATATTGAAAGAAATAGGCTGATCAGGAAGAGTTTTCAAAGTATCTAATAAAATTCTTGCTGGTACGGCTACTTTTCCGCCTTCTTTAGATTCAACAGGCAGAGAGGTAGTCATACTAGTCTGCAAATCGGTAGCAGAAATCGTTAAACTTCCGTCTTTAATCTCGAATAGAAAATTTTCCAGTATCGGCAAAACAGTACTGTTGCTTGATGCACCATTAACCGTCTGTAAATGTTTTAAAAGCGTTGATGTGGATACAATAAATCTCATAGTTTGATCTTGTCAGTTTTCAAAAATATAAAAATTACCTTGCATACTTATACTTGCGGTAATAATGTTGAAAAATTGCGAACGATATTAACAGTAATAATGGTAAAATCAGGTTAATTAACTGCCATTTTGTTTTCCCTTCCCTTAATAATTGCTTATCCAAAAGCCTGATCCTAACCTGTTTATTCCTAAGCTCCATTAAATTGTCATCAGAAGACAAATAATCGGCAATGTTTAATAATAAGGCCTTATTTCCGAAGGTTCTTTGCGTATACCGGTCAAAACCCAATGGAAAAACAGATCCATCCCTTCCGCTTACCTGATTTTTAAAGATATCACCATCGCCCATCACAATCATTTTAGTTGTTTTGCTATTAACAGGCACGGGGTAGTTTTCAGTTATCCCTGCCGGAACAGCACGATTTAAAAAGACTGATGGAAACGATCCTTCCAATAGTACCGCGGCATTTTGGGGAGGATGTGCATACGCACGCTGATCAGGTGTAGCGGCAATAATCTGCAACGATAACATTTTTGGCGTGCTGTAGACAAGATTGAAATCAGAACTACGCAAGATCACAGTCTTCCGAACTCCTTTTACACCAATTGTATCTATACTACTTAAGAATTCTGTATGTATGCCATCAATATTCTTTACCAGGTTTAATGAGGTATCCGGTATCAGCACTGGGTAATAAATCCATGGTGCCATTTGAATATCTTTTTGTTGGCCCCCTCCCATTGCAACAGGAATCTCTGCACAGTTTAAATCAGTAATGAGGTTATAATTTATCCTCGCCCCATACATAAAAAGCATATCGTCCAGGTTCAGTTTATTATTAAACGCAAGCTGTTCTCCAGATCCCTGTAAACTATCCAGATCGGCACTCACCTGGTCTATGCTCCACACTACCCTGCCACCGTTCATTACAAAATAATTGATCTTGTATTTTACAGCTTCCGAAAACTCTTGTTGCGGTTTAGTGATAAAAAGTATTTTTAGTTTGTCCAGCCCCTGTTTACTAATCAGGTTAAGATCTACGCGGCCTACTTCGTAACTATCAGAAAGTGATTTCATGGCGTCACTTAGATAAACATCTGCCGGTTCACCATTCCCTTCTGTAAATCCTATTCTTGGATTTTCTCCAGTTGTCACTTTTTTAATTGCCGAACTGAACACGTATTCCAGATTCTGAATAGAGTTATTAATATTTTCTTCGTATCCTCCCGCAGCATTTAGCGTTTGGAGTAGTTTAATAGGAATTTGTTTGTCACCCGACTGTACGATGGCCATCGGAAAGATATTTTTCTGCGTAAAACCAGCTTCGTTTTTAACGTTCAGATTGGTCGGTTCAATGCCAATCTGATAAAGCTGCTGCAATACCGTATCCTGCTCTTGCTGCGACAATCCTGCCAGCGGATCTGTAAACACCACTTTAATCTTTACATTTGAAATTGCCTTATAATCATTTAGTAAATCTGATGTAGCCCGTTGCAATCGTTTAAAAGCAGACGGGAGATCTCCCTCCAGAAACACGGTAATATTTATTTCCTGATTTGCTTTTGCTAAAACTTCTTTAGTTTTAGGGTTGAGGGTAAATCTCTTTTCACGGGTAAAATCAAATCTGGTATATGCATATTGAGCAGCAATATTTATGCCCACCAATACCAAGACAAAGCCTAATACCTGCATCCAGTATTTTCTAATTATAGTTACCATTTCCTACCTCCAATCACCAGTTTGGTTAAGCCTAGAAACAATAATATAAAAGAGATAAAATAAACAAGATCACGTGTATCCAATACGCCCCTGCTCATCGACTGAAAGTGTTCGTTAACACTTAACCATAAAAACGCATCTTCAATTACACCAGATGCGAAAATCTTGGCCAATGCATCAAAACCACTGTAAGCAATAAAAGAAAGGAATACTGCGACCGCAAATGCAATAACCTGGTTTTTGGTTACTGAAGAGGAAAATATCCCAATTGCAGCAAAAGCACCGCCCAATAATAACAATCCTAAATAAGAGCCTGCAACAGCACCGCCATCAATATTACCTTTAGGCATACCAAGCTGTACAATAGAGTAATAATAAAGTAATGTTGGGATCAGGGCAAAAAATACAAGGATGAGACACGCGAAATATTTAGCTAGCAGTATTTGCCAGTCGTTTAATGGTCTGCTTGCAAGCAACACATAAGTCCCTTCACGCCGTTCTTCTGCGAATGAGCGCATTGTAATTGCAGGGAGCAAAAACATAAATAAAAATGGGGAAAGGCTAAAAAAGCCATTTAGTTCGGCATAACCATATTCAAGAATAGATGTATCCGGAAAAAACCATAACAGTAATCCGGAAACTAACAAGAATACACCAATAGTGATGTAAGCCATTAATGAATTCAATAAACTAAATAATTCGCGTTTAAATACTGCGTACATGA